>ENA-UAOW01000077-UAOW01000077.1-human-gut-metagenome-genome-assembly--contig:-NODE-77-length-59396-cov-7.297299_pt1 | contig 59396 bp, 45 predicted proteins | sample MGYA00243470_ERZ654559 | MGnify/ENA primary metagenome ERZ654559 (study PRJEB26926, sample SAMN06164851) | human gut metagenome | biome: ENVO:00009003; feature: ENVO:2100002; material: ENVO:00002003...
GAAGCGGCCACTTGTCCTTATCCGTCAGGTAGATCAGGCTCTGGAAGTAGCTGTTCCACAGGAACACGCCGTAGTACAGGCCGATGACACACATAACCGGAATGGACAGCGGAAGAATGATGCGAACCAGAATGCCAAACGGCGTACAGCCGTCAATCTGCGCCGCCTCCTGAAGCTCGTAGGGAATGGAGTTTGAGAAGAACGTGCGCATGATGATCATATTGTATGTCGCAATGCCGCCCACCAGAATGACCGCCCACCAGCTGTTTGAAAGCCCCAGCGTTCTGGCGACGAGCAGGTAGGTCGGAATCATGCCGCCCGAGAAGAACATCGGGAACGTGGCGTACATCATGATGGCGTTCTTGCCCCACAGGTCGCGGCGGGACAGCGGGTAGGCGCACAGCGTGGTCAGCACCAGATTCGTCGCCGTGCCGAGGAAAAGAATGCCCAGCGAGTTCTTGTAGCCGATCATCAGATCGCCGTTTTTGAAGCACTCGGCGTAGTTGTCCAGCGTGAGACTCACCGGCCTCCACAGCACCTTACCGGCGACGACCAGCTTCGCCTCGGAGAAGGAAGCGATAAGAACGAACCAGAGCGGGTAAATAATGATGAGGGATATGAGCGCCAGAATGATGTAAACGATGTACTCGAAGATCACGTCCTCCCTAGACTTGCGGGAGTTTCGAATGTGCGCTCTTGCCCTTTGAACCGCCATTTTCTGTGCCATTTCTCGTTCCTCCTTTACCACAGCTTCGTTTCGCCCAGCGAACGGGAAATCTGGTTAACGATTACCAGCACCGCACAGTTCACCGCCGAGTTAAACAGGCCGATCGCTGTGGAAAGCTCGAACTGATTGGAGTCGAGCAGCGAGATTCGGTATACATAGGTGGCGATTACGTCGGACACGTCCATGTTCATGTTATTCTGCATCAGGTAGACCTTTTCAAAGCCTACGGACAGGATGCGCCCGGAATTCAGAATCAGCAGAATCACGATGGTGGGCATGATGCCCGGCAGGTTGATGTGCCACATGCACTGGAAGCGATTCGCGCCGTCGATGTAGGCGGACTCATGCAGCTGCGGATCGATGCCCGCCAGCGCGGCGATGTAGATAATCGAGTCCCAGCCCATGTTCTGCCATACGCCGGAGCCGACATACAGCGGACGGAACATGTTGCGCACCTGCATCCAGTTGTCGGCTCTGCCGCCCAGTGCCTCAATCAGCTTGTTCGCAATGCCGTAATCTCGGTTGGTGAAGCTGGTTAAAAGGCCGACGATGACGACGGTTGACAGGAAGTGCGGAATGTAGGTCACGTTCTGAACGAACTTCTGGTAAACGCGATTTGATACCTCGTTCAGCATCAGCGCAAGAAGCACCGGCAGCGGAAAGCCGCACAGGAGCGACAGAAGACTGAGCATGAAGGTGTTCGTCAGCGTGCGAAGGAAATACGGGGACGCGAAATAATCTCTGAACCATTTAAGACCCAGCCATTCGCTGTTCCAGATGCCGACCATCGCCTTGTATTTCTTGAAGCCAATGGTGATACCGTACATAGGCATGTAGCAGAATATGAAATACCACGCGATAGGGATGAGAAGCATCAGATAGAATTGCCAGTTTCTTCCCAGTTTCCGTTCATGTGCCCAGCGGGACACGCGTCTTCCGAGGGTTCGATGGTTTCTGACTGCCAGATCGCTCATGAACTCCATCCTCCATATTGTTACGTTCATCGTCCGCGTTTAACCATATGGATATTTTATTTGATATCCCTTCTTTTGTCAAGCACTTTGGACAAATTTTCATCACACTTTTTTTGTTTTCGCCCAATTTATTGCGATGTAAAAGCTCATAATTTTTATCTGCGCACGATGTTGCTATATAAAAATAATTTCTACAGAAAACATCTGAACGAAAAAACGCCGGAAACCTCCGACGTTCTCTTTGTAGTTTCAGATTTTCACCACGCGCACTTCAGTCCCATATTCCCGCAGAAAATGAATCAAGTCCGCCGTCCGCAGCCAGAGCGTGGCCGTGTTTTCGTTCGGATGGACGGCGATTCCGCCCTCCGCCAGCTCCGCGTCGATGTAGAAATGAACGCGGTGCGCCGGGTCGTTCAGAAGCCCCAGCGGCGACACGGTTCCGGGCGAAAGCCGCATATAGCCCATCAGCTCCTCCTCCGACGCAAGGGAAAGATTCCGCAGTCCCTGCGCTTTGCGGAACGCCTTCAGATCGACCCGCTTGTCGCCCTTCACGGTGATCAGGGCATAGAATTGCTTTTTGTCGTCGCGGACAAACAGGTTCTTCGCGTCCCATTCCGGGTGCGGCAGCCGGAGCGCCTCGGCCTCCTCCATGTTGTACACGGCTCTGTGCTCCATTTTCTCGTAGGAAATTCCATGCTCGTCCAGATACCGACAGACCTCCGCCTGATTCATCCCTCTCCCCCATTTCTACGCAAAAGGGACGTCCGAAGCTTCAGACGTCCCTTTCGTTCAGGCAATCGCCCCTGCGATCTTACACGGGCATTGCGTTGTTCTTCTTATCCAGCACGCTGTTGTCGAGCTTGAGCTGCTCGGCCTGGCGATACTCGAAGAACTTGGGGGCAACCTGCGGGAAGAGCGCGTAGCTGAGCACGTCCTCTTCCTGGGTATACCAGCGGGCGCACTCCTTGCGATACTTCTCCATCTCGGGCTTGAGGTCGTCGGCGGGACGATAGGTGATGACCTTCGCGTTGCCGATAACCTTGCGGCGCACTTCCTCGTTCACGGGCGCCGGCAGCTTGCCGTATTCGCCGCGCATGAGGCCCTGCGACTCCTTGGGGTTCATCTTGTAGCGCTCGCCCGCGATGACGTTCATCACGGCCTGAGTACCCACGATCTGGCTGGAGGGCGTCACCAGCGGCGGATAGCCGTAGTCCTCACGGACCCGGGGGATCTCCGCCAGCACGTCGTAGTACTTGTCCATCTGGTTCGCCTGCTTCAGCTGGCCAATCAGGTTGGACAGCATGCCGCCCGGCACCTGATACTGCAGGGTCTTGACGTCCACGCCCAGCACGCGCGCCGGGTCACGCCAGCCGTCCTTAGTCAGGCGATCCGCCACCGTGCGGAAGTGCGCCGCCAGCTGCGCCAGCAGGTCGAGGTCGAAGCCCGTGTCGTATTCCGTGCCCTTCAGGGTCGCAACGAGGGATTCGGTCGCCGGCTGAGACGTGCCGGAGCCCAGCGGTGACAGGCAGGTATCCACCACGTCCACACCCGCTTCGATGGCCTTGAGCAGCACCATGTCGCCCGTGCCGGTGGTGTTGTGCGTGTGCAGGACGATGGGCAGGTCGGTTTCCTTCTTCAGGCGCTTGACGAGGCTGTACGCCTTGTAGGGCAGCAGCAGGTTCGCCATGTCCTTGATGCAGATGACGTCCGCGCCCATCTTCTGGATGTCCACAGCGAGCTTGACGAAGTAATCCTCGTTGTGCACGGGGGATTCGGTGTACGACATGGCGATTTCCGCCGTGCCGCCGTACTTCTTCGTCGCCTTGACGGCGGTCTGCATGTTGCGCAGGTCGTTCAGCGCGTCGAAGCAGCGGATGATGTCAATGCCGTTTTCGACGGCCTTCTTGACAAAGAAATCCACCACGTCGTCCGCGTAGGGACGGTAGCCCAGCAGGTTCTGACCGCGCAGCAGCATCTGCAGCTTGGTGTTGGGCAGCGCCTTGCGCAGCTTGCGCAGCCGCTCCCACGGGTCTTCGTTCAGGAAGCGCAGGCACGCGTCGTAGGTCGCGCCGCCCCAGCACTCCAGAGAGTAGTAGCCAACCTTGTCCAGCATTTCGCAGGCAGGCAGCATCTCATCGGTACGCATCCGGGTCGCGGCCTGAGACTGGTGGCCGTCGCGCAGGATGGTATCCGTAATTTGAACCTTTGCCATAGGACGAATTTCCTCCTTCAGTTCGGTCAGAGGCGGAGAAGCACTCCCCTGCCCCTGACCGGATACGTTGGATACGTTTCCATCTGACTGCTGATACTATTTCCAAATGAGCATACGCCAGAATCAAAAAGACGCAAGCAGATGGCGTAGGCGAATGCAGGGAATAGTATCTATTAACCGAACATGCTCAGCAGCACGCCAGCCGCGATGGCAGAGCCGATAACGCCAGCAACGTTCGGGCCCATGGCGTGCATCAGCAGGAAGTTCGCGGGATTCGCCTTCTGACCTTCCTTCTGGGACACACGCGCCGCCATCGGGACAGCGGACACGCCGGCAGAGCCGATCAGCGGGTTGATCTTGCCGCCGGAGAGCTTGTTCATCAGCTTCGCCAGCAGCACGCCGCCCGCCGTGCCCATGCCGAACGCGACGATGCCCATCGCGATGATTTCAAGCGTGCGCACCGTCAGGAAGGTAGAGGCAGTCGCCGTTGCGCCGACCGTGACGCCGAGGAAAATCGTGACGATATTCATCAGCTCGTTCTGCATCGTCTTGTTCAGACGTTCGGTCACGCCGCATTCCTTCGCGAGGTTGCCCAGCATCAAGCAGCCGACCAGCGGAGCAGCGGACGGCAGCAGCAGCGCAACCAGAATGGTGACGACGATGGGGAAAATAATCTTCTGCGTCTTGGTGGCAGGCTTGAGCTGCTCCATGACGATTTTGCGTTCCTTCTCGGTGGTCAGGGCGCGCATAATCGGCGGCTGAATGACAGGCACCAGCGCCATGTAGGAGTATGCAGCGACCGCGATCGGGCCAAGGAGGTGCGGGGCGAGCTTGCCGGTCAGCCAAATCGCCGTCGGGCCGTCCGCGCCGCCGATGATGCCGATGGCGCCCGCTTCCGCAGCGGAGAAGCCGAACACGGCATACGCGAAGATGAACGTCATGAAAATGCCCAGCTGCGCCGCCGCGCCCAGCAGCAGCGTCTTGGGGTTGGAGATCAGCGGCCCGAAGTCCGTGCCCGCGCCAACGCCCATGAAGATAAGGCACGGATAGATGCCCAGCTTCACGCCGAGGTACAGGTAGTCCAGCAGACCGGCGGAAATCGTCTTGCCCGCCGTCGCAAGCTCCACGCCAGCAGCGGTGTAGACCGCGCCATTCTTCAGGAAGGCATCTTCCAGAATGACGGAAGCAGCGTTGCCGTTGGCGGCGAACTGCGCCAGGATGTCAGCAAAAGGCACCAGCTTCGTCGGGTCGTCGATGGTGACAGCGTTGACGAAGTGACCCAGCACGACATTGTTGCTGGTCAGAATCTGACCGGCGGCATTGACCATGTAGCCCACGTAATCAACAAAATCCTTGCCGTCTATCAAGACCGCGCCGCCGAACAGCGCCCAGTTGGCATGACCGCCGGCGAAGAGTTCTTCGTGGAAGATGTCGCTGCCCAGCAGGTTGGTCAGCAGCATACCGAAGGCAATCGGCAGCAGCAGCAGCGGCTCAAATTGCTTGACAATGGCGAGATACAGCAGTACGCAAGCGATGGCGACCATGATCAGCGCCAGCGGGTTCGTCAGATACTGGTAGATACCCGAGGTCGTGACGAGCCCCATGAGGGTTTCGCCCACATTGATTCCCATTATATCAGCTCACTTTCCTTCGGGATCGGTAAATACGTCGGATTACGCCAGCACGACCAGCGTGTCGCCCGCGCCGACCGTCGCGCCCTTGGTCACAACGACCTGCGCCACTTTGCCGTCCTTGGGGGCGGGAATTTCGTTTTCCATCTTCATGGCTTCCAGCACGCACAGCACCGTGCCCGCCTTGACCGTGTCGCCAACCTTGACCTTCACGTCCAGGATGTTGCCGGGCATGGGCGCCTTAACGGGTTCGCCGCCCGCCACGGGAGCCGCCGCAGCAGCCTTAGGCGCAGCAGCCGGAGCCGCTGCCGCGGGAGCAGCCGCCACAGGGGCAGCAGCGCGCACGGGCGCAGCGGTCTGCACGCCGCCGACTTCTTCCACATCCACCACATAAGTCTGACCGTTGACCGTAATATTGAAGGTACGCATGATGGGATTTCCTCCTGTCAAAATCGTTCAATTTGTTGTCATGTTCAAGCCGATACTATTTCCAAATGAGCATGTGCCAAGATGCGCCGCGAATTTTTCTTTCTGGCTAACGTGAATGAAACGCAGCGTAGCAGCGCTACGCTAAGTGGAATGAACGGACGCCAGAAAGGAAAAGGCGCAAGCAGATGGCACAGGTGAATACAGGAAATAGTATATTAGAAGCGGCTGTACACCTGTTCTTCGCGGCCAGCCTTCTGCCAGGCGGGCGCATTCTGCACGCGGCGGACGCGGCGCACCGTGAAGGCGCTGCCATCCTCCATCATCATCGCCACAGCGGCGGAAATGACCGCAATCAGCTCGCTGTCATCCGCCACAGGCACTTCCTCCACCACGGGCGCGGCAACCGGCGCGGGAGCGGGCGCTTCCGCCTGCTTCTTTGCCTTCTTGCCGCCCTTGCCGAGGTTCGCGGTGGCATTTTCCATCAGCTTGATCAGACCAATCAGAATCGTCAAACCGAGGAACACGATGGCGATGCCGATGAGGGTGACGGTCAAGCCGAAGCCCAGATTATTGCCCAGATTACTCAAAAAGGCTGCAAAGTCCATTTTTCACACAATCCTTTCCTCAATCACAGCGGCAGGTTGCCGTGCTTCTTCGGGGGATTGGATTCGCGCTTGGAGGAGAGCATCTCCAGCGCCGCAATGACATATTTGCGCGTTTCGGCGGGGTCAATCACATCATCAACCATGCCGGCAGCCGCAGCCGCCACGCCGTCCGCCACATCCGCAGCGAACTTCGCTTCCAATTCCGCACGGGACTGGAGCGCCGGCTTCTTGTCCGCCTTCAGGTCGTCGGTGTAGAGCACCTGCACCGCCGCTTCGGGGGTCAGGGCGGAAATCACCGCGCCCGGCCACGCGTAGGTGACATCAGCGTTGCTCTTGCCGCCCATGGCGACATACGCCTGACCGATGGCGTTGCCGGTGACGATGGACACCTTCGCCGTCGTCGCTTCCGCGTAGGCGTAAAGCAGCTGGGTGGTCGCCTTGATGGTCGCCGCCTGTTCGTCAACCGCCGGGACGGCAACGCCCTTGCTGTTGATCAGGGACACGACCGGCAGGCTGTAGCAGTCGCACAGGCGGATGAAGCGCGCGGCCTTGCTTGCGGACTGCGCCGTCAGCACGCCGTCGTTCTCCTTGCCGTTGCCAACCACCAGACCGACCGGACGGCCGCCCACGCGGGTCAGCGCAACGCGGATTTCCTTACCGTAGTCCTTGAAAAGCTCCACATACGCCGCGCCGTCCGCCATGGCAGCCAGCTGGCTTTCCGCGTCCGCCGCGTCCAACACGGGCAGAATGCGGTTCATGTCGTCGGTGTCCACAATCGCGGCATCCTCCGCGTTGCAGCCGGGCAGATAGTCCAGCACCTGCACCGCCAGAGAGATGGCTTCGTCCTCGTCCTTCGCCGTCAGCGCGACGCCGCCCTGCGCAGCCATCGCCTTCGCGCCGCCGACCGCCTTGGCATCCACCGTCTTGCCGGAAATGGCGCTCATGACCTGCGGGCCATAGACCATCAGCTGACCAACGTTTTCGGCTTCAATGGTGATGTCAGCCAGCTGGGCGATCATTGCCGCGCCGCCGACCACCGGGCCCAGCACCAGCGCGATGACCGGCACCACGCCGCTGAGCTTTGCCAGACGGGTGAAAACGGAAGCGTAGGCGTTCATCGCCGCCACGCCCTCGTCAATGCGCACACCAGCGCTGTCGCACAGGGCAATCACGGGCGCGCCCGTCTTCTGTGCCAGATCCAGCACCTTGACAATCTTCTGCGCCTGCATCTGCCCCATCGCGCCGCCATGCACCGTGAAATCCTGCGCGAACACGTACACAGGGCGATCCTGCACCGTGCCGCTGCCGGTCACGACCCCGGCGTAATCCCCATTGCGGGATACCAGCGCGTCCGTCTCCACGAAAGAGCCGGCGTCCAGCAGCTTCGCCACCCGTTCACGGGCGGTCAGCTTGCCAGCCGCGCGCTGCTTTGCGATTCGTTCCGCGTCTCCCTGCAGGATGCTCTGCTTTTTCGCCAGCACCTGCTTCAGGTTCTGCTCACTCATGTTCAAAACTCCCTCCATGTCATGCCCCTTTCGGGGCGGGAAAAGTTGAGGTTACAATTTAGCCCGACTTTTCTAATTCTACATGTCCCCCCTATTTCCTGCTGCCCGGAAAAATTTTGTGGTTTTTCTGAGGAATCCAGCAGGATTTTTGTGAAAATCGTCCGAACCGTTGAAATTTCGTCAAAAAATGCACCCGGCAGGAAACGCGGAATGCGAATCATCCTGACGGGTGCGCCAATGGTTACGCCGTTGTGAAGACTTGATAGGCGCAGGTTACACGATAGCCCAGTTTCTGCGCAATGTGTGCTGATGTTTCATTCGCCGCGTCCCACGTCGCGATTTTCCCCTGCTGATGCGCCGTCAAGATGAGCTTCGCCGCTGCCAGCATCGCGTAGCCGTGTCCGCGGTGCGCCGGTGCTGTGTCCACCTCCACCTCGATGCCGCCGGGATACGCCGCGTAGCTGGATGCGCCGGACACGAACGCCCCGTCCGCGCAGACCAGCACCCCCAGCCCGCTGCGCGCATATTCATCCTCCGTGAATTGACTCACGAAGTCCGCCGCCCACGGAGTCTTGCGGCAGAACGCCATTTCCGCCGCGCCAATCGGCACAAGCGTCACGCCCTGCGGCAGATTCGCCAGCAGCGCAGTCAGGTGCGCATCCTCCGGCTGACGGTGCGGTTCAAAGGCGATGCGCTCCGACCACGTTCCCGACCGCTGCGCCTGCACCAGCGCGAGAAACGCACTGCTCCCCTGCACAATCCACGCGCGATTCTCCGCGTTCAGTGCGCGCCGCACCAATTCTTCCGACGGTTCGCCGCCGAAAAAGAGGAAATCGCCCGCCAGCACTGCCGCGCTGCTCGGACGCGCCGAATCATCCGTCATCACGCGCCCCTGCCCGTTCAGCGCCGCTTCGATGATGCCGTGCGCACCCGGCAGTCCGGCAAACATCCCGCGAATGTCCGCGCTGCTCACCCCTTCACGTCCTCCTGCACCATCGTGTTCGCCTTGCCGAAGGTCGTTTCCAGCGCTGCGAGGAAGGATTCGTCGCTCTGGTCGGCTTTCTTTTCCTTCACCGCGCCGATGGCCTCAAAGTGGCATTGCATCCCCGATGCCTGCGTCAGCGCGGAGGCAATCGCCGTGCGCTTCTTCTCCTGATTCATCAGCCCGACGTACAGTTCCTGCCCCATCGGCGCCTGCCAGCGGTAGGTGTCGCCGTCGCACCCGGCGTATTTGCCCATCGTCAGCATCGCGAACGTGCCGGGGTCGGAGCGCTTCAGGATGTTCATGGCTTCCTTCCACGCGTCCGCGTCGGTCTTGCCGGTCGGGGTCATCACGGCAGGCGCGGCGGGCTTGGGCGCTTCCTGCTTCGGCTCAGATGCAGGCTTTGCCGCCTTTTTCGTGGACTGCGCAGGGGTAAACGCGCCGCTTTGCAGCTTCTCCTGCAAGGCGGTCAGCTGCTTTTCCAGTTCGCCGATGCGGTCGTTGAGCGCCGCGGTGTCCGCCTCGCTCGTCCGCAGGCAGCTTTTCAGCGCAGCGTTTTCCAGTACGATTCGCGGCGACGACGCCCAGCGCAAATCTGTTTCCACGCGCATGAACAATTCCAGCATGTTCATCAGCCGCGTCGTGGTGAATTTTTCCGCCTGCTGCGCGTACTCCTGCGCGTCCTCCTGCGTCAGGTCAAGCAGGGCGCTCAGGTCGTCCGGGCTGCACTTGGCAATCAGCAGCGCGCGCAGGTGCTGGCTGACGTCCTTGGCGAACACCATCGGTTCGCGCCCGGCGCGCATCAATTCGTCAATCATCCGCATAACGGCGGACGCGTCCTCTTTTTCCAGCGCATCGGCGAAGCGGAACAGGAAGCTGCGGTCGCTCGTGCCCAGCACATTGCGCACGAGGTCTTCCGTCACCTGATTGGAATAGCCCAGGCACATGTCCAGTATCGACAGCGCGTCGCGCATTCCGCCCTCTGCGGCGCGGGCGATGAGCATCAGCGCGTTCTCCGACGCTTCCGCCTTCGCGCCCTCCGCCGCCTGACGCAGCCGCCCCGCGATTTGGTGCGCCGGAATCCGCCCGAAGTCGAAGCGCTGGCAGCGGCTGAGAATCGTCGCGGGCAGCTTCTGCGGCTCGGTCGTCGCGAGGATGAAAACGACGTACGCCGGCGGCTCCTCCAGCGTTTTCAGCAAGGCATTAAACGCGGAAGTGGACAGCATGTGTACTTCGTCGATGATGTAAACCTTGTATTTTCCCTGCTGCGGCGGATATTTGACCGTCTCGCGCAGATTGCGGATTTCCTCGACGCCATTGTTGCTCGCCGCGTCGATTTCCATCACGTCCATCGACTCGTCCGCCAGCAGACGGCGGCAGGATTCGCACTGCCCGCACGGGTCGCCGCCCACGGGATGCTCGCAGTTGATGGCGCGCGCGAGGATTTTCGCGGTGGATGTCTTGCCCGTGCCGCGGCTGCCGCAGAAGAGGTACGCATGGGCGACGCGCCCGCTCATCACCTGATTGCGCAGCGTGGAGATGACCGCCTCCTGTGCCACCATGCTGGAAAAGTCTTTGGGACGCCACTGGCGATAGAGTGCTTGATATGCCATAATTTCTGTTTTACTCCTTACAGTATGCGATTATTGCAGAGGATTTCGCGTCTGCGGACGCGAGGAGGGGGCTTTCCGCTCGCCCCCTCCACCCCTTCGGCGCCGCCACTTGTTTGGGAAGCTCCAATAATCTCAAATCATTCGCTTAAAGACGATAAATTCTTCCCCGCGCGCGACCAGCACGCCCTGATCGCCTTCCGCCGCCAAGCCGTAGTCCTCGCCCGGCACTTCCATCTCCATCCGCATTCCGTTCACCTTCTGGAAGGTCATATAGTAGATGGTTTTCGGTGCGCCGTCCTCCTGCGTCACCAGCGTGCGCTTGCCGACGACGCTCGCTTCCATGCTGTCAATCGGCGCGCGCGCATCGTCCGCCTCCACATGCACCATGCTCGTGATTTTCGCCACCAGCATCAGCACCAAAATCGCGCCCAGCACCGTGCCCAGCATCGTCAGCACATTCCGCAGCATTTCTGCATCCATCCGTTCTCTCCTCCGTTTGCTTCATCATGGGCATTATACCATAATCGGCGCATATGCACAAGAGTCGCCGGGCAGAAAAGCAGTTTTTCGCGCAAAATAAGCGAACGTGTATTCTGAAGTCTGTCCAAAATGCCCCCTGAAAAAAAGTTTGCAATTTTCCCGAAAAAATTTCAAAAAACCCCTTGCATTTTTCCGAGAACTATGCTATAATACTTTCTGTGCTCAGCGCTTCACCGCCTGACACAAAGAGAATAAGCGCTTGGGGCATTAGCACAGTTGGTAGCGCGCGACATTCGCATTGTCGAGGTCAGGAGTTCGAATCTCCTATGCTCCACGGATGGTCAAGGTTGAAAAGCCCTGACCTTTTCTTTTGCTTTCAAACATCCCGCAGCAAAAAGCCGACCGGACGGAGGATTTCTCCCCTGCCCGGTCGGGTTCTGTTTGCGAATATTGTTGTCGGCTGAAACGCTGCCGGGACGCGGACAGCGATTTTTTACCCCGAACCAGCATTCACGCATCACAAACCTATTGAAAGCGGACGAATGCGGCTGCACAAAACAAAACGCCACTCTTTCCCGCAAGAAATTGCAGTGGCGTGGGGGAGTCCAGAGGGGGCTGAAATCCCCGCTCTTTCACTTTTCAGCCCCCTCTGGGCGCTCTTTGGTTACTTTCTGCCGCAACAGAAAGTAACGTCTTCGCCTCCGCAGAGGCGACGGGAGCAGCGGACAAAATCAAGCATCTTCAAAACACACATAAATTTCTCCACCGTATGAATAAAAGCACCGGACAGAGCCATCGCGCCCCGTCCGGTTTTCTTATTCCTCTTCTCCCCCGATGGCTTCCTTCAGCGTCCGCCAGCCCAGCACGGCGCACTTCACGCGCGCGGGCATGTGCGAAATATCCTTCAGCGCCCCGGCTTCCTCCAGCTCGTCGATTTCCTCCGCCGTCGCTTCGCCCTGAATCATCTTGCGGAAGATTTCGCCCAAGCGCAGCGCTTCTTCCTTCTTCCGCCCGACAATCATGCCCAGCATAATGTCCGCCGAGGCCTGCGAAATCGCGCAGCCGTCGCCGATGAACGCACCGTCGGTAATCACGTCGCCATCCACCTTCAGCTTCAGCGTGATGTCGTCGCCGCAGCTGGGGTTCACGCCTTCCAGCTCAATGTTCGCGTCCGGCAGGTCATGCTTGAACTCCGGATGGATGTTGTGTTCTGTCAGAATTTCGTTATAAAAGCTCCTGTTTTCCATAGCCCATTCGCTCCCTGATTGTTTTCAGGCTGTCCAGCAGCCGATCCACCTCGTCCGGCGTGTTGTAGAACGCGCAGCTTGCCCGAACCGTCGAGGAATAGCCGAGGTGCTTGAGCAGCGGCTGTGCGCAGTGATGCCCCGCGCGGATGCACACGCCGTCCGCCGCGAGGATTTCGCTCACGTCATGCGGATGCACGCCATCGACCGTGAACGTGACAATGCCGCTGTGTTCCTCAGGACTGCCCGACCCCAGCACATGGATGAACGGCATATCCGCCATCCCCGCCATCATGCGGGCAACCAGCGCCGTTTCGCGCTCGTGCATGATGTCAAAGCCGACGGACTGCATATAGCGAATCGCCGCGTGCAGCCCGACCGCGCCGGCGGCATTGCCCGTGCCCGCCTCAAACTTGTAGGGCAGCTCGGCATACGTCGCCCCGGTGCGCGTGACGGACTCGATCATCTCCCCGCCGGAGAGGAAGGGCGGCATCTTTTCCAGCAGCCTGCGTTTGCCGTACAGCGCGCCGATGCCCATCGGGCCGAACACCTTATGCCCCGAAAACGCAAGGAAATCCGCGTCCAGCGCCTGCACATCCACGGGGATATGCGGCGTAGACTGCGCGCCGTCCACCACGATAACCGCGCCGACGCGATGCGCCATGTCCGCGATTTCGCGAATCGGGTTGACGCGCCCGATGACGTTGGAAACGTGCGTCACGGCAACGATCTTCGTCTTATCGGTGATGATTTCCGATACCTTGTTCAGGTCGAGCCGTCCATCCATTTCGCAGTCGATGAATTTGAGCGCTGCGCCCGTTTGCCGGCACACCATCTGCCACGGCAGCAGGTTGCTGTGATGTTCCAGGATGGACACCACCACCTCGTCGCCCGCGTGGACGTGAGACAGCCCATAGCTGTACGCCACGAGGTTCAGCGCCTCGGTCGTGTTGCGCGTGAAAATAATCTCCTGACTGCTCTTGGCGTGCAGGAAATCGCGAACCGCCACGCGTGCCTCCTCCACCGCCTCCGTCGCCGCGATGCTCAGCGGATACAGCCCGCGCAGGGGATTGGCGTTCTGCGTCTCATAGAACGTTTTTTCCGCATCCAGCACGCACCGCGGGCGCTGCGCCGTCGCCGCGTTGTCCAGATACGCTGCTGTTTCCTGCATCAGCAGCGGAAAATCACGCCTGTAATCCGTCGTTTTCATCCATTTCCCCATCCAGTTCGTTCAGTATCGCCGCGCGCGCCGTTTCGCTTTTCACCTGCTGCGCCACGCGGGCAATCGCCGCGCGTGAAAGCAGCTTTTCCGCCGTTTCGCGGTCGATGCCGCGGCTGCCGAAGTAGAAGCGCGTGTCGTCGTCCATCTCGCCGATGGTCGCGCCGTGCGTGCCCTCGACATTCTCCTCCGCGCAGAGGATGACGGGCACGGTCTTGTTCACCGCGTCCCCGCCCAGCATCAGCACCGTTTCCTGTTCGCTGCCGACCGACCCGGACGACCCGCGCTTGAAGTCAATCGTGCCGCGGAAAATCTTCTTCGCCGCGTCATTCAGTGCGCCGGACGCGTTGATTTCGCACTTCGTCTTTTTCCCCCAGTGGTTGACGACAAGGTTTATGTCCAGCGTCTGGTTTTTCCGCGCCAGATAGCCGATATTCGCCGCAAACGACGCGTTCTCGCCGTCCAGCCCGATGCCCGTCTGCGCGTACACGTCGCCGTGACCCAGCGTCACTTGCCGCAGCACAATCCGCCCGCTCCCATGGCAGTGCCCGATGACTTCATCATACACCAGCGCGTTTTCGCCCGGAACGACCAGCTGAATCAGTTCCATTTCCGCGCCGTCCTCGGCGGTCAGCTCCGTCTGCACATGCAGCTTGCCTGCCGTGCGAAGGGTCTGGAAAAGCGACTTTTTCGCGCCTTTTTCCGCCTGAATGGTCACGCGCTTGCGGGCATACGCCGCGTCCGACGCAATCAGCATTTCCGTTTTCTCTGCGGATTCTTCCGGCAGCACAACCGTCGCGCTTTCGTCCCAGTCAATACTCGCTTCATTCACGCCCAGACGATTCCACGTCCGGCTGGGCAGCTGATTGATGGTCATTTTCTCCATTGATGGATGCTCCTTTCCGCTCAGCCGATGCTGCCCTTCATTTCAAGGCGGATGAGGTTGTTCATCTCCACCGCGTATTCCACCGGCAGTTCCTTGGACACGTTGTCCGCAAAGCCGCTGACAATCAGCGCGCGCGCGTCCTCTTCGCTCATGCCGCGGCTCATCAGGTAGAACACCGCGTCGTTGCTGATGCTGCCGATTTTCGCCTCATGCCCGATGGCGGCGTCGCGCGTGCGGATGTCCATCGCGGGAATTGTATCCGAACGGCTTTCGCTGTCCAGCATCAGCGACTGGCAGGAGACCGCGCTCTTGGCGTGCTTGGCGCTCTTCTCCACCACCACGCTGGAGCGGAACGTGCTGATGCCGCCGCTCTTGCTGATGGAGCGCGTGTTCATGTACGAACTGGTGTTTTTGCCAACGTGCACGACCTTCGCGCCCGTGTCGAGATTCTGCCCCGCGCCCGCGAACGTCACGCCCGTGAACTCCATGCGGGCGCGGTCGCCCTTCAAGATGCTCATTGGATACAGGCAGCCCACATGCGACCCGAACGAGCCTGAAATCCACTCAATCGTGCCATCCTCCTCCACCAGCGCGCGCTTGGTGTTGAGGTTATACATGTTCTTCGACCAGTTTTCGATCGTCGAATAGCGCAGCTTCGCGCCCTTTTTAACGTACAGCTCCACGCAACCGGCATGGAGGTTCGCCACGTTGTACTTCGGGGCAGAGCAGCCCTCGATGAAGTGCAGGCTTGCGCCCTCGTCCACAATAATCAGCGTATGCTCAAACTGCCCCGCGCCCTTGGCGTTCAGGCGGAAATACGATTGCAGCGGAATGGACACCTGCACGCCCTTGGGAACGTACACAAACGAGCCGCCCGACCAAACCGCGCCGTGCAGCGCCGCAAACTTGTGGTCACGCGGGGTGACGAGCTTCATGAAGTACTTGCGCACCATCTCGGCATATTCGCCGTGCAGCGCGCTCTCCATGTCGGTGTACACCACGCCCTGCGCCGCCACTTCCGCGCGCACGTTGTGGTACACCAGCTCCGAGTCGTACTGCGCGCCCACGCCCGCCAGCGACTTGCGCTCCGCCTGCGGAATGCCCAGCCGCTCAAACGTGTCCTTAATGTCCTGCGGCACGTTCTCCCAGTTGTTCTGCATCTTCGTGTTCGGGCGGACATACGTCGCGATGTGGTCGATATCCAGCCCGTCCAGCGACGGCCCCCAGTCCGGCACGCGCATATTATTGTAGATTTGCAGCGATTCCAGCCGGAACTGCTCCATCCACGCCGGGTCGTTCTTCTCCTTGGACAGCTTCTCGACGATGGCGGGGGTCAAGCCGGCTTCCATGCGGTACGCGTCATGCTCCGCGTCGCGAATATCATAAATGCTGCGGTCAATGTCCGCAACTTGGCTCTTCTCTGTCATGCCGCTCCCCCATCAGCCCTTGAATCCCTTTTCGTTGATTTCTTCCACCAGCGCCGCGTCGCCTTCGCGCACAATGACGCCGTTTTCCATCACATGCGTGCGGTCAACACGCAGCGCCTCCAGAATGCGCGTGCTGTGGGTGATAATCAGCAGCGAACCGTGCGTCTTTTCGCGGAACAGGCGGACGCCCTCGGACACCGTGCGCACCGCGTCCACGTCCAGACCGGAGTCGGTTTCGTCCAGAATGGCGAGTTTGGGTTCGAGCATCAGCATTTGCAGGATTTCCGCCTTCTTCTTTTCGCCGCCGGAGAAGCCGACATTCAAATCGCGCTCGGCGTAGCTTTCATCCATCGACAAAAGCGCCATCGTTTCCTTCAGCTTCTTCTTGAAGTCCCACAGGCGGATGCGGCTGCCGCTCTTCTGCTCCAGCGCCGTGCGGATAAAGGCGCTCAGCGTCACGCCCGGCACTTCCAGCGGGTTCTGGAAGGAAAGGAAAACGCCCTTCTTCGCGCGCTCATTGACGGGCATAGAAGTAATATCCTCGCCGTCAAACGTGATGCTCCCCCGCGTCACCTGATAGGCAGGGTTGCCGGTGATGGCATAGCCGAGGGTGGATTTGCCCGTGCCGTTCGGGCCAAGGAGGACATGGGTTTCATCCGTGCCGACGGAAAGGTTGACCCCGTGGAGGATTTCCTTTTCGCCCACCTGAACGTGCAGGTCGCGGACGGACAGCAATTCAGCGTGTTTCATATTGCAAAAGCCCTTTCTCTGGCTGATTGATGAATCATTCTTGTGCGGCAGTTTATAACCTACTTCCGCAATAGGATTTTACTCCCGATTCCCATGCTTGTCAAGAGGAATATGCAAATTCCTATGGATTTTGAGTGTTTTGAATTTCAGGGGACAAAAAAGCACCCGCTCCCAGCGCGGAAGCGGATGCGAATGCAGCCATGAATCAGCCCAGCGGCAGCAGGTCAGTGATTTCAAAGAAAAGCGCCGTTTCGCTGTTCTTGGTGTTGAGCACCTTGAGCAGCTCCTCGTCCGTCACCTGCTTGAGCTTCATGCGCGCGCCGGCGGTGATGTAAGGCTTTGCGCCTTCCTCAGCAGACGGCGTCGCGGCATAGACCGCCAGCGCTTCGCCCGTGCGGAGCAGGTTCTGCTTCGTCTGGTTCTCCGCCAGACCCATCTGGATGTAGTACTTGTCCTCGTTCTTCACGCACGCGAAGATGAACACGCCCGCGTTCGCCGTGCCGTCGGGATTGGTGGTGCAGATGAGATAGGTGCCGGAGAAGGAGTTGATGGCGTTCATCAGCTCATCGCCGGTCAGGGCGAAATCCCCATAGTAGCTCGACACAGACGCAGAGGTGAACGCATCCGTATCTTCCGCCAGCACTGCCGGCATCGCCGAGACAGCCAGCACAAGCGCAGAACCCAGCGCAAGCAGCTTCTTCATAAAACAAACCCTTCCTTTCGCGCGTCCTGTATTTTCGGAATTCCTTTCAGAATCGCGCCGATCATGGCTCTATTGTACACCGCGTTTCTGTACTTGTCAAGGTTTTCACAAGTATGCCGCTGCCGATATTCAGTTGTCTTGTTGCCGTATTTTTAGGCACTGTGCAACGGTGCTGAGCATCTTCTGCGCGTCAATCGGCTTGTTCAGGAACAGGTTCATGCCCGCCTCGCGGCTGCGCTGTTCGTCCTCGGAGAAGGTATTCGCGGTCATTGCCACAATCGGGATGGTCGCCGCATCCGGGCGCTGCATCGCGCGAATCGTCCGCGTTGCTTCCAGTCCATCCATCAGCGGCATCATCACGTCCATCAGGATGCAGTCAAACGTACCCGGTTCGCTTTCGGAAAAGCGGCGAACCGCCTCCTTCCCGTTCCACGCCTGAGCGACAATCGCGCCCGCGCCCTCCAGTATGTACTGGCTGATTTCCATGTTCAGCTCGTTATCCTCCACCAGCAGTATGTGCGCGCCCTTGATGGACGCCGCCTGCTCCGGCTTGGCGGATTCCGCTTCCGGCGGATTCGGATCTACGCGGAACGGCAGGGTGATGTAGAACGTTGTGCCGACGCCCAGTTCGCTCTCAAAGTGGATTTCGCCGCCCATCTGCTCGACAAGTTCCTTGGCAATCGGCAGCCCCAGCCCCGTGCCCTTGTAGGCCGTGCGCGCGCCGGATTCCTCCTGCGCGAACGCCTCAAACGCGTGCTGCTGGAACGCCGCACTCATGCCGCGTCCCGTGTCGGCACAGGTGAAAAGGAACGTCGCCGTCGTGCCGTCAAAGCCTTTCTCCTCGCAGGAGATGGTCACGCTGCCGCCGGGGCAGTTGTACTTGACCGCATTGCCGACAACGTTTTGCAGCACCTGATGCAGGTGCATCGGCGAGCCAATCAGGTTTTCGTGATTCCACGCCAGCGTCTTGCAGGACACCTGCACGTTTTCGTGCCACGCCTGCCCCTCCACCATCGTCACAATTTCGCTGACCATCTGGCGCAGGTTGAACGGCTTCTCTTCCAGCGTCACCGCGCCGGATTCGAGCTTGTTCATGTTCAGCACATCGTTGACCAAATCCAGCAGGAAGCCCGATGCGGTCATGATTTTCTTGCGGCACTCCTCCTGCTTCGCTTCGTCGCCCGCGTATCGGCGGCTGATTTCCACCATGCCGCGGATGCCGTTAATCGGCGTGCGGATATCGTGGCTCATGCGGCGCAGGAAGTCCGTTTTGACGATGTTGGCGCGTTCGGCATCCTCCGCCGTCTTTTTCAATTGCAGCTGATAGTCGCGTTCGCGTTCCTTCTCCGCCGTCACGTCCTGCGTCACCATCAGCACCGATTCGAGCCTGCCGCGGCGGTCGTAGTTCTGTGGCAACGTCGTCATCAGGTACACCTTTTCCTTCGGGTCGCGGAACTCCAGCGTCAGGTTCGGGGTCTCCTTCAAGCGCTGCGCCAAGGTCGTCAGGTCGCAGTAGCTGATGAACGCCTCGCGGAAATCTGGCGCAACGTTGTGTTCCGCCTGCATCCGCACCACTTCGTTCATGCTCCACGCGCGTTCCCTCTTCATCAGCTGCTCCTCCGGGTGCTTGATGATGCGCACCGTGCCGCGCTGGACGTTAACAAGGAACGTGAAGCAGTAGATTTCGCTGATGGCGCTGATAATCCGCGCCTGCTCGCTGTTCCTCTCCAGCGCGCGGCGGGACTGCTGGGCGCGCAGCCACGCGAAGCAAAGCCAGATTGCCATGTAAATCAGCGTGCCGTAGAGGATAATGGTGTTGCGGGAATTGTAGACGGCATGATCCGGGAACATGGCGTAAACCGAGTAGTTCTCAAACGCCGTGCGCTTGCCCGACCACGCTGTCGACCCGTCAACAATGTGCAGCCGCCCCGATTCGTCCCACTGCGCATGGGGGATGCTGCCCGCCTCAATTTTCTTTACGTCGCACCCGATGATTTCGGCGCTGCTGGAAGCAATGACGGTTTTGCCGTCCGACACGGTGACCGTGCCGTTCATCTCAAACGTGAAGCCGCTGAAGAGCGTCTCCAGCTTCATGTCGCTCTTGTCCTCTTCCTCGCCCTCGGCGTATGCCACCACAAGGCCCGGCGCGTCCTCGCGCGCGACGGCGGCGAAATCCACCGTGCGACTGCCCACCTGCGTCCGTGTCATGTACGCCTTCACGGGGTAATCCACAATCTCCCGCACCGTCGGCTTTTGCAGAATGGCGTGCAGCGCCGCCGCTGTGTCGCCGTCAATCGTCGTTTGGACGACGGCATTCATGTCCGCATCAAGGATGACAATGCCCGTCAGCCGCTGCGCATAGGCGTACCGGTCAAGCTGTTCGTTCGTTATCATCCCCGTTTCCGCGATGCGGGAGTTGAGCTCCGCCGTTTTGTCCAGCAGGCGGATTTCGCTCTTGGCGCGTTCGTTCGACATGGCGTTGAAATACTGTTCGAGCCGCGCCAACGCAAAGTCAAGCGTTGCATCCATTGCCTGCCAGACATTGCGTGTATCATGCCACGTCAGCACAACAAAGGATGTGACAAGCATTACCAGATACAGTGTCAGCGGCATCCAGAGCATGCTGATGAAGCCTCGCCGCTTATGAGAGGTTTCCTGTTTCATTTGCTTTCGATTCCTCCCATGCGGACGCTGCCGTTGATGCCGTATGCCGTCAAAATCTCCGCCATCGTGCCGTCCGCCGCCATTTCAGCCAGCGTCTGCTCCAGCTGCCGCGCCAATTCCTCGTGCGTCCCCTTCTGGAACGCAACGCCGAGTTCCGCCGTGCCCAGCGGGGTTTCCAGCATTCGGTAGCGCCCTTCATTCTCCGCAAGGAAGATGTTCAGCACGCACTCATGCCCGACAATCGTGTCCGCGTAGCCCTTGCGCATGACGGCGAACACCTCATCCATCGACGAGAAGCTGTACACCGTTTTGACCTTCGGGATGCCCGGCTGATCCTGCCGAATCAGCAGATATTCCGCCCAGCTCGTCGCCTGAACCGCCGCGCGGCAGCCCGCCAGATCAGCCAAATCCGCATAGGCGCTGTCCGCGCGCACCACCGCCACCAGACGGCTGAGCAGGTTGAGTCGCGCCCATGTGTACTTGTCCTCGCAGCCGTTCATCATGAACCCGCTCCACAGGCAGTCCACCGTGCCGTCTGCCAGCGCTTCGTCCTTATCCTCCCACGCCACATGGCGGAAGACAGGCTCATAGCCCATGCGCCGGAAGGCCTCGCGCGCCATTTCAACATCCACGCCCTGCGGCGAGCCATCCACGTTGTAGTAGCTGTACGGCTGATATTCGTCGCTGCCGATGATTATTTTCGGCAGATTCTCCCCTTCCTCCGCCCACGCCGACGGCAGGAAGAGCAACGCAAACAGGAGAAGCAGCGCACTGCTCCTCCCGATAAACCGCCCAAGATTCCATTTCTGTTCACGCATATGCTTGTCCTTATGCCAGCTGCCGCACGGCGTCCAGCACAATCTGCTGCTGCTTCGTCACGGCGTCGTAGAGGGCAGTATCCGTCAGCGGCTTGCCCCCGCGCATTTCTTCCGTCAGCGCGAACGCGGCGCGGTACAGCCCGTCAAAGCCGAGGTTCTGCGCCACGCCCTTGAGCGTGTGCGACGCGCGGAACGCCGTTTCCCAGTCCTGCGCTTTCACCGCTTCGGTCAGCTGGGCGTAGGTTTTGTCGTCGGCATACTTCTTCGCAAAGCGCAGCACCATCGACTCCTTGGGGATTCTGTTCAGGGTTGCGTCATAATCGCCGCCGACTGCGGCATAAAATTCCTTGAGCGTCATGGATTTTTCCTTTCTTTTGCGTCCGGCAGCAAAAAATGCCGTATAATGGAAAATGTTCATCCGAATGCAGGATTCCACTTTCCATTATACGGCGACAATGGGGATTGTCAAGCAGGTTACATTCATTGCAGCCGAACTTGCAGGAATTGTGCTGCAATATTACGTTTCCTGCCGATAGCCCCCTTTTTTTACTTTGCTGATGATTCTGTCGAGTGCTTTCACCTGTGTCCATTCTTCACCGCCGATTTGAACAAAGAATGCACGCACCTGTTTGCCCAATTCGATTGCTTCTTCCTCACGTCCCAGCAGTGCAAGTGCACGAACACGCGCCGACTCGACCACCTTTGCATCAATTTCCCCCATCTGCTGGCGCACAATCGGCAGCACCTGATTTAGGGCTTCATTTGCTTCCTCTCCTTGTTTTAATTCGAGCAAATTAGAGATATACGCCATTTTGAAAATGCAGTACAGTGAGTTGTTTTCGCCAAATAGTTTCTGCACTTTTTTAAGCGCATCAACTACAGTCTCCTGTGTTTCCAACCTTCTCCCCATCTCCTGCATAATCGTCACATAATTGTACAGTGCCGTAAAATACGTTTTTGTGTTTTTCGGCGTATGCTCAACAGCAGCCTTCGCGTAAGAAAGTGCCTTTTCATATTCCTCCAGAATATGAAAAACCAATTCGCACCCTTCATAGAAGGTAAACGGCAAATTGTCAACATCCTTCGTTTTTTCTTCCAGTAGCTCCGCCAGTGCTTTGATTCGCTCTCTGGGCATACCTGCCAGTCCCATTGCACAAAGCACCTGCGCAAGCTGCCCAGCCGCATCAACCACGCGCTTTGGTTCATCCAACGCTTCCATAAAGCAGGAAATGGCTGCATCCAAATCTTCTTGCGGCACATTTTCCTTGTTCAGCAGTGCAATAGCTGTTTTCTCCGCTCTCATTGCCGCTGCATTCGGATGGTTCAGCGGAATCAGTTCGCCAATTCGGGCAAGGAATTTGCTGGTATTTTCACGCTCCATCTGCTGCGCCTGATTGCCGCAGGTCAGCAGCATAAACTCTATATCATCTTCACAAGCGCTGGAAAGATTCGCAATCACTTTTTCGCCATCTTTCACCAAATCGCCGCCCAGAATGGAATCAAGTGCTAAACTGAAACATCCGTCCAAGAAGCGTCCATGTTCTGTCTTTTGAAGTTCACCTTGCTTCTTTTGTCGCCACAATTCCAGTCGTGCGGCAGGAATTTCTCCCCCACGAAGATTCAAAAGGTAAAAAATCGCCACTGTCATGCCGCCCATGGTTTCCACAGGCGCATCATCGAAGTCTGAAATTGCGTACAGCGCCAGCGACATCAGCGGCGCCGTCCGATAATCTGTCTCGCGGTAATGCTCTTTGCACTCCTCGAACACCTCCGCCAGCCTCGGCACCTTCTCCATCGGCGGCAGCAGCGGCCGGAAGCTCTCCGCCAGCACGGGGTGCATGGCGTATCCGCGCCAGTTCGACGTCAGCAGCCCGTAATCCGCCGCCGTTTCCAGCGCGGACAGCAGTTCATCCTCCGTGCCGAAGTCGCGCAGGAGGGTCAGCGCGTCCCGCACCGGGATTGTCCACGCCGGAAACGTGGCGAAAACCGCCAGCACCTGCCTTTCGCGGTCGGTCAGCGCGTCGGTGGACACCATCTGGGCGATTCTCTGCGCAATCGCGCTGAATTTGCCGCCCGCCAGCCGCAGTCCCTCCGGGCTGATGCGGTCAAGCTCTTCCAGCAGCTGCGCCATCGTCCAGCGCTTCATCTTCGCCAGATGCGCCAGCAGGATAATCGCCAGCGGATGCCCCGCCACGCGCGAAAGCACCTGATGCAGCGCCTCCGTTTCCTCGCTGCCCATGCCTTTCAAGTACGGGTCGTGCTGGACAAACAGCGCCCGGCTGGCTTCCTCCGACAGCAGCGGCACGGCGATATTCCGGAAGCCCGCGCCCAGCGGGAAACGCGTCGTCACCAGCACATCGCAGCCCCAATGCTCAATCTCGCGCAGCCCCTCGTCCGCTTCCGGCGGCATATCGACGCTGTCAATCAGCAGCAGCGTCCGCCCCTGATAGGGCGCTTCCAGCTTCTCGCGCACTGTTGAGAGCACGTTCTCCTCCGCCACGCCGTCCAAGCCGTCAAACGCCATGCGCAGGCTGGATGCAAGGCTGTTTTCGTACTGCACCCACGCCATGCGGCTGAACAGCTCTTCCTTCGCCAGCAGCGCCAGCGCCTGACGGGTCATTTCCGTTTTGCCGATGCCGCCCATGCCCGTCACGGCGATTTTGCCGCCCTGCCGAATCGCGTCCGTCAATTGCGGCAGGCACGAAGCCGCATCCATGACGTATTCATCCTTTGATAGCCCCTGACGGCACAATTCGCAGTTGCGCCCTGTCATCGACAGCGGCACGCGCCGCCCGAACGTGACGTGCGACGAAAGCAGATACAGTGCCTGCGCCGAGTGCTCCTGCGCCTGGCAGAAGTCCAGCAGCTCGCGGCTGCCCATTTCCGGCCCGTAGAACGCCAGCAGCACCAGCCACGAGAGCGTCAGCATGTCCACAAACGTGCGCGGCAGCGTCTCCCGCGATTGCCGCAGGTTCTCAAACACCTGCACATGCTCCGGCTTCATGCATTCCTCGTTTTCCATCATCATGCGCACGAAGTCGGGCAGGGCGCGCGTGAGGGCATCGGCATCGTAGTGCGCGCTGCGCAGGAAGTCCTGCACCTGCTGGCTCAGGCGGATCAGCGTCTCCCCGGACAGCAGTGCGTTCATCTCCTGCTGCAATTTGGGCGGAAGCGGCTGCACGCCCGTGCGGTTCATCATGTCGCTCAGCCGCCGCGAGCGCTGCGTGCCTCCAAAGAGCGACGCGTGCCATTCCGGCGGAATGATTCCGTCGAGCACTTGCGCCCAGAACTTCACCAGCGTCAAGCCCTTGCGCTCCGCCGCGGGAATCACGCCATGCGGATACAGCCCCGGCAGATTGTCCGTCAAAAAGCGATAGACGTTTTTCGGGGTCAGTACTTCCTTTGTGTTTGCACCGCTTTCCATTTTCCAATTCCACTCCCTCAACCTGATGCGATTTCCGAATGAAAACAAGCCAAAATACGCTGCGGATTTTTTCATCTGGCTGCCGCGAAGTGGAGTGCGCGGACGTCAAAGGGAAAAACGTGCAGGCTGATGGCTCATGTTGTTTCGGGAATCGTATGAATTTACCTGTTTAATTATAGCGATTTTCGGCAAGGATTGTCAAGTGTTTTTTCCATATTTGGCTATCATTTTCCTATTTTTTTCGGCAACAAAAAACTCCGGGACGCAATGCCCGGAGAAAGAAATGACAGCTTTTTATGCCGTTTCCAATTGTTTTGGTGCGGCACAAATTCTCCCGCCCTGCGGGATATGCATTTGCTCACTCGTAAGACACCGAGCGTTTCGACGCCGCGTCATCAGGGAAAATGACAATCAGCGTGCGTCCGCGCAGGAGGGCGATTTCCTCGCCGCTTGCATCGTAGTAGACCGTGCGGGAGGTCATGCCGTCGCGCTTCCAATAGCCGGAAACGTGCTTGCCGCCCAGGAAGAAATCCGCATTGCCCTCCGCCGTTTCGCCGTTTTCGCCGATGACGTACATAATCGGCTCATTCTTGTTGTTGTGGTTGTAGTCCACGCGCGTGAACTGCACAATCACGTTCTGGAAGGCAACGGCGCTGTCGTCCGAATCACGGTCGGCGTACCAGTTCGTCTTGCTCGTGCCCATGTAGCGCAGGTAGCCGTTCCACTCCTTGCGGTAGACAAGGCGCGAGTTGTAGAGCTTCGCGCTGTCCCCCCATTTGATGTAGACGCGGGTGGCGCTGTCGCCATCGGGCGCATCGTCGGTGAAGCGGAAGGCGTGGTTCGGCGCGACGTGTTCTTCCGGCACGAGGCGGCTCATCGCGGCGACGTTTGCATCCACATCATAAGGGGATTTCGCGCCCGCGCGGCTGGTAAAGTAGCGCTTGAAGTTCGTGCCGCCTGCAATGCCGCTGAAGGCAACGCTCTTCAAGTCCGCGCCGAGCCGCTTGATTTCCGCCTTCACGTCGCTCCCTTCCACCTCCTGCTGACCGTAGAACAGGAAGCCGCCGCCCCACTCCTCGCTCAGCCACACATGCCCGATGCGCGCCGAGCGCACGAAGCCGACCGAATCCGGGATCATATCGGAAAAAACGGCGGTGATGCGCGTTTCATGGCTCCTTGTCAGCGGCGTTTCGTAGAGGATATCCGCACACGCCACGCCCCACGGCGCGCGGTTGCCCACGCCGCCGCCGTCATTGCCGATTTGCACCAGCATGGGCAGATAGCGCCCTGTCGCCGCCAGCCCCGCGTACCCCTCCGGTACATAGAGCTTGCTCAGCGTCCGCCCGGTCGTCGGGCTGATGCCGTCGGGCGTTTCGTTCGTCCCCGCTTCCGTCAGGGAAATGTTTCGCGCTTCCTTCGGGTCGATGGTCGTTTCTGCCAGCGCCTGCGCCAGCAGAAGGCACAGCACCGTCAGCAGTGCAGCGATTCGCTTCATCCCTTGCACCCTCCGTTACTTCTTAATCGTCGTCACGCCGTCGTCGCAGCGGAAATACACTGTGTCCGGCTCCAGCGTCACGCCGTCCTTGGCGAACAGCTCATCCACCGTCAGCAGAATGTACCCCTGCTCGTAGAGCCATTCCGCCATCACTTTCGCGGTGTTTGGCGTGTTGTCCTTGATGTCGTGCATCAGCACAATATCGCCGTCGGTGAACTGCTTCTTCGTCTTGCTCATAATCAGCGACGTACTGCGCCCGCGCCAGTCGTAGGTATCCACTGACCACTGGATGTACGACCAGCCGACTTTCGCCTTGATCATCGCCGGATACACGCCGTAGGGCACGCGGTCATAGCGCGTCGGGATGCCGATGATGGAAATCAACGCCTTGTTGACCTTCTCCGGCATCGCGCGGAGGGCAGCGGCGCTGATTTTCCGCGCGTCGCCGTGCGTCCAGTTGTGGCTGGCGACGGCGTGACCCTCGTCGTGCGCGCGCTGCACCAAATCGGCGTAGGGCTTCATGTTCTTGCCTATCATAAAGAATGTAGCGGGCGCGCCGACCTCCATCAGGCTGTTGAGGACTTTGGTGGAGTTTGTGCGCGTCGGGCCGTCGTCAAACGTCAGCGCGACGGTCTTATAATAGGAAAGGTTGTCCGTCTCGATTTGCGCCTTTTCGGTCATGTACTCTCGGATGTCGGGGTAGAACAGCGTCGTCTCAATCAGCGTGTGATGCTCCGGATAGAACGCGTCCGCCGAGAGGTGAATGACCAGCGACATGCCGTGCAGCGTGAAGTCGAGATTCCGCAGCCCCTCGTCCGACAGCACCTGCGCAACGGCAGCCGGGTCAGGCGTTTCATCCGGGAAATAGTAGTTGATTTGGGCTTCGAGTTTCTCGCGCAGCATCGTCCAGCCCTCGCTGCCTTCGGGGAAAATGTCCGTCAGCAGGATTCTTTCGCCGGTCGTCATGTCGAACGTGCGGCTGGTGAACTCCTGCGCAATCAGGTCGCGGTGGTAGGTCGTGCGCGCCTGCACGAGGAAGCTCATCCACGTCAGCCCCGTTTTGCTATGGCGGATTTCGACGTCCAGCCGGCTATTCTTATCGCCGTTCGCTTTCCCTGCTTGGAGCGTCGGGGCGATTTTGTCCGCGTACGCCTGCGCCAGCCCGTTGATTTCGTCATCGACGCTCGTCAATGCGGTTTTGACCGACCACAGCCGGATGCCGCTCTTGTTGCTCTGCTTGGAATCGGTATACTTCGCCGTCACGCGGTGGCACGCCTGCATTCCGCCCTCCGCCGATGCGGATGCGGGCAGCATCGTCAGCAGAAGGATAGCTGCAAGCAGGCAGGCAATGTACTTCTTCATCATCGGAATGCTCCTTTCCAATGCGCGCGAATGTTGCGGCTTTTGTGCCGCAGGTGATGCTGAAAACAAACTTGTTTTTTTGCTGCTCCCGTCGCGTCTGCGGACGCGAAGTTGTTACTTTCTGGCGCGCAAGAAAGTAACCAAAGAGCGCCCAGAGGGGGCTGAAGAGGGTGCAAGTCTGGACTTCAGCCCCCTCTGGACTCCCCCCGCCTCTTCCATTTCTTGCGGGAAAGAGCAGCGGCGGCTGTCCGGCTTGTCGGCACTTCCCTTGCGCTGTTTTTCGTGTGGAAAATACAAAATTCGCACTTGTTTGCGCAAAAAGAGACAGCGGCACAGGTACACACGCATTTTCCCGTCTTTTCGCTGTCCTCTGCATTTTGCGGAATCGTACGGTCAATACTGCGTCGTGACCCCGTCCAGGCAGCGCCAGTACGCCTGATTCGCTTCCAGCGTCACGCCGTCCTTGGCGAACAGCTCGTCCACCGTCAGCAGCATGAAGCCGCGCTCCTCCAGCTTCGGGATGAACATCTCCGTCGCCTTGGCGGAGTTGATTTTCATGTCGTGCATGAGGATGATGCCGCCGTCCTTGGTGCTTGCGGCTATGGTGTTGGCGGTGCGGTAGGCATCGGGGCCCTGATCGCCGCCGCTCCAGTCCTGCGCCTCCGCCGTCCACTGAATCAGCGGCCAGCCGACACCGTAGCTGCCCATGCGCTGCCACTGTCCACCGGGTGCGCGGGCATACGCCGGGGCAATGCCGATGGCGGCGCTATGCGCGCGGTTGACCTTGTCGTACATGGCGCGGAACTTGCCGCCCTGCTCCTGATTCGCGTACAGGTGCTCGTAGAAGTGCGTCGCAATCGCGTGCCCCTCGTCGTGCTCCTGCCGCGCCAGATAGGCGAAGTCGCTGACGCGGCTGCCGACAAGAAAGAACGTCGCGCGCGCGCCGGTTTTCATCAGCGCATCCAGCACATGCGGCGTAATCCACTGGTTCGGGCCGTCGTCATACGTCAGCGCGCAGAAGCGGTACAGGCTCGCATTGTCCGTCTGCCGCTGCGCTTCTTCGGTCATGTACGCGCGAATCTGCGGATAGTACAGCGTCGCCTGCATCAGCTGCGGATGATTTTCATAGACCGACGGCAGCGGAATGACCAGCGACATGCCGTAGAGCATGAAATCCGCCTGAGCGAGATTTTCGCAGAGCGCCTCGACCGCCGCCGCATCGGGCGTTTCGTCCGGATAATAGGCATTTGCTGTGTCCCGCACAGTCTGCGAAATCAGCGTCCACGCGGGCGAATCCGCCGGGAAAATGTCGGCAAGGGTGATTCGCTGCCCGGTCAGCATATCGTAAGTGCGCGTGGTGAACCGCACCTGCTGAATCTGCCGATGGTACTCCTGCCGCGCCTGCACCATGAAGCTCATCCAGCTCATTCCCGTCCGGCTGTGGAGGATGCGCACGGTGAGCGCGCTGTTCTGCGTGCGCTCCCTGCCCGGCTTTGGGAGCAGGGGCGACAGTTCCGCCGCGTAGTCATCCGCCAGCGCGTTCAGCTCGGCATCCACCGTGCCCAGCGCGGTTGTGATGTGCCACACGCTGATGGACGCGCCGCTTTGCGCGGTGGATTTCTGTTCGGCCATCGTCACCTGATGGCAGGGCTGAATCGGCGTGCCGTCCGTTTCGGCGGATGCGACCGTCACCATACACAACGAAAGAAGCAGGCAAATCCATCCCAGAAGCAGTCGTTTTTCCCTTTTTTCATGGGCGGATGCCCTCCTTTCGCGCAGTGTTACAGCCCCGTCAAGCCCTCCTGCGTGCGCAGGTTGACGTAGCTGTTAAACACCTGCTCCACCTTCTGCGGATTCTCCTCGACCACGAATGTCATGCCGCCGTCGTCCGTCGGCTCGATGCGCGTCACCAGCACCTGCTCCTCGCCGTCGGGGTTGTCCTCCATCTCCAGCAGCACGGCATATTCGATGTCGTCCAGCGGAATCACCGCGCCGAAGCGGAAGCGCATCACCGTGCCGTCAGGGGCAGTCAGCTCAATCAGCGGTTCGCCCATTTCTTCCAGTTTGCTGCCCTCGTCGTTATTCGTCATCGCCGCTGCCCTCGTTCACCAGCTGGAGAAATTTGTCGAACACCGCCTGCTGAACGGCCTCATCTTCCACCTGAATATAGCTTTCCGTGCCGTCCTCTTCCTGCGCGACCTGCATGATGAACACCTCGCACTGCCCGTCCTCCGGCGCATCCGCCTCGGAGAGCGCAATGTACAGTTCACCCTCATGCTCGATCGTCGCCAGATGCTGGAAGCGAATTGGCGCGCCCGTCTCGTCGTCAATCAGTTCAATGATGTTGTCCTGTTCTTCCATTTTCGCTGCCTCCTGTTGCTGCTGGTTGCGGCAGGTGTCCAGATACTGCTGCAAAATCACCGCCGCCGCTACCTTGTCCACATTGTGCTTGCGCTCCGCCCGGTGCATGTTGCCCTCGATGAGCGCGTTCGTCGCGGTCACGGTCGTCAGGCGTTCATCCTGATAGACGACCGAAAGCCCCGCTTTTTCCAGCTGTTCGCAAAATGCCTTCACCTTTTCGGACTGGAAGCCCGCCGTGCCGTCCATATTCAGCGGCCAGCCGGAAAGCACCTGCGTCGTGTCGTAGCGCTGGCAGATTTCCACCACCTTGCGCACGTCCGGCCCGTAGCCGACGCGGTAGATGGTGTCGATGGGCGTGGCAATCAGGCGCGACGCGTCCGAAACCGCCACGCCGATGCGCGCGTCGCCGATGTCCAGCGCGATAATCCGTTCGTTCATGTTTCTTTACTCCGCGTATTTTTCCGCGCCCTTGCCCGCCACCGCCAGGCACGGCTCGGCGGTCAGCACCTTGTGCGCCACGTCCATCACCATTTCCGGCGTCACGGCTTCGATGGCGGCAATCGTCTTTTGGTGATCAGTCGGATGGCCGTTGAGCAGCGTTGAGCGCCCCATCGCCTGCATCCGGCTGCCGGAGCTTTCCAGCCCCATCAAATAGCCCGACCGAAGCTGCGTTTTGCTGTCGCGGAACTCCTTGTCCGTCATGCCGTCCTTCAGGAAACGCTTGAGTTCGCTGTCGATTTCCTCCAGCACCTTATCGCCGTTTTTCGGGCTGATGCCGGCGTAAATGCCGTATGTGCCGATGCCCTGATACGAGTTCGGGTAGGTGTAGATGGAGTACGCCATGCCCAGTTCTTCGCGGATGCGCTGGAACAGCCGGGAGGACATCGCGCCGCCCAGCACGTTGTTCATCACCGCAACGGCATACACGTCGTCCGTGCCGTAAGCGAATCCCGGATAGCCAAGGCAGATGTGCAGCTGCTCGGTGTCCTTTTCCTTCACAATGCGCCGTCCGGTCAAAACCTGCTGTTTCGGCACAACGAGTGCGCTTTCGCCGCCCTGCCAAGTGCCGAAATACTTTTCCATCAGCGCCTGCACCTGCGCGGGTTCATAGTTGCCCGCCAGCGCCACCACCGTTTCTCTCGGCAGGTAGTGCTTGTTCTTGTAGTCCATCAAGTTGGCGCGGGTGTACGCCGCCACCTGTTCCGCCGGCCCCAGAATCGGCTGCCCCAGCGACTGCGTGCCGAACTGCGCCTTCGCCAGCAGGTCATGCACCAAATCTTCGGGCGAATCCTCGTCCATCGAGATTTCTTCCAGCACAACGCCGCGTTCCTTGTCCAGCTCCTTCTCGTCCATCGTCGCGTTCATCACCATGTCGGCGATGATGTCGATGGCGAGTTCGATGTCCTCGTCGATGACCTTGGCGTAGCAGCAGGTGCAGTCCTTGCCTGTGAAGGCGTTCAGCTGCCCGCCGACCGCGTCCATTTCCTCGGCAATCTGCCGGACGGTGCGCCTCGTCGTTCCCTTGAAAATCATGTGCTCAATGAAGTGGGAGAGGCCGTTTTCTTCCGGCGTTTCCATCATCGAACCCACATGCATCCACGCGCCGATAGACACCGACCGCAGATGCGGCAGGCGTTCCCCCAGCACACGCAGGCCATTCGGCAGCACCCATTCATCACGCATACATTCATCAGCTCCCGCTACGTTTTTCAGTATGCTATCCATTTGATTCCTTTCTGATGCACAATTGCATCGTTTCGTACGATTCCCCCGAAAAAGCAGAAAATTCGCAAAAGCCCGGTGCAATCGCAGGGACTTTTGCGAATTTCTTCATATTATTTCATTCTGATTCCGCATAAAGGGGCATCCCTCTAAATTTAACTTTCGATAAAGTTCAAGCAAGAGAGTGTGCATCCGAAGGTTTCCAAAGGGCGATCGCGGACTTCGTCCGTTTCCGTTGCCCTTTGGTCGCTCCCGCAGGAGCGAAACCCTCTGCTGCAAAATCAGCCAATTATGCAGAAGTCATTCAGCCGGATGGCATTCATCCGCCGAAAGGTTGTCGGAAACGCGATTAGTTCCGACCATCCCGACGCGGAGGACGCGCACGGAAGCCTTCCGCACGACGCGGGGCAGCCGCCGCGGTGTTGTCGTAGGTGATGTCGTTGCGCACGAGGTTCACACGACCCTGCGCGTCGATTTCCGCGACCTTCACTTCCAGCGTGTCGCCAATCTTCACAACGTCCTCGACCTTCTCCACGCGGTGGTTCGCCAGCTTGGAGATGTGAATCATGCCGTCCTTGCCGGGCAGCAGCTCGACAAACGCGCCGAAGTTCATGATGCGCACGACCTTGCCCGTGTACACCTCGCCAACCTCGATGTCCTTCGCGATGCCCTCGATGATGCGGCGCGCCTTGTCGGCTGCTTCCGCGTCGGGGGTGGAGATAAACACGCGGCCATCGTCCTCGATGTCAATCTTCACGCCGGTTTCGGCAATAATCTTGTTGATCATCTTGCCGCCGGGTCCGATAACCTCGCGAATCTTCTCCGGATTGATGGTGAAGCGGACAATCTTGGGCGCGTACTTGCTCAGTTCCTTGCGCGGCTCGCCGATGCAGCTGAGCATCTTTTCGAGGATAAACAGGCGGCCCTTGAGCGCCTGCGCCAGCGCGGTTTCGAGAATCGTGCGGTCAATGCCCGCAATCTTGATGTCCATCTGGATGGCGGTGATGCCGTTCATGGAGCCTGCGACCTTGAAGTCCATGTCGCCCAGGAAGTCTTCCAGGCCCTGAATGTCGGTCAGGACAGCCACCTTGCCGGACTCCACGTCCTTAATCAAGCCCATCGCAACGCCCGCGACCGGCGCGTGAATCGGCACGCCCGCGTCCATCAGGGACAGGGTGGAACCGCACACGGACGCCATGGAGGACGAGCCGTTGGAGGACAGGATTTCGCTCACCAGGCGCATTGCGTAGGGGAACTCTTCCTCAGAGGGGATGACGGGCAGCAGTGCGCGCTCCGCCAGTGCGCCGTGGCCAATTTCGCGGCGGCCGGGGCTCTTGAGGCGTCCCGCTTCGCCCGTGGCGTACGGCGGCATGTTGTAGTGGTGGATGTAGCGCTTGAAGTCCTCGCTGGACAGGCCATCCAGCACCTGACCCTCGCTGGTAGAGCCGAGCGTGGTCACGGTCAGCGCCTGCGTCTGACCACGGGTGAACACGGCAGAGCCATGCACGCGCGGCAGCACGCCCACTTCGCACCAAATCGGGCGGATTTCCGTCACGCCGCGGCCGTCGGGACGAATGCCCTGCTCGATAATCTTCTTGCGCATGACTTCCTTGTTCAGGTAGTACAGCGCATCGGCGATTTCGGCTTCGCGCTCTGGGAACTGCTCCGCCAGCGCTTCGATGGTTTCCTGCTTCACCTGCGCTTCACGCGCCTGACGCTCCTGACGGTTGAAGGTGTCGAACACCCACACGCACTTGTCGTAGGCGAATTCACGCACGGCCTGCTTCACGTCGTCGCCAGTCACGTTCAGCGGCACTTCGACCTTTTCCTTGCCGATTTCCGCCACAATCTTGTCCTGGAACTCGACGAGCTGCTTGATGTACTCATGACCGAACATGATGGCATCGAGCATCGCCGTTTCGCTGACCTCGTTCGCGCCCGCTTCCACCATCATGATGGCGTCCTTCGTGCCGGCGAGGTAAACGTGCATGTCGCTCTTTGCGCGCTGCTCTTCATCGGGGTTGATGACGTACTTCCCGTCCACGCGGCCGACAACCACCGCGCCCGTCGGGCCGTTCCACGGAATTTCGCTGACCGCCAGCGCGATGGACGAACCGATCATCGCGGGGATTTCCGGCGGCACATCCTGCTCAACGCTCAGCACGGTCACAACGACCTGCACATCGTTGCGCATTCCCTTGTTGAACAGTGGGCGCAGCGGGCGGTCGATCAGGCGGCAGGTCAGGGTCGCCTTTTCGGTCGGACGGCCTTCACGCTTGATGAAGCCGCCGGGAATCTTGCCCACGGAGTACTGCTTTTCCTCCACGTCCACAGCCAGCGGGAAGAAGTCCACGCCGGGACGGGGGGTCGGCGCCATCGTCGCGTTCACCATCACGACGGTATCGCCCAGATGCACCCAGACGGAGCCAGCCGCCTGTTCGCAGTATTTGCCGAATTCCAGCGTCAGCTCGCGGCCCGCCAGATCCATGCTGTACTTTTTGCTTTCCATTGAGAATCTCCTTATACTCAGTCGTAGAAAGGCAGCCATCCGCCTTCCTGAACCGCCCGGAGATGCTATCATATGAAAACCCCCTGAATCAGGCGATTCGGGATTTTCAAGGGATAACATCTCCAGACCCTGCCCATGTTCTGCGCCGCCTTGCCGCAAAAAGCCGCCGTGAGGAGGAATGCACAGGGGGATTCTCCCCTGCCGCGTGTCTCCAGACGGCGGCTCTTGCGCGCAAAGCCGCCGAGTTCTGCGATAATTACTTACGCAGGTTCAGCTTAGCGATCAGCGCACGATAACGCTCGATGTCGGTCTTCTTCAGGTACTCCAGCAGACCACGGCGACGGCCGACCATCAGCAGCAGACCACGGTTGGAGTGGTGGTCGTTGCGGTTGGTCTTCAGGTGCTCGTTCAGGTGGTTGATGCGTTCGGTCAGCAGGGCAATCTGCACTTCGGGAGAACCGGTGTCGCCTTCATGCTGGGCGTAGGTGGCAATGATTTCGCTCTTGGTCATGGAATTTCATCCTCCAAATTTTTATTTCGGGCAATGCCCGTGGGCAATCGCCTGTTCACGCAGTACGCCGTCGGAGTCTTCGGTCGTCCGCGCAAACGGTTCGCAGACCCATCCATTATTGTATCAGATTTTTTCCCGTTTGTAAATGGTTAATTCGCGCCTTTCGGGAAAATTTCAGGCAATTTGCTGGGAAAATTAGTACGCTTTCGCGAAATACATAACCTTCTTCGCCTTTTTGCCGCAGCAGACGCAGGTATCGCCGAACCATTCCTTTTCCTGGTCAAAGGGCATATTGCGGGAGGAGGCGTTGAATTTCTCCTTGATTTCGTCCTCGCACGCGCGTTCGCCGCACCACATGGCCTTCGCGAAGCCATTTTCGACGGCAGCGCCCAGTTCCTCCATGTTGTGGACGACGTGGGTCTTTTCGTCGCGGAACTTCTTCGCCTGGTCAAAGAGCGTCTGCTGAATGTCGTCCAGCAGCGCCTTCAATTCGTCCGCCAGATTTTCCAGCGGCAGCGTCACCTTTTCGCACAGGTCGCGGCGGAACACGGTCACGACGCCGTTTTCGAGGTCGCGCGGGCCGACTTCCAGGCGCACCGGCACGCCCTTCATCTCCCAGTCGTTGAACTTGTAGCCTGCGGAGACCGTGTCGCGGTCGTCGAGCTTGACGCGAATATCCGCCGCCTTCAATTCCTCAAGCAGCTTCTCGCACGCCTCCATCACGCCCGGCTTGTGCGCCGCAATCGGCAGGATGACCGCCTGAATCGGGGCAACGCGCGGGGGCAGGCGCAGACCGCGCTCGTCGCCGTGGGTCATGATAATCGCGCCAATCAGGCGGGTCGATACGCCCCAGCTCGTTTCCTCGGCGTAAGTCAGCTTGCCTTCCTTGTTCTGGAACTGAATGCCGTACGCCTCGGCGAAATTCGTGCCGAAGTTGTGGCTCGTGCCTGCCTGCAGCGCCTTGCCGTCCTGCATCATGGCTTCCATGGAGTACGTCGCGCGCGCACCAGCGAACTTTTCCTTTTCCGACTTCTGCCCGACATACACCGGCAGCGCCATCACGTTTTCCGCCACTTCCTGATAGACGTGCAGCATCTGCATCGTTTCTTCCTGCGCTTCCTCGGCGGTCGCGTGGATGGTGTGACCCTCCTGCCAGAGGAATTCGCTCGTGCGCAGGAACGGGCGGGTCGCCTTCTCCCAACGCATGACGGAGCACCACTGGTTGTACTTCATCGGCAGGTCACGCCACGTCTGCACCCACTTGGCGTACATCGTGCAGAAGATGGTTTCGGAGGTCGGGCGCACTGCCAGACGCTCCTGCAATTTTTCCGTGCCGCCCTGCGTCACCCACGCCACTTCCGGCGCGAAGCCTTCCACATGCTCCGCCTCCTTCAGCAGCAGCGATTCCGGAATCAGCATCGGGAAATACACATTTTGATGACCCGTTTCCTTGAAGCGCTTGTCCATTTCCGCCTGAATGCGCTCCCAAATCGCGTAGCCGTAGGGGCGCACGATCATGCAGCCGCGAACGGGCGCGTAGTCGCACAATTCCGTCTTGAGGATAACGTCGGTGTACCACTGGGAGAAATCCTCGTCGCGGGGGGTGATGTGGGTGACAAATTCCTGTTTCTTTTCCTTGGCCATGATTTTTTCCCTCCATGATTGATGATTGATGATTCGAGGCGATACTATTTCCTGATGAGAATGCGCTAAGATGCGCCGCGAATTTTTCTCGCTGGCTAACGCGAATGAAACGCAGCGTAGCAGCGCTACGCTAAGTGGAATGAGCGGACGACAGCGGGGAAAAGGCGCAAGCAGATAGCACAGGCGAATCTGGAAATAGTATGAGAAAAAGCCTCCGCCTCTGCTGATTTTGCAGGGACGAAGGCATTGCTGACTTGCATTGCTTCGCGGTACCACCCGGCTTAGGGCAAAGGCGGATGTTCCCCCTTGTCCTCTCTCTTGCGTCCGCTCTCGGAGACGAACCGGCGGGGATTAGCCGCAGCTCCCGGTCGGGATGACGCGCCCGCTCCCCATGCGCCTTCCACCACCGCGCACTCGCTTTCCGGGACGTTCCTCGCGTCAGAACCGTTCATCGCTCTGCTGTGATTATACACCACGCCCGCCGCAAATGCAAGCACTCCGCGCAAATTATTTCCGCACCAGCACACTCATTCCGAATTATTTCTTCCCCCACAGCGGCCGCGGATACTCGCCTTCCTCTGCCTTGCGCAGCATCGCCTTGGCGACGACTGCCCTGTCCTCGTGGTAGGTCACGCCGTACCAGCGGTCGGGGCAGGTCAGCACGCGCGCCGTCGCCCGGTGGCGGTCAAGCTGGCGGCTGACGGCAGTCGGCAGGTAATACTCCGCCTTCATCGGGTTGTTCTCCATCGCCTCGTTCAGGAAGGGCACGAAGCCCTCCGCCAGCGCATCCAGAAAATCCGGCGTAAAGCCCCAGCAGTTCATGCTGACGGTCGTATCGTCCGGCAGGCGGCGGTACATTTCGCCATCCTCCGTGAACAGCGGGCCGTCGCAGCTGGCGATAATGTGCGTGCGCTCGCGCACCTCCTTCAGGAAGCCAAACTCGTTGACCGTGCACACGCCGCGCGACACATAGCCGTTCTCCGTCAGCGTATTCTTCAGCGCGTAGCCGACCATGAAGTACTCGCCGCGCTTGCCCCGCAGCGTCCGCAGGTACTCATACGCCAGCTTGAACGCGCCCGCGCCGTAGTAATCGTCCGCGTTGATGACGAGGAACGGCGCATCGAGGAATTCGCGGCAGCACAGCACTGCGTGCCCCGTGCCCCACGGCTTCACGCGCCCTTCCGGGACGGAAAAGCCCTCCGGCAGCTTATCCAATTGCTGGAAAGCGTAGTTTGCTTCCATCCCCGCCGGCACGCGCGAACCGACCATCGCCTTGAAGGCATCCTCAATCTCGTGCTTAATCAGGAACACGACGCGGCGGAAACCCGCCTGGTACGCATCGTACAGGCTGTAATCGAGGATGACCTCGCCGTCCGGGCCGACCGGATCCAGCTGCTTCAGTCCCCCGTAGCGGCTGCCCATGCCCGCCGCCATCATCACCAAAATCGGTTCTTTCATGGCTGATTCCTCCTGCTGATGAGTTTTTCCTGCCGCCATTATAGCGCGAATCCGCAATTTTTACAATCTGCAAACGGAAAAAACGCGCTATCAGGTTGCGCAAACCAGAATTTTGTCGTATAATAGAAACTGATTTAGAATGCAAGGAGGAACATTCCTCATGGACTTTTTGAAAACGCTTCTGGCGTATGTCGCGCTGACCGTCGCCTTCTCCGTTCAGGAAGGGCCGCTGCCGCAGGATGTCCCGACCCCGACGCCCCTGCCGCCGAACGTGACGGCATCCCCGATTCCCAACGCGCCCGCCGCGACCGACGTGCCCACCGCCACGCCGACGGCCTCGCCCATCCCCGAACCCACGATTACGCCCAACATGGGCTACAGGACCGTGCAGTGGCAAGACCGCGGCTCAGGCGTGCTGAAGGTGCAGAAAAAGCTGATTGAGCTGGGCTATCTGGCAGAGGGCGAGGATGACGGCGCGTACGGCAGCAAGACGACCGCCGCCGTCCGCCGCTTCCAGAAGGCGAACGGGCTGTCCGTGGACGGCATTGCGGGTCAGGCGACGCAGACGCGCCTGTTTGAAGACCCGAACGTTGTGCCTTACTCCCCGCCGACCGTGCCGCCGACGGCGACCCCGACCCCCGCGCCGGAAACGCCCGCGCCGAGCGCCGCGCCAACGGCATCTCCGGCGGATGATCTGCCTCTGCCGGGCGCATCCGGCGATTTCCCGGTGGATACGGTGACGACCGAAGCGCCGGTATATACGCCGGATGGCTTGACGCTGCTCCCGAATGGCAGCATCTTCCTCGGCAGCGGCGGCAATGGACAGGCGCTGACGATGACCGTCACGCAGGATGGCGTGGGCTACACGCGCCGTCCGAGCCTGTGGGTGAACACGGTGGGCAGTCCGGTCATGTCCCTGCGTGAGCTGGCGGCCTGCATCGACGACTGGCAGCTGGATGTCAGCGAAAGCGGCGTGTGGGTGCTGTCCGCGGCAGGCTACACGGTCGTCATCCGCGAGACGGACAGCGGTTTGTCCGTGATGGTGGATGGCAGCGCAATTGCGATGGAATCCGGCGCCGTCCGGCTGGACAACGGCGAGGTGTACATCTCCGACATGTTCCTGCGCACGGCGCTCCGCGCGACGACCATCTACGACAGTGACGAACAGTCGCTGATTCTGTTCGTGCGGAACAAGTCCGTCAGCACATCGGCAGACTGAAGGGAATTCGGAATTCGATGATTTGTTCGCGATTCCGCGAAAAGCAAAAAGAATCGCCCGGTACATCTGTGTTTGGCAGATAACCGGGCGGTTTTTTTAATTGTACTCCACCGTCTCCTGATACGCCTTATACGTTGACGTGCAGAGCAGCTTGCGGTCAACTTCCTTGCCGTTCTGATACCAGATTTGGTAGGTTTCGACGACGTAGCCGGTGCGCTTTTTGATGGTCGTCTGCTGCGTGCCGGCGGCGAGTTTCGTGTTCTGGACGTACTTGGTGTCGCTCGGCGGGTCAATCGTGCGCGTGACGGTGCTTTCCAGGTCAATCGACACGCCGTCGGGCAGGAGCATCCCGTAAATTTCGACGGTGCACTTCTGCTTGGAATAATTCGCGACGATGTAAATCGGCCACTCGGTATCGTTCTTGAACTTGAAGTCCAGGTTCGGCCAGTTGACCGTCGCGTCCATCCCCTTCTGGACGTAGGAACTCGGCCACGCGTGCGGGCTGCGGTAGACGATTTCCAGATTTGCGCGCGCGACGGCGTTGAAGAGCGTCGAGCTGGTCTGGCATACGCCGCCGCCCACCTCCGGCACGCTCTGCCCGCCGGAAATCGCTGTTGCTTCCTTGTAGCCCTTCGCCGCCGTGCGCTGCCCCGTCGCCTGATTGAAGGAGAACGTATCCCCTGGCGCAACCTTATAGCCGTTGATGGCTTGGCAGGACAGGTCGATGTTCGTGTTGCGGTTGGAATTGCTGGTGGTTTTCGTCGTGTAGGTGGAAATGCGCCCGAACTTGCCCACAATCTGTGATTTTGTCACGTCCGCCAGCACCGTGTCCGACTGCAAACGCAGGGACGCGGTGTAATTGCCCATGTCCAGCACGCCCGTGAGCGTCTGATAGACGCTGTTGGCATCCAGATACGCGCCGCTGATGTCGCTGTTGAAGGTGAACTGCTTCGTCGCCGGGTCAAAGGACTCCACCGTCGCGTTGACGGGCGTGCAGGTCACATCCGCCGCGATATTCTCCGCGATTTTTCGCACGGCATCGCGGTCGTAGGTGATTTGCGTCTGAAGCGTCACGGGGCTTTGCTGCATCGCGCGAATCGTCGCGACGCGTTCGCTCAGCGGCGTCCGCCCCGAACCGCGCAGGGCGGTTGTGTTCCCGCGCCCAGCGGCATAGGCAACCGCCGCCATCTCGCTCACGTTGCGGTAGAGCGGCACGTCGTAACCCGTGATGTCGTAGGTGTACGCATCCGCCACCACATGCAGGTTCACGCTGGAATTGTCCACGCCGCCCTGCCCCAAGGCGCTTTCGGCGTCCGCGCGGGTCATTCCGCCAACGTTGATGCCGTCAATCGTCACGCTGGGGAAAATGCGGTCGGTGTTGACCAGCGCGACCGCCTCATTGAAATTCGCGATTCGCTCTGCGTCATACCGGATGATGCTGCCGTTGACGAACGCCAGCGTCGGCAGCCCGGCCAGCTCCATGCCCAGCATCTGCGGCGCGGCAAGCAGCAGCAGCCCCGCCGTGCACGTCAGCGAAATCAGCATGACAAGCAGCCATAGGAAGGTGCTGCTGCGCTTTTTGCGCCCCTTGCGCGGTTTGCGTGTCGTTTTCCGCTTCGGCGCGGATGGACGCTTGCCCGTGGGTGTGCCGCGTGTTTTGGGCGGGGCGCTCCGGCGCGCTTCCTCATCTATCAGCCGCTGTGAGCGTCCCTTCGGCTGGCGCATGGCGGGCTGTCGCGGCTTCGTCTCCGGCGCCAATTTTTCCGTCAGGCGCGTCTGCTGGCTGCGGCGCGGGCGCTGCGTTCCGCCCGAAATGTTGCTCATGTCATTCCTCCAAAATGGATTCCAGCCCTTGCACAGCGGCTGCTGCGGAGGGCTGGTGTGTGATTTATACTATTTCCAAATGAGAATGCGCCAAGATGCGCTGCGAATTTTTCGCTCTGGCTAACGGGAGTGGAATGCAGCGTAGCAGCGCTACGCTAAATGGAACGACCGGACGCCAGAACGGAAAAGGCGCAAGCAGATGGCGCAGGTGAATCTGGAAATAGTATTACTTGCTGTTTTCCTCGTTCCGGTGCGCCATGTGGTAAGTCAGCGTCTGCAAGCTGTCCGTCAGGTGAACATTGACCACCAGCATGTCGTCCGGATGGGTCAGATCGGTCGGCGCGAAGTTCCACACCGCGCGGATGCCGCAGGCGTAGAGCTTGTCCAGCGCTTCCTGCGCGACGCGTCGGGGCAGTGCCAGCACCGCAATATCCGGCATGTTCTCCTTCAGGAAGTTCGGCATTTCCTCCATGCTGTACACGGGAATATCGCCCACCGGCACGCCGATTTTCTCCGGGTCGTTGTCAAACATCGCCAGCGGCCGGAAGCCCTCGCGCTGGAACGTCGGATATTTCGCAATCGCGCAGCCGATATTGCCCGCGCCCACGATAATCTCCGTATGCTCACGGTCAAGTCCCAGAATTTCGCCAATGTGCATTTTCAGATCCGACACCTTATACCCGTACCCCTGACGTCCGAAGCCGCCGAAGCAGTTGATGTCCTGCCGAATCTGCGACGGCGTGAGGTGCATCCGCTCGCCCAGCTCCTGCGACGAAATCTGCTCCACACCTGCGCTTTCCAGTTCCCGCAGATGCCGATAATATCCCGGCAGCCGACGGATTACCGCGTCAGACACATGCCCTGCCATCCTCATTCTCCTCCAGTGCATTTGTTATCTTGGGGCATTTTCGCCCAATTCCTTCATGTGAAAGGAATATCAATCTGATTGTAGCACACTTTTGGGTTTTGTGCAACCTTGCTGGAAAGATTCCGGGGATTTTTTCGCGCTTCACAGCTGTCGTGAAAGGGGGATTTATCGGATGACAGCCGATATTGCTGTGATATGCAGGCAGTTTTTTCTTGCTGCTCCTGTCGCCTCTGCGGAGGCGATGTTGTTACTTTCTGGCGCGCCAGAAAGTAACCAAAGAACGCCCAGAGGGGGCTGAAGAGCGTGCAAGTCTGGACTTCAGCCCCCTCTGGACTCCCCCCGCCACCCATGTTTATTGGGGGAAAGAGCGGCTGTTGTTGCCCAGCTTGACCGCATTTTTCAGTTTGGCTTTTGTCCGGCTTTTGTTGACTTGCTTGCGGGTTTCGGGAAAAGCGCTTACTTTCGGTGATTCCGCGTTTCGCCGCGGAGGAAGTCGCCCGTTTCGGTCGCGAAGGGGACATCCATGCGGATGATTTCGCCGCCGATGCCCAGCGTATCGACGATTTCGCCCGTCTTTTCGCGCAGGAACGGCGTCGCCTCGAATGCGTGCACGCCCGATGGCGTCAGCAGTTCGATTGTCTCGCCCGCCTTGAAGCGATTTTTGAGCAGAAAGCGTGTGCCGCGCCCATCGCGGCTGCCCTCCACCACATGCGCCAGATATTCCCGCTCCTGATGGAAGCCGTCCGCGCCGCCGGGATTTGCTGGCTTGCCCAGCGCAAAGCCGGTGTCGCTGTCACGGTGGCTCGCGCAGGATAATTCCGCCATCAAGCCGGGGAGCGCCGCTGCGAAATCGCCGCCATCCGCCAGCAGATCCAGCGCACGACGGTATGCCGCCGTCACCGTCGCGACGTAATACGCCGTTTTCATCCGCCCCTCGATTTTGAGGCTCTTGATGCCCGCGTCCACCAGTTCCGGCAAAAGCGGCATCAGGTTCAAATCATGTGCGGAAAATATGTATGTGCCGTTTTCGTCCTCGCACACGGGCATGTACTCGCCGGGGCGTTTCTCCTCCACCACGCTGTAATGCCAGCGGCACGGCTGGGCGCACTCGCCCTGATTGCCGCTCCGCCCCGCCATGGCCGCGCTGAGCAGGCACCGCCCGCTGTACGCCATGCACGATGCGCCATGCACAAACGTCTCGATTTCCATCTCCGGCACGCGGCGGATGATTTCCTTCGCCCGCGCGATGGACGTTTCCCGCGCCAGAATCACGCGCTCACAGCCCATGTCGCGATAGACGCGCACGGCTTCCGCGTTGACGGTGCTCGCCTGTGTGCTGACGTGCAGGGGCAGCTCCGGCACTTCGCGGCGCAGGGCGGCAATCGCGCCCAAATCGCTGACAATCGCCGCGTCCACGCCGATGTCCCGTGCCGCCTTCGCCGCCGCGATGAAATCATCCATCTGGTCGTCAAACGGGAAGATGTTCATCGTCAGGTAGAACTTCTTGCCCGCGCCGTGCATCTTTTCGACCGCCTGCGTCAGCGCCTCCTCGTCGAAATTGCCCGCGAAGGCGCGCAGGCCGAACTGCTTCATACCGCCATAGACCGCGTCCGCGCCGAAATGCAGCGCCGCCTCCAGCGATTCAAGATTCCCCGCCGGGCACAGCAGCTCCGGCATCCGGTTGGTCATTTACTCAATGCCTCTTTCCTTGTCGTACTGCTGCCACAGCGGCGCGTAGATGGCGACCGCCTGTTCATGCTCCTGCAAGGTGCGGGAGAAGTGCAGCTCCGTGCTTTCGGGACTCGTCGCGCAGAAATACAGGTAGTTTTCCGCCACAAACGTCTCGTCCGGGTAGAGCGCCGCGTTGATGGCGTCCGCGCTCGGCGCGCAAATCGGGCCCAGCGGCAGCCCCGTCACCTGATAGGTGTTGTAGAGGCTGTCAAGCGCCAAATCACTGCCCGTCAGCGACATTTTCCTTACGCCCGTGATGTAGTGAATCGTCACGTCGCTTTGCAGCTTCATGCCCGCTTTCAGGCGGTTGTGGAACACGGCGGACACCTTCGCGAAATCTGCCTTGGACGCTTCCTTCTCAATCATGCTTGCCAGCGTCAGAATCTCGTCCATCGTGTAGCCCATCTCTTCCGCGCGATCCTCACAGGCGACGGAGAACACCCGCTCGGTCTGCGTAATCAGCTTGCGGATGATTTCGCTTGCCGTCGCGCCGATGTAGATTTCGTAGGTGTCGGGCGCGAGATACCCCTCCAGCACATAGCGGCGCTGGCTGACGTTCCGGCTGTTCAGCACGTCCTGCACGGAGTAAAATTCGCTGAAGCTCGTGCCGCTCTTGCACAGGGCCAAGAACTCCGCGCTGTCCGTCAGCACGCCGTCTTTGACCAGCTGCTCGGCGAACTGCTCAATCGTCCAGCCGGGAATGAGCGTGATATTGCGCACAATCGGGTTGCCGTCGCCGCGCGTGAGCTGGTCGGCAATCTGCCGCATGGTCATCGACGGGCTGAGCGTGTAGCTGCCGGACTGGATTTTCTGCCCCCAGCCCGCGAAGTCGCAGTAGTACTTGAACACCGTGCGATTGCGAATCAGCCCGGCTTCCTCCAGCCGGTTCGCCACGCGGGTCAGGCTCTGTCCGCTCTCGATGGTGAAGGGCACCTGCGCCGTGCTGCTTTCATCCGGCGGCGCAATGAACTCGCCGTACACCTTGTTCCACACGCTGAACAGGATGCCCGCCACCACCAGCACCGTGCCCAAGCCAATCAGGATTGGGCGGATGATGCGCCACAGCGCGCTGTACCAGTACGGGCCATATCGCCGCTCGTCGCGGATGCTCTCGTAGCTGTCATGCTTCTTGCTCAACAAGCCTGCCCCCCTTGGAAAATTCGGAATTATTGTCCCATCCCCATGTCAATGTCCGCAGCGTCGGTGATGATGCGCAGAATGCCCGCCACTTCCTGCTGCAAACGCATTTCCGCCAGCAGGTACTGGCTGACTTCCAGCTTGCCGAACAGCAGCGCCGAAATGCCCTGAAAGCGCTGCATGTCGTCGTTATCCGGCTGCGTGCCGGAGACAGCCGCCATTTGCAGGCGCAGCTGCAGCTTCTTGTACTCCTTCAGGAGCGCGGCGGTCGTTTCGTCCGCCATAACCTCATCTTTCAGTGCGTGATACGTCTGATACTCCTCGCTCTGGCGGATTTCCTGCGCCAAGCGGTGTGCCGTAGCATGTTCCATAACAGCATGTCCATCCTTTCGATACGCTATCCGTAATTAGAAACGTTTCTGTCCGCTTGATTCATCCCAATTTCCCACGAAAAAGAGAGAAACGCATGTTGCAGCGTTCCTCCCTATTGTATCAGATGTGCGCCCCCATGTCAAACGTCAAGGATAATGGGCAGAATCATCGGGTTGCGCTTGATTTTCTCGAAGATGAAGCGGTGCAGTTCATCCTTGATGCGGTTCTTGAGCGCCGGCCAGTCCTCGCCCGCCAGCGACGACTGCGACAGAATCTGCCGCACGACATCGCGCGTGTTCTCAATAATATCCTCATTCTCGCGGACGTAGATGAAGCCGCGGCTGATGATATCCGGGCCGGAGACAAGGCGCTGGTCGTCGCGGTTAATCGCCATGACGACGATAATCAAGCCATCCTGACTGAGGTGCTTGCGGTCGCGCAGAACGACGTTGCCCACGTCGCCGATGCCCAGACCGTCCACCAGCACCGCGCCGGTCGGAATCTGTTCCGCCAGATACAGCCCTTCCTGATTCATCTCGATAACCTGACCCGTTTCGGGAAGCACGATGTCGGTGGAGTTCATGCCCATCGACTCCGCCAGCACCGCGTGCTGCCACAGCATACGGTATTCGCCGTGGACGGGGATGAAGTACTTCGGCTTCACCAGCGCGTGCATGAGCTTGAGTTCTTCCTGACAGGCGTGACCGGAGACGTGCACCTCCGCCAGTGCCTTATAGATGACGTTCGCGCCGCAGCGGTACAGCTGGTCGATGACGCGGCTGATGCTCTTCTCGTTGCCGGGAATGGGCGTGGCGGAGATAATCACCGTATCGCTCTGGCGGATTTGCAGCTTGCGATGCTCGCTGTACGCCATGCGCGTCAAGCCTGCCATCGGCTCGCCCTGACTGCCCGTCGTCATCACCAGAATCTCGTTGTCCGGGTACTGGTCGAGCGCGTCCGCCTCAATAATGGCTTCCGGCGGAATTCGCAGTTCGCCAATCTGCATCGCCACGCGGCTGACGTTGACCATGCTGCGCCCGATGAAGCAGACGCGGCGGCCGTAGCGCAGGGCGTTGTCAATGACCATCTGCATACGGTGGATGTTCGACGCGAACATGGCGACAATCACACGCCCCTGCGCGTCGCGGAACATGTTCTCGAACGTCACGCCGATTTTCTTTTCGGAGATGGTGTGACCGGGGCGCTCGACGTTGGTGGATTCGCACAGCATCGCCAGCACGCCGCGCTCGCCCAGCTCGGCGAAGGACGCAAGGTCGGTGATATGCCCATCGACGGGCGTGTAGTCAATTTTGAAGTCGCCGGTGACGACGACCGTACCCGCCGGGCAGGTGAGCGCAATGGCGCACGCCCCCGCGATGGAGTGGCTGACGTGGATGAACTTCGCCGTGAAGTTCTTGCCCAGCCGCACCTCGTCGCGCGGCTGCACCACCTGCATCGGGATGCCCTGAATGCGGTGCTCCTTGAGCTTCAAGTCCACCAGCGCCAGCGTCAATTTCGTTCCATAGAGCGGCGCGGGCACTTGGCGCAGGATGTACGGCGTCGCGCCGATGTGGTCCTCGTGCCCGTGAGTGAAGAGGTATCCGCGCACGTTGCGCTTCTTCTCCACCAGATAGGACACATCCGGAATGACCAGATCGACGCCCAGCATGTCCTCTTTGGGGAAAATGCTGCCGCAGTCAACCACCACAATGTCATCCTCATATTCAAAAACTGTCATGTTCTTGCCGATTTCATCCACACCGCCAAGGCTGACAATCCGCAGGCGGCTTGCCGGCTGCGCTGCTTTCGTTCTCGGGGTCATACCATCACTCTCTTTCAAACGTTTTCGTTTCTTCTCTTTCACATACTTCCATCACGGAAGTAAAAAAGCCATTTTTTCGGAAAACTGCTGCTGGAGACGGCAAGCCTGCGTTTCGCCGAACCCCATCAGCATTATTTCCATGCCGGGAAAAAACGCATTTTATCCGTTGCGCCTTTGCAGCCGAAAACTGCCCGCGCAGGACTGCCCTGCCCGTGTCCGCTTTCGCAGCATTTCCCCGTCGTTTGCCAAACGCTGCCGATTCCATCACCGCAGGACGGGCATTGCAAGCCCTCCACCGGCGACTTCCTTTTCTTCATTCCACAATTCCGACTTCCCCAGCATCATCATTCCGGAATGGCGGCGTTTGATTGCGGTCTGTTTTGCAACGCACAGACCCCTCGTTCATATAGTATAGCACACATTCAAAAAAAAATCCACCGGAATTTAGCCGAAATTCCGGCTCAAATTTGGTGGATTTGCAAGGAAAGTATGAATTTTTCGTGTACAAGGGAGGCGCCAGAGGCTCTGCCTCTGGACTCCGGCAGGGCTCTGCCCTGCACCCGCGAAGGGTCTTCGACCCTCTCGACACCCTTCTCGCGATTGGGTTGAGCGCAACTGCATAGTGTGCCCGCGTGTTGATGCAGGATTTCGCCTCTGCGGAGGCGACCAGAGGGCTTTGCGATCGCCCTCTGGACTGCTTCGCGTCCCCATTTAAGTTTATTGATTGTTATTGCAGCTTTTTTTAGTTAGTGTGCTATTCGTTCACCAACCCACGGCATAAACCAACCACAAATAAACCCAAAAGCAGCGGTGCCGAAGGTTTCCAAAGGGCGATCGGAAAGCCCTTTGGTGCGCCCGCAGGCGCATTCCCCCTGCAACAAAAATCAACAAGTCACATCAGAAAAATCAAGCCGCGCATTGCAAAAAAGTGCATCCGCTGTCACTCATACAGCGGGAACCCCTTCATGAACGCTTCCACCTCCGCCTTCACCGAAGGCACAGCATTTTCCCCTTCCCGCACGACGCGCGCAATCCACTTTGCGACCTTCGCCATGTCCGCTTCCTTGAAGCCGCGGCTCGTCACTGCCGGCGTGCCCACGCGAACGCCGCTGGTCACAAACGGCGAGCGCGTCTCGTTCGGCACGGTGTTCTTGTTCACCGTGATGTTCGCTTCTTCCAGCAGCGTCTCCAGCAGCTTGCCCGTCATCTCCGTGCCGGAAAAATCAAGCAGCAGCAGATGGTTGTCCGTGCCGTCCGACACCATCTTGATGCCTTCCGCCCGGAACGCGGCTTCCAGTGCCTTCGCGTTCTTGATAATCTGCGCCTGATAGTCCTTGAATTCCGGCTTCAGCGCCTCGCCGAAGCAGACCGCCTTGCCCGCAATGACGTGCATCAGCGGGCCGCCCTGCGTACCGGGGAAAATCGCCTTGTCAATCGCCTTGCCATACTGCTCACGGCACATAATCATGCCGCCGCGCGGGCCGCGGAGCGTCTTGTGCGTCGTCGTCGTGACGAAATCAGCATACGGCACGGGCGACGGATGCTGCCCCGCCGCAACAAGCCCCGCAATGTGGGCGATATCCACCATCATCAGCGCGCCCACCTCATCGCAGATGGCGCGAATCTTCTCGAAATCAATCGTGCGCGGGTACGCCGATGCGCCGGAGACAATCATCTTCGGCTTGCACTCCAGCGCCAGCGCGCGCATGGCGTCATAATCAATATAGCCCTGCGCATCCACGCCGTAAGGCACAAAATGGAAGTACTTGCCGGACAGGTTGACCGGGCTGCCGTGCGTGAGATGGCCGCCGTTGGACAGGCTCATGCCCATGACGGTATCGCCCGGCTGGAGCATGGCGAAATACACCGCCGTATTCGCCTGCGCGCCGGAATGCGGCTGCACGTTGACGTACTCGCAGCCGAAAAGCTGCTTAGCGCGGTCACGGGCGAGGTTTTCCACCACATCCACGCATTCGCAGCCGCCGTAGTAGCGGTGCGCGGGATACCCTTCCGCGTACTTGTTCGTCAGGCACGAGCCCATCGCCGCCATCACCGCCGGGGATACGAAGTTCTCCGACGCAATCAGTTCAATATGCGAGCGCTGACGGTTCAGTTCCGCCTCAATCGCGTCCGCCACCTGCGGGTCTGCCTGTCGAATCACGTTTAGTTCCATGTCTGCATGACCTCCTTGCTTTTCCTATTATTATACCTTGCTTTCCGTTTTTGTACAGTCGGAATACACAATTTGTACAAAACACACGCAAAAAAGCTGCGAAGGAATGTTCTCCACTCCTTCGCAGCCTTTGCTGACTTTTTGCGCTTACAGCGTCTTCTTGAACCAGTCGATGGTATCCTGCACCAAGGTCTTCAGCACCGTGTCGTCATTGCTGAAGACGCAGAAGGTGTGATCCGCGCCGTCCAGCAGCAGCACTTCCGCATCCGGGGAATTCACCGCCGCATCCACAATCTTCTGCGCGGTTTCCGGCACCACGGTCGTATCCGCCTTGCCGTTGATTGCCAGAAGCGGCACCTTGATCTTAGCAACCTCTGCCGGATAATCAATGCTCATCGCGCATTCATAGTAGGCAGGAGACTGCTTCAGCGGTTCACGCCAGTCATAGGTCACTTCGTAATAGCCGTTTTCCTTGGCAATTGCGTACTGTTCTTCCTCATTGCCCTTCTGATCGTAAGCGCCTGCCCACGTCAGCACGGAGGTGAACACCTCGTTGCGCGCAGCCGTCAGCAGCGCCAGACGGCCGCCCTGGCTCCAGCCCATCACACCCACATGATCCATGTCGATGGTGCCCAGCGTCTTGAGGTATTCGTAGCACTTCATCGCGTCTTCCACACCCTTGTCATAGGTGAAGTCGATGTAATCGCTGGTGCTGTCGCCATTGCCGATGTAGTCGAAACGAATCGTCGCGATGCCTGCCTTCGCCATGGCCAGCGCGGCATAATCATAGGCATTGCCCGCTTCGTGGCGGGTAGAGCCATTGCCATGCAGCATAACAACGGCCGGGAACTTTTCCCCTTCCGCGCCAACAGGCACGGTCAGCGTTGCGGGAATCTGGTGATCGCCCGCGTCGATGGTGATGTTTTCTTCGGTATACTGCATTGCTTCTGCCGTATCCTCCGCCGCTGCCAGCGTGCAGCAGGCGATGCTCATTGCAAGAGCCAGAAACAGGGACAGGAACTTCCGCATAATTAGTTATACCTCCCAAATTACTTGCGCTTCTGCGCGATGGTCAGTATAGCACACATGCCGCACAGAAACAATAGGTTTGCTGCGTTTTTTGTTTTGTTCGCCATCCACCATTTCACAATCCCGCGCCGATAAAAAAAGCAGGCTGCAATGAGAAGTCACTTTCCCATGCGGCCTGTTCATTGATATTCAAGTAGAAGATACCGCCGCTCAGACTGAGCAACCCCGCAGCACATCCGCCCAGCGCTTATTGCTGCTGCCTCTCGGCCCTGACAAGGTTCACACCGACAGATCGCACAGGACCCGGTCGTCATTGCAACGGCTTATGTAGTATAGCGGATTTTTGCCGCAAATGCAAGAGAACGTTCGTTCTTATCGTGATTTTTCCCGAAAAAAATACAGAAAAGATGCAAAAGCCCTTGACGGACGGGCAGAATTGTGGTAGCATATCGGATGCAAAAGTAATACCCCTTATCACGAGTGGCAGAGGGACGGGCCCAATGAAGCCACGGCAACCGGCACGCAGGTGCGTGGTGCCAATTCCCACAGTGCGCACACAGGCTCTATCCAGAGCAGCACTGACAGATAAGGACAATCGCTTCTGATTGATTCCCGGCTGCCTTGTGTGCAAGGACGCCGGGTTTTTTGCAGCTCTCAACCATCCCCTTATTGGCTTAGCTGAAAGGAGCTACAAAAATGCGGAAACTCTTTACCTCGGAATCGGTCACGGAAGGTCATCCGGACAAGCTGTGCGATCAGGTGTCTGACGCGGTGCTGGACGCGCTGCTCGCCCAAGACCCCATGAGCCGCGTCGCCTGCGAAACCTGCGCCACCACCGGCATGGTGATGGTGATGGGCGAAATCACCACGACGGCGAAGGTGGATATTCCCGCCATCGTGCGCGACGTTGTGCTGGACATCGGCTACAATGATTCCTCCCTCTGCTTTGACGGCAACACCTGCGCTGTGCTGACGAGCATCCACGCGCAAAGCCCCGATATCGCCATGGGCGTTGATGACGCGCTGGAAACCCGCACGCAGGATGCCAACGAAATCGGCGCGGGCGATCAGGGCATGATGTTCGGCTTCGCGTGCAACGAAACGCCGGAATACATGCCCACGGCGATTGCCTTCGCGCACCGCCTGACCCGCCGCCTGACTGAAGTGCGCAAAAATGGCACGCTGCCGTGGCTGCGGCCCGACGGCAAGGCGCAGGTGACCATTGCCTACGAAGACGGTCAGCCCGTGGCGGTGGATACCATCGTCATCTCCACCCAGCACAACCCCGAAATCGCCCACGCGGACATTTACGCGGCGATGATGGAGCACGTCATCCGCCCCGTGATTCCGGCGGAAATGCTGACGGCGGACACCCGCTATCTCATCAACCCGACCGGGCGCTTTGTCATCGGCGGGCCTGCGGGCGACTCCGGTCTGACCGGGCGCAAGATTATCGTTGATACCTACGGCGGCTATGCCCCGCACGGCGGCGGCGCGTTCTCCGGCAAAGACCCGACGAAGGTTGACCGCTCCGCTGCCTATGCGGCGCGCCACATCGCGAAGAACATCGTCGCGGCGGGGCTGGCGAAGCGCTGTGAAATTCAGCTGGCGTATGCCATTGGCGTCGCGCGCCCGGTGAGCCTGTTCATCGACACAATGGGCACGGGCGTTGTTTCGGACGACAAGCTGGCGGCAGCGGTGGACAAGCTGTTCGACCTGCGCCCGAACGCCATCATTCAGCGGCTGAACCTGCGCCGCCCGATTTACCGTGCGAACTGCAACTACGGTCATTTCGGCAAGGCAGACATGCCGTGGGAGCAGCTGGATTATGTCAATGCGCTGCGGCGTGAGATTCTGGAATAATTGCATTCGCCTGATTTGACTTTTGAAGCCGTCTGTTTTTCGCAAAGGCGCGGAGGCAGGCGGCTTTCTTTGCGCTTTTTTCGTGATTTTTGCTTTCGATGTGACTTGATTTTTCTTGTTGCAGCGGTTTTTTCGCGTCTGCGGACGCGACGAGGGGGCATGAAAACAGACGAAGTCTGCGATCGCCCCCTCGACCCCTTCGGGTGCACACGCCCATCCTTTTGGGGTATCGTTGCAGAACCGAGCTCATCCGCAGCGACGGATGAAGTCGTCTCCTCCTGCAATCGCGCGCGTATTTCAAATTCCGAAAATCAGCAAAAAATCCGCCAAAAATTGCGGAAAAAATGGATTTTTCCCTTGACAAGGGCTGCTTTTTGTATTATTCTTGTATACAAAGTGCAAACAAAATGCACTTTGCGTCCGCGGACGTGTTGACCAGAAAGGACACAAACGCGGCGGATTCTAAGCCACCCACAAGGAGTTGTTCGCTATGGCAGCCATCCCCTTTCAGCCCATGATGGAAAGCCGCCCGATTCGTGAAATCGCCTACGAAGTGCTCAAGCACGCCATTATCACCGGGGAAATTCCCGCTGGCGAGCGCATCGTCGAGACAGAATACGCCGACCGCCTGCACATCAGCCGCACGCCGCTGCGTGAAGCCCTGCGGAAGCTGGAGCGTGACGGGCTGGTAGAGTATGTACAGCGGCGCGGCGTAATCGTCCGCGCGTTCACGATTGCCGACGTGGAGGAAATCTACACCATCCGCAACGCGCTGGAAATGCTGACGCTGCCCGCGATTATCCAAAAAGCGACGGCGGATGATATCGCCGCCCTGCGCGACCGGCTGCACGAGATGGACGGCGTGATGGCAAGCCGCGATTTCGAGACGCTTTCCCCCATGGCGCGCGCCTTCCACCGCCAGATGACCGAAATCTGCGGGCAGAACCGCATTCTGCGCGTCATTGAGGGGCAGGACCAGTACATCACGCGCTTCTCGTCCATGGCGATTTCGCAGGAGAACCGCCTGCTGCAGGCGCACGAGGAGCATTACAAGCTGGTGGACTATATCGAGCAGCGCGATTTGGAGCATTTCCAGAAGCTGATGCACCGCCACATTGAGCGCAGCAAGGAGAAATGCCTCGAAGCGCTGAAAGCCCAGCGTTATCTGCAAAAAATGTAATCAGGCAAAAGATGCACCGTCCACATACGCCGGTGCATCTTTTTGCAAGGAGCAATTATGAAGCATAATTTTCACACGCACACATCCCGCTGCCAGCACGCCGTCGGCACGGATGAAGCCTATGTCGAAGCCGCGCTGGACGCCGGGTTTGATGTGCTCGGCTTCGCTGACCACGCGCCCTTCCCGTTCGCAAACGGCTTCGTCAGCGGGATTCGGATGCCGCTTGACCAGCTGGCGGATTACATCCATTCCGTCCATGCGCTCCAGCAGCGCTACGCCGGGCAGCTCGAAATCCGCCTTGGCCTGGAGAGCGAGTACTTCCCGCGCTATCACGACCATCTGCTGCGGATGCGCGAGCAGGGCATCGGCTACTACATCCTCGGTCAGCATTACGCCGACAGCGAGGAGGACAATCCGTATATCGGCTTTGAGTGCCAGACAGACGAGGGTGTGCTGCGCTATGCCCAATCTGCAGTCGCCGCCATGCGCACCGGGCTGTTCTGCTACATCGCCCACCCGGATTTGTTCATGCGCCACCGCACGGACGACCAGTTCAATCACGCGTGCGAGGAAGCGGCGGACATGCTCTGCCAGTGCGCAAAGGAACAGCACATGCCCATCGAGTACAATCTGCTGGGGCTGAACAGCCAGATGGAGGGTCACACGCGGGGGTATCCGTCCGCGCCATTCTGGGAATATGCCCGAAAATGGCACAATGACGTCATTCTCGGTGTGGACGCGCACGACCCGGAGCACCTGAAAAATCGCCGCGTATGGCAAGCGGGCATTGACAATGTTCGCGCTTTGGGGTATCATCTTGTTAATGACTATTCCATTTAAGGAGGAATCACCCCCATGAACCCGAATTGGGATTTGTCCTATCTCTACAAGGGCTTTGATGACCCGGCTTTTCTGGCTGATTTGAAGCGTTTTCCGGAGGAAATCAAGGTCGAACAGGCGATTCTGGACGGCGGCGACGATCCGCAGACGAAGCTGGAGAAGCTCACCGACCAGCAGGAGGTTCTTGGTGCGCTGTCCGACCGGCTCTCGTCGTTCTGCAGCCTGACGCAGGCGGTGGACGCGAACAATGCCGACGCGACAAAGTACCTGAACGTGCTGGACGTGATTTTCAACGACAGCCGCATCGTCAGCAGCGCCGTCACGCGCTATATCGGCAGCCTTGCAAACCTCGAAGACCTGATTGCCGCGTCCCCTAAATTGCAGAAAGTCGCGTTCCACCTGCGTGAATCCGCCGAGAACGCGCACCACACCATTCCCGAAGCGGTTGAGCCGTGGATTCTGGAGATGAGCCTGTCCGGCGGCAGCGCGTTCAGCCAGCTGCGCGACAAGCTGGATTCCACCCACACGGCGAATTACCGCGGGCAGGAGATTCCGCTGTCTGCCGTGCGCGGGCTTGCGTACGACGCGGATGCCTCCGTCCGTAAAGATGCCTACGAGGCAGAAATTGCTTCTTACAAGAAGATGGAGCTGCCCATGTCCTACTGCCTGAACGCCGTCAAAATGGAGGCGCGCACGCTGAGCAAGGCGAAGGGGTATCCTTCCGTGCTGGACATGACGCTGAGCGACTCCCGCATGGACCGCGCGACGCTGGACGCCATGCTGACCGCCATCCGCGAATATCTGCCGCACTTCCGCCGCTACATGAAGGCGAAGGCGAAGCTGCTGGGGCATCAAAATGGCCTGCCGTTCTACGATTTGTTTGCGCCGGTCGGGCAAAACGTGCACACCTACACGGTGGAGGAAGCGCGCGAAATGCTCGTCCGCCTGATGGGGCAGTTCACGCCGGAAATGGGCAAGTTCATCGACAACGCCTTTGAGCAGCGCTGGATTGACATCTACCCGCGCGAGGGCAAGACCGGCGGCGCGTTCTGCTCCCCCGTGCATTTTGCCGACCGTTCGCTGGTGATGACGAACTTCACCGGCAGCTTCTCCGATGTGTCGACCATCGCGCATGAGCTGGGTCACGCGTGGCACAACCGCTGCTTGGCAGGGCTGCCGTACTCGATGATTGACACGCCCATGCCGCTGGCGGAAACCGCGTCCATCTTCAACGAGCAGCTGCTGGCGCACATGGTGCTCAAGGACGCAAGCCCCGACGAGCAGCTGTCCCTGCTGGAAGGCAACCTGATGGAAACGAACCAGACGATTGTGGACATTTACAGCCGCTACCTGTTCGAGACGGAAGTCATCGACACGCGCGCCGACCATGCCATGAACGTCGATGAGCTGAAGGACGCCATGCTGCGCGCGCAGGAAGCGTCCTACGGCGACGGGCTTGACCCGGAGATTCGCCACCCGTACATGTGGGCGTGCAAGAGCCATTATTATTCGTCCGGCTACAACTTCTACAACTTCCCCTATGCGTTCGGCGAGCTGTTCGCCAAGGGCGTGTTCGCGCAGTATCTGCAAAAGGGCGCGGCGTTTGTGCCGGATTACTGCCGTCTGCTGCGCTCCTGCGGTTCGGGCACGATTGCCGACGTCGCTGCCAGCGTGGGGATTGATGTCCGGAATCCCGACTTCTGGCGCTCCAGTCTGGAGGTTGTCAAGGGGAACATTGACAAGTTCTGCGAGCTGGTTAAGTAATCGGAAAAGAGCAGGTGGAGGCGACTCCCCTGCTCTTTTTCGTATGCTGATGATTTTATGCTGATTTTGATTGTCGCAGGGGTTTCGCTCCTGCGGGAGCGACCAGAGGGCTTTGCGGTCGCCCTCTGGACTGCTTCGCCTGCCCCTCCGGATGTTACTTGATTTTAATCGGAAGTTTTTTAATTAGTGTACTTTTCGTTCTCTCAAGCAACATAAAAATCCAAGAAATAGGGGTGTGCGCTGCGAAGGGGTGGAGGGGGCGACCGCAAAGCCCCCTCCTCGCCTCCGCAGAGGCGAAATTTCCTGCGCCCCAAACGCACTGTTCGCGAAGCAAAACTTTTTCTCTTCCACGACAAAAAGGGCTAAACAGTCGCCTGTCAGCCCTATTTTGTCATGCAGTCATGCGAAACCGCTGATTACTTGACCAGCAGCATCAGCAGGGAGCAGGCCACGAAAATCGCCGCAGCAATCTTGGTGCCCAGCGCCAGCTTCGCTTCCGCGCTCTTGGCCTTGTGCTTGTCAAAATAGCTGTCGAACGTGCCGGCGATTGCGCCCAGACCCTTCACGTTGCTGCTCTGCATCAGAACCGTAAAAATCATGAACAGAGCGGAAATCGTGATGATGACCGTCAGAACCACACCAAATGCACTCATGCTTCAAACCTCCTTGGGGAGAAATCAACGCTTTACAGTCTATCACATTTTTCGTTGGAACGCAAGGGGCTTTTGCAGAAAAAGCGGTTTTTGCGCGCATTTCTTCCGCAAAATTCCCCCTTGCGGGCGGCATTTTCTCCCCTATGCCTGCACATCCGTTAGGGCTGCTTGCCAATGTACGCCAGAATGCCGCCATCCACATAGAGGATGTGGCCATTGACGAAGTTAGACGCGTCCGACGCAAGGAACACCGCCGGGCCGCCCAAATCCGCCGCGTCGCCCCAGCGCTCGGCAGGCGTCTTGGCGATGATGAACTTGTCAAACGGGTGACGGGAGCCGTCCGGCTGAATCTCGCGCAGGGGCGCAGTTTGAGGCGTGGCGATGTAGCCCGGGCCGATGCCGTTGCACTGGATGTTGTACTTGCCGTACTCGGAGCAGATGTTGCGGGTCAGCATCTTCAAGCCGCCCTTCGCCGCGGCATAAGCGGACACCGTCTCGCGGCCAAGCTCACTCATCATGGAGCAGATGTTGATAATCTTGCCATGACCCTTCTTAATCATCGACGGAATGACCGCCTTGGAGACGATGAACGGCGCGTTCAGGTCAACATCAATCACCTGACGGAACTGTTCGGCGGTCATTTCGCACATCGGAATGCGCTTGATGATGCCCGCGTTGTTGACAAGGATGTCAATCACGCCGACTTCTTCCTCAATCTTGGCGACGAGCGCGTTGACGGCGGCTTCATCGGTCACGTCGCAGACATAGCCGTGCGCCTTGATGCCCTTTTCGGCATAGGCAGCAATGCCCTTATCCACCAATTCCTGCTTAATGTCGTTGAAGACGATGGTCGCGCCGGCGTCGCTCATGGCGCAGGCGATGGCGAAGCCGATACCGTAGGATGCACCGGTGACGAGGGCGATTTTGCCCTCCAGAGAGAACATATTGCTCATGGGAAATCTCCTTTCAATTATCGCGGATAAACACGCGGAAACTGCCTGAAAGTGCGCTCAACTCAATCGCGAAAAGGGAGTCCAGAGGGTCGAAGACCCTTTGGCAGGTGCAGGGCAGCGCCCTGCTGGGGTCAAGGGGCAAAGCCCCTTGGGTCTCCCTCACTTCAAGTCCTTCATGGCGATGCCGTCCATGTCGTCGAAGTCCTGGTTTTCGCCGCACATGCCCCAGATGAAGGTGTATGCCTGCGTGCCGCAGCCGCTGTGGATACTCCACGACGGGCTGATGACCGCCTGTTCGTTGCGCATGATGATGTGGCGCGTCTCCTGCCCTTCCCCCATGAAGTGCATCACGAACGCGTCCTCCGGCATGTCGAAATAGAGGTAGACCTCCATGCGGCGGTCGTGGGTATGGCAGGGCATCGTGTTCCACACAGAGCCGGGTTCCAGCTTCGTCATGCCCATCACCAGCTGGCAGGACTGCACCTGCCCCGGCAGAATGTACTTGCAAATCGTGCGGTGATTCGCCATTTCCAGGCTGCCCAGTTCCTGCCGCACGCAGTCCTCCGGGCGGATGTACACCGTCGGATATGCCGTGTGCGCCGGGCAGGAATTGAGGTAGAACTTCGCCGGATTCGCCGCGTCCTTGGATGCAAACACAATGTCCTTGCTGCCGCGCCCGACGTACAGCCCGTCGCGGTGGCGCAGCGTGTACACCGTGCCATCCACCGTCACCGTGCCTTCGCCGCCGATGTTGATGACGCCCAGCTCGCGCCGCTCCAGAAAATACTGCGCGCGCAACTCCTCGCCCGCCGTCAGCGCCAGCGTACCCTTCACCGGCACGGCACTGCCCGTGATGATGCGGTCGATGTGGCTGTACACCAGCTTGATATCATCCGCGCGGAACAGGTCGTCAATCAGAAATTCCTCGCGGAGCCGCTGCGTGTCGTACGTCTTTACGTCGCGCGGAGAGGATGCCGTCCGAAGTTCCATGAAGAAGTCCTCCTTCGTTGTGTAAGTGCTTACAAATCAGGATAAAGAAACGCACTGTCTGAACGCAGTACCTTTCATTCCATATTGTACAACGTTTTTTGCTTTTTGAAAAGGGGGGCATGGATGATTTTGATGCTTTTTTTCATCAAAAACAAAAAAATTGGAGGAAATTTTGCAACAGATGAAGAATTACCCACTGTCGTTCGTTATATGAGTGACAGGAGGATAACGCCCCCTATCCGGAAAGGATGATGAACATGAAGCGCACCTTGAAGATTCTGCTCTGTGCCGCGCTGACGGCAGCGATCTGCATTCCCGTGCTGGCGGACGTTCCCGCGACGAGCAGCGGGCTTGTCGCGACCAGCGCGATTCTCTCCGCCACCGAGCACAGCGGCGAAACCGATGTGACCGCTGATCTGCTCGACGGCAATACTGCCACCGCGTGGATTCGCACCAGCGCCGCCGCGCCGGACTTGTCCCTCGCGCTCAGCGGCGCCAGCGTCGGCGAAATCTGGATTCGCAGCGGCTACTGCTACAACCAGAACTACTACAACAGCTATGACCGCCCCGCGACCGTCGCCGTGACAATCTGGTATTCCCACGGGCGGCAGAGCGTGACCTACCGCTACACGCTGTCGGATGCTTTCCTGCCCACGACAAGCAGCGCCGACTGGTCAAACGGCTACCAGCGCCTGCTGCTGCCGGAGGAGTACACCGGCGTGACGCAGATTGACCTGACCATCGAGACGGTTTACGCGGGCAGAGGGAACGCGGGCGCGGCGATTTCGGACATTGCCCTTGCGGCGGATGTGCACGCCACGGCGACTCCGCGCGCTTACACCACCGCGACCCCGAAGCCTTACATCGCCTATGTGACCCCGCGCCCGTCTACCACGCCGACCTCGACGGTGGAGTGGATTACCCCCGTGCCGACTGGCGCGACGGAAACCCCGACTCCCACGGCAGAGCCTGCATTCCCGTCCAAGGGTGTTGCGGCAGCGCTGAAGAAGCGGGCGGCGACCCGCTCCGGTCCCAGCAACCGCTTCGACGAGCCCGGCTCGTTCTACAACGCGGGCGATATCGTCAACGTCATCAGCAAGGCGTGGGACAGCGAGAACGACATTTGGTGGTATCAGATTGAGTTCAAAACGTCGGATGGCTGGATGCGCGCCTACACGCCCGCCAACCGCGTGGATGTGAGCAGCGACAGCATCCCGACGGAAACGAATTTGAACGACACGCGGACGGTGATTACCTCCGGCGCGGTCTACTTCGGGCCGTCGACGACATACCGCAAGTACGGCTGGTCGTGGATTTACGAGGGCGACACCGCGATTATCTGCCAGATTGAGGGCAGCTGGGCGCAGGTGGAGTACTACTCCTATGCGAAGGATGTCACCCGCCGCGGCTGGGTGAAGCTGGACACGCTTTCGAGCAAGTAAGGGAATATAAGAGCATCCCCGGCAGGACGGCAATGCCTGTCGGGGATGCTTTTTCATGTTACAGTAAAGAACGAATGGTACACTAACTAAAAAACTTTCAATACAAGTCAAGAAACATGGGAGTGCGCACCGAAGGTTTCCAAAGGGCGATCGGAAAGCCCTTTGGTCGCGCCCGCAGGCG
>ENA-UAOW01000081-UAOW01000081.1-human-gut-metagenome-genome-assembly--contig:-NODE-81-length-58257-cov-7.383200_pt1 | contig 58257 bp, 50 predicted proteins | sample MGYA00243470_ERZ654559 | MGnify/ENA primary metagenome ERZ654559 (study PRJEB26926, sample SAMN06164851) | human gut metagenome | biome: ENVO:00009003; feature: ENVO:2100002; material: ENVO:00002003...
CAGAATGAAAAATTCACTTCGCATCTTGGCGCATTCTCATTTGGAAATAGTATAAAAACAGACCGAGAGTCGGCAAAAACCGACCAACATCTCATAAAAACCGACCCGAAGTCGGGAAAACAGACAGAAAGGGAAGCAAATGGCAGGAAAGATTCAGCTCCTGTCCGATGAGGTCATTGGCAAAATCGCGGCAGGCGAAGTGGTGGAGCGTCCTGCCGCCGCTATCAAGGAATTGGTGGAGAACTCGCTGGACGCGGGGGCCAGCGCGGTTACGGTGGAAATCCGCGACGGCGGCATCAGCTATTTCCGCGTGACGGACAACGGCAGCGGCATCCGCGGCGAGGACATCCGCATGGCGTTTGAGCGCCACGCGACGAGCAAAATCCGCCGCACGGATGATTTGTTCAGCATCCAGACGCTCGGCTTCCGCGGCGAAGCGCTGGCGTCCATCGCGGCGGTGGCGCATGTCACCTGCACAACACGCACGAAGGCAGATCCAAGCGGCATCAAGGTGCAGAACAACGGCGGAACGATTGAGTCCATCGAAGAAGCCGCCTGCCCCGAAGGCACGACGTTTGTCGTCCGCGACCTCTTTTTTAACACCCCAGTGCGCCTGAAATTCCTCAAAAAGCCGGTCACGGAGGCAGGCTATGTGTCCGACCTGATGATGCGGCTGATTTTGTCCCGCCCGGACGTGTCCTTTCGCTACGTCAGCCAGGGCAAAACGCTCTACCACTCCGCGGGCGACGGCAAACTGTCCTCCGCCGTGTTCAGCATTTACGGGCGCGAAATGCTCCGCTCCATGCACGAGGTGGACGGGCATCAGGCGGGGCTGATATTGAAAGGCTTCGTCGGCGTGGGCGAAAGCGGGCGCGGCAGCCGAAATCACCAGTCGTTCTTCATCAATGGGCGATATATGAAGTCGTCGATTTTGTCCGCGGCGGTAGAAGCGGCGTGCCGGGAGCGCGTATTGTCCGGCAAATACCCGACGTGCGTGCTGCATCTGACCATGCCGTATGACACGGTGGATGTCAACGTGCATCCGAACAAGCTCGAAGTTCGCTTCCAGAACGAAGTGGCGGTCGCGGAGGCGGTCGAGGCGATTGTGGCGGATGCGCTGGCGGACAAAGCACCCGTCGAGCAGCCAGATGTGCTGCGCCTGACGCCTGAACCGCCGCCGACGGTGCCTGTGACAGTCGTTCGGCAGCCCGTGACGGCGAGTGAGACTGCGCAGCCGGAAGCTGCTGTTCGTTCGGCTGTTCCGCCGAAGGCAGAGAAAAAACCGACCGTCGGTACGAAAATTCCGCAAAAGGCGGCAATCCCCGCGAAAAACCCGCCGATTCCGACACAAAGCGTGCCGCCGGAAAAGCCGTCCGCGCCGCCGAAACCCGCGCCGGATGATGCCATTCCCGCGTGGAAGCAGCCGCTGGTGATGCGCAGCCCATCAGCACTGGCGCAACATTACAACGCCGAACCCGCCGCGCCGCCTGCAAATCTGCTGAAACCGACCGCAAGTCTGGTTTCGCCGATACCGGTGCAGCAGACGATTCTGCCGAATGAACAGACGAACATGCGCATTATCGGCACGCTGTTTGACAGCTACATTCTGGTGGAATATGCGGACAATTTGATGCTGATTGACCAGCAGGCGGTGCATGAACGCGTGATGTTCGACCGCATGATGAAGGCGCTCGACCAGCACCGCTGCGGGCAGGAAATGCTCGTGCCGATGATTGTCAGCCTGACGCGCCGGGAGCAGCAGCTGCTCGACGAGCACGCGCGGGAATTGGCGGATATCGGGCTGGTGGTCGAGCCGTTCGGGGAGAATGAAGTGTCGATTCGCTCAATTCCGATGATCCTCGGTCAGCCGCAGGCGGCGGGGCTGCTGCGCGACATCATCGACCAGCTGGAGAATGAGCGCGGCGTGGTGTCGCTGGAAAAGCGACGCGCGGCGATTTGGGCGCTGGCGTGCAAGCGCAGCGTCCGCTCCGGCGAACGTTTGAACGACGCCGACATCCGCGAACTGGTCAGCCGCGTGGCGGATAAGCGCGTCATCCCGGCAAGCCCGCGCGGTACGCCGCTGGTCGTTGCGCTGAACAAAACGGACATCGACCGGCGATTCCGGCGGATGCAGTGAGGTGACAATATCATGAAGGAAACGTGCTGGGTGCTGACAGGCCCGACCGCGAGCGGCAAAACCGCGCTGTCGCTCCGTCTGGCGCGGACGCACGACTGCGAGATTGTCTGCATGGATTCGATGCAGATTTATCGCGGCATGGACATCGGCACGGCGAAACCGACGGCGGATGAACGCGCGCAGGCGGTGCATCACATGGTAGACGTCGCCGACCCGACGGAGGATTTTTCCGTCGCACGCTATCAGGAGATGGCGGAAAGCTGCATCGCGGACATTCAAGCGCGCGGGCACCGGGCGCTGCTCGTCGGCGGCACGGGGCTGTATCTCCGGGCGCTGCGGCAGCCGATGGCGATGGGCGAAGCCGCGGCGGACGAGAGCATCCGGCAGGAATTGCAGCAGATTGCGGACGCGCCCGGCGGCAAAGAGCGGCTTCATCAGCAATTGGCGGCGGTTGACCCGGACACGGCGCAGCGCCTGCACTTAAACGACGTCCGCCGCGTGATTCGCGCCTTGGAGGTCTACCGCTTGACAGGCCGTCCGTTCTCGCGGCAGCCGCAAATAAAAACCGACAGTCGGTTTTCTTACCGCGTTGCATCGCTGACGATGCCGCGAGACATCCTCTATGCGCGGATTGAGCAGCGAATCGACCAGATGCTGACGGATGGGCTGGCGGAGGAAGTCAGCAGACTGCTGAAAAGCGGCGTTCCGCGCGACGCGAAGGCGATGAAAGCCATCGGCTACAAGGAAATGATACCGTATGCTTTGGGCGAAACGACGCTGGATGAGGCGGTTTACGCGCTGAAGCTCAACACGCGGCACTACGCCAAGCGCCAGCTGACGTGGATGCGCCGGGAGGAGGACGTCCTGTGGGTGGACGCGCTCGAACCGGATGCGTATGACAAATTGGAAGCGTATTACACGCAAGGAGAAGCAAAATGACCATTGAAGAATTGATTGCACAGGCGGAAAGCGGTTTGACGGCGCAGTTCGCCCGCATTGACCGCATGGAGGAAATTGGGACGCGCCGCGTGCTGGACGCCTTCCGGGAGCATCAGGTGGCGTACCGGCATTTCGCGCCGACGACGGGCTACGGCTATGACGACGTGGGGCGTGATACGCTTGAAAAGATTTTTGCAGAGCTGTTTGGCACGCAGGCGGCGATTGTCCGCCCGCAGATTGCCAGCGGCACGCACGCCATCAGCCTGTGTCTGTTCGGGCTGGTGCTGCCGGGGGACGACATCGTGTCTGCGACGGGGATGCCCTACGACACCTTGCAGGACATCATCGGCTGGGGCGAGGGCGACGCGCCGGTCGGCTCACTGCGGGAAATGGGTGTGAGCTTCCATCCCGTGGCGCTGCGTGGCGGCAAAATCGACCTTGACGCGGTGGAAAACGCCATCACCCCGAAGACGAAGCTCGTCATCGCCCAGCGAAGCCGCGGTTATGACTGGCGGCCGTCGCTGATGCCGGAGGAGTTCGCGCCCTTGGCGAAGATGCTGCACGAGAAGCATCCCGGCGTTCGCCTGATGGTGGACAACTGCTACGGCGAGTTTGTGTGCGAGAAGGAACCGAGTCACTACGGGGCGGACGTGTGCGTTGGCAGCCTCATCAAGAATCCGGGCGGCGGACTTGCCCCCACGGGCGGCTACATCGTCGGCACGCAGGAGGCCGTCGAGCGCATCGCCTACCGCCTGACCGCGCCGGGCATCGGTCTGGAGGTTGGTTCGTATGCCGCAAGCTACCAGCCGTTCTATCAGGGCTTGTTCATGGCGCCCCACACCGTTGCGCAGGCCATTAAGACAGCGTGTTTGGCAGCACGCGTGTTTGAAATCCTTGGCATGACGACGACGCCCGCGGCGGATGAGCCCCGCGCCGACATCATTCAGGCGATTCAAATGCGCACACCGGAGCGCCTCGTCGCGTTCTGCCAGGGGATTCAGATGGCTTCCCCGATTGACTCGATGGCACTGCCCGAACCGTGGGATATGCCCGGCTACAATGACCAAGTCGTCATGGCGGCGGGCACGTTTGTCGCGGGCGCGTCGATTGAGCTGTCGGCGGATGCCCCCATGCGCGAGCCGTACACCGCCTACATGCAGGGCGGCCTGACCTACACGCACGGGCGAATCGCGCTGCAAATGGCGCTGAACCGCATGGTGGAACAGGGCGCGCTGACGCTGAAGTAATTATGAATTTAGCACGATAAATTCAGATCATACCCCTGCTTTTCCCGGCATACGATGTGCTGGAAAGGCAGGGCTTTTTGCTATGAACGAAACGAAACAGACGGAACTCCGCGTGCGCCCAAGGCGTACAGAACTCGCAGCCAGCAAGCCGGACATCGAGTGGGTGAAAACACCGAAAAAGCATTGGCAGGAGCGGCTGCTGCCCAATCTCGCCATTGCGTCGGCGCTGATGCTCTGCGCGGTTGCACTGAAAACCGGGGCGATTCCGCCGTTGACGGACGCTGTGCAGTCGGTCATGAGCGCCGCGACGGATGATTCGCTCTTGAATGGCGATTTGGGCAAGCTGTCCTTCGTCAGCAGCATTTTCCCGGAAGCATCGCTCGTTTTCGGTGAATCGGGCGGCAAGCTGACCATGCCGGTGGAAGCGGCAAGTGTCGTGCACGCGTGGTCGCAGAGTGAGCCGTTCATTTCATGGGACGCGCAGACGAAAATTGTCACGTCCGCAATGGCGGGCGAGGTCATCGGCGTGTACCACGGCAATGAGGACGAACGGCTGGTGCAGGTGTTAGGCGCGGACGGGCTGAGCTGCTTGTACGGCAATTTGGCGAGTGTGACGGTCAGCACGGGCGACATGGTGCAGACGGGCGACCCGCTGGGGACGCTTATGGACGGTCAGCCGTGCGTGATGGAGGTGCGGCAGGACGGCTTGAGCGTTGACCCGGCGGTGATGATGCGGCAATGAAGCGAAAAATCGCGACGCTGGGAGAAACGGACATCACGGTGCATCCGGCGGCGGGTATTCTCCTGCTCCTTGGACTCCTGACGCGCTGGCGGGCGCTGCTGATTTGCACTTACGCGAGCATCATCCTGCACGAAACGGCGCACGCGGCGGTCAGCGCGCTGTGGCATCATCCGCCGCAGGAGGTAGAAATTACGCCGCTGGGCGCAATGATGCGCTTGGAGGACGAGGAACGTCTGCCGCTGACGGCGCGAATCAGCGTGATACTCGCCGGGCCGCTGATGACGCTGATTTTGTGCGCCTTGTCGCTGTGGCTGACGCAAAACGGCGTGATTCCGCGGGAAACGGGGCGGCTGATCTTCCTCGGTAACGCGGGGATTTTGCTGGTGAACCTGCTGCCCGCGCTGCCGCTGGACGGCGGACGGCTGCTGTCAGCGGTCTTGCTGCGCCTCCTGCGGCGGGAAATGTGCTGGCGGGTGATGCGCATCATCGGCACGGCGGCAGGGGCGCTGCTTGTCGTCGGCGGCGTGGTCGGCGCGGTGCGCAGGTGGCAGGGCAGCTGGTCGCTGGCGGCAGCGGGTTGCTTCCTACTATATAGCGCGGTCAGCGCGACGACGAGCACAGCGCTGATGGAGCTTCGCGCGCTGATGGACCGAAAAATCCGCATGGAAACGCGCGGAAAACTGCCGATTCAGCCTATGGCGATGCTCTCCACGCGGACGCTGCACCACGCCGTGCGCGCCCTGCACCCAACGCGCATGACGCAATTGTACATCATCGAGCCGGGGACAATGCGGCTTCTTGGCATCCTGACGGAGCAGCAGCTGATTGCCGCCTACCTGAGCGCGCCGCAGCGGACATTGGCGGAGGAGGTGGACGCATGACGATTGCGGAACTTGCGCCGGGGCAGTCGGGTGTGATTGCGGCGTATCGCGGGGCGGACGCGGAAGAGCGGCATCTGCTGGACATGGGGCTGACGCCGGGCGTGCGGGTGCGGCTGATTGGCACGGCGCTCCTTGGCGACCCGCTGATTCTGCTCGTGCGCGGCAGCCGCGTGTCCATCCGCCGGCGTCTGGCGCGGCAAATCATCCTGTCAGGTGGTGAGGCGGAATGAAAACGATTGCGCTGGTGGGCAGCCCGAACTGCGGCAAAACGACGCTGTTCAATGCCGTCACGGGGCTGCATCAGCATGTGGGCAACTGGGCGGGTGTGACGGTGGAGCGCAAAGAGGGGACGCAAAATGGCGTCAAGTGGGTGGACTTACCCGGCGTGTACGCGCTCAGCCCGTATTCGGCGGAGGAAAAAGTGACCATTGACTACTTATCCGGCGGTGATTATGATGAAATTCTGCAAATTGTGGATGCAACCGCCCTCGCGCGCGGGCTGTACCTGACGCATCAGCTGACGCAGCTGTCGCGCCCGATGACGATTGCGCTGAACATGATGGACGAGTGCCGGAAGCGCGACATCACCATCGACACGGAGGAATTGTCGGCGCGGCTGGGCATCCGCGTGCTGCCGATGAGCGCGCGGGATGGCACGGGCATCCCGGAACTCCTGCGCGCACTGAAAGACGGGGCGAAAACGCCGAAAAGTCCGCCGAGCGCGCCGTACACCGCCATTATTCAGCGGATGAAAAGCGCCCTGCCGGCGGGAAATCTCCCGTCGGAGTTCCGTGCGTGGAAAGCGCTGGAAGGCGATGAGATGGGCGCGGCGGAGGCGGCACGGGCGGGGCAGGCGCAATTGCGGGCGCAGTTCGGCATGTCGGCGGCGGCAGCGATTTCGGCGCTTCGCTATGCGTGGGCGGATGACCTGTGCGCGGCGGTGCGGCAGGGGAATCCCGACAATCCGACGCGGACGGACGTTATCGACGCGCTTGTGCTGCACCCTGTGCTGGCGCTGCCGATTTTGGCGGGGCTGCTGGCGCTCATGTTGTCGCTGGCGTTCGGCCGCTTCGGCAGCGGGCTGTCCGACATGCTGACGAATATCATCCTGATGATACAGTCGGCGCTGGACGGTGTGCTTCGGCACTGGCAGGTCGCGGAAGCGCTGCGGCGTTTGATTGTCGAGGGTCTGATGACGGGCGTGGGGAGCGTCGTCAGCTTCCTGCCGATGCTGCTGATACTGTTTGCGTGCCTGTCAATGCTGGAGGACAGCGGCTATATGGCGCGGGCAGCGTTCCTGATGGATCGGCCGATGCGGGCGCTGGGTTTGAGCGGGCGGTCGTTCATCCCGCTGCTGCTGGGGTTCGGGTGCTCCGTCCCGGCGGCGCTGTCGGCGCGGTCGATGCGGGGCGAACGCGATCGGCGCTTTACGCTGCTGATGATTCCCTTCGTCTCGTGCAGCGCGAAAATGCCCGTTTTTGCGGCGCTTTCGACGCTTCTTCCCGGCGGCGCGTGGATGATTTTTGCCCTCTGCGCGCTGGGAATTTCGCTGGCGGCGCTGATTGCGCAAATCCTGCGGAAAACGGTGTTTCCGGGCGAATCCGCCGCGTTCGTGATGGAACTGCCGCCGTACCGCCTGCCCTTGATGTCGAGCGTCCTGCGCAAGGTGCTCCGCCGCACGGGCGAGTTCCTCAGCCGCGCGTGCAGCGTGATTCTGCTGTCGTCGGTGGCCGTCTGGCTCATTGGGCGATTCACCTGGACGGGCGCGTGGGCGGCAAGCACGCAGGAGAGCATCCTCGGCAGCATTGCCGGGGCGATTGCGCCGATTTTCGCGCCGCTGGGCTTCGGAAGCGTGGCGGTAACGGCGGCGCTGCTGACCGGGCTGCTGGCGAAGGAGAGCATCATCAGCACACTGGCGGTCTTGGCGGGTCAGGGGAGCATCCGCGCGGCGCTGTCGGCGTCCCTGCCGACCCCGGCTGCGGCGCTGGCGCTGATGACGTTCGTGCTGCTGTATCCGCCGTGCGCCGCGGCATCCGCAAGCATCATCAAGGGGCTGAAAAGCCGGAAGCTGTCAGTGCTGATGGTCACGGGGCAGTGCCTGCTGGCGTGGATATGCGCGTGGATTGCGTACCGTTTGCCGCTCGTTTGACAAATTTCGCGCAGGACAGATTGACAACGCGGCAGAATGCGGCTATAATGAAGATAATGAAATACTGCGGCATCGTGAGGAGCGGCGGCGCAGGATCAGAGATAGAGGAGGTACTTTGATGGATATTCAGGAACTCCAAGAGATCTGCCGTCAAGTGCGGCGGGACATCATCATTATGACCAACAAGGCGGGTGCTGGCCATCCCGGCGGATCGCTGTCCGCAACGGAAGCGCTCGTTGCGCTGTATTTTGACGTCATGAAGGGCATTGACCCCAAGGACGACAAGAATCCGAACCGCGACCGCTTTGTGCTGTCGAAGGGTCACGCGGCTCCCGCACTCTATGGCACGCTGTGCGAACGCGGCTATTTCGGACGCGAGGAGTTTGACCATTTCCGTCAGCTGCACGGCATCCTGCAGGGGCATCCGGACGTGAAGAAGTGCCCCGGCGTGGATGCGTCGACGGGTTCGCTCGGTCAGGGCATCTCCATCGCGGTCGGCATGGCGCTGGGCGCGAAGAAGACGGGTAATCCCTGCCACGTCTACACCATCATTGGCGATGGCGAATCGCAGGAAGGGCTTGTGTGGGAAGCGTCGATGGCGGCGGCACACTATCACCTTGATAACCTGACGGTTATTTTCGACCACAACGGCCTGCAGATTGACGGCTCGAATGACGAGGTGATGTCGCTGGGCGATATTCAGGCGAAATTCAAGGCGTTCGGCTATGACGTGATTGACGTCGCCGATGGCAACGATATGCAGCAGGTGCTGGACGCGCTGCACGCGCCCGCCTGCCCCGGCAAGCCTCGCCTGCTTCACCTGCACACCCTCAAGGGCAAGGGCATTTCCTTCATGGAGGGGCAGGTCGGCTGGCACGGCAAGGCTCCCAATGCAGAACAGACGGCGCAGGCGCTGAGCGAACTGGAGGGCTGAACAAATGGAAAAGAAAGCAATTCGTGTGGCGTATGGCGAGGCCATCGTCAAGCTCGGTGCGGAAAATGACAAGGTGGTCGTGCTGGACGCTGACCTTGCGGCGGCGACCATGACCAATGGTTTCAAGAAGGCGTATCCTGACCGCTTCATCGACTGCGGCATTGCCGAGGCGAACATGGTGGATATGGCGGCGGGTATGTCCACGATGGGGCTGATTCCGTTCTGCTCCACGTTCGCGGTGTTTGCGGGCCGCAGCTACGACCAGATTCGCAATGGCGTGTGCTATCCGAAATTTAACGTGAAGTTTGGCTTCTCCCACGCGGGCATCACGCTGGGCGAGGACGGCGGCTCCCATCAGGCGATTGAGGATATTGCCCTGATGCGCGTGCTGCCGAACATGACGGTGTTCGTCCCCAGCGACGCGACCGAGTGCGAGCAGTGCGTCCGCGCGGCGGCGGAAATCAACGGCCCGGTGTACATCCGCACCGCTCGTCTGCCTTCCCCGGTGTACGACGCGCGCCCCTTCACGGTGGGCAAGGGCAACGTCATCAAGGACGGCAAGGACTGCGTGATTTTCACCTGCGGCATCATGCTGGAGCACTGCCTCGAAGCGGTTCAGCTGCTGGCGGAGCAAGGCATTGACGCGGCGTTGGTGTCCTTCCACACCCTGAAGCCCTTTGACGACGAACTCGCCCGCACCTACGCGGCGAAGTGCGGCAAGGTGTTCACGGTGGAAGAGCACTCCATCATCGGCGGTCTGGGCGACGCGGTGGCTTCCGCCATCTGCGGCATGGGGCTGAAGCACTTCGAGAAGATTGGCATCAACGATGTGTTCGGTCAGTCCGGCAAGCCCGCTGCGCTGCTGGAAGAATACGGCCTGACCGGCAAGCAGATTGCCGATCGGATTGCGAAGGCATAATTTCTGCAAGAGATACTGCGGACAGCACTCCGGTGTGGGCGCTGTCCGCTTTGCGTGAGCCTAAATTCAGGAGAACAACAACAATGCGTATGCTGATTGTCAATCCAATCGCTGGGTGCGGCTATGCGCTGAAAGTGATGGAACAGGTGCAGAGCGTGCTGACCGCGCGAAACCTCCCGTTTCGTGTGATGCGGACGGAATACCCCGGCTACGCGGCGAAACTGGCGCGGGAAGCAGTCGAAATGGGCTGCGAAGCCGTCTACGTCATCGGCGGTGACGGCACGTTCAGCGAGGCGGCGCGCGGATTGGCGGGCAGCGGCATTCCGATTGGGCTGATTCCGGCAGGCACGGGCAACGACTTTGTCAAGACGCTCGGCACGCCGAAAGAGCCGATGGCGGCGCTCGATTTCATCCTCAGCCACGAGCCGCGCCCGTGCGACGCGATTGACATGAACGGGCAGATGTTCTTGAACGTCGCCGGAGCGGGCTTTGACGTGACGGTGCTGGAAAATGTTGCGGATTTTGGCGGAAAAATTCGCGGGCTGCTGCCATACCTCATTGGGCTGATTCGCGCGATTTGGAAGCATCAGCCGCTGAAACTGACCTACACCGTCAATGGTGAGACGCGGACGAAGGAGGCGCTGCTGTGCATTGCGGCGAACGGGAAGTGGATTGGCGGCGGCATCCCGATTTGCCCCGATGCTGTGCCGAATGACGGCGAAATCGACTTCATGGTCGTCGGGCATCAGCAGCGGTGGAAAGTGCCGTACTATCTCGTGCGCATGATGATGAAACAGATTTTGAACTTTCCGTTTACGGAGCATGTTCTTTGCGACAAAGTGACGGTGTCGTCGCCCGGAATGCATGTCGAGGTGGATGGCGAGATTATCGCCTGTGAACACGCGGAATTTACCATGCATCCCGGCGCGTTGATGCTGTACTGGTGAGGTGCGTATGGCGACGATCAGCATCATCCGCGTGGAAAATCCAGAAAAAAAGGCAGAGATTTCCGCGCACATCCTCCATGCGCTGCCGGATTGGTTCGGCTTGCCGGACAGCACGCAGAAGTACATCGACGACAGCCGAAACATGCCGTTTTTCGCTGCTGTGCAGGAAAATCAGGCAGTCGGGTTCGCGGCGCTGAAGGAAACCAGCCCCTGCGCGGGGGAAATCTACGTCATGGGCGTATTGCCGGAATATCACCGAAGCGGCATCGGGCGGCAGCTGTTTGCGGCGATTCGGGCGGAGGCAATCGCGCGAGGCTATCGGCTGCTGCAGGTCAAAACCGTGCAGACAGGGCATTACGAGGAGTATGACCGCACGAACGCCTTCTACCAGCGCATGGGCTTCCTGCCGCTGGAGTGCCTGCCGACGCTGTGGGATGAATGGAATCCGTGTCAGGTGTATGTGCTGCCGCTGCAAAATTCGTAACTTTTCCTGTCAAAAAGAAGGAATTTCCGCGTTCTGTGGCGAATATAAAAATATCCGCAGAAAAGGAGGCAACGTTATGGCTGATATTGGCAAGACAGTCAAAGAAATCTGGGAACAGAGCATGAAGGCAGTCAACAAGGCGGCGACGAACATCGCGACCAGCACGAAGCAGAAGGTTGATGAGATGAACATCATCACGCGTCGGAAGGAACTGCAAAACCAGCTTGGTCTGCGGCTGTATGAACTGTGGCAGGCGGGCGAGGACGTGCCGGAGACGCTGAAAGCGACGCTGGAGGAAATGCGCGACCTGGAAGTGAAACTGCAGGAGCTGCGCGAGAGCAAGACCACCGCGCCGGAGGACGAGAAGAGCGCCGAGACGCCGGATTCTGCCGCCCCCGCGCCTGACACGACGGACGTGAAAGTGCCGCTGGAGGACGACGACGTGCCGACGATTGAGATGCCGGACATCCCCGAAAAACCGGAGCGCCCGATGGATGCGCCGAGTATCCACACGGACGACGAAACACCCGCTGAGTGACATCTATTTGCACACAAAAAACGCCATTCCGACGCATGTTGTTCGGAATGGCGTTTTATACTATTTCCAGATTCAACTGCGCCATCTGCTTGCGCCTTTTTCGTTCTGGCGTCCGCTCACTCCATTTAGCGTAGCGCTGCTACGCTGCATTTCGTTCCCGTTAGCCAGAACGAAAAATTCGCCGCGCATCTTGGCGCATTTTCATTTGGAAATAGTATTACTTTTCGGTTAAATCAGCTGCACGTCATATCCGCCCTGCCAGCTGTGCCCGGGCTGAAGCAGCGTCACGAACGGCTTGTCCTCGAAGCGGCCGCTCTCCGTCACCTGACCGGGCATCCCGTGCCACGGCTCCAAGCAGACGTAATCCGCATTCTTCTTTGGCATCGACCAGACCGCCAGCACCTCCATCTTCGGGTAGGAGAAGCGCAGTCCTTTGCCGCTGCTGCGGTTGACCAAATCGACCGAGCGGCTCTTCAATTCGGTGAAAATCAGCGCGTCGCGGTCGTCGAAAAGGTCGTGGCTGAGCGGCAGCACGCGGCTGTTGTGGAAGCAGGGGAGATATTCGCTGCCGTCAATGAGATATCCGCCGGGGCAGAGGCTGTTGCGCCCGTCCTCGACCTGCGGGAAAACCAGCTCGTAGTCCGTGTAGCTTGCGCCTGCCTCCATCGGCACGATGAAGCCCGGATGCCCGCCGCAGCAGAACGGCATCACCTTGTCGGACTTGTTTTCGACAATGAACTGCGCAGAGAACCCGTTTTCGCGCAGCGTGTAGACGACGTGGAACGCGAATTCAAACGGGTAGGATGGCTTGCTTTCCTCCGTGGGGGTCAGAACAAGCTCGATGAAGTCATCGCCGATTTTCTCGACCGTAAACTCCGGGTTACGGGAGAAGCCGTGCTTGGCAATCGGGTAGGACACGCCGTCGATGATGACGTGGTTATCCTTCGCCGTGCCGCAGATTGGGAAGAGCACCGGCGCGTGATTTCCCCAGACAGCGGGATCGGCCTGCCAAATAACCTCGCGGTTATCATTCCCCTTGAAGGAGGTCATCTGCGCGCCCTTCTGCCGGACGCGTGCGGTCGTATCACCGCAGTGAAGCGTAAATTCCATGAGAAACACCTCCGAAAATGTCGTTTCCGCAGGAAGTATTCGCGTCACGAAGCGAAAAATCCTGCATAAAATAGAACTGATTCAGCGAAAGGAGGAAAAAATCATGCGGGCAGCAGGATCGCCGTTTCAGGCGAAAAGCAGTCAGGAGCAGAAGGAACAGTGGATTTGGTGGCAGTGCCAGCGGGACACGGTGCCGCCGGAGGAAGAAGCGCCGCCAGTGAACGCCCTGCCCGAACGGGACGCGCCGCCGATGCCCATACCGGTGCAGCCGACGCGCCATCAGCAGTACGATGCCATCATGCAGCGCATGAAGGTCGCTCAGGGGCGAACAGGCGCGTTTACATCCTGCGGCACCAGCACGCAAGACTCGTCCGGCAAGTGATACGCATCGAAATACGCATTTTCCAGCGGGATCCACCGCGCGTTAAAATCCTTCAGCCGCGCTGCGCCGACGCGCTGCAATAACCGTTCTTGCTGAACCTCCGGGTTAATCCGCAGGAAGAGCGTCAAATCCGCATGACGGCGGATGTCTGGCAGCATACTGTAACTGCCTTCCAGAATCGTGATGGGCGCGTCGGGCAGGGGAATCGGCGCGGAGAATGCGTCCTCGCGGCACAGGTAGCGCCGATAGACGACGGGCTGACCCGCGGCGAAGGGGATGATCACCTCCTGCATCAGGCGCTCCAAATCGACGTTGCCACCCGGAATCGCCAGCCGCTGCGGCGTTTTCAGCGCGTGGGGCAGGAAGAAGTCGTCCATGCGGATGATGGGCGCGTTCAGCGCGTCGGACAGCGCATCCGCCAAGGTGGATTTACCGCTGCCGCACGGCCCGTCGATGGTGACGAGCAGGCGCGGCTTCTTCGGCAGTTGGGCAATCCGCGTGAGAATCGAGGCGATTCGCGCGTCACGGGAAAAATCGGGCTGCATAAAACCTCCGACACAATCAGGCGCACTGCGAAAAACATGCAGTGCGCCGAAATTTGATTACGCGAGATGCTTTTTGAGAATCGCCAACCCTGCCGCCAAATCCTCGTAGGAAATGTTCAGCGGGGGCAGCAGGCGCACCTTCTCGTGCGCCGTCAGCACCATCAAGCCGTCCTGCAAGCACGCCGAAGCAACATCCGCCGCCGTCTTGTGCTCCGGCAGGATGCCAATCATCAGCCCCAGCCCGGTGATGCTCTTCACGCCCGGCGCGCCCGTCAATTCCTTGCGGATGTACGCCGCGCGCTCCTTTACGCCCGCGAATACGTCCTTATTCAGCCGGGAGATGACGTTCAGCGCCGCGGCGGCGCAAATCGGGTTACCGCCGAAGGTTGAGCCGTGGTCGCCCTTGCCAAGCACATGCTCGCAGCGCTCGCCTAAGAGGCACGCGCCCATCGGCAGACCGCCCGCCAGCCCCTTCGCCGTCGTCACCACGTCGGGATGGATGCCGAATTGCTCGTAGGCGTACAGCGTGCCTGTGCGCCCGTTGCCAGTCTGCACCTCATCGACCATCAGCAGAACGTCATTCGCGCGGCAAAGCTCCTCCGCCTTCTTGACGAACGCCGGGTCAAGCGGAATCACGCCGCCTTCGCCCTGCACCATCTCCATCAGCAGCCCGCAGACCTTGCCCGTGCTGAGGATGGCTTCCAGCGCGGGAATGTCGTTCGCGGGCGTGTAACGGAATCCCGCCGGGAACGGGCCGAAGTGCTCATGGAAGCGGTCTTGCCCGGTCGCCGCCAGCGTCGCAATCGTGCGGCCGTGGAAGCTGTTCACCAGCGTCACGATAACGTCGCGGTTGTCCTTCTCGCCGTATTTCCGGGCGACTTTCAGCGCACATTCATTCGCCTCCGCGCCGGAATTGCCGAAGAAAACCTTCTTCATGCCTGTGCGCTCGCACAGCAGCTTTGCCAATTGCGTCTGCGGTTCGGTATAGTAGAGGTTCGACGTGTGACCGAGGGTGGTCAGCTGATGCGTCACGGCGGCGACCCAGTCGGGATCGCACGCGCCGAAGAGCGTCACGCCGATGCCCGTGCCGAAGTCGATGTAGCGCTTGCCGTCGAGGCCTTCGTAGTGCGCGCCCTCGCCTTTCGACATCACCGCGTCAAAGCGCCCGTAAGTTCCGGCGATGTAGGCGCTGTCCGCCTGTTTAACTTTTTGGCACATAATTTCCCTCAATCTCCTTCTTGAACATCGTGCCGGCGCCCTCGTCGGTCAGTGTCTCAATCAGCAGCGCGTGGGGAACGCGGCCGTCGATGATGAACACCTTGCGCACACCCGCGCGGATGGCGTTGGTGCAGCACTCGACCTTGGGAATCATGCCGCCGGAGATGATGCCCTCCGCCTTCAGCTCCTCCACGCCCTTCAAATCGACGCGGCGGATGAGGCTTGTCGGGTCTTTCGGGTCACGGAGCAGACCGACGGTGTCCGTCATGGAGATGAGCGCCTCGGCGTGCATGGCGGCGGCAATCGACGCGGCGGCGGTGTCGGCGTTGATGTTGTAGACATGCCCTGTTTCGTCGCACCCGATGGTGGAAACGACAGGGATATACCCCTTTTCCAGCAGATCGAGAATCGGCTGCGGGTTGACGCTGTTGATTTTGCCGACGTAGCCGAGCTTAGGGTCAATCATCTGCGCCTTGATGAGCCCGCCGTCCATGCCGCAGATGCCCATCGCGCGCCCGCCGAGGTTGTCCAGCTTCGCCACCAGCGATTTGTTGATTTTGCCCGCCAGCACCATTTGGACGATTTCGCTCGTTTCCTCGTCCGTCACGCGCAGACCGTTGACGAACTCCGTCTCCTTACCGACGCGCTTGAGCATACTGGAAATTTCCGGGCCGCCGCCGTGCACCAGCACCATTTTGACCCCGATGAGGCTCATCAGCACCATGTCGCGCATGACATCGTGCTTGAGCTCCTCGTTGATCATGGCGTTGCCGCCGTACTTGACGACGACGATTTTGCCGTTATACTTCTGGATATAGGGCAGTGCCTCGACCAGCACCTGCGCGCGCTGGCGATTCGTCATGCCGTTGTACATCTGCATATTGATTCGTCCTTTCAGCTCCGATAGTCGCCGTTGATTTTGACGTAATCGTACGTCAGGTCGCAGCCCCATGCGGTGGCGGAGGCGTCGCCGTCGTGCAGGGTGACGACGACATCCACCTCGTCCTCCAGCAGGATTTCCTTCGCTTTTTCTTCGCTGAAGTCGATGGATGCGCCGTTTTTGCACACGTCAATCGAGCCGACGGCGCTGCGGAAGGCAACATCCACCTTCTTCACGTCGATTTCCGCGCCGGAGTAGCCCAGCGCGCACAGCACGCGCCCCCAGTTCGCATCCGCGCCGAAAATGGCGGCCTTCAGCAGGCTGGAGCAGATGACGGCCTTCGCGGCGAGCTTGGCGTCCCGCACGGTTTTGCCGCCCGTCACCACGCACGTCAGCAGCCGCGATGCGCCTTCGCCGTCCTTAGCAATCATGCGGCACAGGGCGGTCGTCACCTCGTTCAGCGCGGCGCAGAACACGGCGTAATCCGCGTTTTCACTGTCAATCAGCGCATTGCCCGCCAAACCGTTCGCCATGATGGACACCATGTCGTTGGTGGATGTGTCGCCATCGACGCTGACCATGTTGAACGTGTCCTTCACGTTGTCCGACAGCGCCTTGCGGAGCATCGCGGGGGAAATCGCCGCGTCGCAGGTGAGGAAAACGAGCATCGTCGCCAGATTCGGGTGAATCATGCCTGAACCCTTCGCGATACCGCCGAGGTGGCAGACCTTGCCGTCCACCACGAAAGACACCGCGACTTCCTTCAGCCGCGTGTCCGTCGTCATGATGCCCTCCGCTGCTTCCTGACTGCCGTTGCCCTTCACAGCGGCATACAGCTCGCTCATGTGCTGGGCGATCGGTTCGATGGACAGCGGCTGCCCGATCACGCCCGTAGACGCGACAATGACGTGGTGCGGGTCGATGCCCGCCGCCTTGCCCGCCAGTTCGCACATTTGCCACGCGACTTCTTCGCCGTCGGCGTTGCAGGTGTTCGCGTTGCCGCTGTTGCAGACGGCCAACTGCGCAATACCGCCCGCCAAGTTCCGCTGGGTGACGTAAATGGGCGCGCCCTTGACCAGATTGCTCGTGTACACCGCCGCCGCCGAAGCAGGAACTTCGCTCACAATCATGCTGATGTCGCGCTTGCCGCGGTTCTTGCGGATGCCGCAGTGAATGCCGCCCGCCTGAAATCCCTTCGCGGCACATACGCCGCCCGAAATATGCTCCATATGCTTTTCCTCCATATTATATGCTTACAGATTCAGTCCTGCCGTTTCAGGTGCGCCCGTCATCAGGTTCAGGCACTCAATGGCCGCGCCGGACGACCCCTTGCCGAGGTTGTCGAACAGGCTGACCAGCTCGATGCGGTCGTCATTGCCCAGCACCATCAGCTTCATGCTGTCCTTGCCCGCCAGAGCGTTCGCGGGGATGAAGCCGCCGAACGCCGCCACGTCCTGCGCGTCCAGCACGGACACGATGGGGGAGGAAGCATAGTGCGCCTTCAGGCACGCGGTCAGTTCCTCAACCGGGTGCGCGCAGTTCAGCTGCTGGCGGAACAGCGGAATCGTCACCTGCATCCCGGCGTAGTAATCCGCCACAATCGGCGCGAAAATCGGCGCGTGGGTCAGACAAGAAATCTGCTGCATTTCGGGCAGATGCTTGTGCGATTGCGTCAAGCCATAGGGGCGGGGCGCATCGAGGTCAGGCGTGCGGGTGTCCGCCTCGTATTGGGCGATCATCTTCTTGCCGCCGCCGCTGTACCCGGTCAGGGAGAAGCAGGACAGCAGCGTATCCGCCGGAATCAGCCCTGCGGCGACCAGCGGCGCGGCGAGCGCAATGAACCCGCTGGCGTGGCAGCCCGGCACGGCGACGTATTGCCCGGAGGCGACGGCATCCCGATGCTTCTTGGACAATTCCGGGAAGCCGTACGCCCAGCCGGGGGCAACGCGGTGCGCCGTCGAGGTATCAAGAATGCGCGTATTGCTGCCTTCCGCCAGCGCGACGGATTCTCGTGCAGCAGCGTCCGGCAGGCAGAGAATGGCAATGTCGGCGGCGTGAATGGCTTCGCGTCGGGCATCGGCGTCCTTGCGCTTTTCTTCCGGGAGCGTCAGGAGCGAAAACTCCCCGCGCTCCGCCAGCCGATCGAAAATCCGAAGGCCTGTTGTGCCTTCCTTGCCATCAATAAAGACCGTCCATGCCATGATATTCCTCCTCCATTTATGCGGAATAGACGCATAAATATACAAACCTATTATACGCACATCGGCGCGCTTGTCAAGCGGAAAAGCACGAAAAAATCATTCCGCGCGCTCGCAGCGGACAGTGAACCCGCCCGCGTCCGCCATCCACTGCGCAACGGTCGCCTCCATCGCCGCGACGGTCGCGTCCCAGAGTTCCGCTGCGCGCTCGCCGGAGAGATACCGTTCGCGGCAGGAAACACGTTCATCCTCCAAAACACGCTGCAAGTCGTTGTCGTCCAGATACGGGTACAGCGCCGAATCGCGCGTGATGTCCGCTGGCGTGAGGGAGTCCAGCAGCAGCTCCGGCGCGGGCAGCGTCAACGTCAGCACAGACCCGTCGCGCGTCATGGTCACCTGCTGCAAATCAATGCCGAAACTGCCCTCATAGGTGTAATCGGCGTTGATGCTTGCCACTGTGCCGAGGAATGCCGCCTTGACTTCGTAGTTCAGCGCGCCTTCTTCGGTGACGTGCAGCGTTTCCAGCTTCGCGCTCTGCTCCAGCTTCTGCGACAGCACGACGGACGCGCGAATCGCCGCGGCGGACTCATCCGGCATGATGCGCGCGACCCACTTCGCGGCGTACGGCAGCAGCACAATCACCAGCACGAGCGTCAGCGCGGAGGTAATCAGCCCCAACAGCCACTTTCCGATGCGTTTCACAGGCGACCTCCTGTCCAGATGTGCAGCTGAACGAGCAGCGGAACAATCAGATAGCGGAAGATTTCCACGGCGACGAACGCCACGCCGATCAGCGCGAAAACGTACAGCCAGACGCGGTGACGGCGGTGCTTTTCCCGCTTGCGGCGGCGCGGCGGCTCATCGGGCGGCGGCTGGGGAATATAGGTGCTCTGCGCGGGCGGCGTCTGCTGTCGGAAACGGCGGATTGTGCCGTCCGGACGCTGTTCGTAGCGTTCGTCTTGCGGTAGTTTGGGCTGCATGAGCGTCATCTCCTTCCGTGGCTGCATGATGTGATTACGAAGGCAAAAAGCGCGGATTCCCACGCAAAACCGACGATGTTAGTCATGCCCTTTCCTTATTATACAACAAAATCAGCAAGTTTTCCTGCGTTTTCGGAAGAAAAAGCAAAAAAGCAGGAAAAATACAGACGGCTCGGATTTTCCTGGAAGGCAATTGACATGCCGAAACATGTGTGATAAAATAAACAAGGTGATTTTAGGTAATTTTTGTGTACGATAAGTCGGACAGAAGATGGCGAATTTCCCAGATGCTTAAAAATTGCCGACCGCAAAAGCAACGGCGGCAGATGGGAGGATGGCGGCGATGACGGAAGCAACGGTACAGCAGCCGGCGACGACCACGCGCGAACAGATTTGGCTTAATCGGGAGCAGGTGCGCAAGGCAAAGGTGGTCTATCGGGCGCTGAAACGAGTGCAGGATGTGTTTTTCTCCCTGCTGGCGCTGATTGTGCTTTTGCCGCTGATGCTGATTGTAGCGCTCGCGATTGTCATTGATGACCCGAAAGGCTCGCCGATTTTTACGCAGGTGCGCAGCGGCATTGACGGCAAGGAGTTCCGCATCCACAAATTCCGCTCCATGTGCGTGGACGCTGAGGCGAAGCTGGCGGATTTGAAGCGCAGCACAGAGATGAACGGCCCGATTTTCAAGCAAAAGGATGACCCACGAATCACCCGTGTGGGGCATTTCATCCGCAAGTGCGGCATTGATGAACTGCCCCAGCTGTGGGATATTCTGGTTGGCAGCATGAGCATCGTCGGCCCGCGTCCGCCGCTGCCGTGCGAAGTGGCGGCGTATACGGATTACGAGCGCCAGCGCCTGTATGTCCGTCCCGGTCTGACCTGCATTTGGCAGATTCAGCCGAACCGCAATGACGTGACGTTTGACGAGTGGATGGACATGGATATGCGCTACATCCGCGATCGCACCTTCCTGCTGGACTGGAAGCTGATTTTCGGCACGGTATGGACGGTTTTTGCGGGCACGGGCGAATAAAAGCGTGCATAAATATGCCGCTGGATGAAAATACTGCAAAGAAATCATTGGAAAGCGTGTGTGTGCCAAGGACGTCACCACGCTTTTTTCGCGTTCCATATTATCCTGTTTTCAAATTCGCGGCGCAACTGGGTGCATTCTCATTTGAAAATTTTGAAAGATAAAATTCTCTGGAAACGGTCATGCGTATGACGTAACTTTTGAAGGAACGCGTGCGTGTAAAAGGCAATGAACATTGCCACACTCGGCGATATATAATAGGAAGAAAGAGTTGATAAAACTGCATTTTCCACAAAATTTATCGAGATTTACTTGCCAAATAACGGCTTGCATGGTATAATTGAAACGCTTGATGGGTATGTACCCGTCGGCAGATGGTTCGCCGCAATGTATGCAAGACGAACTTTTTTTCAAAAACGAGACGATGGGGGGGGACAGCATGAGAGCCTACAAGATTGCGGTTGCTGGCGCAGGCTACGTCGGCATGGCGATGGCGGTGCTGCTGTCCCTGCATCATCAGGTGACAGTGGTGGATATTGTGCCGGAAAAAATCAGCATGATCAATCGCCGCCAATCCCCCGTGCGGGATGACGTGATGCAGCAGGTTTTGTCGCACACGCCCCTGCACCTGAGCGCAACGCTCGACGCCCAAGCCGCCTATGCCGATGCGGACTTCGTCGTCATTGCCGTCCCGACGAATTATGATGATGTCACCCAGCGCTTCCAGACGGCGGCGGTGGAGGAGGTCATCGGGCTGGTCACGCAGTGCAATCCGGATGCGGCGGTGGTCATCAAATCCACCGTCCCGGTCGGGTACACTGCATCGGTGCGCGAGAAATTCCATAACAGGAACATCCTCTTCAGCCCGGAGTTCCTGCGCGAATCGCACGCAATGGAGGACAGCCTGCGCCCAAGCCGCATTATTGTCGGCACGGACATGCAGGACTCGCGCCTGATCTCATCCGCCCGCGCGTTCGCTGCGCTATTGCAGGAAGGCGCGGAAAAGCCGAACGTGGACACGCTGCTGATGGGCTTCAGCGAGGCGGAGGCGGTCAAGCTGTTCGCCAACACCTATCTGGCGCTGCGCGTGGCGTACTTCAATGAGCTGGACACCTATGCGGAGAGCAAAGGCTTGAACACACGGCAGATTCTGGATGGCGTGTGTCTCGACCCGCGCATCGGCAGCCATTACAACAACCCGTCGTTCGGCTACGGCGGATACTGCCTGCCCAAGGATACCAAGCAGCTGCTGGCGAACTACGCCGATGTGCCGCAGAACATGATTTCCGCCATTGTCGAGAGCAACAAGACGCGCAAGGACTTTATTGCCGACCGCGTGATGGCGCTGACGACGGAAAATCATCCCGTTATTGGCATCTATCGCCTGACGATGAAGCACGGCAGCGACAACTTCCGCCAAAGCAGCATACAGGGCGTGATGCAGCGCCTGAAGGCGAAAGGCGCATCCATCGTGATTTACGAGCCGACACTGCCGGATGGTGAAACGTTTTCCGGCAGCAGGGTGGTCAACGACTTGCCGCAATTCAAGGCAATAAGCCGCATCATCGTGGCGAACCGCTACGACAAGGCGCTTGATGATGTGCAGGACAGGGTGTATACGCGCGATATTTTCCAGCGCGACTAAGTACGACTGAATAAGGGAGCGTGTAATCATATGCAGCATGGACTGCCAGAACAGGCGATAGAACCGACAGCATCCCGCACGGGCGCGAATAAACTTGGCTATCGTACCGTCAAGCGGGCGTTCGACCTGACGGCGACGGCAATGGCGATTATCGTGCTTTCGCCGCTGTTCCTGATTCTTTCCGTCATTGTCTATCTGGGTGATCCCGGCGCTGTCATCTACGGGCAGGTGCGTATCGGCAAGAATGGCAAGCCGTTCAAAATGTGGAAATTCAGGAGCATGTACCGCAATGCTGATCAGATGATTGATCAGCTGAGCGAGGAGCAGAAGCGCCAGTATCATACGGAGTTCAAAATCGACAATGATCCGCGCATCACGCCGGTGGGCAATTTCCTGCGCAAAACGAGCTTGGACGAGCTGCCGCAGCTGTTCAATGTTCTTGCGGGCGAAATGAGCCTCGTCGGACCGCGGCCGCTGCTGAAATCGGAAATCCAGCAGTATTATGCGGATTCGGCGGATGTGCTGCTGTCCGTCAAGCCGGGCGTGACCGGCTATTGGCAGGCATACGCGCGCAACAATGCGACCTACCAGAGCGGGCATCGGCAGCAGATGGAGATGACATACATCCGCCAAGCGTCGATATGGCTGGACTGCAAGATTCTGCTGAAAACCGTGGTTGCTGTCCTCCGCAGGGACGGTGCAAAGTGAGGGCAAAGCAATGAATTACCTGATTTTCGGTGGCTCCGGCTTCATCGGCACACACCTGATTCACCGCTTGAAGGATGCGTGCGTAAAGCCCGGCGACTGCATTTACGATTTGGATTTGGTCATGCCCGGCGAAGAAGGCGTTGTGCCCGGTGTCGTGGAGAAAAACGAAGGGGTCGTTTATCGCCGCGTGGATGTGCGCAAACCGATTGCCCTTGATTTCACGCCCACGCCGGATGATGTGATTTTCAACCTTGCGGCGGTGCACAGGACGCCGGGGCATCCGGATTACGCCTATTTCGAGACGAACATTCGCGGCGCGGAGAATGTGACCGCCTTTGCGGAGCAGCACGGCATCCGCAAAATCCTCTTCACCAGTTCCATTGCGCCCTATGGCGCGGCGGAGGAGCTGAAAACGGAGGACACGCTGCCTACGCCGAACACGCCATACGGCATCAGCAAGCTGGTGGCGGAGAAAATCCACCAGATTTGGCAGGCAAAGGAAGCGAACCGCGAACTGACGATTGTGCGGCCGGGCATTGTGTACGGCAAGGGTGAGCATGGCAATATGACCCGCCTGTACAACAGCCAGAAGAAGCACTATTTCTTCTATGCCGGGCGCAAGGACACGGTGAAGGCGTGCATTTATGTGAAGGAACTGGTGCGTTTCTTCCAATATCGGATGATTGACCATGATTTTCCGGGTGTGGATGTGTACAACTGCACGTTCGAGCCGGCGTACACCATCGAGCAGATATGCAGCGCCATGCAGGCGGCGACCGGGATGAAGCGCCATATTCCGCTGATTCCGGGCGGCCTGCTGATGACCGCAGCGACGATTCTTGGCCCCATCGGCGGCAAGAAAGTCGGCATTCACCCGGCGCGTGTGAAGAAGCTGATGGTGAGCACGAACATCAGCGGCCAAAAGCTGGCGAAGAGCGGCTATGCGTTCCACGCGGGGCTGGAGGACACCTTCCGCGACTGGTTCGAGGACTGCGGCAAACAAGGCTTGTATTGAGCATCCGACGCAATGAGGAGGAAAACGATGAAAGTTGTCATTCTTGCCGGCGGCTTCGGCACACGAATTTCCGAGGAATCCGCATTCAAGCCCAAGCCCATGATTGAGATTGGCGGTATGCCCATCCTGTGGCATATCATGAAGACATATTCTGCCTATGGCTACAACGAATTTGTGATTTGCGCGGGCTACAAGCAGCACGTCATCAAAGAGTGGTTTGCGGATTACTTCCTGCACACCTCCGACATCACGTTCGATTACACGCACGGCACGAACGAGATGATTGTGCACAACAAGCACGCCGAGCCGTGGCGCGTGACGGTTGTCGACACTGGCTTAAATACCCAGACAGGGGGGCGCGTCAAGCGTATTCGCGAGTATATCGGCAATGAGCCGTTCATGCTGACCTATGGCGACGCGGTGGGCGACGTGAACATTGCGGAACTGGTGGCATTCCATCAGGCGCACGGGAAAATCGGCACCATGTCGATGTACAACTTCGGGCAGAACAAGGGCGTGGTGGAAGTCGGTGCGAATAGCGTGATTGACGCTTTCCGCGAGAAGTCGGACATGGACGGCGACCTCATCAACATCGGCTTCATGGTATTCCAGCCGGAGCTGTTTGACCTGATTGAGGGCGATGAAACCGTGTTTGAGAAAGGCCCGCTGACCAAACTTGTCGCACAGAAACAGCTGGTGGGGTACATCCACCGAGGCTTCTGGCAGTGCATGGACACGCTGCGGGAGAAACAGAAGCTGGAGCAGCTGTGGGCGTCGGGCAATGCGCCGTGGAAGGTGTGGGAGAAATGAAGCAGTTCGATTTATCGTTTTATCAGGGCAAGAAAGTGTTCGTGACGGGACATACCGGCTTCAAGGGCTCGTGGCTGTGCAAGGTGCTCGCTAATGCCGGGGCGATTGTTACGGGGTATTCACTGAATCCCCCTACGTCGCCATCCTTGTTTGAAATCGCTGATATTGCGCAGGATGTGCACTCGGTTATCGGCGATATCCGCGATTATGCGACGCTGAAGGCCGCGTTTGACGCCGCACAGCCGGAGATTGTGCTGCATCTGGCGGCGCAGCCCATCGTTCGTGACAGCTACAAAAATCCTGCTTACACCTATGAAACGAACGTCATGGGCACGGTGAATATTCTGGAGTGCGTGCGAAACAGCCATTGCGTCAAGTCCTTCCTGAATGTGACGACCGACAAGGTGTACCTGAACAAGGAGTGGGCGTGGGGCTACCGCGAGAACGAGGAGCTGGACGGCTTCGACCCGTACTCCAATTCCAAGTCCTGCTCGGAGCTGGTGACGCACAGCTACAAGAACAGCTTTTTTGCTGATGGGCGCGTAGCAATCTCCACAGCGCGCGCAGGCAATGTCATCGGCGGCGGCGACTTCGCCAACGACCGCATCATCCCGGACTGCATCCGCGCGGCGATGAAGCAGGAGGATATTGTGGTGCGCAACCCGTTTTCCACCCGCCCGTATCAGCATGTGCTGGAGCCGCTGTATGCCTACCTGATGATTGCCGCCATGCAGTACGAGGACGGCAAGTACGCTGGCTATTATAACGTTGGCCCGGATGATGTGGACTGCTTCCAGACAGGCGCATTGGTGGATTTGTTCGTGCGCAAGTGGGGCAATGGCATGAAGTGGGTCAACCGCTATGACGGCGGCCCGCACGAGGCGAACTTCCTGAAGCTGGACTGCGCCAAGCTCAAGACGACGTTTGGCTGGAAGCCCCACTGGAATCTGGACACGGCGATTGAGAAAGTTGCCGAATGGAGCAAGTGCTATCTGTCCGGCGGCGATGTTCGCGCGTGCATGGACGAAGAAATCACGGCATTTTTGTCGGCAGGAGAATAAGATGGAGAATGTAATCGTTACCGGTGCAAACGGTTTTATCGGCAAAACGCTGGTGAATGCGCTGCTGGCAAAGGGCTGCCGTGTCACGGCACTGGATGTCCGCTTTGATGATGTGCTGGCGGATGACCCGCGCGTCACCTGCATCAGCGTGCTGAACAAGGACGTGCCTGCCCTTGCGAAGGAGATTCCCGCGGCGGATTATCACTGCTTCTTCCACTTGGCGTGGGCGGGCACATCCGGGCCTGCGCGCGCGGATTATGATGTGCAGCTGTCGAACGTCAAGCTGACGTGCGACTACATCAAGCTGTGCGCCGAGGTGGGCTGCAAGCGTGTGGTGTATGCATCCAGCATCAACGAGATGGAAACCTACGAGTATCTTCAGTCGGATGATATTGACCCGGCGGGCGGCTACATCTACGGCACGGGCAAGCTGGCGGCGCACCTGATGGGCGAAACGGTCGCCAAAATGACCGGTGTGGAATTCATCCCGGTCATCATCACCAACATCTATGGCGTGGGTGAAAAATCCGCGCGGATGATTTACACCGCCATCCGCAAGCTCATCCACAAAGAGCATTGCTCCTTCACGGCGGGGTATCAGACGTACGACTTCATTTATATCACCGATGCCATCAACGCCATCATCGCCGTGGCGGAAAAAGGCAAGCCGTTCAACCGCTACTACATCGGTTCTGGTGAGCCTAAGCCGCTGCGGGAGTTCCTGCTGGAAATGCGGGATTTGGTTGACCCGGCGGCTGAAATTGGGCTGGGGGATTTGCCCTTCAAGGGTGTGAACGTCTCCTACGACCAGTTCGATTTGAAGAAGGTTGAACGGGACACGGGCTATGTCAATCAGATTCCGTTTGCGCAGGGCATCAAGATGACGGCGGATTATATTCGGGAGGAAGCATAAAATGGTGCAGAAGTTTGATTTTCAGCCGCTGGATTTGCAGGGTGCGTACCGCATCAAGCCTTTTTATGCCACGGACAACCGCGGCGGTTTGATTAAGGATTACAATGTTGACACCTTCCGCGCGAATGGCATTGACCACGATTTGAAGGAAGTGTTCTACACCATTTCCAAGCGCGGCGTGATTCGCGCGACGCACTTCCAGCTGGTTAAACAGCAGGCGAAGCTGGTGCGCTGCATCTCCGGCCATGTGTATGACGTGATTGTGGATTTGCGCCCGGATTCGCCAACGTTCGGGCAGTGGCGCGGCTTCCACCTCACGGGCGAAAACACGGAGATGCTGCTTGTGCCGCAGTATTTCGGGCACGGCTATCTGGTCATTGAGGATTCGGTAGTCAGCTACAAGTGCGCCGAGGTGTTCTATGGCGAGGGCGATTCCGGCATCATGTACAACGACCCGGATATCGGCATTGAATGGCCTTTTGAGTTGATTGGCGGCAAGGAGAACCTCATTATCAGCGAAAAGGACTTGCACCTGATGAGTTTTGCGGACTACAAGAAACTGTAAGGGGAGTCGAGGATGGATATCGTCTATTCTTCCAGCGACAGCTACTGCGAGATTGCAGGAATTTCCATACTGTCGCTCTTGGAGCACAACCGGAACGTCAAGGAACTCAACCTCTACCTGATTGACAACCAGATTTCGGCAGAAAACAAGCAGAAGCTGGAGGGCATGATTGCCTCCTTCGGCCGCACGCTGACGTATCTGGCGCATCCGGACATTGAGAAGCGCTCCGCCACTGAAATCAACGTCGGCCGCTGGAACATCAGCACGTTCTACCGCCTGTTCCTGCCCTCCATGCTGCCCGAAACAGTGAAAAAGGTGCTGTTTATTGACTGCGATACGCTGGTCATGCAGGACTTGACGCCCCTGTGGGAAATGGATATGGGCGATAAGTGGCTCTATGGTGTGGATGACTGCCGCGGTGCTGCCTACCGCACCAATCTGGGACTTCAGCCGACGGACAATTACATCAACAACGGCGTTCTGCTGGTGGATTTGGACGCATGGCGCAAAAACAACGTCGAGGACATGTTCCTGCGCTACATCCGGGAGAATCAGGGCGATATCACCTTTGTGGATCAGGGCGTGCAGAACGGTGTGCTGAGCAAGCTGGGGCGTTCGGGCATCCTGCACCCCAAATACAACTGCATGACGGTCTTTTTCGCGTTTGATTACAAGAACCTCATCAAGCTGCGCAAGCCGCCTGTGCCGGGCGACCCCGCGCAGTACCGGGAAGCGGTGGAGAATCCGGCGATTGTCCACTTCCAGTCGTGCTTTCGCATGAGCATCCGCCCGTGGGTGGCGGGCTGCAAGCACCCGTACGCCAAGACGTATCTGGCATACAAGGCGAAAAGCCCGTGGAAGGATACGCCGATGAAGCCTGACGACCGCACAGCACCGCAGAAGATGCTCAGTGCCGTCACGAGCGCCATGCCGGAGGGGCTGATGGTGGACTGCATCTCTTTTGTGCACACCAAGATTTACCCGCTGGCGAGGAATTTGAAACAGAGGATGAACAAAAAATGAGCCGATAGGAGAACACGATGCTTGATTTTGATTTGCTGAAAGAATGCTACGGCTGCGGCGCGTGCGTCAACGTCTGCCCGCGCAGCGCGGTGCATATGACGCAGGCAGCGGATGGCAGCTACATCCCCGAAATTGACGAAGCGCACTGCATCGGCTGCGGCAGGTGCGACCGCGTGTGCATCCATCAGCACGCGGACAAAAATCATACGCCGTTGGGCAAGGAGGGCTGCTACGCGGCGTATCAGCTGGATACGCAGGCGCGCAAAGCGTCGGCGTCCGGCGGCATGTTCATCCCGCTGGCGCAGGAAATGCTGCGGCAGGGCGGCTATGTGTGCGGCTGCGTGTGGGATGAGCAGATGGACGCGGTGCACATCGTCTCCAATAAGCTGGAAGATGTTGAGCGGATGCGCAGTTCCAAGTATGTGCAGAGCGACATCGGCAATTGCTTGGCGACGGTTCGTGACCTGCTGAAGGCGGGGACGCCTGTCATGTTCTGCGGCACGCCCTGCCAGTGCGCGGCGTGCGCGGCAGTGACGGGCAAGCCGGAAAATCTGCTGCTGGTTGCGCTGATTTGCGAGGGCACACCCACGGCAGGCGTCTGGCAGCGCTACCGGGATGCGAAAGCGGCGCAGTACGGCGAGAAAATCCGCAATGTGAACTTCCGCAGTAAAACGCCGGTCGGCTGGACGATGCCGTATTTTGTGCTGACGACAAAATCGGGCAAGCGGCATCAGGAGATGAGCTATCGGCAGAATCCGTATGTGCTGGCGATGCTCCAAGGTCTGACGTACCGCCAAAGCTGCTATCATTGCGAGTTTAAGGGCGACAACGGCAGCGCGGATATCGTCGTCGGTGACCTCTGGAAGGCAGGGGAACGGCTTATCCAGCAAAGCGAAAATCAGGGAATTTCCGCGCTGATTATCAACACTCAAAAAGGCAAAGATTGGGTGGATAAAGCCGCAAGCGCGTGGTTCATGGAGGAATATCCGCTGGAGCGGGTGTGCGCCAACAATTCGATGCTGGTGCGCGCGGGCAAGGAAAATGCGCATCGGGCGCAGTTTTTTTCGCAGCTGGATGCTACGCCGATTGAGACGAACCTGAATCAGTATATTGTGCATGAAAATGGCATAAAGCTGCGCGTAACGCAAGCGCTGGTTGCCGTTGGGCTATACAAGCCGCTGCGGAACGCGGTGCGTAAGCTGCGCCGGAGATAAGGAGGCGCGGCATGAAGATACTGCTTGTAAACAAATACTTTAATATGCACGGCGGGTCGGAAACCTACTTTTTCGGTTTGGCGGATTTGCTGCGGCAGGCGGGGCACGAAGTCATCTATTTCGCCATGCAGGATGAAAAGAACCTGCCCTGCGAACAAAGCGCGTATTTCGTCAGCAATGTGGAGTTTAACGGGGAGTTAACCGCCGCGCAGAAGCTGAAAGCCGCCTTCCGCATGGTGTATTCCTTTGAAGCAAAGAAGAAAATCTCTGCGCTGATTGAAAAGGAAAAGCCGGATATCATCCACATCAACCTCTTCCACCGCGTGCTGACCGCTTCCATCGTTGATGCGGCGAAAAAGCACGGCATCCCGGTCGTCTTCACCATGCACGACCTCAACTGCGTCTGCCCGAATCATGTCATGCTCGACCACGGGAAAATCTGCGAAGCGTGCCTGCACGGGAATTACTGGAACTGCGTCAAGCGTGTGTGCTTCAAGGATTCGCGGGCGAAGTGCCTGATGGCCGCCATCGAGAGCGATTTCAACAAGCGCAGTGGGCTGTACAGGAAAATTGACCTGTTTATCACGCCGTCCGAGTGTTACAAGAACAAGCTGGAAGCGTCTGGACTGACAAAATCGCCCATTGTGCACATGAAAAACTTCCTTCCGGCGGATACGCGGTATGCCATGCAGGGCAAACGCGGCGATTATGTGCTGTATTATGGGCGGCTTTCGGCGGAAAAGGGTATCCTGACGCTGGTTCGGGCAATGGAGAAGCTGGAAAATGTTCCGCTTATCATTGTCGGCACTGGCCCGGAGGAAGATGCCATCCGCGCGGAAATCGAAGCGCATCATCTAAACCAGCGGGTAACGATGGTCGGCTTCCAGTCCGGCGAAAACCTCTGGCAGTATGTGCGCAACTGCGCCTGCGTGGTCGTGCCGTCCGAGTGGTACGAAGCCAGCGGTTATACCGCGTGTGAAGCGCAGGCGATGGGGAAGCCCGTTGTTGCGACAAACGCCGGTGGTCTGCCGGAGAATATTGTCGACGGCGAAACAGGTTTTGTCAGCCCGATGAAGGACGAAGCCGCACTGGCGGATGCTATCGGGCGCGTGATGCGCTTGAGCGACGAGGAATATCAGCGGATGGCAGAAAAATCCGTCGCCAACGCGAAAAAGCTCTTCGATGCGTCCGGCTATGTGGCGAAACTGCTGGTTTTATACGCGAACCTGAAAAGAAGAGGAAATTGATGATGAAAGTATACACACAAACGTGGTATCGGGGCAATAATTACGGCAGCGTACTGCAGGCCTACGCGCTTCAACATACCATCAGCGACATGGGGTATGCGTGCAGCGTCTTGAATTATAAGCCCACAAAGGCGGATATGTGGAAGCTGAAGTTCATCAATCACAGCCTAAAAGAAACCATACAGTACAAAATCAACGAATATCTGATGAAGAAAAACGGCGCGTCCGAAGCTGTCAACAACCTCTCCCTGTTTGATGATTTTCGTGCGCAGCATATGCAGATTACGCCGCCGTGCTCCACTGCGCCAGAAATTGCTCGGATTTGCGGTGATGATGCCGTATTTGTCTGCGGAAGCGACCAGATTTGGAATCCATACCTCTATGATCCTTACTATTTTCTGGAGTTTGTGCAGGATAGCTGCCGCAAAATCGCGTACGCGCCCAGCTTCGGCGTGACGGAAATCCCGCACAGATGCCAGAAGCGGCTCCGCAAGGCGATTGCTCCGTTCCGCTACGTCTCTGTGCGGGAAAAGCGCGGGGCGGAAATCATGCGTGAATTGACAGGCAAACAGGTGATGGTGGCGGTTGACCCCACGCTGTTGGTGAGCATGGCGCATTGGCAAACGCTTGCGAAGCCGATTGACAGCGAACAAAAGTACCTGTTCTGTTATTTTCTCAGTGAAAATGCGCGATATTTGGAAACCGCAGAGAAAATCGCAAAGGAAAAGAATCTGATGATTCGGATGCTGCCGATGGTCGCTGCGGACTTCAAGAAGCCAGGAACCGTCAAGGAGCCCGTCGGCCCGCGCGAATGGCTTGGACTTGTGGAAAATGCAGATTATGTATTAACCGATTCGTTCCACTGCACGCTGTTTTCGATTCGCTTCCATAAGCAGTTCAACGTCCTCCAGCGGTTCAAGGAGGGTGACAAACGCGGGCAGAACAGCCGCATTCATGCGCTGCTGCAAACGGCGGATATGCCGAATCGGCTGGTTGTGCCGGGCGAGGATGCCATCACGGAAACAATCAGCGATGGTTGTTTCCAAACCGCGGATGCGCGGATGGCGGCACAGGCAGCAGATTCCCGGCAGTGGCTTGAACAAGCGCTGCAGTCGTGTGAAGGCGCGGGCAATTCGGCGAATTGACAAAAATCAAGATGGAATGTGAAGCAGCTTATGAAGATTCTGCATATTACCTATGGGTTTAACGGCGGCGGTGTTGGATTCGTGATTGCAAACTATTGCGCAAACCAGCCGATGCCGGGAATAGCATTTGACATTGTTGGCGAGAGCATCGGCAAGCCGCATCTTTTGCAGGAACGGTTTGAAAAAGCGGGCTTTCACACGTTTTATGTCACGCCCAAAAAGCAAAGCCTGCTGAAAAATATCAAGGAAATGCGCCGGGTGATTCAACAGGGACACTACGACGCGGTGCATGTTCATTTTGAAGAATGGTCGTTTTTGTACCTGTGGATTGCCAAGCTGTGCGGCGTGAAAGTGCGCGTTTGCCACGCACACATGGCGTATATGACCGGCGCTTCGGCCAGACCGCACTATCGACTGTTCCGCACGCTGCTGAATCGCTTTGCGACGCTCCGCCTGGCGTGCTCCAAGGATGCAGGTGACCACCTGTACGGCAAGCATCCGTATACCGTGCTAAAAAACGCGATTGAGGCGGAGAAATACGTCTATCATCCGGAAACGCGCCGACAAATCCGGGCGCAAATGGGGCTGACGGACAAGTTTGTGGTGGGCGTGGTCGGGCGGCTGACGTATCAGAAAAATCCGCAGTTCACCGTGGAAATTTTCGCGAAAGTTAAAGAAAAAAGACCGAACGCGGTGCTGATGTTCGTCGGGCAGGGCGAATTGGAGGAGGAAACCCGCCGCATGGTGCAGGCGAAGGGGCTGGCGGATAGTGTGCTGTTCCTCGGTCTGCGCACCGATGTGCCGGATTTGATGCAGGCGATGGATGCGTTTGTGCTGCCGTCACGCTTTGAGGGATTGGGCATTGTCTATATTGAAGCGCAAGCCGCAGGCTTGAAAACTTTTGCGACAGCGGAGGTTGTGCCGCAGGAAGCGTGCGTTGATGAATCGCTGTTCACCTATCTGCCGCGAGAGGCAACCGCGCAGCAGTGGGCAGATGCGATGCTGGCGGCGGATACCACCCAGCGGGAGAACAAGCTTGAGGTGATTCAAAGCCACGGCTATGACATCCATCAGGAAGCTGAAAAACTGAGAGCCCTTTACCTGAAAGGTAAGGCAGAAGGGGAAAAATGAGGTACTTCAGAAATCCAAATTTTATTTCGTTCTGTTTTTTAATCCTGATTAAGCCCGGCTGCATCAGCGCTATCCCCGCGCTGGGAATACTTGACACGCTGCTGAACATGATTCGCATCATGCTGGTGCTATTTACACTCATCGTATTGTTCAAAAACGCGCAATTACTTCCGGTTAATCGGCTATTTGGCGTAACAATGCTGGTGGTTGCGTCGATTCTCTGGGAGCCAATCTCCACGCTTACTGGTGGCGGCAGCATTGCGGATTTCGGCGCGCTGATGAATGACTTGGGCATCGCACTGGTGTGCTATATTGGGCTGCGCGCGGGATACGATTCCTTCATCGAAGGTGTCGCAAAAGTTTCGGGCGCATATGTGCTCATCAACTGCCTGACCGTGATTTTGTTCCCAGCAGGGATGTATGCAACAACGAAGTATTCGCAAAACTTCTTCCTGAGTTACCGGACAGCGTGGTTCGTCATTTACCTGCTGGCGTTGACAACCACACTGCTTTGGAATGCAAACGTTTGTTCGCGCTTCACAAAACGGTTTGCGATTGCCGTGGCTGTCGCGGCGACTCTGTCGATGATCTTGCAGTGGACGGCGACGGGGCTGTTCTGCTTTAGCATCGGCGGTCTCGTGCTGCTCTACTGCACATGGAAAAAAAGGAATCCGTTCAAGATTTCGATGGTGATGCTCACGGAAGCGGCGGCGTTCTGGGCAATCGTCATTGCCCGCCTGATGGACATGTTTTCGTTCCTTCTGGTGAACATTCTGCACAAGGACGTGACGCTGACGTTCAGAACGCGCATCTGGGATAACGCACTTGCAGCCATCCAGCAGAATTTACTAACAGGGGTTGGACGACTGGACGCAGCGCAGATGGAAGCTATTCTCGGCTATGGCGTGTCACATCCGCACAATCGATACTTGTATGTCACCCTTTGCTTCGGCATCATTGGGCTGGCTTTATTCCTTCTGATTGTTTACTATGCAAACAAAGGCACAATCAACCCGCATAGGGTGCGTGAAGGCAGAATTATGATGGCTGCCTTCATTGCTCTGCTGAGCGCTGCGCAGGTGGAATCGCTCTCTGCCACGGGCGGTTATGCGATTCCGCTGTATCTCATTGCTGCGGCGCTCCATTGCAGGGAAGGCAGAAGAAAGAAGATGGGGGAGATTCCGCAGCACATGTTGACGGCGCGCGGAAAAACAACTATTTATAGTAGAAAAATCTAAGTGCTGAGACGGGATGCGCGTCGTGAAGGGAAATTAATATGGAGAAGAGAGTAACTTCCGCATTTGGCTGGAAGTTTTTTGAAAGGATATCCGTACAAGGAACTAACTTTCTGGTTACGTTATTGCTTGCCAGACTGCTTACACCGTCCGACTATGGAACAGTGTCAGTTGTGACAATTTTTATTGCGTTAGCAACGACATTTGTTCAGGGCGGATTTAACACAGCGTTAATTCAGAAGAAAGACGTTGATGGCAATGATTGTCTCACGATTCTCATGTTCTCTGAGATTGTCGCAGCGACGCTGTATCTTGTGATTTTTTTCGCCGCGCCTTTTATTAGTAATATTTATCATACATCGGAGTTAAGCAGTCTCCTGCGCGTTATGGCAATCGTTCTATTTCCGGGGGCGTTTAATGCGGTGCAGGTTGCCTATGTAACAAGAGATTTGCGTTTCAAAGTGCTGACCATTTCAAGCTTTGTGTCCGCTTTGCTGGCGGCGGCTGTCGGAATTGGCTTGGCGGTCGCAGGATTTGGCGCATGGGCGCTGGTGATACAGCAGTTGGTGAACCAAACCGCGACCTGCTTTGTCACATATTGTATTGTTCGGTGGATTCCTAAAGGAAGATTTTCAGTCCAGAGCCTGCGGCGACTTTTGCCGTTTGGCGCAAAAGTGTTCGCATCCAATTTCATTATCGCCCTGTTCCTCGACATAAGAAGTTTGCTGATTGGCCAGATTTATTCATCAGAAGCTCTTGGATTTTTCAATCGTGGCAAGCAGTTCCCGCAAGCCGTTATGGAAAGTGTGAATGGCACGATTCAGACGGTGTTACTTCCCGTTTATTCCAAAAAGCAGGATTCTGTTAGCAGTGTCGCGAAAATGGTTTCCAAAACGGTGAGAATATCCAGTCTCCTGCTGTTTCCTATGATGGTTGGATTGGCAGCGGTCGCTGAACCGTTGGTTTCACTGCTGTTGACGGACAAGTGGCTGGAATGCGTCCCGTACTTGCAGATTTTCGCTATTGGATACCTCTTTCAGGCGATACAGCTGGCGATTATTCAAGCGATTAAGGCGATTGGCGACAGCGGCACACCGCTAAAGCTGGAAATCATCAAAAAATGTGTGGAAGTCTTTTTCCTGATTGTTACGATTCGGCAAGGCGTGCTGATTTTCGCGTCTTCCTTGCTGATTTGCAGTGTGATTTCTCATCTGCTGAATATGTTCGCAGCCAAAAGAATTCTAAACTATACGGTTAAACAGCAATTGATAGACATTCTCCCGGCCACCCTGTTTTCGGCAGTGATGGCGGCTTGCGTCAAGTGCGTCACTCAGCTTTTGGATGGCGCATTTGTAAGCCTTGTTGCGGGAATTGCAGCTGGCGTGGCTGTCTACCTTCTGCTGTGCGTGCTGTTCCGCGTTCCCGAAATCAAGCTGCTGAAAAATAAGCTATTCAAACGTAAGCATGCTTAGAGCGATGATGGTAGAAAGTGGCGGGCAAACGTCATGTTTCATAGCTGCCGCCACAAAATATGGGAGGAAATACGCTATATGAAGGGGATTATCCTTGCGGGCGGTTCCGGCACGCGCCTTTACCCACTGACGAAAGTAACGTCAAAGCAACTTTTACCGGTTTACGATAAACCGATGATTTATTATCCGATGTCCGTGCTGATGAATGCGGGCATTCGCGATATCCTGATTATCTCCACCCCGCAGGACACGCCGCGCTTTGAGAATCTGCTGGGGGATGGCCGGCAGTTTGGCGTGCACCTGACGTACGCGGTTCAGCCGTCGCCGGACGGGCTGGCGCAGGCGTTCATCATCGGTGAGGATTTCATCGACAGTGACTCCGTGGCGATGGTGCTTGGCGACAACATTTTCAGCGGACATGGACTAAACAAACGGTTACATGCGGCGGTACGGAACGCAGAAAACGGCAGGGGCGCCACCGTCTTCGGCTACTATGTGGATGACCCGGAACGCTTCGGCGTTGTTGAGTTCGACAAGGCCGGAAAGGCGATTTCCATTGAAGAAAAGCCGGCACATCCGAAAAGCAATTATTGTGTGACAGGCTTGTATTTTTACGACAACCGCGTGGTTGAGTTCGCCAAAAACCTCAAGCCGTCCGTCCGTGGTGAACTGGAAATTACGGATTTGAACCGCATTTATCTGGAGGATGGTTCGCTGAACGTTGAACTTTTAGGTCAAGGATTCACTTGGCTGGATACGGGCACGCACGAAAGCCTGGTGGATGCGACGAACTTCGTGAAGACGGTAGAACAGCATCAGCACCGTAAAATCGGCTGTCTGGAAGAAATTGCGTATCTCAACGGCTGGATCAGCAAAGAGGAGCTGATGGAAGTCTACGAGGTGATGAAGAAGAATCAGTACGGGCAGTACCTGAAAGATGTCATGGATGGAAAATATCAGGAACATTTGTACTAAGAGGAGAAGCACAATGACGATTATTGTTACTGGCGGCGCGGGTTTTATTGGCAGCAACTTCATCTTCCATATGCTCAAGAAGTACCCGGACGATCGGATTATCTGCCTTGACAAGCTGACGTATGCGGGCAATCTGTCTACGCTTGCGCCCATGATGGATAACCCGAATTTCCGTTTCGTGAAGGCAGATATTTGCGACCGGGAAGCAGTCTACAAGCTGTTTGAGGAAGAACATCCTGATATTGTTGTCAATTTTGCGGCGGAATCGCATGTTGACCGCTCGATTGAGAACCCGGAAATCTTCCTGAAAACCAATATTATTGGTACGGCGACACTCATGGATGCTTGCCGCAAGTATGGCATCCAGCGTTACCATCAGGTTTCGACAGACGAGGTGTATGGCGACCTGCCACTGGACCGCCCCGATCTGTTTTTTACCGAAGAAACGCCGATTCACACCAGTTCGCCGTACAGCAGTTCCAAGGCAGGCGCTGACCTTTTGGTTCAATCGTATTACCGCACCTACGGTCTGCCGGTGTCAATTTCCCGCTGCTCCAACAACTACGGGCCGTATCATTTTCCGGAAAAACTGATTCCGCTGATGATTGTCAACGCGCTGGCGGATAAGCCGCTGCCGGTCTACGGCGAAGGCTTGAATGTCCGCGACTGGCTGTATGTGGAAGATCACTGCAAGGCGATTGACCTGATTATCCACAAGGGCCGCGTGGGCGAGGTTTACAACGTCGGCGGGCACAACGAGAAGCAGAATATCGAGATTGTGAAAATCATCTGCAAAGAGCTGGGGAAACCCGAAAGTTTAATCACGCATGTCGGCGACCGCAAAGGGCATGATATGCGCTACGCCATCGATCCGACGAAAATCCACAATGAGTTGGGCTGGCTGCCGGAAACGAAGTTCGAGGACGGCATCAAAAAGACGATTCAATGGTATATCAACAACCGCGAATGGTTGGAGACAATCATCAGCGGTGAGTATCAGCATTACTACGCGAAGATGTATGGCAACCGCTGAACCGGAGGAAATGAACGTGAGGTTTTTTGTAACGGGCGTTGGCGGACAGCTGGGGCATGACGTGATGAATGAGCTGCTCAAACGCGGGCATGAAGGTGTTAGCTCGGACATTCAGACGGCTTACAGCGGTATCATAGACAATTCGCCGGTGTCAAAAGCGCCGTATATACCGCTGGATATCACAGATGTTGACGCGGTGGAGAGGGTCGTCACGGCAGTCAATCCCGACGCAGTGATTCACTGCGCAGCATGGACGGCAGTTGACTTGGCGGAGAACGCGGAAAATCAGGAAAAGGTTCGCGCCATCAACGCGGGTGGCACGCAGAACATCACAAATGTGTGCAAAAAGTTAAATTGCAAGATGACCTACATCAGCACGGACTATGTGTTTGATGGGCAGGGAACTGCGCCGTGGAAGCCGGATTGCAAGGATTACAAGCCGCTGAACGTCTACGGTCAAACGAAACTGGAGGGTGAATTGGCAGTCAGCCGGACGCTCGATAAATACTTCATTGTCCGCATTGAGTGGGTGTTCGGCTTGAATGGGAAAAACTTCATCAAGACGATGCTGAACGTGGGCAAAACGCACGACACCGTTCGCGTCGTCAACGACCAGATCGGCACGCCGACGTACACGCTGGACTTGGCACGCTTGCTGATTGACATGAACGAAACCGACAAGTACGGATACTATCACGCGACCAACGAGGGCGGTTACATCAGCTGGTACGATTTCACGAAGGAAATCTATCGGCAGGCGGGGTACACGACGCAAGTTGTGCCCGTGACAACCGCTGAATACGGGCTGAGCAAGGCGGCGCGGCCGTTCAACAGTCGGCTGGACAAGAGCAAGCTGGTGGAAGCTGGGTTTACGCCGCTGCCGACGTGGCAGGATGCGTTGCACCGTTATTTGCAGGAAATTGGGCAGTAAGGAGAACGCCAAATGGGACAGATTCGAGTCGAAAAGAACGTAGGTGGCATTACGGGGCTTTGCGTGATTGAACCAGCGGTTCATGGAGATGCACGCGGCTACTTCATGGAAACGTACAACGAGCGCGACATGCGGGAGGCGGGCATCGACGTTCACTTCGTGCAGGACAACCAGTCGATGTCAACGAAGGGTGTTCTGCGCGGACTGCACTTCCAGAAACAGTATCCGCAGTGCAAACTGGTGCGCGTCGTGCGGGGTACGGTCTTCGACGTGGCGGTGGATTTGCGCGCCGATTCCGAAACTTATGGGAAATGGTACGGCGTCACGCTGTCAGCGGAAAATAAGAAGCAATTCCTGATTCCAGAAGGCTTTGCGCATGGTTTCCTTGTGCTGAGCGACGAAGCGGAATTCTGCTATAAGGTTAGTGACTTCTGGCACCCGAACGACGAGGGCGGCTTGGCATGGAATGACCCGGCAATTGGCATCGACTGGCATGTGCAGGGTGAATATCGCGGCAGCGCAAGTGCGGATGGCTGCACGCTGGCGGACGGCACGCCGCTGAATTTGAGCGAGAAAGATCAGCAGTGGCTGGGGCTGAAAGATACCTTTAAGTTTTAAGACGAATATTATCGTAGGAGGAAGCTGTGGCAAACGGGCACTTCCTCCTTTTTATTTTGCGGCAGCGGGAAAAATCGGCCATCAGCGTGCGGAAAAAACACAAATTCCAAACGGAAAACAAAACTTTGCATAAAATGTTCGGAAAAACGCTTGACAGCGGCGGAAAAATACGGTACAATAAAGTGTACCCAAACGGCGCGAGATGTGCAGTCTGGGAAATCGGCGAAGGGGGAGGAAACGTCATGACGAAGTGCAAGGGTGCTGTTATGATGGGTTCTCTTTCTTTCCGGGGACAAGCAGTTGCAGGAGCGCACCGTTCAGGGGATTGGACAGGCGGCGCTCTTTTGTTTGCCTGACGGCGAAGGAGGTTTCGACTTTCATGAAGAAAGTTGCAGTCATCATGGGCAGTGACAGTGACCTGCCGGTGCTGAAAGGGGCGTTTGAGCAGCTGAAAAAGCTGGGCATTCCCTTTGAGGCGCATGTTTATTCGGCGCATCGGACACCTGCGGAGGCGGCGGCGTTTGCCACATCCGCGCGGGAAAATGGTTTCGGTGTGCTGATTGCGGCGGCGGGCAAGGCGGCGCACCTTGCGGGGGCGCTTGCGGCGCAGACAACGCTGCCGGTGATTGGTATTCCGGTTAAGTCCTCGACGCTCGACGGACTGGACGCGCTGCTATCCACCGTGCAGATGCCCAGCGGGATGCCTGTGGCGACGGTTGCCATCGACGGTGCGGCGAATGCGGCGCTGCTCGCGGCGCAAATTCTTGCGGTCGAGGACGAGACCCTGGCGGAAAAGCTGCTGGCGATGCGCAAGGCGCAGCATGACGCGGTTATCGCCAAGGACGCGGCGCTGGTTATTGAATAACACAAAACACGAACATTCTAAATCTGCAAGCATCAACTGCTGCGGCAGACAAAACGTGATATAATAGGAGGAAACAGCAATGAAGAAGCTCGAACAGCTCTATGAAGGCAAGGCGAAGAAGGTTTTTGCGACGGATGATCCGAACGTTGTGCTGGTGGACTACAAGGACGACGCAACCGCGTTCAACGGCCTCAAGAAGGGCACGATTATGGGCAAGGGCGTCATCAACAACCGCGTGACGAATTTCCTGATGAAGATGCTGGAGAAGAACGGCATCCCGACGCATTACATTGAAGAGATTTCCGACCGCGAGACGCTGGTGAAGAAGGTTCACATCGTGCCGCTGGAAGTCATTGTGCGCAATATCGCCGCCGGTTCGCTGTCCAAGCGCCTCGGTCTGCCCGAAGGCACGAAACTCAAGCAGACTGTGCTGGAGTACTGCTACAAGGACGACGAGCTGGGCGACCCGATGGTCAACGAGTACCATATTATGGCGATGGGCTGGGTCTCCAAGCCGGTGCTTGACCAGATTGCCGCCTATGCCCTGCGCATCAACGAGCTGCTGACGGCGTATTTGAAGGAAGTCAACATTGAGCTGATTGACTTCAAGCTGGAATTCGGCATCACGAATGACGGTCAGCTGGTGCTGGCGGACGAAATCAGCCCGGACACCTGCCGCTTCTGGGATACCCGCACGGGCGAAAAGCTGGATAAAGACCGCTTCCGCCGCGATTTGGGCAACGTGGAAGACGCTTACATCGAAATCCGCAAGCGCCTGATGGGCGAATAAGAATAGCTGCACCCCGGATGGCAATCGACTGTCCGGGGCGCTTGTGTGGTAATCAAACACTGGTCAGCATGAAGGAGCAATGAAGATGAACAAGCTGGAGTCAGCCTGCTATCTTGCGGAAGGGGACGAAGCGCCGTTTGACAAGCTGCACGAGGAGTGCGGCGTGTTCGGCATTTACCGCGCGGATTCCGCCAACAAGAGCGTCGTCGCGGAGACGTATCATGCGCTGTATGCCTTGCAGCACCGCGGTCAGGAAAGCTGCGGCATTGTCGTCAACGATGATGGCGTGATGAAGGCGCACAAGGACAACGGACTGGTGACGGAGGTGTTCACGCGCGACGCGCTGAGCAAAATCCACGAGGGCACGATGGCGGTCGGCCACTGCCGCTACGGTACAACGGGGATGCACAGCCGTTCCAATGCCCAGCCGCTGCTGATTAACCATCAAAAAGGCGCGATGGCACTGGCGCACAACGGAAATCTGACCAACGCGGCAGAGCTTCGCGAACAGCTGGAGAAGAACGGCGCGATTTTCCACTGCACGTCGGACACCGAGGTGATTGCCTACATCATCACGCAGGAGCGCCTGAAGTGCGGTTCGATTGAACAGGCGGTTTTGAATGCGATGCAGGTCATCAAGGGCGCGTATTCGCTCGTCGTCATGAGTCCGACGAAGCTGATTGCCTGCCGCGACCCGCATGGCTTCCGCCCGCTGTGCATGGGCAGAATCGGCGACGACGTGGTGTTTGCGTCGGAGAGCTGTGCGCTGGATGCCATCGGCGCGACATTCGTGCGCGATATTGAGGCGGGTGAAGTCGTCGTCGTCAACGAAGAGGGGATTCATTCCTATAAAATGCCCGGCGCGTGCCACGACGGCATGTGCATCTTCGAGTTCATTTATTTCGCGCGTCCCGATTCCGTCATTGACGGCAGCAGCGTCCACGAGGCGCGCATCCGGGCGGGCAGCTTCCTCGCGCTTGACCATCCGGTTCAGGCGGATGTGGTCATTGGCGTGCCGGATTCCGGGCTGGATGCCGCCATTGGGTACAGCCGCACCAGCGGGATTCCCTACGGCATCGGCTTCATCAAGAACAAGTACATCGGGCGCACGTTCATCCAGCCGGGGCAGAAGCAGCGGCAGGACGCCGTGCGCATCAAGCTGAACGCCATTTCCGCCACCGTCAAGGGCAAGCGTGTCGTCATGGTGGATGATTCCATCGTCCGCGGCACAACCTGCGCGCGCATCGTCCGCCTTCTGCGCGAAGCGGGCGCGACGGAAGTGCATGTACGCCTGTCCGCCCCGCCGTTCACCGACCCCTGCTTCTTCGGCACGGACGTGGACAGCAAGGAGAACCTGATTGCCGCACACCATTCGGTGGAGGAAATCGGCAAAATCATCGGCGCGGACTCCATCGGCTTTTTGTCCCTGGAGGCGTGCGACAAGCTGGCGGCGGACAGCCACTGCGGATTCTGCAAGGGCTGCTTCTGCGGCAAATACCCGGTTGACCCGCCGCTGGTGACGGAGAAGAACAAATTCGACCAGCCCATTCACGGCGGCAAGGTGCAGGACGACGACTAACGCGACGAATGCGACAAAGGAGCAGACAACCATGATGAAGAGCGAGAGCGAAAGCTACAAGGCAGCGGGTGTTGACATTACCGCCGGTTACGCGTCGGTGGAACTGATGAAGAAGCACGTCGCGCGGACGATGACGGCGGGCTGCGTCGAGGGCATCGGCGGCTTCGGCGGACTGTTTGCGCTGGACGCGGCGGGCATGGAAGAGCCGGTGCTCGTTTCCGGCACGGATGGCGTGGGCACAAAGCTGAAAATCGCCATGCTGCTGGACAAGCATGATACCATCGGCATTGACTGCGTGGCGATGTGCGTCAACGACGTCATTTGCTGCGGCGCGAAGCCGTTGTTCTTCCTTGATTATATCGCCTGCGGCAAGAATGTGCCGGAGAAAATCGCGTCCATCGTCGCGGGCGTGGCGGAAGGCTGCGTGCAGGCGGAATCAGCGCTCATCGGCGGCGAAACGGCGGAGCATCCCGGCATGATGCCGGAGGATGATTACGACCTCGCGGGCTTCTCCGTCGGCATTGTGGACAAGAAGCGCATCATCAACCGCGAAACGGTTCGTCCGGGCGACGTGATGCTGGCGCTGCCCTCCACGGGTGTGCATTCCAACGGCTTCTCGCTCGTGCGCAAGGTGTTCGCGATTGGCAACGGCGGCGAAAACCGCAATGATCCGGAGCTGGATAAGTCCCTCTGGGAAACGCTGCTCACCCCCACGAAGATCTACGTCAAGCCCGTGCTGGCGCTGCTGAAGGAATTGCAGCCCAAGGCAATCAGCCACATCACCGGCGGCGGCTTCTATGAGAACATTCCGCGCTCCCTGCCCGAAGGCTGCTGCGCGAAAATCAAGAAGAGCGACGTGCGCGTGCTGCCGATTTTTGACCTCATTGCCCGCGAAGGCAGCGTCCCGGAGCGCGACATGTTCAACACCTTCAACATGGGCGTGGGCATGACGATTACCGTCGCCCGCGAGGATGCCGACAAGGCGCTTGACATCCTGCACCAGAACGGCGAACCCGGCGCGTATGTGCTGGGCGAAATCGTGGCGGGGGAAAAGGGCGTGGAACTGTGGTAAGAGCAGCTGTTCTCGTTTCCGGCGGCGGCACGAACCTGCAAGCCATCATCGATGCGAAACGGGCGGGCAAAATCCCGTCCGCGGAACTGGCACTCGTCGTGGCGTCAAACGCATCCGCCTATGCGCTCACCCGCGCGGAAACCGCCGGAATCGCCCATGCTGTCCTGCGCAAGGAGAAAGGCGAAGCACCTGCTGATTACGGCGAGCGTCTGCTGACCCTGCTGCGTGAAAACGCAATTGATGTCGTTGTGCTGGCGGGCTTCCTGACGATTCTGCCGGAGAACGTCATCCGTGCGTATGACCACCGGATTTTGAACATCCATCCGAGCCTGATTCCGTCCTTCTGCGGCGACGGCTTCTATGGACTCCATGTGCACGAAGCGGCACTTAAACGCGGCGTGAAGGTCACGGGCGCGACGGTGCATTTTGTCAACGAAATTACCGACGGCGGCGATATTATCGCGCAGAAAGCCGTTGAAGTGCTGCCGGGCGACACGCCGGAAACCTTGCAGCGGCGCGTGATGGAGCAGGCGGAGTGGATTCTGCTGCCGCAGGCGCTGGAGCAGGTGGCAGGCGAAATCGCAAAAAAGCGGGAGGAAGAGCAATGAAAAAGCAGGAATTGAACGACGTGCTGAGCAATAACACCTATCCGGGGCGCGGCATCTGCCTCGGCGTGGACGAAAGCGGCGAATATGCCGTGATTGTCTACTTTATCATGGGGCGCAGCGTCAACAGCCGCAACCGCATTTTTGAGGAGACGGACGACGGCATCATCACCAAGGCGCACGACGAAAGCCTGATGACCGACCCGCATCTGATTATCTACGCGCCTGTCCGTGCGCTGCCGGGCGGCGAATACACCATCGTCACCAACGGCGACCAGACCGACACGGTCTACGACTTCATGCAGAATGGGCAGACGTTCGAGGACGCGCTGCGTACCCGCACGTTCGAGGACGACCGCCCGAACTGGACGCCCCGCATCAGCGGCTTGGTGCGCGTCGCGGACGGCAAAGCATCCTACAAGCTGTCCATCATCAAGTCCGACGACGGCGACGAAAGCAGCGTCCTGCGCTATTTCTATGAGTACGCGCAGCCCAAGGCGAGCGAGGGACATTTCATCCACACCTACCAATGCGACGGCAATCCGATTCCGTCCTTCGCGGGCGAACCGGAGAAGGTGGCGCTGCACGGCGACATTGAGCAGCTGGCGCTGGATACATGGATGAATCTGAATGAGGACAACAAGGTGTCGCTGTACGTTTCCTATATCAGCTTGGCGGACGGCAGCAGCGATACCATCATCATCAACAAGCATGATCAGGAGGAAGAGGCATGAAAGAGCTGGAATTGAAGTACGGCTGCAACCCGAATCAGAAGCCGTCGCGGATTTATATGGAGCAGGGCGAACTGCCCCTGACCGTGCTGAACGGCAAACCCGGCTACATCAACTTCCTTGACGCGCTCAACGGCTGGCAGCTGGTCAGCGAACTCAAGCGCGCGACGGGTCTGCCCGCGGCGACGTCGTTCAAGCATGTCAGCCCGGCGGGCGCGGCGGTGGGTCTGCCGCTGAATGATACCCTGCGCAAGATTTACTTCGTGGGGGAACAGGAACTGTCGCCCTTGGCGTGCGCCTATGCCCGTGCGCGCGGCGCAGACCGCATGTCCTCCTTCGGCGACTGGATTGCCCTGAGCGATGTGTGTGACGAAAGCACCGCGCGGCTGATTAAGCCCGAAGTGTCCGACGGCATCATTGCCCCCGGCTACACCGACGAGGCGCTGGCGCTGCTGAAAATGAAGAAGAAGGGCAATTACAATATTGTTACGATTGACCCAGCATACCGTCCTGCGCCCATTGAGCACAAGCAGGTGTTCGGCATCACGTTCGAGCAGGGGCGCAATGAGTTCGTTATCGACGAAAATCTGCTGAACGACATCGTGACCACGAATCACGACCTGCCGGCGGATGCCAAGCGCGACCTGATTGTGGCGCTGATTGTGCTCAAATACACGCAATCGAATTCCGTCTGCTACGCCAAGGACGGTCAGGCGATTGGCATCGGCGCGGGTCAGCAGAGCCGCATTCACTGCACGCGTCTGGCAGGGCAGAAGGCGGATAACTGGCTGCTGCGGCAGCATCCGCGTGTGCTGGCATTGCCGTTCGTGGAGAAAATCGCCCGTGCCGACCGCGACAACACAATTGACGTGTTCATCTCCGACGAGCCGGACGAGGTGCTGGCGGACGGCCGCTGGCAGCGCTTCTTCACCGAGCGCCCCGAACCGCTGACGAAGGAAGAAAAGCGCGCGTGGCTGAATCAGCAGACCGGCGTTGCGCTGGGCAGCGATGCGTTCTTCCCGTTTGGCGACAACATCGAGCGCGCGCACCGCTCCGGCGTGACCTACGTTGCCCAGCCCGGCGGTTCGATTCGCGATGACAACGTGATTGACGCTTGCAACCTGTACAATATGGTCATGTGCTTCACGCATATGCGCCTGTTCCACCATTGATTGCATTCAGAAAGGTCAGGGAAGCAAGATGAAGGTACTCATCGTCGGCGGCGGCGGACGCGAACACGCCATCGCGCTGAAAATCAAGGAAAACCCGGAAGTGACGGCGCTGTACGCCGCGCCCGGCAACGGCGGCATTGCGCAGATTGCGACCTGCCTGCCCTTCAAGGCGACGGACGTGGACGGCATCGTCCGCTGGGCGGCGGAGAACAAGGTGGATTTCGTCATCGTCGCGCCGGACGACCCGCTGTGCCTCGGCATGGTGGATGCGCTGGCGGAGCAGGGGATTCCCGCGTTCGGCCCGCGCAAGAATGCCGCGATTATCGAGGGCAGCAAAGTGTTCTCGAAGAACCTGATGAAGAAGTACGGCATTCCGACGGCGGCGTATGAGACGTTTGACGATTATGACGCGGCGGTCAAGTATTTGCAGACGGCGGATATGCCCATCGTCGTCAAGGCGGATGGTCTGGCGCTCGGCAAGGGCGTGCTCATCTGCCCCGACCGCGAAAGCGCCGTGGAAGCCGTCGCGTCCATGATGAAGGAAGCGAAGTTCGGCGCGTCCGGCGCGCGGGTCGTCATCGAGGAGTTTCTGACCGGCCCGGAAGTCAGCGTGCTGGCGTTCACCGACGGCAAGACGGTCAAGCCGATGGTGTCCAGCATGGATCACAAGCGTGCGCTTGACCACGATGAGGGCCTCAACACCGGCGGCATGGGCACCATTGCCCCCAACCCCTGCTACACGCCCGAACTGGCGCAGCGCTGCATGGACGAAATCTTCCTGCCGACGATTGCCGCCATGAACGCCGAGGGGCGCACTTTCACGGGCTGCCTGTATTTCGGTCTGATGATGACGCCCAAAGGCCCGAAGGTTATCGAATACAACTGCCGTTTCGGCGATCCGGAGACGCAGGTGGTGCTGCCGCTGCTGAAAAGCGACCTGCTGACCATCATGCGCGCGACGGTGGACGGTACGCTGGCGGATACACCCGTCGAATTCGCGTCTGGCGCGGCGTGCTGCGTCGTGCTGGCATCCGGCGGCTACCCGGTCAGCTACAAGAGCGGCTACCCGATTTCCGGCTTGGATGAAGCGGGAAAAACCGCGACCGTCTTCCACGCGGGTACGAAGCTGGTCGATGGGCAGATTGTCACCGCGGGCGGACGCGTTCTGGGCGTCACCGCGACGGCGGATACGCTCGAAGCTGCGATTGACAAAGCGTATCAGGCGGCGGACAAAATCACCTTCACCGACATGCACATGCGCCGCGATATTGGTCAGCGCGCCTTGGCATCACGAAAGGAGAGCCATTCATGAGCGTCAAACGCATTTATGTGGAAAAGAAAGCCCCCTACGCGGTGGAGGCGAAGCAGCTCCTGTGGGAAATTCGCCATATCCTGCAAATCAAGACGGTCACGGGTCTGCGCCTGCTGAACCGCTATGATGTCGAGGGTGTCGATGATGCGCTGTACCAGAAGTGCCTGCCGGTCGTGTTCTCCGAGCCGCAGGTGGATGTGACGTACACGGAACTTCCGCATGGCGCAAAGGCGGTTTTCGCGGTGGAGTACCTGCCGGGTCAGTATGACCAGCGCGCGGCGTCCTGCGAGGAGTGCATCCAGCTGGTGGGGCAGTGCGCCCGCCCGACGGTGCGCAGTGCGCGCGTGTATCTGCTGGACGGCGATTTCACGGCGGATGAGCTGGCGCGCGTGAAGAAGCACGTCATCAACCCTGTGGAGGCGCGTGAAGCCGACTTGGGCGAAAAGACGACGCTCCAGCAGCAGTACGACACGCCTGACCATGTGGAGACGCTGACGGGCTTCACGGCGATGAATGCCGATGAGGTGGATGCGTTCGTCAAGAAGTACGGCTTGGCGATGGATGACGACGACCTTGCGTTCTGCCGGGATTATTTCGCGTCCGAGCACCGTGACCCGACGCTGACCGAAATCCGCATGATTGACACCTACTGGTCGGATCACTGCCGTCACACGACGTTCCTGACGACCCTTGACGCGGTGGATGTGCGCAAAGCGGCGGTCGAAAAGGCGTTCCAGCGATATTTGGCGGCGCGCAAAACCGTCTACGGCGACCGCGCGCGCCCCATGAACCTGATGGACATCGCGACCATCGGCGGCAAGTACCTGAAGAAAATCGGGCAGACCCCCAACATTGACGTGAGCGAGGAAATCAATGCCTGCTCCATCAAGATTGATGTGGATGTGGACGGCGTGAAAGAGCCGTGGCTGCTCATGTTCAAGAACGAGACGCACAACCATCCCACGGAGATTGAGCCCTTCGGCGGCGCGGCGACCTGCATCGGCGGCGCGATTCGCGACCCGCTGTCCGGGCGCACCTATGTCTATCAGGCGATGCGCGTGACCGGCGCGGCTGACCCGCTCGTTCCGGTCAGCCAGACCATGCCGGGAAAATTGCCCCAGCGCAAGCTCGTCACCACGGCGGCGGCGGGCTATTCCTCCTATGGCAACCAGATTGGACTGGCGACGGGGCTGGTGGATGAAATGTACCATCCGGGCTATGCCGCCAAGCGTCTGGAAATCGGCGCGGTGGTCGGCGCTGCGCCGGAGAAGAACGTCCGCCGCGAAGTGCCTGCCCCCGGCGACAAGATTGTCCTGCTCGGCGGGCGCACCGGGCGCGACGGCTGCGGCGGCGCAACGGGTTCGTCCAAGTCCCATAAGCTGGAATCCATCGAAACGTGCGGCGCGGAGGTGCAGAAGGGCAATGCCCCGACCGAACGCAAGCTCCAGCGCCTCTTCCGCGACGGCGAAGTCACCCGCCTGATTAAGCGCTGCAACGATTTCGGCGCGGGCGGCGTGTCCGTGGCAATCGGCGAACTGGCGGACGGCTTGATGATTGACTTGGACAAAGTGCCGAAGAAGTACGACGGTCTGGACGGCACGGAGCTGGCGATTTCCGAATCGCAGGAGCGGATGGCGGTTGTGCTTGCGCCGGAGGATGTTGACGCGTTCCTTGCGGCGGCAAACCGCGAGAACCTTGAAGCGACCGTCGTGGCGGAAGTGACCGCCGAACCCCGTCTGCGCATGACGTGGAAGGGCGTGACGATTGTCGATTTGTCCCGCGAGTTCCTCAATTCCAACGGCGCGGAGAAGCACACGACTGCGTCTGTCCCGGATGATGATGTCAAGCCCTACGAGTTTGCGGGCGATACGGTGACGGAGAAGCTGGCGGATATGCTCGGCAACCTCAATATCTGCTCCAAGCAGGGCTTGAGCGAGCGGTTCGATTCTACCATCGGCGCGGCGACGGTCTTGATGCCTTTCGGCGGCAAATATCAGCTGACCCCGAACCAGACGATGGTTGCAAAGCTGCCGGTTCTGCACGGCACGACGGACACCGTGTCCGGCATGGCGTACGGGATGCACCCGGAAATCCTGTCGCAGTCGCCGTATGAGGGCAGCTATCTGGCGGTCATCGAAAGCGTGACGAAGCTGGTCTGCGCGGGCTTTGATTACAAGCAGGCGTATTTGACCTTCCAGGAATATTTTGAGCGCATGGGCACGGATCCGACGCGCTGGGGCAAGCCGTTCGCGGCGCTGCTGGGCGCGCTGGATGCGCAGCTGGATTTGAACATCGCGGCGATTGGCGGCAAGGACTCCATGTCCGGCACGTTCGAGAAGATGGACGTTCCGCCGACGCTCTGCTCCTTCGCGATTGCCCCCGGCAAGGCGAGCGAGGTCATTTCGCCCGAATTCAAGGAAGCGGGGCACGCCATCCGCCTTGTCTCCTGCGACCCGCACGACACCGCCGCGCTGACCGCGAATTATGATGCCGTTCTGTCCGCCATTCGCGCGGGCAAGGTGGTTTCTGCGTGGGCGCTGGGTCTGGGCGGTGTGGCGGAAGGCCTGTTCAAGATGGGAATTGGCAATCAGATTGGCACGCGTATCGACGATGATTACGACGGCAATCTCTTCGCGCAGCAGATCGGCGCGATGCTGCTGGAATGCACCGAAGATATCGACCTCGGCGTGAAGGTGGGCGACACCGTGCCGGAGTGGGTGCTGGAGTACGAGGGCGAGCGCATTGATTTGACCGCCATGCAGGAAATCTACGAGGGCAAGCTGGACAAGGTGTTCTCCTACCGCGGTCACACCGGCGAAACGACGGAGAAGTTCTCCTATTCGGCGGAAACCTACCCCGTGCCCGCCGTCAAGACGGTCAAGCCGCTGGCGTTCATCCCGGTTTTCCCCGGCACGAACTGCGAGTACGACACCGCGCGGGCGGTCGAGCGCGCAGGCGGCGCGGCGGAAATCCTCGTTATCAACAACCTGACGCCTGAAGCCATCACCCAGTCGATTGCCGAGGCCAGCCGCATGATTGCGCGCAGCCAGATGATCGTTCTGCCCGGCGGCTTCTCCGGCGGCGACGAACCCGACGGCTCGGCGAAATTCATCACGGCGTTCTTCCGCAATCCTGCCATGAAAGACGCGGTGCATGATTTGCTCCAGCGCCGCGACGGCCTGATGCTGGGCATTTGCAACGGCTTCCAGGCGCTGATTAAGCTGGGGCTTGTGCCGTATGGCGAAATCATCGACACGTCTGATCAGTGCCCGACGCTGACGTTCAACGAAATCGGCCGTCACCAGTCGATGCTCGTCCGTACGCGCATTGCGTCGAATAAATCCCCGTGGCTGTCCCGCTGCAAGGTGGATGACATTCACACGGTCGCCATCAGCCACGGCGAGGGTCGGTTTGTCGGCCCGGAAGCGCTGATTCGTCAGCTTGCAGCGAACGGGCAGATTGCCACGCAGTATGTGGACTTGTCCGGCGCGCCGTCGATGGATATGCGTTTCAACCCCAACGCCAGCTATTTCGCCATCGAGGGCATCACCAGCCCGGACGGCCGCGTGCTGGGCAAGATGGGTCACACCGAGCGCAGCGGCGAAAATCTCTACAAGAATGTACCCGGCGACAAGTATCAGCCGCTGTTTGAGGGCGGCGTGGATTACTTCCGCCTGTGATACTATTTCCTGCATTCGCCTGCGTCGTCTGCTCGTGCCTTTTCCATTCTGTCGTCCGCCCGTTCCACTTAGCGTAGCGCTGCTACGCTGCGTTTCACTCCCGTTAGCCAGAATGAAAAATTCACTTCGCATCTCGGCGCATTCTCATTTGGAAATAGTATAAACTGCAGCCCTCCTGTTGCCTTTTGCCGCAAAATCTGCTATGATAGAGGGCAAACGGCGGCAGGAGGGAATCAACGTGCTTTTGACGGATTTTGATGCGTCGCGCCAAGCAGTCATCAACCCCGATATGCTCTTTTCGCCTGTGCCGGATTTGCCGGAGACGGTCGTCAGCTGCTTTTCGCACGTCACGTTCGAGCGGATGCTGAACATGGCGGCGGATGTGCGCGTGCTTGCCGAACTCGGCGACGCAAACGCGAAATACCCCATTTACCGCGGTTTGTGGCAGGGGACACCGCTGACGTTTGCGCTGGCGATGGTCGGCGCGCCGTCCTGCGTGGCGATGCTGGAAGAGCTGCACGCGCTGGGCGCAAAGCGGTTCGTCGTATTCGGCAACTGCGGCGTGCTGAATCAGCAGATTCGCGACTGCGGCATCATCATCCCGACCGCCGCCGTGCGCGACGAAGGCACGAGCTTCCACTACGCGCCGCCGTCGGACGAGATTCCGGCGAATCCGAAATACCGCGAGGCGTTCGAGACGATTCTGCGCGAAACGGGCGTGGACTTCACCGAAGGCAAAGTATGGACGACGGATGCCTTCTACCGCGAAACCCGCGCGAAGTTCGAGAAGCGCAAAGCACAGGGGTGCGTCTGCGTGGATATGGAGTGCTCGGCGCTGATGGCGCTGGCACAGTTCCGTGGAATCGACGTGTTCGAGTTTTTCTACGCGGGCGATAACCTTGACCGCGAGCAGTGGGATCCGCGCAGCCTGTCCACCCATGCCAAGCTGGATGAAAAAGACCGTGCGGCGTATCTGGCGCTGGAATTGGCGCGGAAAATCACCCTTTGAAATGAAATCGGAGGAAAGCATTATGCCTCATGACAGCTATATCAGCCCATTTTCGACCCGCTATGCCAGTAAGGAGATGCAGTTCATCTTCTCCGAGGACAACAAGTTCCGCACCTGGCGGAAGCTGTGGATTGCGCTGGCGAAGGCGGAAAAGAAGCAGGGGCTGGACATCACTGACGAGCAGATTGCCGAGCTGGAAGCCCACGCGGAGGACATCAACTACGACGATGCGCAGCGCCGCGAGAAGGAGTGCCGCCACGACGTGATGAGCCACGTCTACGCTTACGGCCTGCAGTGCCCGAAGGCGGCGGGCATCATCCATCTGGGCGCGACGTCGTGCTATGTGGGCGACAACACCGATGTGATTATCATGCGCGAGGGCTTGCAGGTCGTGCGCCGCAAGCTGCTCAACGTGATGAACCTGCTGGCGAATTTCGCGGATAAGTACAAGGCAATGCCCGCGCTGGCGTACACGCATTTGCAGCCCGCCCAATTGACGACGGTCGGCAAGCGCGCGACGCTGTGGCTGAATGAATTGTACATGGACTATTGCGAGCTGGAACACCGCCTGTCCTCCCTGGCGCTGCTGGGCAGCAAGGGCACGACGGGCACACAGGCGTCCTTCATGGAGCTGTTTGGCGGCGACAGCGCGAAAATCAAGGCGGTCGAGCAGGATATTGCCGCGTCGATGGGCTTTGACAAGGTGGTGCCGGTGTCCGGGCAGACGTACTCCCGCAAGATGGACTATCAGGTGGTTTCCGTGCTGAGCGGCATTGCGCAGTCCGCGAGCAAGTTCGCCTATGACCTGCGTCTGCTGGCAAATTTCAAGGAGATGGAGGAGCCGTTCGAGAAGAGCCAAATCGGCTCGTCTGCCATGCCCTACAAGCGCAACCCCATGCGCTGCGAGCGCATCAACGCCTTGGCGCGCTACGTCTGCGTCGATACGCTGAACACGGCAATGACGTCCTCCCTGCAATTCTTTGAGCGCACGCTGGATGACTCCGCGAACAAGCGCATTGCCGTCGCGGAGGCGTTCCTCGGTGTGGATGCGATTCTGAACATCATGATGAACGTGTGCGACGGGCTGGTGGTGTACGACAAGGTGGTGCGCGCGCGCGTGATGAACGAGCTGCCGTTTATGGCGACGGAAAACATCATGATGGACGCGGTGAAGAAGGGCGGCAATCGTCAGGAGCTGCATGAGAAGCTGCGCGTGCATTCGCAGGCGGCGGCGCGCGTGGTGAAGGAAGAGGGCGGCAAGAACGACCTCATCGACCGTATCTGCGCTGACCCGGCGTTCATGATTACCCGCGAGGAAGTGGAAGCGATTCTGCGGCCGGAGCAGTTCACGGGCCGAAGCTGCGAGCAGGTGGAAGAGTACCTGCGCGACGTGATTCGTCCGCTGCTGGCGGAAAATGCAGATTTGCTGGGCGAAAAGCAGGAATTGAGCGTCTGAGCATCGAATATTTCATCCGAAGCCCTGCTTGCGGGGCGGAAACGGCGATAACGCCGATATGAATGAAAGGAACTGTTATGCCTTACATAGAAACGACCTCCAACGTGTCCATCCCCGGACGAAAAGAGCAGGTCATCAAGGATCGCATGGGCGATGCCATTGAGAAAATCCCCGGCAAGACGGAAAGTTGGCTGATGCTGTCCTTCCGCGACAATGCCGCAATGTACTTCAAGGGCACGGACGCCCCCTGCGCCATCTGCCAAGTGAAGCTCTTCGGCGGCTCTGCGACGGAGGAGGATTACGCCGCGCTGACCGAGGCGCTGACGGACATCCTGCGCGAAGAACTGGACATTGACAGCGACCGCATCTATGTGACGTATGAAGAAATCGGCTTCTGGGGCTGGAACGGCGGCAATCTGTAATCATTTCCGCCCTGAAGAGGGCACGGTAATTTGGGGAAAGGGGGAAGTATGCCGTCAAAACGGCTGCTTTTCCCTTTTTTCATGTTTTTTCCGCCCATCGGGAAGAAAGTGGCTGCTTCATTCGTTATCTGCACTGTGGGGTGTTCTGAATGTTCACGGATGCTTCACGGAAAATTTGTGAAAAGGCATTCATATTCGCGGCAATTTGTTGTATAATGGAGAAGCAGAACGCATGAAATCATTCAAGATGCTAAAGGAGGCGGAGCTGGCGTGACAACGTTCTTGCAGACGCTGGAGACCTTTTTCTGGAACGTGCTGAACCGCCCCGGTCTTTCCGATATCGCTGATATTCTCATCGTTGCCATTATTATCTATGAACTGCTGATGCTCACCCGCGACACGCGGGGCAGCGCTGTTTTGAAGGGGCTTGCCATGCTGCTGCTCATCGTCGGCATCAGCAACCTCTTCGGGCTGACGGCACTGAACTGGCTGCTGATGAGCGTGGTGAACAACGGCGCGCTGGTGCTGGTCATCCTCTTTCAGCCGGAACTGCGCAAGGCATTGGAGCAGATTGGCCGCGGCGCGCGCATTGAGACGAAGCGGCGCGACACCGATAAGGATGAGGCGACGCGCATTATCGACGAAATCATCCGCTGCCTGCAGGATTTGAGCCGCCGCCATGTGGGGGCGCTGATTGTCTTTGAGCAGAAAACGGGCCTGCAGGACATCATCGAGAACGGCATCGGCATCGATGCGCGGATTACCTCCGGCCTGCTGGAAAACATCTTCGAGCCGAACACGCCCCTGCATGACGGCGCCGTCGTCATCCGCGGCGAACGTGTGATGAGCGCGGCGAGCATCCTCACGCTGACGGAAGCCAGCGGCATCAGCCATGACCTCGGCACGCGCCACCGCGCCGCTATCGGCGTGTCCGAAACGACGGACGCGATTGTGCTGATTGTCTCCGAGGAAACGGGCATCATTTCGATGGCGAAGGGCGGCAAGCTCACCCGCCACCTTGACGCGAAGTCGCTGCGGACGATTCTGGAGGGCATCTATGTCCGCAAGCCGCATCAGCGTCTGCTGTCCATGCTCGTGCGCCGCAAGGGAAAGGAGGGTGCCAAATGACGCAGACCCCTTCCGCAAAACCGCAGAAGAAGCGTGACCCGCGCCTGACGATGCTGCTGGACGGTCTCAAGCGGATTTTCATCCACAATTGGCCGACAAAGCTGCTCGCGCTCCTGCTGGCCATCATCCTCTGGGGCGGGCTGATTACCCAAGACCCGACGCTCACGCGCGAAAAGCACTTCTCCAGTGTCAGCGTGTCTGTTTCGGGCGAAGAATCCGTCAAGCGCAACGGCTTCATTGTCACCAGCGATTTGACCAGCCTCCTTGGTGACGTCTCCCTTACCGCCGACGTGCCGCAGATGCAGTACGCCAACGCTAAGGCGACGAACTACAACGTCCGCATTGACCTCTCCCGCATTTCGTCAGCGGGGGAGCAGGAAATCCGCATTCTGTCCACCAATTCCAGCACTTACGGCACGGTTTCTTCGATTCAGCCGTCTACTGTGACGATTGACGTGGAAGAGTACATCACCCGCTTCCGCATCCCCGTGTCCGTGCAGACGGTCGGAAGCGCGCCGGAGGGCTACTACGCGGGTGCGGCGACACTCGACCCGCCGACGGTGACGATCAGCGGCCCGAAGTCGATGGTGGATAAAATCGTCCGCGCCGAAGTCGTGCTGGAACTGAACAACCTGCCCCAGCGCGAGGGCACGATTCGCAAGGCGCTGGCGTATACGCTGCTGGACGAGAACAACAACGCGATTGAAAGCGACCTGCTCGAAGTGACGAGCGAGTCGGTGCTGCTGGACAGCGTGATTGTGGAGCAGACCATGTATGCCATGAAAACGCTCGAACTCTCCCAGACCGGGCTGATTCAAGGCACACCGAAGGAAGGCTACGAAATCAAAAAAATCAGCATGACGCCGGAGAACATCACGGTGGCGGGCTGGTCAAGCGAGATGACGGAAATCGACGCGCTGTTTACGGATGCAACCATCGACGTGTCCGGCTTGTCCGATTCGGTCAAGCAGCGCGTCCGATTGAGCAGCGTGCCAGAACTGAAATACGTCAGCGCCACCTACGTCAACGTGACGATTGAAATCGGGCCGGTGCTGAAGTCGAAGAGTTTCACGAACCTGCCGATTCAGATTGAAGGCTTGGAAGCGGGCTATAACGCCTCCATGAGCCGCGTGAATGCCTCGGTGATGATTACCGCGCCGCAAAACTGGCTGAACGCGCTGCAAAGCCGCGATATTCGGCTGGTATGCGATGCGTCCGGGCTTGCGCCGGGGACGTACAGTCTGCCCGTGCTCTGCCGCATTGATGCGGACGAGGACGAGGAAATCTCGGTCGAGGTCGTGCCGGGAAATGTGAGCGTTACGATAACCGTAGAGTAACACTATTTCCAAATGAGAATGCGCTAAGATGCGCCGCGAATGCAGGAAATAGTGGAGGAGGATGACCATTGTGGGCAGTTTCATCAACGCGCTGTTCAATTTCCTGCTGGGGTGGATTCGCGGGACAGCGCAGTGGCTCTGGAACATGGTGACGAGCGACAGCCACGGCGGTCTGCTTGGCTGGGCGATGCGCAACTGGCTGCCGCTGGTCATCCTCCTGTGCATTTTCGGCGTCGTGATGGACTTTCTGGTCTACCTGATCCGCTGGCAGCCGTACCGTGTCTGGGGAAACTTCTGGACACGCTTTCTGCCTAAGCGCGCGCGCCGCACGCCGACGGGCCGCCACCTGATTTATGCTGACGGCACAATGATCGAAGAGGAGCAGGTGGTGCAGCACACGCACAAGCAGAAGTCCGCACCCAAGCGAGAAGGCACCGTGGCGGCGCGCCGCAAGCGGGTGATTCCTGCCCGGCGCGCACATTTCGGCACAACGCAGACGGAGCTGACCCCGCCGCCGCTGACAATTGCGCAGGACAAAAATCAATATCATGACAATATACCGGGGGGACAGGCATGACCGAGCTTCCACAGGCGTTTTTATCCCAAATGGCGGCACAGCTGAAAGGCGAAATGGCCGCCTTTTTGCGTACATATGACGAGCCGTATCAGCGCGGTCTGCGCGTGAATCCGTGGAAGCGCCCGACGCGGCTGCCGGATGACTGCGGTGAAAGAGTCCCGTGGGAGGAAAATGGGCATTACCTCGCACTGACCTCGACCGCCGGCGCGGACGTGCTGCATGAAGCGGGCGCGTGGTACTTGCAGGAGCCGAGCGCGATGCTGCCCGCCGCCGTGCTGAACGCGCAGCCGGGGGAGCATGTACTGGACTTGTGCGCCGCGCCGGGTGGAAAATCAACGCAGAGCGGCTTGCGTATGGGCGGACAGGGCGTGCTGGTGTGCAATGAACCCGTCTGGGAGCGCGCGAAAATCCTCTCTCAGAATATCGAGCGCATGGGCATCCCGAACGCCCTCGTCGTCAGCGCCTATCCCGACCAATTGGCGCAGCGCTGGCCGGAGGCATTCGACGCGATTCAGGTGGATGCACCCTGTTCTGGCGAAGGCATGTTCCGCCGTCATCCGGAAACACGCGCGGAATGGTCGCCCGAAAGCCCCGCCGGATGCGCTAAGCGGCAGGCGGAAATCCTCGACCGCGCGGCGGAAATGCTTCGTCCCGGCGGACGCATAGTCTATTCCACCTGCACAATGAACCGCACGGAAAACGAGGATACGGTGGATGCGTTCCTGTCGCGCCACGCGGATTTCTCGCTGGAAGCCTTCTCCTTGCCCGGAGCAGATGCGCCAGACGGGATGCTGACGTGCTATCCACACCGCATGAAAGGTGAGGGGCACTTTGTCGCCCTCCTGCGCAAGCACGGCGATGCACCCTGTAATTGGCAGAAAGCGCCAGAGAAGGATGCGCCGAGCAAGGACGCGTTGCAAGCCTTGCGCGCCTTCTGCCCGACGGCAAACGCGAATGTGATGCGCACCGGCAGCGGCAAGCCCGGACGCAGCCGCGACGAATCAGTGACGCTGAGCTTTCTGCCCGACCGTCCGGTCTGCGACGGTATTCAGGTCGTCCGCTGCGGCTTGCAATTGGGGACGGTGCAGAAGAAGCTGTTTGTGCCCGACCACGCGTGGGCGATGAGTATCTTTCCGCCGGATGTGCCGCGTGTGGAACTCACGCGGGAGGATGCGCGCCGCTATCAGGCGGGTGAGACGCTCCCGGCGGATGGAAAAGGCTGGACACTTGCGTGCTGCGACGGCATTCCGCTCGGCTGGGGCAAAATCTCCGACGGGCAGATGAAGAACCACTATCCGAAAGGATTACGCCGCCCGCTTCGCTGATTGCAGCACGGCGGCGTTCCAAATCACGCGCACGAGGCTGCCTGCCAGCATCGCCAGCACCGCGCCGAAAATCCGCACGCTCGGCATCGGACAGAGGGCGCTCATGACCACCAGCGTCAGCACGGAGGAAACAATGGTACCCGACATCTGTCTCTTATACACATCTCCGAGCCCACGAGACACTGAGCGATCT
>ENA-UAOW01000084-UAOW01000084.1-human-gut-metagenome-genome-assembly--contig:-NODE-84-length-57296-cov-21.602330_pt1 | contig 57296 bp, 47 predicted proteins | sample MGYA00243470_ERZ654559 | MGnify/ENA primary metagenome ERZ654559 (study PRJEB26926, sample SAMN06164851) | human gut metagenome | biome: ENVO:00009003; feature: ENVO:2100002; material: ENVO:00002003...
ACAAAGTACAATACGCTTACGGTTTCAACCAACTGGAATATTGTATCAACCTGCTTAAAAAGGATATGTACACTCGACAAGCAGTGATTCATATCAAGCCGCCGATGAATCCAGAGACCCCGTCCAAAGACACCTGTTGCACTGTTATGCTGCAATTCGCATACAATGATTTGACTGAAGGTCTTGACGCAATAGTCTATATGCGCAGTTCCGATATATGGAAAGGCATTGTATATGACTTGCCGTTCTTCACGTTATTGCAACAAGTCTGTGCTGCGAACGCTGGGCTCAACTACGGCGAACTTCATTTCATTGCCGGCAACGTGCACTTGTATACGGGCGACGTGAAAGAGTTTATCGAATCACCGCTGAGTACACGAATCTCTTGCCGCGAGAACCGCTTCTATCCGGTCAAAGCTCTCGACCCGATCGACTGGAATCAGCTGATACCGATTCTGACGACAGCACCGACAGTGAACGACGCGATCGATCAGCTTTGTGAAGTGAACAACCAATTCAAGCTCTTAAAGACAATGTCGGAGGTAAAGAATGCCAAATAATATCTGGCTCGATGGAGCTAACGGAACAGGCAAAACAACTCTTGCAAACGAGCTCGTCAGTTATGGTTTCGAGTACCATCATAACGGTAGACCCATAATCAAGCGCGGCTGGTACATTGTCTTGAAGTACGTCATTTTCGAACTCACTCATAAGAACGCGGTTGTTGACCGTTGTTTTGTGTCCGAGTGGGTCCACGGAAATTACGAACGTAAACGCTCTTCGTTGAGTATCAAACAATGTATCTTTCTCGAAAAATTCATATCCCGATTCGGCTCTGGGCTGACGATATTCGTTCCTGAAGACGTAGAGTCAACGGTCGATCGCATCGCAAAACGTGAAGAAGAACACCCGCTTTCGCCTGACAAAGATATGCTCAGCGAAATTATTACAGTATACGAAGCATATAGTATCTGCAGCGGGTTTTAGTTCCCTTTTAATTTTTGGTATGGAATAAAGGTTGATCATTTTTTAACATACGCACCTTTGCTTGTCAACTTAAAGTTCCATTGATTGTCAGATGCGGCAGAAGCCGTCGGGGGTGACGATAATTTCGCCGGTCTGGACGGCGGCGGTGAGAGAAGCGTCAACCCATTCCACGGCAGATTTTGTGCGTTTCGCGACGTTGAACAGTTTGAAAACTTCCTTATTAAGGTCGTCCTTTTCGATATAGACGGTCGCTTCGATCGCGCATTTTGCGGCGGCGACGATCTCGTCGGGATGCACTTTTGTCAAATCGCGAGTAACGCGCGCGTCGCTCGGGCGGAAAGTCGAAACGGGCTTATCGACGTAAAAGACTTTGCCAAAATATTCCTGCCGTTGCGCCTCGTATGACGAAACGTATCTTGAAATTTGCGCGATGGCTTTTTTGGCAGTTTTCGGCACGCAGAACGCCGCGGCGATTTTATCGATAAGACAGCTTTCTTCGATTGGCGACTCGACCTCGATAACGGTGCGGATTTTATTCATAATCGCTTCTTCGTTGACGAAATTCAGGACGTATTCCGCCCCGGCGCGCGCCAGCGGTTTGATATAAGCCGCCTTATAAGTTTTTCTGTATTTTTGCAGCGCGTCGCGGACGGTTTTTTTGGAAACGACCTTCTTTTCGGTGAGCGTCGCGACGACTTCCTTGATTTTGTTGATTTCGCGTTTCTGGTTGTTGAAGTAGTTTATCGTCCAAAGGTTATAGACGTTCCAGCCGAGTTTTTTCAGGATTCTCGTCTGCATGGTCATGCGGTCTTTTGCGGACGGGATTTTTGCCGAGTGCTCGCTGTCCGCGATGATTGCGAGAATATACTTGTTTTTGTCGCGGGGATCGACGACGGCGACGTCGATTTTAAAGTCGGACACGCCGACGTTCGCGTCGCACAACAGTCCGCGGTCTTTCAGGTCTTTCGCGACGTTTTCGCCGATACCCTTCGACTCCACCCTGACGTCCTTTGCCGCAATCGAAAGCATCTCGGGACCGCGTTCGGCGTATTCGAGGAAGGCTTTCAACGCCTTGACGCCCACACTGTCGGTGCGGTTAAGGTCAATCATATTGCCCGTTACGGAACTGAAAACAATCATCTCGCTCCTTGCGCGAGTAACTGCAACGTTAAGTCGTTTATAGCCGCCCTGCTGGTTTATAGGACCGAAATTCAACGATAATCTGCCCGTTGCGTCGGGACCATATCCGACGCTGAACAAAATCAGGTCGCGCTCGTCGCCCTGAACGTTTTCAAGGTTTTTCACGAAAACGGGCTCATCCACGTCGTACGCCACGTCGTCGAGACCTTCTTTGTGAATCTCGTGTTGCAGCTTATCTTCGATGTAATTCTGTTGCGCCGTATTGAACGTAACTATGCCGATCGAGCGGTTTCGTTCCTGCGGATTTTTAAGCCTTGCCACGACTTCTTTCACAAGCGCGTCGCCTTCTTTTTTGTTGCATTTGCTGCCGCCCCTTTCGTAAACGCCGTCGACATAGACAAGTTTTACTTTGCCTTTCAGCTCGTTCGGAGACGGGAAAGTGAGCAACTTATTGTCGTAAAACATGCTGTTGGAAAACGCGATAAGGCTTTCGTGATTGCTGCGGTAATGCCACGAAAGATGACGTTCGGGCATACCGATTGCAAGGCAGTCGTCAAGGACGCTTTCAAGGTCTTCGACTTCGAAGTGCTGTTCGTCGCGATAATCGGTGCGGAAGAACATCGTGGGCGGAAGCTGCTTCGGATCGCCGACGACGATGACGTTTTTACCGCGCGCGATCGCGCCTACCGCCTCGCACGTGGGCATCTGCGACGCCTCGTCGAAGACAACAAGGTCGAATTTTTCCTTTTCGATATCGAGATATTGTGCAACCGACACCGGGCTCATCAGAAGACACGGGCAAGTCGCGCGAAGTATTTCGGGAATTTGCGAAAACAGCGCGCGTATCGTCGTGCCCTGCATATTCGTTTTTTCGGCGCGGTACAGCAAAACCCTTTCCAGGTTATGTTCGCCCGAAGTATCGGTGCGCGGAAGTTTCGACACGAGCCTTAAATACAACTCCGACCTTGTGAGTTTTTCGTATTCGTCGGACAGCGCGCGGAAACGTTGCATCGTTTCTTCAAGCGACAGCCCCGAGAACCTGCAAAGCACGTCGTCAAGGTAAAGTTCGCTCCTGACAAAATTGAAATACACGCATTTTTTGAAACTTCTCAGCACGTCTTCGGCGGTGATTTCGCCGTTAAACAGCGGTTCCAGCACGAAATCGAAGCCTTCTTGTCCGCAACGTTCCACGACGCTCTGGTATCTGCACCAACTCGGGATATAGTCCATATTCTTTTCGATACTCGAAATGCGGTCGATAGTGCTGTTAATTTCTTCGCGCGGGTCTTTTTTGACGATGCAAAAGAGATTTTCGAATGCGGTTTTCGCTTTTTGTTCGGTTTCGTAAGCGCGCATATAGTATTCCATAAGGACGTGCGGCTTATTTTTCGTCAGCCGACGGCAGGTTTCGTTGAAAAGATTGAAGTCGCAATCGGCGTACAGTGCGCGTGCGGCGTCGTAAAGCGCGGACACCGTCGCGATTTTGTCGTCAAGACCCATATCGTTTTCGGTTGTGGCGAAAAGCGATGCGACTTCCGCGCGGCGTTTTTTGACGGTTTCTTTGGTTTCCGCAATGATAAGCAGGAATTCCAGAAATTCGCGGCGGCCGTTTTTATCGACGGAAGAGAGCGCCTTTTTCACCGACTTTGGCAAAAACGCGCTTTTTTGCATTGCTTCTTTGACCTCGGCGGGCGCGACGTTTTCGGGATACTTTCCGTACTTATTCTCGTATTCTTTCGTGATAAGCCCATCGCGACGAGCCGCTTCGAGATACGATTCCACAAGACCTTTCGCGTTTTCGACGGCGCAGGCGTTTTCAAAATATTTTGCGATTTTTTCGTCGGACGTGAGTTTGTCCGACAGGAAATACAACGCCTTCAACTTTTCGCCGGTGAGCGAAATCGTTCGCATATTGATTAAGGTTTGAAGTTCGCGCGCGTAAGTTTTCAGATGTCTTAGCTCCATCTGGTAAATATCGAGCACGCTTTCGGCTTCTTCGCGCCAGGCGTCGGTGTAATCGAATTTTCCGATGTACCGAAACGGCGACTTTTCGATATCGCCGCATTCTTTCGCGCGGATTGCAAGTTCCGTCAGAATATCAAGGTATCTGTTGAATGACGACGCCGTCAGTTTTTCGTAAAACAACCCGTCGATTCGTAAGCAATCGGGAGCGTCCGAATTGTCAAGATAAGCCATCATCGCCTCGTACAGCGAAAAGCCGAGATAACGCTTTCTGTGCATTGCGTCGATTTCGCCCTGCAACTTGTCGATGCACTCCTTGATTTCATTCGCTTTTTCTTCAAAGTCGATATCGGAAGCGGCAGAACCAAGGTTTAACGTGTTGATTATTTTCGATAAAATATCGGTTTTGTGCGTTTTGTCGGAATGAAGTTCCAGACAGAAATCGCCCGCGCCGCAGTCGACAAGGCGTTTATAAACCACGTTCAACGCCGCCATTTTTTCAGCGACGAACAGCACGCGCCTGCCGCGCACGATGTTGTTGACGATGATGTTCGTTATCGTTTGCGACTTGCCTGTGCCGGGCGGTCCGTGCAGCACGAACGAGCCGTTCAGACTTGCTTTTATCGCCTGATATTGCGAGCTGTCCGCGCTTATCGGCAGCAACATTCTGTCCGTGCCGAAGTACGCTTCGTCCGAGTTTGCGGTGTCGGTCGGGGTTTCGTTTTTCAGCCCGGCGTCCACCGAGTTCGAAATCATGGAACGGATAAGCGGCGACTCCTTGAACTTGTCGATATTATAGCGCACGTCGTGCCACATGAGATAATTCGTGAACGACAAAACGTTCAGATATACGTTGTCGATAATTTCCCATCCGGGTTTATCGGCGATTTCTTTTTTGACGCGCGCAATGACTGCGAGTATACTTTTCGCGTCGGACAGTTCGACCGCCGAAAGCCCGCGCATATCGAGGCGGAATTCCTGATACAAAAATTCCAGAAGAGTATTGTTTATCTGCGCCCCGTCAACGTCGAAAGTTATCGAAAAGACCGGGAGCGATATTCCTTTTTTGTCAATCGACACCGGATAAAGAATAAGCGGCGCGTATTTGAATTTTTCGTTTTCAGACTCTCTCCATTTCAAAAAGCCGCACGCCACGTACAAACTTGCGGTACCGGACTCTTCTTCGATGGTTTTTTCCTTGCGATAAAGATTGAGCAGCGTTTTGTTTTGCTCTTTTTCCGAAAACACGGTCGAAAGTCTTTTGTTTTTGTATTCGTACAAAAGATATTCCGACAGCGGTTTCAGCGGCGCGGGATTGTCGAAAGACGGATTCAGCCTTGCGTCGCCGTCGGGCACGTCTTTGGGGTGCGCCGTGAGCGTATACGGTTTATCGTGTGTGACGTTTTCGACAAAGGTTTCGATTGACGCGGTGAGAATTTTCACGGCGGTATTCGACACCCTGAAATTCAAAAGCGAATTGCGAAGATCGAGTTCCAACAAGCGGCGTTCCCACTGTTTTTCGCGGGTGAACAGACTTTCGCCGCCGATGTTTTCGCCGTATTCTTTGATTTTCGGCGGAGCGGCTTGTTTATAATCGTCGCTTTCGACAAGGTCGTATCCACCCTCCGTTTTCACGCGGACGGACTGTGGCAGTATGCCCATGATACGCGCGCGTTTTATATCGACCGCAAAATCGACGGTCGGCGATTTTTTAAGAAACGATACGGCGTTTTTCTCGCACTTTTCAAAACTTTCGCCCTTGAAAATGCCCGAAATGTCGATAAGCGTCGCTTCACCGACGCCCGCCGCCGCTTTTTTCGCGACGTAAGACATATCGTCGAACACGTCTTCCGCCATACATTCTTCGGTAAGGAAGCACGCGACGTACCAGCTGTTGTCCGATTTCGCAACGACGGGATTGTATCCCGCGCTTTCGATCACCGACGCGAAAATCAGCGCAAGTTCCATCGGCGTTGCGACCTTGTCCGAAAGTATTTCCGAAAAATCGGACACGATGACGCTGTCCGCCGTCGTTTTCTTGCCCATAAGGAATCCATGGTCGCAAAGTATCGCATACGTCGCGGCGCAGAGATTTCGCACTTTGTTTTTCGACGCGTTCGCATAGCCCGTGCCGGTAACGTCCTTAAAGCCCCATTCCGCAATCTTTTTGTGCGCGAGGTTCAGAAGTCTGTTGACGTCGGGCGTGCGGCGGACGAAAGTCGCGATACTTTCGGGTTTATCGACGTTGCACTCGTCAAAGGCAAGCACCGTTACCCTTTCCGTCGCTTCTTCCAGGACGACGCCGTCCTTCAATACCTGCACCGTTATTTCGCCTTCGTGCTTTCTGTTTTGCGCCACCATATAAAGGGGCGACAGTTTCGCGATGCCGTCGAATCTGAGATTGGCGCGGGCGGGAAACACCGCCTGAATTTCGGAAACGGGCAGCAAAAAATCGGGCTTTGACGACACGCTGATTTCGATATTTTCGCAGTCGAAGTCGGACGCGTTTCTGACATAAAGCCTTTTGACGGGGGATATCCCGTTCTGCACCTGATAATAACTTATCACGGACGAACATAATAAGCTGATTTCGAATTCGCTCATAGACACCTCTTTATTTATCGATATTTTACCATACCGCGCGAAATATTTCAACTAAAAATAAATGTGGATTTACTTTAATACACAAGCGGCAGTTTGTAAAAATAGTCGTAATCGTCGTTTAAAGTATCATTTTTTAATCATTAACACCTTGTTTTGCAATGTACCGAAATACACCTTATCCGCGCCGTTTTGCAGAACGGGGTTATTTCGTTGCAAAAACGCACGCTTATCGCAGGGTTTTAATATGTTTTTGTGAAATTGAGATATTTGGAAAATATTACAATTTTTTTTTGCGCGCTTGTTAAAATTTTATCGCAGCGGTTGATTTTTTACGCTAATTATTGTAATATAATTTTGTTACTATTAAATTATTATGTGCTAGGAGGCATGTTATGGATTCAAAATACGAAAGCCTGTTTACGCCGTGGAAAATCAAGAATTGCGAAATCAAAAACCGCATTGTAATGACTTCTATGGGCGGTACGTCAATCTTCGGTTGGATGGAACCCAACCACTTTGACAAGGAAGCCGCAAACTTCTTGCTTGAACGCGCAAAGAACAACGTCGGTCTTATCCTTCCCGGCATCGCGCCCATCAGGGATATCCTTCTCGGGAAATGGCTTTATCAAGGCAAAGGAAAGTTCAAAAAGCTCAAAGAATTTATGGACGAGTTCCATAAAACGGGCGCAAAAATGTTTGTACAACTTACGGCAGGCTTCGGCAGGTCGCTGGCAATCAACGACATTATGGTAAAAGCGCTACACAACAAAGCCCTTGCAACCGTCTTGAAACCCGCCCTTGACGTAAGCTACCTTACCGCAAGCGCAAGCGCAACCCCCAACAGATGGCAAGAATCCTGCATCTCTCGCCCCCTTACGCAAAAAGAAATCCACGAAATGGTCGAGGCTTTCGCAAAAACCGCGAAACTCTGCATGGACGCAGGCGTTGACGGCGTTGAAATCCACGCCGTTCACGAAGGCTACCTTCTTGACCAGTTCACGATGAAATACACCAACCAAAGGACGGACGAATACGGCGGATCGTTTGAAAACAGATACCGCTTCCCCGTCGAAATCGTCAAAGCCATCAAAAAGGCGTGCGGCGACGACTTCCCCGTTTCTTTGAGATATTCCGTCGTTTCCAAAACCAAAGGATTCGGCAAAGGCGCGCTTCCCGGCGAAGACTACGTTGAGGTCGGCCGCGATATGGAAGAAAGCGAAAGAGCCGCAAAATATCTCCAAGACGCCGGCTACGATATGCTCAACTGCGACAACGGCACCTACGACGCCTGGTACTGGGCTCACCCCGGTCCCTATATGCCGCAAAACTGCAACCTCGAAGACGTCGCTCACATCAAAAAGTTCGTTGACATTCCCGTCGTGTGCGCCGGCCGTATGGAACCCGACGTTGGCGCGGAAGCAATCGCCGAAGGCAAAATCGACGGTTTGGGCGTTGCTCGTCAGTTCCTTACCGATCCCGCATGGGTAACCAAACTTATGAACGACGATATCGCGTCGATTCACCCCTGCATCTGCTGCCACAACGCCTGCTTCGATATGGCGTCCTATAAAGGCGACGACGGACAACTCGTCGGCAACGACCAAACCCTTGCGGACAACGCCGGTATGGCTCGCTGCGCCCTTAACCCGCAGACGATGCAAAGCAAAAAATACAAAATCGTCAAAGCCGCTCGTCCCAAGAAAATCGCAGTTATCGGCGGCGGTATCGGCGGTATGGAAGTCGCGCGCGTCGCAACTCTGCGCGGACATAAGGTTACGATTTACGAAAAGTCGAATGTTCTCGGCGGCGTATTCATCGCTGCCGCTGCGCCGTCGTTCAAAGAGAAAGACCGCGACCTTATCAAATGGTACGAAAAGGAAATCAAAGACCTTAATATCGAAGTAAAATTCAACACCGAGGTCAAACCCGAAGACATCGCGAAGCTCGGCGCGGACGAAGTCGTCGTCGCAACGGGCAGCAAGGCAAGAAAACTTCGCGTTCCCGGTGCGGAAAAAGGCATCGAAGCGTGCGAATATCTGCTTGGCACCAAAGAAGTCGGCAACAAAGTCATCGTCATCGGCGGCGGCTTGTCCGGTTGCGAAATCGCCCTTGACCTTTACAACAAAGGCAAGACTCCCGTCATCGTCGAAATGAAAAACGACCTTGTCGCAATGAGAGGCGTCTGCCTTGCGAACACTTCGTATCTCCGCGACTTCTTCGCGCTTAACAAAGTCGACGTACGTCTGAACACCGGTCTTGTCGAGTTCACCGACAAAGGCGTCAAGGTCAAAGACCTTAAAACCGGCAAGGAGTCGGAAATCGCAGGCGACAGCGTGATTATGTCTGTCGGCTACATTCCCACCCCCGTCGCAAAAGACGGCGTGAAACTTGTCGGCGACTGCAACGGCATCGGCAACCTGCGTACGGTTATCTGGCGCGCATGGGACGTCGCGATGAAACTGTAATTTGCATTTCCAAAAAAAGAAAACGGGTTAATCCCCTAAATCAAGAAAAAACAGCCCACCGTTTTGACGGCGGGCTGTTTTAGTTATATCGTTTATGTTGTAAACGGTTATATTTTTTCCTTATCTTCTCTCAAAGAGAGAAATATCACTTTGCGTTAGCAAAATATCACTGCCGTAGGCAATATCACCGCGTAAGCAAAACACTAAGGCGTATGCCGCTTATTCTCCTTCCTTTTGCAGCGCGGCTTCGATAAATCCTTTGAACAATGGATGCACGCGGTTGGGGCGCGACTTGAATTCGGGATGGAATTGCACGCCGACGTAGAAAGGACGGTCTGTAAGTTCCACCGTTTCGACAAGGCGACCGTCGGGAGAAAGCCCCGAAAGAGTAAGCCCGTTTTTCGTCAGGATTTCACGATAATCGTTGTTGAACTCATAGCGATGGCGATGGCGTTCTGAAATTTCAAGCGTGCCGTAGCAGCGTTGCATCGTTGTGTTTTCTTTTATCACGCAAGGATACGCGCCAAGTCTTAACGTGCCGCCCTTGTCGATATCGTCGCTTTGTCCGGGCATAAAGTTGATGACTTTATTTTTGCACAGCTCGTCGAACTCACCGGAGTGCGCGTCCCTGATTCCTGCGACGTTTCTTGCGTACTCGATAACGGCGATTTGCATACCGAGGCAGATTCCGAAGTACGGCACGTTGTTTTCGCGCGCGTATTTCGCCGCAAGGATCATGCCTTCGATGCCGCGACTTCCAAAACCGCCCGGCACGATAATCCCGTCAAGACCGCTTAAAATTTCGTCCGCGGAGTCAGGCGTTATCGTTTCGGAATCGATCCATTTTATGTCGACTTTCGCACCCAAAAAGTATCCCGCGTGTCTTAACGCTTCCGCAACGGAAAGGTATGCGTCGTGAAGTTGCACGTACTTTCCGACAAGACCGATCGTAACGTGCTTTTTCGCCGTTTTGATATCTTTAACCATCTGTTTCCAATCGTTAAGGTCGGGTTCTGCAACGTTGTCGATATGCAACTCTCTTAAAACGACCGACGAAAAGTTGGATTTTTCAAGCATAAGCGGCGCTTCGTATAAGCACGGCAGCGTGATGTTTTCAATGACGCAATCGGGCTTTACGTTGCAGAACAAAGCAATCTTTTTGAATATGGATTCTTCCAGCGGTTCGTCCGCGCGAAGCACGATGACGTCGGGGCGGATTCCCATACCTTGCAGTTCTTTTACGGAGTGTTGAGTGGGTTTCGATTTATGCTCGTCCGAGCCGCTAAGAAACGGCACGAGAGTCACGTGAATGTACAGGCTGTTTTCGGTCCCGACTTCGATACCGACCTGACGAATCGCCTCGATGAAAGGCTGCGACTCGATATCGCCGATCGTGCCGCCGATTTCGGTGATGACAACGTCGGCGTCGATTTCTTTGCCGACGTGATAAATAAACTCTTTTATTTCGTTCGTGACGTGAGGAATAATTTGTACGGTCGAGCCGAGATATTCGCCCCTTCTTTCTTTGTTGAGGACGTTCCAGAAAACCTTGCCCGTCGTGAGATTTGAATATTTATTAAGGTTTTCATCGATAAATCTTTCGTAGTGTCCAAGGTCAAGGTCGGTTTCGCAGCCATCTTCGGTGACGTAAACTTCGCCGTGCTGATACGGGCTCATCGTGCCGGGATCGACGTTGATATACGGGTCGAGTTTCTGCGCGATGACTTTGAGTCCTCTTGCCTTCAAAAGTCTGCCGAGCGACGCTGCCGTGATGCCCTTGCCGAGCCCCGATACGACGCCCCCGGTTACAAAAATGTACTTTGTCATAAAATCATTCCTCCGCTTTTTATTTATAGGTAGATAAAATATTTTCCGCAATAACGCGTTTCGTGACGCACCTGTCCATTGCCTGTTTTTCGATATAGCGGTGCGCTTCTTGTTCGGTCATTTTAAGCTGTTCGATCAAAAACCATTTCGCCTTGTTCACGACGCGGATATCTTCCATTCTTCCCTCGGCAAATGATTTCTTGATTTCAATCCGGCGAAGCCGTTCCCGCGTGGCGCACATAAGTTCGACGACCTCTTCGGTGAGTTCGGGCGACGTGGGTTTCGGCAACGTCAACACCCCGTGCGGCGCAAGAACGGACGATAATTCCGAAAAATTCTCCGCGCGGGTAAACAATAATACGCAAACGCCGTCCGTTTCCGAAACGTCCAGCGCAAGGCTTGCGCCGAAGTCGTCGGGAAGCGGCGTATTGATAATCACGATATCAGGTTTTTCTTTGGAAATCACCCGCCGCGCGCTTTTGGCGTCGCGATAAACGCTTATGGGGCTGAAACGATTTTTCGGGAGAAGCGGCAACATCGCGCCGTTAAACTTTTCCGACGACGATACGAGTGCAACTTTGTATACTCGTTCCGAAGAACTTTGTTTCTCGCCTTTTGTCTCCATACGTTACCCGCGGGTAAAACTTTTATTTTCGCTTAACCGCGAAAATGCTTTTTCAATAAAAAAAGCGTCCATTCGACATGGGTTTTTCCCCTTGTGAATGAACGTCTTTGCTCAACGATTTTGAATTATAGCACCCGGAATATTTATTTGTCAATAAAAATAAAAGCGGAAAATCAATAAAAAAATCACTTGACAAAAAAAATTTGCGGTCTTATAATCCTGCAATATAAAGGCAACGGCCTCTTACGGTTTTTGCAACCGTTCGACGCTCTTTTTTTGATTTTTCGGGCAACGACGTCCAACGCGGGCGTCGCTGTCTTTTTTTAAGGAGTATAGTATATGAATACCGTTACGAATGAATTCGCAAGCCTTGTGTTTGACGACAAGGTGATGAAGGAAACTTTGTCCGACGACGTTTACGCCGCCCTCAAAAAAACTATCGACGAAGGCGAAAATCTCTCCTTCGACGTCGCAAACGCGGTCGCTGTCGCCATGAAAGATTGGGCAGTCGAAAAAGGCGCGACGCATTTCACGCACTGGTTCCAGCCGCTTACCGGCGTTACCGCCGAAAAACACGACGGATTTATCGCCCCGTCGCCCGACGGCAGAGTCATCATGGAGTTTTCGGGCAAGGAACTTATTAAAGGCGAACCCGACGCGTCGTCGTTCCCGTCCGGCGGACTTCGCGCGACTTTCGAGGCGCGCGGCTACACAGCGTGGGATCCGACGTCCTATGCATTCATTAAGGACAAAACCCTTTGCATCCCGACGGCGTTCTGCTCCTACGGCGGCGAGGCTCTGGACAAAAAAACGCCGCTCCTTCGCTCAATGGAAGCGCTTGACAAACAGGCTCTTCGTGTTTTGAGACTTTTCGGAAACGACGCGAAATACGTCCGTACGTCCGTCGGCCCCGAGCAAGAATACTTCCTTGTCGATAAGGATTTGTATGCAAAACGCAAGGATCTGATTTTCACGGGACGTACCCTTTTCGGCGCGAAACCCCCGAAAGGTCAGGAACTCGACGACCATTATTTCGGAGCAATCAAACCGCGCGTCAAGGAGTTTATGGCGGATCTCGACGACGAACTTTGGAAACTCGGCGTTCTTGCGAAAACCGAGCACAACGAAGTCGCCCCCGCCCAGCACGAACTTGCGCCGATTTATTCCACAACCAACGTCGCAACCGACCACAACCAACTCACGATGGAGATAATGCAAAAGATTGCATTGAAACACGGTCTTGTGTGCTTGTTGCACGAAAAGCCGTTTAACGGTGTGAACGGAAGCGGTAAACACAACAACTGGTCATTATCCACCGACAAAGGAGTCAATCTTCTCACGCCCGGCGAAACGCCTTACGAGAACGCGCAGTTTTTATTGTTCCTGTCCGCAGTAATTAAAGCGGTGGACGATTATCAGGATTTATTGCGCCTGTCCGTCGCGTCCGCAGGCAACGATCACCGCCTCGGCGCAAACGAAGCGCCGCCCGCCGTCGTATCTATTTTTCTGGGCGACGAACTCACGGCGATTCTTGACGCAATCGAAAACGATTCCCCTTATTCCGCCTCGCAAAAAACCACGATGAAAACCGGCGTGCACGCGCTGCCGAAATTCCCGCGCGACACCACCGACAGAAACCGTACGTCGCCGTTTGCGTTCACGGGGAACAAGTTCGAATTCCGTATGCCCGGCTCGCAACAAAGCATCGCCGACTGCAACGTTATGCTCAACACCGCGGTTGCGGAATCGTTAAAACAATTTGCGGACGTCCTTGAAAACGCCTACGACTTTGAAACCGCGTTGCACGAACTCGTCAAAAGTACGGTGCGCGACCATAAACGCATCATCTTCAACGGCAACGGATACGATGAAAAATGGATAAAAGAAGCCACCGAAAAGCGCGGACTTCTGAACCTTCGCACTACCCCAGACGCGCTGCCCGCCGTACTTAATAAGAAAAACGTCGACCTTCTGACGTCGCACAACGTAATGTCGCTTGCCGAGATTAAATCTCGCTACGAAATCACGCTTGAAAATTACTGCAAAACCGTCAATATCGAAGGGCTTACGATGATCGATATGGCGAGGAAAGAGATTTTGCCCGCCGTCGAAAGTTACGTCAAGGATTTGTCGGAAACCCTGGTCGCGAAAACCGCCGTGCTGCCCACGGTATCCGCAAACTACGAGCGCACGCTCATTGAAAAACTTTCGGTCATCGTTGAAGAAATCGACGCCGCGGCAAACAGCCTCGAATCGTCGCTTATCGAGCACAAGACAATCACCGACGTGACGAAATCGGCTGCTCTTATCCGCGACGTTATCCTTCAAAAAATGGCGGAACTCCGCATTGTCGCAGACGAGGCGGAGACGCTCACCGCAGAAAAATACTGGCCGTTCCCGACGTACGATAAACTTTTGTTCGGCGTATAATTCAAAACCGCAAACAGTCAATACTCACCGCACAAAAAAGCGTCCGCACGGACGCTTTTCGTTTATTCTTCCAAAGAAGCAAGCTATTCTTTCGCCGCCTCGTTGTATTTTTGCAATTTATTTTATTGTAAGAACGCTCAATACTTCGACGTGTTTCGAGGCGGGGAACATATCGTACGGAATGACGGAAGAAATTTCGTAGCCCGCCTTTTTCAAAATTTTCAGGTCTTCGACAAGTGTTTTTAAGGAACACGACAGATAAACGATTTTTTGCGGTTTTGCCGCGGCAAGCGACCTTGCGACGTCTTGAAGCCCCATGCGCGGCGGATCGACGAAAACCGAACAATCCGTTAAGTTCAGGCTTTTTATAATCTTGTTCGCGTCGCCAAGGCGCACCGTGATTTTGTCCGAAACCCCGTTTTTTGCGGCGATGGTTTTTGCGTTTTCAACCGCCGATTTTACAATCTCGACGCTGTCGACTGCAAAGCCGTTTTTCGCAAAAAGCGCGCTTGTTATGCCTATGCCAGAAAACAAATCGACAACTCGGTTTCCTCCGCCCGATTTAATCTCGGACAGCACTTTTTCATATATCGTTTTCGCAATTTCGTCGTTGACCTGGTAAAACGAATTCGGGCTTAATTCAAACTTTATGCCCAACATTTCGCCTGATAAAGTGCGCTTCCCGGCAATATGTATAAATTCGTCGGAAAAGACCGCGTTCGTTTTTTCGTTGTTGACGTTGACATAAACCGCCGCCTCTCCAAAACTCTTTTCAAGCGATTTTAAGAGCCACGAAAAGTCGTAATCGACGCGTTTTGTCATAACCAGTGTAAGCATAATCGCGCCGCCGATTTTCCTTGCGACGGCAAATCTTAAAACCCCCGCCCGCGTTCTCGGGTTATAAATCGACACGGATTCTTTTTTGATGAAATCAATGAGAATTCGCCTTAGCGTTTCGTACCACTCGCCGTGCAGCAGGCACTTTTCGACGTCAACAACTTCGTGCGTGTCGGCATTGAAAAATCCCGCGGTAATCTGCCCTTTTGCGTTTCCGAAAACGATGTGCGTTTTGTTGCGCGAGACGTCTTCCGAAAAGCCGACCGCGTCCGACACGGCAGAAAACCCAAGCGCCGCAAACTTTCGTCTGATAAGCGCGGTTTTTATTTCCAGCTGGTTTCTGTGCGTCGTGTGCAGAAGGTTGCAGCCGCCGCATTTATCGAAATATTTGCAACGCGGTTCAACCCTTTTCCCGCTTTTTTCAAGGATTTCTTTTACGTCGCAAATTACGGCGTTTCCGCTTTTTCTTTTCACCTCGCACAAGACTTCTTCGTCGGGAAGAGTTTTTGCGACGACGTATTTTTTCCCGCCGCGAAACGCAACGCCGCTCAGGTCGTCGTCAAGTTTTTCGATTTTGATTTTCACGATTTCGGCGGTTTTCATTTTAATCCCCTTTGGATTTCAGCGCGTTGAAGTCGATTTTCCCCATTTTTGTCAGCGGCAGCGCTTCGACGAATTTCACGTTCCTTACGCGCGCGTACTTAATCAGACTCGGGTTTACGACGTCGAAAATTTCCTTTTCGACGGCAAAGCGCTTTTCGTTTTCCGCGACGACATATGCCGAAAACTCGATTTTTCCGTTCCTTTCAAAGTCGACGACGGCGCAATCTTTCACCCCGCACAACTTTCTTATTTTTTCTTCGGTTTCAAACGGGAAAACGTTGATGGCATTGATTTTCACCGTGCGTTTTTTGCGTCCCGACACGAACAAATACCCGTCGTCGTCAACGTATCCCAGATCGCCCGTTTTGACGAAAGGCTTCCCGTCAAGGACTATTTTGCAGTCTCCCTCATTTACGTAACCCGAAAATTCGGCGGCGGTACTCACAAGAATTTCGCCGATTTCGCCGTTATTCAACACCTGTCCGTCATCGCCGATTATTTTTATCGTCGTGTTTTCAAAAGGTTTCCCGACGCTGCCGTCCTTATAGCAGGCGTAACTGTTCGCCGCGCACGCGCCGCACACTTCAGACAGCCCGTACCCGCGCATAAGCCGCGCCGTGCCGCCCACGTTTTTGACTTTTTCGTCAAAAGTTTTCAGCGTGTTTTCAGGCAGAACGTCGCCGCCGCACCACACCTGTTTCAGTTTTTTAAGTCGGTGTCCCGAAAAATTCTTTTCGGCAACCATTTTTTTGAACATCACGGGAACGCCGGCAACGAACGTAACGTTGAAGCGTTTTATATATTCGTTTGCACGACGCGCGTTAAATCGCGAGGCAAGACACAGATTATATCCGTCGGTCAGCGCGTAATGCACCGAAATCCCCAGCCCGAAAGCGTGGAAAACTGGGAGCATCACAAGGCTGTATTCGCCTTTCGTTTCGTGATCTTTCAAAAACAACAGATTATCGACAAGCGCATTAAGCGCGCGGTTGGAAATTTTCAGGATTTTGGGCGTGCCGTCCGTGCCGCCGCTGTGCATGGTAACGACGATATCTTCCGCCCCGCCGTACTGCGAAAAATCGCAATTCTTCCCGCTTTTCAGAAACGCGCGGTAGCTTGTGTTTTTTGCGTTGCCCCTGCACTTATAAAGCCCGTAAACCTTATAAAACGGCGAAAGCGCGCCCATGTAATCGGCAACCGAACACTCGATAAGAATCCCGTTGAAATCTTTGAACACGTCGCGCGACGAAAGCGTTGCGTCGTAATACATCAGCCCCTTTGCGCCGACGGCTTTCATGTTTTCTTTCAGCGCGGCAAGCGGCATAAGCGGATGCACGATATTTGCGGTAACGCCGATTTTGCTGCATGCGTAAAACGCGACGATTGCCTGCAACGACGTCGGAAGATAAACGCTCAAAACGTCGCCTTTCATAAAGCCGCGTTTTTTAAGCGCGGCTGCGAATAAATCCACGTCCCTTAAAAACGCGCGCATCGGATTTTTCTTTCCGTAAAACACAATCGTGCCGTTTTCATTGACGCCGTTTATTAACTTGTCGTAACAGGTGTTTTCTTTCATTTTGCGGTTTAAGTAACTATTTTTGCAAATTAAACGCTGATTTTGTCAGATTATTTATTAAATCTTTTGATTGCTTCGCGGTAAAAACGCACTGCGTCGGCAACGGAATCAACCGAAATATTTTCATCCTTATTGTGGAAACTCGAAAACTGCTGATTGTTCATATAAATCGGCGCAAACCTTATTACGCTTTGCGATTTTCCGATGAAATGTCGCGCGTCGGTGCCGCCGAGAACGCAGAACGGCGCAACCGTAACGCCCGGGAAAACGCACTCCGTAACCCCTTTCACAAATCTGAATCCGTCGCTATCAAGCGGTTCGGGAGCGGGGGTTTCGCGCTTTGACACGACTTTCGTTTCCGCCCCGAATTCTTTTGCAAACGCGGTGAATTCGTCCACAAGATCGTCGATTTTGTTGTAATAGTTTCCCGAAATTCTTGCAACAATCCTTATCGCGTTTGACGGTAAATCAAGGTTTTCCTTGTCGGACGGCGTTACAAACGCCACCGTCGCGCCAAGGAGTGACGCCGCCGATTTGTTCACTTTCGGCAACAGTTTGATAAGCAGCGGTTTGAAAAGAAAAAGATTTGAAAACACGAATTTCATCGCGCCGTTCATTTTTGGTTTCATCGCGTTGAACATTGCCGTGTTCACAGGACCGAAATCACGCCGCCCGAAAACTTTCTTTTGCGTTTTTTCGATGAATCGTGCCATATTCGCGGCAGCGTTTTTGCCGTCTTTGTTCGTAAATTCGACAACGACGCGCGCGCTGCTTCTTTCAATCATACCGATCATCGCGCACTTCCCCGAAACGCCGGGCACGGGCGGATCGACAATGCCGCCGCCTTCGTCGATGACGAGTTTGGGTTTCACGCCGTTGTCGGCAAGATACTTCACCATGTCCGGGACGTCTGCGCCCGCAATCTCTTCGCGCGAAGACGAAATAATATATAAATCGTTTGAAAACGCGAATCCTTCGCTCAAAAGGCTTTCAACGCTTTCGAAAATCGCGGCAAGGCTGCCTTTCGTATCGACCGCGCCGCGTCCGTAGACGACGCCGTTTTCTACTTTGCCCGACCATGCGTCAAACGACCATTTCCCGTTTTCCTGAACGACGTCGTAATGCGACATAAGTACAAGCGGTTCGTCGTGCGACTTTCCGTCGATTTTAATCATGATTCCGCCGTTAAAGTCCTTATATTCGCCCTTTTCGAAGACAAGCGGAAAACGCCCTTTAATAAAGGACAGAAATTTATCGAACTCGGTTTTGTCGAAAAACCTTTCGTCCGATATGGTTTTGCATTTGATAAACTCGCTTAAAGTTTCGGCGTACCTGTTTTTTTCGGGTACGAAATTTTCATCTGTATATTCACTCATCATAGTCAAATTATTACGCGACGTAGACGCACAAAAGCGCAAGCGCCACAATGTCGATAACCGCAAGACACGGCATAAAAACTTTGAAGTACCAATGTCTGGTCTTATGTCTGAAAACGTACATGCCGGCAGTCGAGCCGACGCCGCCGAAAAGCACGGCGATCAGAAACAGCACCCATTCGGGCGTACGCCATTTCCGCCGTTTTGCCTTTGTTTTGTCCACGTACATCGATAAAAATCCGACAATGCTCATCACTGCGAAAACGACGACGTAAACGATTTGCAAATCGGTCATATATTATTAAATCTCCTTATAAATCACTTCTTCTTCGGTTTCTTCTTCGGGCGTTTCGGTTGCGGGCGCGACGGTATTTTCGTTTTCCGCCGCTTTTTGTTTTTTATCCCATACGAGCGCGGGGATTGCAAAGGTGTTCAAAATCAGCGCGACGCCAAGAAGAATAATGCCGAACGTCAGACTGTCCTTATCCGCAATGCTCCATATAATGCCCGCGACGATTGCGACGGAATAATAGGCGACCATAAACACGTCGATAATCCTTACTGCCGCAAATCTTTTTTTCCTCGTCTCTGCGAACCTGAAAAAGAACGGTATGGCAAGCGCGAGAATTTCCACGCACAACACGAACGCAAACACCCCGAGAACGTAGCCGATTCCGTTGCCAAGCCCGTTGATCACGCCGTCCGACGAAATATCCGACAGCGACGGAGCCATGAAAACTATGCCCGCAATCAGCAGCCCTGCCAGAGCGACAGAAAGAAGCGACAACAGAATAATTCCGTATACTTTCAAAAACTTTTCCATATTATCTCTCTATGCTTTCGTTGTCCGTTGCCCAGAAGTTTTCGCTTGCGGTAACGAGAGCGGTATATTTTTTCGCGACGACTGCATAAGCCACCATCACGGCAAAGGTCAGCGACAGCGTGATAAGCACGCCGTAAAAGGTTTTCGGGAAAATCACGGTCATCACGACGATGAACGCGGTCGCAATGCCGAAAGCCACCGCCCCGTACGCAATAAAGTCGACGCGGCATTTCCCCTTGCTGTAAATCTGCGCGTAAAATGCGGCGTATGCAATAAGGTACAAAAGCAGCAGACACCCGACGATAATCGCAAACACGAAAATCACCATTCCCACGTACGACGTCGTAAGGAACACCGCCTCCGAAATCGTGTCGGCAATGTCGCCGCTGGCGTTTTCTACGCCGTCCGCCGCCTTTATGTTGCCGGCGAAAACGAATACGGTGATTGCAAGCGCAAGAATCAGTACAAGCACAATCGCGCCAAGCACACAACAAGCAATTTTGTATTTTTTAATCATATTTCTTTCCTTTCGACGCACTTGTCGAAGAAGTTTGCGACGTCATTCATGACTTCGTCGCGGTTAAGTTCGTTCAGAACTTCGTGGCGCGCGTCCTTGTAAAGGTGGAATTCCAGGTGTTTCACGCCGAGTTTTTCATATCTGTTTTTAAGGTCGACAATCGACTTCCCGTAGCCGCCGATCGGATCCATACTTCCGCTAAACAGTCCTATCGGGGTATCGACGTTGACTTTTTTGAAGTTTTCGGGCTTTTCCGCCGTTCTGAGACCTTTCAGCATGTAGTAGCAGAAGGAAACGCTCATCGGCACGGAAGTGTACGGATCGTCGCGCGACACCTGTCGCATTGCGGGATCGCGCGTGAGCCAAAGTTTATCGCCCTTATCTTCGGGCCCCCTGTATTTCATTTTGTCGCGGAGATTGCCAAAAAAATTCAGAATTTTCATTCTCGTCTTTTTGTTGAACAGCATTATGAACTTGGCCGCGCCCATTCCGAGCCCCGTGACAAAGTCCGGCATTGTGCCGGAACCCGAAAGCGCAACGCCCGAAACGTCGGTGCCCTGTTCCAGAAACGACTGCCCCAAAAAACTGCCGTAACTGTGCCCGAAAAACAATACTGGCAACTTGTATCTGTCTTCAAGGTATTTCAGGAAGAAAACCTCGTCCTTGACGGTGTCCGAAAACATATCGCCGTCGTGATGACCGCGGTCGGCATCGGTTTCCGAAAAGCCGTGTCCCCTGTGGTCGTCGCCGAAAACGATGTATCCGCGCGAGTTGAGATACTCCGCAAAGTGAATATAACGCCCCATATGCTCGCCCATTCCGTGAACGACCATAACGACGCCTTTCGGGTTTTCGACTTTGTCGAAAAGATAACAATAAAGTTCAGTGCCGTCAAAACTTTTGAGTTTGAAATTCTCCATTTTCCCGTGTCCGCAAAACGCTGCCGTCCGTCCAGCGTCGCGAATCTCCTTAAAACTTTTTATTTATTGTACCACATATTAAAAGGTTTGAAAAGGCTAAACCGAAAATATTTGAATAAACGAGTTTATTCACCGAAAAAAATTGCGAAATCGCAAAACTTACGCTATACTGAAATTGCATAACGCCGTCGTCGGATGTAGAACGGCGCCGCAGGTGAAAAATGAAAGACAAAATTATCGTGATAACCGGCGCAACGCGCGGGCTCGGGCTCAGACTCAAAGAAGACCTTTCAAAGGACAACGTCGTCGTTACTTTGTCAAGAAGCGAGGTCGAAAACGGCAAGACGGCGTTCAGGGCGGACGTGTCCGACTTCGATGACGTCAAAAGAGTTTTTGACGAAATCGGGAAAATTTACGGCAAAATCGACGTCCTTATCAATAACGCCGGATACGGGCTTTCGGGCGCGACCGAAATAATGAGAAAGGAAGAAATCGAAAGGATAACAAACGTCAATTTTCTGGGCGCGATCTGGTGCACGAAGTGCGCCCTGCCTTATATGACAAAAGGCGCGAAAATCGCCATGATAAGCAGCGCAAGCGGGCTGACGCCGATGCCTTTCAGAACAATGTATAACAGCACAAAAGCCGCTTTAACTATGTTTTCCTACAGTATGAAGTTGGAACTCTGCAATTTGGGCATTGATTGCACCGCATTTATTCTGGGCCCCGTCAACACAGGCTTTTCAAACAATCGCACCGTCGTTACGGCAGAAGACAGCAGGTATTTCAAGGACGTAAAAGAAGTCGACGACTTTGTAAAAAATCAGGACAATTCCAAAAAAACAAGCACAAAAAAAGTATCGGCTTATATAATAAAAAAACTTGGAAAAACCCACCTTCGATATCACTATATCGTCGGATTCGGCTTCCGCCTTGCCTACGTATTTTACAAATTTTTCCCGTTCACGACCTTCCGCCTTACCAACTTTTTCATGCGAAAACGCGAAAAATAAAACACCACCCGTCAACCGACGGGTTATTTTTTCAACAATTAGCCCCGCGGGTACAAAGTATCCCGCGGGGTCCCCATTAACGGATTTTCGGGTTCTGCAAAAACGCCGAAAAGGCGCAAATTATCGCCGTTTTTATCGAATCCAAAACAATTAGACGCACTGTAAAACGGAGAGAAATCGATGAAGTTACAAGAAATAAAAAACCGCAGGACGCGCGGTGTACTTGTCGTACATAAGCGGTCTGCGGTTTTTGTTTCTGCCTAAATTCGCGATTTGTCGCCGTTTTACTTGCTGACAAGACGACCGATATCGTAAAGCTTCGCGTCAAACTTCTTCTTCATTTTGAGCGCTTCAACAACGTCGACGTCGATAACTTCGTTGCCTTTCACGCCGAGAACCCTTGCGTTTTTGTCTTCAAGAGCAAGGTCGACGGCGCGGACCGCAAGACGGGAAGCAAGCACACGGTCAGCCATTGTGGGCGTACCGCCGCGTTGCAGGTAACTCAAAACAACCTGATTGGTCGTGCGACCGGTTGCTTCGGCGACTTTTTTGATAAGTTCATCCTTGACTTCCTTTTTGCCTTCCGCAAGGACGATGATTGTCGATGATTTGTCGTGTTTATCGATGCCTTCTTTGGCGCTTCTTGCGATTTCGTCGATGTCAACGGGTGCTTCAGGAACGATGACGTATTCCGCGCCGCCCGCGATTGCAGAATAAAGAGCGATGTCGCCGCAGTTTCTGCCCATGACTTCAAGCACCATGATACGGCTGTGCGAAGCCGCCGTGTCGCGAAGTTTCATAATCGCGTCGATGACGGTGTTGCAAGCGGTGTCGAAACCGATCGTGTAGTCGGTGTAAGCAAGGTCGTTGTCGATCGTGCCGGGGATACCGATGCAGTGTACGTCGGTGTAACGTTCGATATCGCACATACCGCGGAACGAGCCGTCGCCGCCGATGACGATAAGGTTGTTTATTCCCCTGTCGGTAAGGTTTTTGATGCCTTTTTTAAGGACTTCGGGGTCTTTGAATTCATCCGAGCGACCGGTGCGAAGCATTGTGCCGCCCTTCTGAATGATATTCGAAACGCTTTTATAGTCAAGCTCGTAAATATCGTTTTCGATAAGACCGATATAGCCGTGTCTTACGCCATAGACTTTCACGCCTTTGCCAAGCGCATAACGAACAGCCGCTCTGATTGCGGCGTTCATGCCCATGCTATCGCCGCCACTCGTAAGAATGGCGATTTTGTCGATGTTTTTTGCCATTGTTATTTCTCCGTAAAAATGTTATTTCTTATTGCTTCGGACAGCGCCGTGTTTCGTCAGTATTTCGGCGTCGCCCCTTATTTTGATTGCAGACGTTTTTGTCGTAAACTGCGCCACGAGAACTTCGCCCGCGTCAAGCATTTCGGTGTGGTGCGAGCGCGTTTCGCCGCCCCTTGTGAGCCCGATGACCTGAACGCCTTCGGACAATGCTTTCACGACGATGTAATCTTCTGTCGCGACGTCTTCGTATTCCTTATAATCCGTCATAATAAATGTTCTCCAAACATACTACACTATGGTAAAATATACAATATGTTTTGTCAACCGCTTTTCCCAAAGCTTTGCCAAAACCTTACATTCGTCAATTTTTGTTTATTCGGTAACTTCGACGTTCGCGCGCCCCAAAACGGTTTTAAGGTCGGCAAGCAATGCGTCGCCGATTTCCGCCTTTTCGGGCGTTTCGGCGGTGCCCCAGTCGAACACGAAGAAAACCCTGCTGCGCCCTTTGTTGGACGATATGATGTTTCTTGCCTCTTTGACAAGCGACATTATCTCGTTTTTCGCACCGTGTACGGTGAGCCTCAAAGTTTTCCCTTCGTAAGTCGCGACGGGTTTGACCTCGACGACTTCCTGTTTTTCAAGCGGATGCACCGCAAACACATTGATTTTCGGCATTTCGTCGTCGCGTACGACAAGCGTGCCTTCCATTACGACGATTGCGTTTTCTTTCAGCATATCGCGGTATTGTTCAAACGAGCGGCTGTACAAAACGTATTGAATTTGTCCGTACAAGTCTTCCACGACGCCGACGCCCATGCTGTCGCCACGCTTTGTAAACTTCCTTTCGACGCTGTTTATAATGCCTCCGAGCTTTATGCGTTTCCCGTCAAAGCTTTTGTCATACGCCGCTTTCTGGTATCCCTGATCGTCGTCATCGTCGCTTGCTTCGTCCGCTTCGACGACAAGCATCGACGTGTTGAAACCGAACTTTGAAAGTTCCTGCCTGTACGAGTTTAAGGGGTGTCCCGTGACGTACATTCCAAGGACTTCTTTTTCCAGCATAAGTTTGTTGATTTCGGTATATTCGGGGATATCGGGATACTTGAATTTCACAAAGTCGTCGTCGATAAGCGCGTCGAATAAAGACATTTGTCCGCCTTCCGAGTTTTTCTTGTCGCGGGCGATGGTATCCATAATCTGTTCATAGCTTGCCATAAGCGTCGCACGGGTTTTCCCAAAGCAATCGAACACACCGCCTTTGATCATACTTTCGATCATGCGTTTGTTGATGTTTACGCCGCTTACGCGGTTTAACAGGTCTTCAAGGTCAGTAAAGTCCCCGTTTGCGTTTCTTTCGGCAATAATCGCGTCAACCGCCGCCTCGCCCACGTTCTTGATTGCCATAAGCCCGAAGCGCAGATTTTCACCCTCGATACTGAACTTTGTTTTGGACTTATTGATGTCGGGTTGCAGGACTTTTATGTTAATTGTGTTAAGGTAATTTACGTAGTTTTTGACCTCGTCCGCGTTCGTGATACGGTTGTTCAGAACGGCGGCAAGGAAGCACAGCGGATAATATCTTTTCAGCCACGCCGTCTGATAAGTAATGACCGAATACGCCGTTGCGTGCGACTTGTTGAATGCGTACGCGGCAAACTTCGTGATTTGTTCAAAAAGTTCCGACGCGATCTCTTTCGGCATACCGCGCGACACCGCGCCTTCGATAATAACATTGCCTTCTTCGTCCTTTTTGCCGTTGATGAAAATGTCTTTGTTCGCCGCCATTTTCGCGGCGTCCTTTTTGCCCATTGCGCGGCGAAGTTCGTCGGCTTTTCCGAATGAGTAGCCCGCAACTTCCCTTGCGATGTTCATGACCTGCTCCTGATACACGATACAGCCGTACGTAACTTTCAGGGAGTTTTCAAGCATCGGGTGCAGATAATGAATGTGTTCGGGATGGAATTTGCAATCGATATAGTTCGGGATAAACTGCATCGGACCCGGTCGATAAAGCGCCACGCCTGCGATAATTTCTTCCAGACAGTTGGGTTGAAGTTGCATCATGAACTTTTTCATACCTTCCTGTTCAAGCTGGAAAACCGCTTTCGTTTCGCCGTCGGAGATGAGTTTATAAACGTTCGGATCGTCAAAAGACAGTTTGCCGAGATCCGGCCGTTCCCCCGTGGTTTCTTCCACAAAGTCAAGCGCGGCTTCGATATCGGTAAGGGTGTTGAGCCCCAGAAAGTCCATTTTCAGAAGCCCCATCGCCTCGACCTGCTTTTTGTCGAACTGAGTCGTGATATATTCGCCGCTCCTTTGCAAAGGTACGAAATCCCACACGGGACGCGGACAAATCAAAACGCCCGCCGCGTGCATACCCGTTTGTCTGGGCATATTTTCAAGGCGCAACGACATATCTATTATCGTTTTTGCGGTGACGTCTTCTTCGTAATATTTTATGAAATCGGGCGAAAGCATTTTCGCCTTTTCTTCGTCGTCCTTGTACGGACCGCGACCGAGAGCCTGCGACAGCGAAATATGTACGACGTCGTTTATCGCCTTTGCCCATTTGTCGGCGTCTGCGTAAGGAATGCTGTAAACGCGCGCGACGTCCTTAATAACCGCACGTGCGGACAACGTGCCGTAAGTTATAATCTGCGCGACGTGGTCTTTGCCGTACTTTTCCTGAACGTACTGGATCGTGCGCTCCCTGTTGACCGTGCAGAAGTCGATATCGAAGTCGGGCATCGACACCCTTTCCGGGTTTAAGAACCTTTCAAAGAACAGGTCGTATTTCAAGGGATCGACGTTTGTGATGCCGATTGCGTACGCGACGATACTTCCGACGCCGCTTCCGCGCCCGGGACCGACGGGGATACCGTGAGTTTTGCTGTAATTCACAAAATCCCAGACGATAAGGTAATATCCCGCAAAGCCCATCTTGATGATGACGCCAAGCTCGTATTCCAGCCTTTCCCTGACCTCGTCCGTGACGACTTTATATCGTTTCGTAATGCCTTCTTCCGCAAGGTCGCGAAGATATGCCGCTTCCCTTTGGTTGTTTTCCTTGGGAAGATAATCGTATTTTGCGGGGGTTGCGAACTCAGGGATTTCGTAATGCCCGGCAGGCGCCGCCGTTGCCGGAACGAATTCGATTTTATTCGCGATTTCGACGGTGTTGTCAAGCGCTTCCTCGATCCACGAAAACTTGTCGTGCATTTCGTCGTACGATTTAAGGTAAAATTCCTCGGGTTCAAGCCTTATGCGGTCGGAGTCGGTCAGCTGCTTTTTCATACTGATGCACATCAGCACGTCCTGCATGTCGGCGTCGTTCTTTTCAATGTAGTGGACGTCGTTCGTCGCGACGACTTTCACGCCGATTTCCCTTGCAAGCCTTACGAGTTCGGGCAACGCTTTCTTTTCTTCCGCAATGCCGTGGTCCTGAAGTTCGATATAATAATCGTCGCCGAAGATTTCTTTGAATTCCAGCGCCGACCTTTTCGCGCCTTCGTAATTGTCCTCGATAATCAGCCGGGGCACTTCGCCCTGCACGCAGGCGGACAAACAAATTATTCCTTCGGAATACTGCCTTAAAACGTTCATGTCGATACGCGGACGATAATAAAAACCGTCCTTGAACGATATCGACGAAAGTTTCATAAGATTGTCGTATCCCGTTTTGTTTTTCGCAATCAAAATAAGGTGATGGCGTTTTTCGGTCGGATCGCAGTTTTTAATATCCCTGACCGTGTAAAACTCGCTGCCGATAATGGGCTTTATGCCCGCTTTTTTCATCGCCTCGATGAAAGAATAAACGCCGTACATATTGCCGTGATCGGTAATCGCGCAGGCGGTCATTCCTTTTGCTTTCAACGCTTCGGCAAGGGGGGATTTTTTCCCTTCGCCCGAGATTCTCGCCGCGCCGTCAAGCAGGCTGTATTCTGTATGCAAATGAAGATGGACGAATTCTTTACTCATTTTTGCTCTCCGCGTCGTTTGCGGCAGAAAGTTCTTCCGCAATCGAGATTATTTTTCTGAATCTGTGGTTGATGCAACTTTTGCTCACGCCGAGTTTTTCGGCAAAAAAATCAAGCGTTGCCTCGGGGTATTCTTTTCGCAGCGCGATAAGAGCTCGCAACTCTTCGCTGAGCCTTTTCACTCCGAAATTCTTTTCGATATTTTCAATCGCAAGAAGTTGTTTCGTGCTGGCGATTGCCGTCTTGTCCATATTCGCGACGGAGCAGTTGCTCTTTCTGTTGACGTTGTTGTTGACAAGCCTTTCAATCATTACGTCCTGCATATAAAGCACCGTTTCGGACGCGCCGAGCAGCGCAAAGAAGTTTGAAATGACTTCGCTTTCCTTGACGTACACGATAAACTTATTGCCTCGTTCCACCGTTTTTGCGACAATATCGAAACTTAACAACAGTTTTTTGACTGATAAAGCATACGTTTCGTCCGAAAGCGCAAATTCAAGATAATACCCGCTTCCAGACGACTCGATATCCGCGTCTTCGCCGATAAGTTTTTCGGGCACGTTTGCGGAACCCGTCGCCACGAACAACGATTTCAGATACGTCTTTGCACAGCACTCGTTCATCACGACCTTGTTGTCGATACCTTCGACAAAGTCATAGCCGTCTTTCGTTTTTCTGATAATGCCGGCGTCGTACAACATATCGTGCGTGATTGCGGGCGGCACTTTCATAACGTACAGTTTGCCCTTTTGAAGCCCCGTGTTCACGTTCGTAACGTCAACGTCGATTTCCGCGTTGTACGTCGTTTTGACGGCGATTGCCGTCGATTTTATATATTCGTAGTCCTGCGACTCGAAAACGAGCTCGGTTTTGTTTTTCAGTATTCTTAAACTGCCGATTGCTTTTATCGCGGCGGATAGCCATGCCGTCGCGCAACATTTGTTTTCAAATTCCGTCGTCAGTAATTCGTTTTTTGCGTATCTGTTAAAGTTCAGTTTTTCCATGTTTTTTCTTCCAGTCGGCAAGCCTTGTGAACTCGGGTTTTTTGTCAAGGTTTACGACGCGGGTATGCGGCACGTCGTATTTTTTTATTATTTCTTCCGCCCTGTTAAAATTGCCGATTGCGCTTAACTTGTGGGCGTCGCTGTTCACGATAAAATTGCAGTCGGTATCAAGCATTTCGGGCAACAGTCTTTCGACAAGCGGCAGATGTTTCATATTGATTTCGATGAGTGTGCCGCACTTTGCCGCGGTTTTGCACACTTCCTTTACGTCAACGATCGCATGATTCCCGACGTGCGACAAAATATCGACGGGATTGTTTTCGATTGCCGCGATAAACGCGTCGGTCGCCGCCGCTTTTTTCTTTGCGGTCGTGCCGAAAACGTCGGTGATAAACCCGTTGAAAAGGACGTATGAAAAATAATCCTTGACCGACGTGCTTCTGATGAACCGATGAAACCCCGCGACAAGAATATCCATATTCATAAGGTGCTTGTCCGTCACGTCAAGATTGCCCTTCGTGTCGACGATATCCGCCTCCACGCCAAGCATCAAATTGACGTTTTCAAGGTTTTCCCTTACCTTTTTCACATCGATTATTTCTTTTTCAAACTTATTTTCCGTCAGCGACAGCGTTACGTTTGCAAACCCGTGGTCGGTGACCGCAAGTTCTTTCAGCCCGATTTTCCCGGCGTAAAGCGCGGCGTCGGATATTTTCGCCCGTCCGTCGCTGTAAACCGAATGTGTGTGATAGTCGCCGTAAAATTTCATATGTTTCCTATTATTTCGATTTCTCTTTCAAGACTTATGCCAAACGCGCATCTTACCTTGTCCGAAATCGCGTCCGACAGTATTTTGTAGTCGCGGCTTGTCGCTCCGCCCGAGTTTATTATAAACCCGGCGTGTTTTTCGGACACCTTCGCGCCGCCTTCCGAAAACCCTTTAAGGTTAAGTGCGTCGATATAATACGCCGCGCTCACAAGTTCGTGTTTTTTGAAAGTGCTTCCAAGCGACGGACTGTCGGGTTGCGCCGCCCGTCGTATTGTTTCGCAATCTTTCGCGCGCGCCGCGATAAGGTTTTTGTCTTTCCTTTTCAACCTTAGTGTTGCCGACAGAACGACGTAGCCTTTCTTTTTCACTACGCTGTCCCGATACGAAAACCACAGGTCGGGTTTTTGGATTTTTTGCACGATTCCGCCGTGTAAAACGGTTATTTCGGTGACATAATCCCCGATTTCCGCGCCGAACGCCCCTGCGTTCATCGTTAACGCACCGCCGAGCGTCCCCGGGATTCCCGAAAGTTCTTCAAGTCCCGAAAGCCCGTTTCTCTCCGCCGCGCGATACAGACTTTTCATCGTTTCGCCGCAATGCCCGACAATTTCTGCGCCTCTGACTTCGATGCCTTTCACGCGTTTTAGACACATTACGTTTCCGACGCCGTCGTCGGATATCAGCGTGTTCGTGCCGTTGCCGAGAATAAAAAACTTCTCGTTCTTTTCAGTCAGATATTCAACCGCCCTTACGACTTCGTTTTCGTTTTCGGGCAGATACAGTTTTTTGATTTTTCCGCCGCTTAAAAATGACGAATATTTCTTCCCGTCGGCGTTTTCGATTACCTTAATCCCGTCCATTTTACCATTTTATGAAAACGGACGAAAAAGGTTAATCCCCGTGCATTCTTTCGATAAGTTCTTCGTTGGCGTCGTAGCCCATTTGCTTCAAGCGGAAATTCTTTGCCGCGACTTCGACGATAATCGCAAGGTTTCTGCCCATAATGACAGGGACGATAAGTTTCGGAATTTCGACGCCCAAAACGTTATAAGTACGCATCGGCGCGTCGCTTCTTTCGTAATCATGCGATTTTTCGTATTCGACAAGTTCGATAACAAGGTCGACGTTGGTTTTTCTTAAAATGCCCGCAACGCCGTACATGTTTCTGACGTTGATAAATCCGACGCCGCGAAGCTCGATAAAGTCCTGAATCTTGTCGGGCGAGGAGCCTTGTATCGTGTCCTTTATGACTTTCAGTTCGACAGCGTCGTCCGCGACGAGCATATGTCCCCTGTGAATGAGTTCGAGCGCGGTTTCGCTTTTACCGACACCGCTGATGCCCGTAAGCAGCACCCCGATGCCGTCGATGTCCAAGAGCGTTCCGTGTATTCTGGTTTTCGGCGCAAGAAAATCGTTCAGGAAATTGATGATATCGTTGACGACTTCCGACGTTATCGCGTTCGATTGCAAAACCGGCGTATCGTACTCTTTCGCAAGGTCAAGCATATCCTTGCACGGTTCGAGCCCCCTTGAAATTATGATGCACGGGACTTCCGTTTTGAACAGTTTTTTCAGCGCTGCACGGCGGTTTTCGTCGGTCATCTGATAAAGATAGTACATTTCGGCGTTGCCGAGCACCTGCACGCGGCTTCTTGCGAAATAGTCGTCAAAGCCCGAAAGAATAAGCCCCGGCCGGTTGACGCTCACCGTTTGCAACGTGATTTGCCGCGCGGTATTCATATAAATGATTTTCAGTTTAAGAAGGTTTGCGAAATCGCGAAGAGCGATAATTTCGCCGCTTGTTTCTTCGATTCCGGTATTGACTTTGATTTTCATAATTATCTCCTAAAAGCAAAACTTCCTTATGGTTTTCGCGACGCCGTCGTCTTCGCAGTTTTCCGCGATATAATCAGCCGCGTTTTTCAGTGTGTCAACGGCGTTTCCGACCGCAACGCCCATCCCCGCGACTTCGATCATTTGCAAATCGTTAAGGTTGTCGCCGAAAGTCATCGTGTCTGAAAGGCTTATGCCGTATTTGTTTGCAAGAAACTCGACCGCTTTCCCTTTGGACGCGTGCGCGTCGATCGCCTCGACGTTGTACGGCTTGCTACTGTTGATTAAAAGCCTGTCGCCGAATTCCTTGATCGCGGCGTTTCTGACCTGCTCCGTTATCGACGAATCCATGCTGCAATACACCTTGTTCACGGGCGCGTCCGTCGTTTTGAAAAACGCTTTGAAATCCCCGACGACGTTAAGCGGCACCCCGCAAACCCGCGCGTAATCCACGCTGTACGGATTTTCCTTTTCGACGCAAAGATTGTCCCCGACGTACACTTGCGGAAACACGTTTTGTTTTTTCATAAATTCCACGTAATCGACGGCAAGGTCTTTGTCGATATAGTTGACGAGCAGGGTTTCTTCGGTGTCGATATTTTTGATTAAAGAGCCCTGATAACTGATGATTTCGCCGTGCAGACCGAATTCCCGCGCGATTTTGACGATACTTCTGAACATTCTTCCCGTGCAAATCGCGAACCTGCCGCCGCGGGCGATATATTCGCGTATCGTGTCTTTCGTGAAATCGCTTATCACGCCGCTTTTCGGAAGCAACGTGTCGTCGTAGTCGCAAGCGATAAACTTATATTTCATAAGCGTTACCTCAAATTAAGTAAATACTATTATATATTATCCTTACGATTTCAACAACGATTTTTAGGCTTAAAAATTATTTTTGATTTTTGCCGTCGAAGAATGCGCGGATTTTTTCCGCGTCGCCTCTCGAAATGCCCTTGACGGACGCAAGCGTATCGACGGAAGCAGCTTTGATTCTGTCAATGGTTTTGAAATGATTGTATAAAATATCCGTTTTTTTGTCGCCGATACCTTCGATGTCTTTCAGGCTCGACACCTTTAAGCGGTTTGTGTGCAGGCGAGTGGCGTAATCCACCGCAAAACGATGCGCCTCGTCGCGGAGTCTCATCAAAAGCGCAAGCGCAGGCGAACGGCGCGACAAATAAAGCCCTTCCGATTTATCGGGAAAATATATTATTTCGTCGCTTTCGGCAAGGGAAATCATATTGACGTAAACCCCCGCTTCCCGCATTGCGTCCTGCGCGCGTGAAAGTTGACCTTTTCCGCCGTCAATGACAATAAGATCCGGGTGCGCGTTGAAACTTTCGTCCTCGGAATTTCCGATTTTCGAAAGGCGGCGAAGCAACGTTTCGTGCATGCTTTCAAAGTCGTTGTTCTGCTGGACTTTTACCTTGAAACGGCGATACGCGCTTTTTTTCGGCTCGCCGCTTTGGAACACCGTCATGCTCGCGACGACGTCCGTCCCGCTGAAATGCGAAATGTCGAAACACTCCATACGAGCGGGCGGCGAAGGAAGACGTAAAATCTCTTGCAGTTTCAACGCCGCGCCTTCGGTAAGGTTATATTTTTTCAGTTGTTTTACGACAAAGGTGTCAAGATAGTTTTTCGCGTTGTTTTCCGCCATTTCGACAAGTTGTTTTCTTATGCCGCGCTGCGGAACGATGATATTAAGTTTTTTGTCGAATTTATCGGATAACACACTTAACAATGCGTTTTCCGACGGTAAAGTTGTGTTTACGACGATTTCGTCGGGCGCATCCGGCATATTGTCATAGTATTGCAGTATGAATTGTTCCAGAAGATTCTTGTTAAGTTCAAGTTCATCTTTGGCTTTGTTTTCCGCATTTTCGACAGGTTTTACTAAGCCTGAATTTATGCTTTCGACGGGATAATTGTCGCCGCCGACAAGCTTTCCGCCGCGCACCATAAGCACCGATACGGCGGTATATACGCCGTTGTCCAAAACCGAAAACACGTCCATATTGTAGTCTTTCGGAAGTGCGGCGATTTGCTGACGGATAAGTTTATCGAGCGTGTGCAGGCGGTTTTTGAAATACAGTGCGCTTTCAAAATCTTCCCTTGCCGACGCGTCGTACATCTTCTTTTCAATGACTTTTTTTATCTCTTCGTCGTTTCCCTTTAAGAACGATATTACGTCGGAAATTACCTTGCCGTATTCCTCGCGGGTAACGTTTCCTGAACAAGGCGCAAGACACCGTCCGATATGACTCATCAGACACGGTCTGTGCGACGAAGGAAGGTGCGACAAATCCTTATTGCAACTTCTGACGGGGAACGCGCTGCCGATAAGTTCCAGAATATCTTTCGTGTTCACGCCGACCATATAGGGTCCGAAGTATTTGCTGCCGTCGTCGACAAGTTTCCTTACGACCTGCACCGACGGAAATTTTTCTTTGACGTTAATCTTGATGAAAGGATATTGTTTGTCGTCTTTCAACAAAATATTGTACTTCGGCGCGTACTTTTTGATAAGATTGTTTTCCAGAACGAGCGCTTCTTCTTCGGTCGCGCACATAATGTAACGAAAATCGACGATGTTTTCGACAAGTTTCATCGTTTTTTCGGTTTTTACGGAAGAGTGGAAATACTGACTTACTCTGTTTTTAAGATTGACCGCTTTCCCGACGTAAATGACCGTGCCGGAAGCGTCCGACATAATATATACGCCGGGGCTTTGCGGAAGGTCTTTCAGTTTTTGTCTGATTACGTCGTTCATGGTCGGATTTTTGAAAAATAATATTAAATGAAACCGCCGTCAACGGTAATTGCCTGCCCCGTGATAAAGGACGATTTGTCGGACAACAAAAACGACACTACGTCCGCAACGTCCTTGGGCGTGCCGATTCTGCCTATCGCCGTTTCGTCGATAAGAGTCTGCATTTCGCATGCAGTAAAGTTTTCTTTTCTCATCATATCGGTGTCGATGCAACCGGGACACACCGCGTTCACCCTGATTCCCGACAACCCGAGCTCCTTTGCCATCGCCTCGGAAAACGCAATAACGCCCGCTTTCGACGCGGAATAAACCGCCTCGCACGACGCGCCCGTTTTTCCCCATATCGACGACACGCTCACGATGACGCCGCTTTTTCTTTTCACCATATCGGGAATTACTTCTTTCACTGTATAAATAACGCCTTTCAGATTTGTGTCAATAACACTGTCACATTGACATAAATCCATGTCTTCGAGCAGCCCCGTCACGCTTATTCCCGCATTGCACACAAGGTGCGTTATGCTTCCGAATTTGTTCCTGACCGCGCTTACCATACTTGCGACCTCGTCGTACTTCGACACGTCGGCTTTCACAAGCATTACGGACGTATATTTTTCAAGCTCGTTTTTGAGCGCGACCGCCGCGCTTTCGCTTTTGTTGAAATTTATCGCGACATTGTAGCCTTCTTTTGCAAGCGTCCTTGCGATTTCCGCGCCGATACCTTTTGACGCGCCCGTTATCAATACCGTTTTCATAATTGTTTCCTTGATTTTTATATTTTATATTATATAATAACGTACATAATTTATCAATTATATTTTGCTTTACTTTTTTGCCGCTTTATTGTACAATACGCCCATATCGCATTTTTCTGAGGAAATATGAAAATACTCATCGTTTGTTCGTCAAATACCTGCCGCAGTCCTTATGCGGAATTTATATTCAAACGTCTGGTGTCGGAAAGCGACGTTCTGAAAAAGAATATCGAAAGCGTCACGTCGTCGGCGGTTTTCAATCAGTCGCGCGCGATGCACCCGAAAACTTACGCACTCCTTCTGGAAGAAGGCTTTGCAAAGGAGGAACTCGACGCCTTCAAGCCCGACTTCATTCTTAAAGACAGGAAAAAGTTTGACGAAGCTGACGTCATTATCGGCATGGGTTATCTTCAATGGTTTTTGCTTCCTTTTAAGTACAAGAAAAAATACGTCAATCTTTCAAAAGCCGCCATCGGAAAAAACATCAACATTCCCGATCCGTTTTACAGAAAGTCGATGGAATTTTACAAAAATACGATGGACGTCATCAAGACTTATCTCATCGTTTATGCCGAAAAACTTGAAAAAGAATTTTCAAAAAAAGATTAAGCGCGCCTTTTAAGCATTTTCACAATCACGATTATCAATACGGCAGCAACCGCCGAAAACGCAACCGCACTCGTAACGCCGCCCGACACCGCTCGGACGGTTTTTTCACTTGTTTTGACGTTCACTTTATATCCCGCAATCGTTTTGCCGCCGACGCTGCAAATTATCGTGTATTCGCCTTTTGTTTCGGGCGTAAAGGAAATTTCCGTGCCGATTTTCGTGTCGACGCGTCGCCCGTTTTCGTCGTAAATATCCCACACGATTACAAGTTCGGGATCGAGCATATACGCATTGTCAAGTTTATAAACGACGGTGCTTTCGGCGCGCACGACGGGATCGCCGACAACCGAAAGTTGCGCGTCTTCAACCGTTTGAACGTAGTTGACCTTGACGGTGATTATCTCGGACGTATCGTTGATATACGCGCTGTTCGCGGCGTAAATAAAATACGTTCCGGGCTCCGTCGGGGTAAAGTCGATCCTTGCGCCGTTTACGCTGTAAATAACTTCGCCGCCCGAAAGTGTTCCGTTTTTGCCGGCTTTCACGACGTACATTTTTATGCTCTTGTACGCGACGTCGGTTTCGGGCGCAAAGCCTTCTTCGTCAAAGTATCTGAGCTTTGCAAAAGCGACGACTCTTTTCGGCGACGAAATGTTCTGGTTAAGCGCGTCAAGGCTTTCGTCTTCGGTAAAGACTTTGATTTCTTTAATATGCTTAAAGTCAACAAAGGCACTTAAATTAAGTTTTTTTGCGGTATAAACACCGTTTCCGTACGATACTGTGCCTGTTGCAACGGCAGGAGTACTTGTCATCACGTCGTAAACGGTTGCCGATTTCCTGTTGAATCTTATTTCCAGCACCGCCGCCGCAAAGGATACGAAAGGAGTTGCCATGCTCGTGCCGTCTTTTGTGCAGTACGGCTCGGTTTCGCCCGACTTTGCCGCGCTTATTATTTTTTGTCCCGGCGCCGCAATGTCGTACGCCGCGCCGTAGTTGGATTTCGGCGCTGGAATAAGACCTTCGCCGTAATTCATAACGCCGATGACGTTTTCAAGGCACGCCGGGCTTCCAAGACTGTTTCCCGTGGACGATGAGTTATATCCTTTGTTTCCCGCCGCCGCGCACACGATGACGCCTTCGCACACCGCGCTTTGTATCATGACGTCAATCGCGCCGTTTTTGCCCCACGATGAAGTGTCCGACGATCTTATCATTTTTGTCAGCGACATATTTATCACAATCGTCTTCTTCTGCTTATCCTGCTTATCCTGCGTAGCAAGATCCCTGACGTAACCGATTGCGTCCACGACTGCGACGGAGTCGAAACTTCCTTTGCTGTCGCCGGCTTTCACGGGCAAAATCTTAATGTAGTCTTCAAGCCCGTATTTTTTGATTTCCTGCGCGACGATACCCGCAACGTGCGTGCCGTGCCCGACAAGAGTGCCGTTATTGCAAGTGTCGTTGATGTAATCTCTGCCGTTTTTATGAGTGATCGCGTTATACCAAAGTCCTTCGTCGCACAATACGCCGTCGAACAACTCGTGCGAGGCGTTAATCCCCGTGTCGATCACCGCAACAAGGACGGGATTATTTTTGAAATCGGCTTCTTCCGCCGGGGAAAGCCCGTCTTTAATCTTATTTATCGCTTGAAGAGTATCGTTGAAATTATTATAATCTTCGCCGTCAAACCATTGATTTGAAACGGCGTCGGGAAGCACGGCGGCATACGCGACGTCATTTGTGAAAAATCCGCACGAAAACGCACCCGCAATCAGCGCAAGCAACACTATGAATATGGTAAGATTTTTCACGGCTTGTTTTTTCATATCAAATATTATAGCCCACTTTTCCTTAAAACACAATAAAAAACCGCCCCTATGGGCGGTTTAAGCGATTTTTTCGGTCAGGCGTTCAGAACTTTCCTTAAAAATTCTTTCGTCCTGTCGTTTTGCGGGTGCTCGAAAAAGTCTTTCGGGTTGTTTTCTTCGGTGATTTTTCCTTCGGACATAAACAAAATTCTTGTGCCGACTTCTTTCGCAAACCCCATTTCGTGCGTGACGATAACCATCGTCATACCTTCTTCCGCAAGCTCCTTGATAAGGTCCAGAACTTCGCCGACCATTTCGGGATCGAGCGCAGACGTCGGCTCGTCAAAAAGCATGACTTTGGGATTCATTGCAAGCGCCCTTGCGATTGCAATACGCTGCTTTTGTCCGCCCGACAAGGTCGAAGGATACGCGTCGGCTTTTTGTTCCAGCCCGATTCTTTTCAAAAGTCGCAAAGCGTTTTCTTCCGCATGCGCCTTGATTTCCTTTTTCGACGAGAATTCCGGCGCGACGACCTGTTTTTCTGCAATATGGTTTTTATGCGAAACGGCGCGTTCTTTCTTTTCGATTTTCGCGGTGAGTTTCAGTTTCTTTTTCGTCAGTTCGGGATCGTACGTCGCATAGGTTTTCCCCTGCCTTTCTTCCGACTTTTTGGTTTTTTCCCATTCGGCGGAAACGTCTTTCAGCACGACTTTAAGTTCTTCCGACTGCTTTATGAGTTGTTCCTTTTCTGCGTCGATTTTAGCATTGATTTTATCGCCGTATTTTTTATAAAACTTATTATAAATCGGCACAAAAGCATTCTTTATCTTTTGTTTTCGCATATTTGAAATGCCGATTCTGACAGGTGCAAGCGTAATATTCTTTTTTACGGTATAGTTGTTGAAAAGGTTAAACTGCTGGAATACCATACCGATATTCTGACGTTGGACGTTTATGTTGACTTTAAGGTCGGCAAGGTCGTTGCCCATAAAAAGTATTCGCCCCGCCGTCGGATCTTCAAGAACGTTCAAGCACCTTAAAAACGTCGATTTTCCGCCGCCGGACGGCCCGACGATAACCACTTTTTCGCCTTCGTAAATCTTTGTCGAAATGTCGTCCAGAACAAGCAGATCGCCAAATTTTTTGGTAAGGTTTTCGACTTCCAGCATCGCTTTCTTTTCGTCGGCTTGCGCGTGGCATTCCGCCGCGATTAAACTTTCGTTTTCGTTATTTATCACTTTTCGCAAACCTCCTTTCAATCATCTTGATAATCACCGTCAGAATTCCGACAATGACAAGATAGAACAGCGCGAGTACGAGATACGGTATCATAAATTCGTACGACGACGAGCCGATAAGTTTGAACGCCTGCGTGAGATCAAACACGGCGATAAACCCGGCGACCGACGTGTCTTTGACAAGCGCGATAAGTTCGTTGCCGAGCGCGGGCAGGCTGTTTTTGAGCGCCTGCGGCAAAACGATTCTGAGCATCGTCGACGGATAAGAAAGCCCGAGCGCGCGCCCCGCTTCCCTTTGTCCCGCGTCGACGGACAAAATACCGCTGCGCATTATTTCCGAAACGTACGCGCCCGAATTTATGCCAAACGTAACGATTGCCACGACAAGTTTGTCGATATTGACGCCCGCAAGCGGGAAAATCACGTAATACAACAGCAAAAGTTGCACGACAATCGGCGTGCCCCTGAAAAACCCGACGTATATATCGCCGATTTTCGAAATCCACTTGAAAACTTTGTTTTGCTTTCCCGCAACCTTGACAATAGCAACGAAGGTACCTATACAGATACCTATCAGAAAGCCGAATACGGCAATGTACGCTGTGTTTTTGAAACCCAGCAGTACATTTTTGTATCCTTCGTTCTCAACGAACGACCTTATAAAGATTTGCCACTTTTTTTCAAACACGGTCTTATTTATTTACGTTTTTAAGAAGAGTTTGTGCAACCGCCTTATCGACGATGATAAACGAGATGTTGCCGTCAAGCATCGATTGTACCGCAAGTGCGGGAGAATCGTATCCGCTGAAATCGAGATTTGCAAAACCCGCAAATTCAAGCGCTTCGTTGCCTTTCACGAATTGCTGACCTGTCGTGCCGGCTTGTCCTCCGCACTTTGCCGCCGCTCCCGACAGAGAAGCGAGTTTTTGAAGCATTGCGTCCTTATCGGTGCATGCGTCGAACGTGGTGTCGTCCGCTTTGACAACGACGACTTGCGTGGTATCGAAGTAAGGTTTCGTGAAGTTTACCATTTGTTTGCGGTCTTCGCTTATGGTAAGAGCCGCCATACCGATGTCGTATTTGTCGATTGTCTGAACAGCCGTCACGACCGCGTCGAAATCCATATGTTCCACGACAAGGGTTTTGCCCATTTCGTCTGCGATAAGTTGCGCGATTTCGATGTCGATACCGGCGATTTTGTTGCCGTTGTAGTACTCAAACGGAGCAAAGTCGATATTCGTTGCTACGACAAGTTCGTTTGCGCCGTCGGTCGAGCTGGTTTTAATGCTGTTGCTGCCAAACGTCGCAAGCTGGTCTTCCGTGGCGTTAAGGTACTTGTCCATAATCGCATGGATTTCCGTGGCTTTTGCGTCAAGAATGCCGTTTACGGTGTTAAGAAGTTCCGTATCTTCCTTTTTGACGATGAAAGCATATTGTTCGCTTGAAAGGTCGACGTCGACCATTTTGATTTTTTCTGTTGCTCCGCCGTCTTTTTTGTCGCATGCGGTGAATGCGAACGCACAGATGATAACCATTGCGACGGTCAGTAATGCCGCGAGTATTTTTTTCATTTTTATACCTCAAAAAATTTATTTCGTTTTCGATGATGCAATCATAGCATAACTATTCGCGCTTGGCAAGCAATTTTGCATAAATATTCAAAAAAAATTAAATATTTTTGTATTTTGCCGTATATATGAATAAAATCCTGCATATTTTGCAAGATTTTATACATTTATTCGGTTTTATTGAATTTTACGAAAAGGATTTTTCAAAAACGACGTCGCCGTCAAGGGTTCTCACGACGAATCCGTTTTCGTCCAGAAGCATATACGACGGCTTGCACCCGTTCTTCGGAAGGGACGCCGACGCCACGCATACGCACGTCGTTCCGTCACATTCCGTCAGTTCGTTTACGTGAAAATGCCCGTACACCAGAAGGTCGCAACCTATCGGCAACACGTCCTTATTGAAATAATGCCCGTGCGTGAAAGTCACCCTTTCCCCGCCGACGTTTACGTGCACCGCGGGCGAAAACGGAAACGTTGAAATCATTTCGTCGATTTCGGCGTCGCAGTTCCCTTTGATTGCAATGATTTTGTCCGACAAGGAATTGAAAAGTTCCGCAACCTTCATCGGGGCGTGTTCTTCCGGCAAAGGGTTTCTGGGACCGTGATAGTACAAGTCGCCAAGGAGCACGAGTTTGTCCGCGCCCGACTTTTCAAATTCTTCCACGACCTTTTTCGCAAAGAAGTACGAGCCGTGTATATCCGTCGCGATAAAGTATTTCATATTATTCAAGCCCGTTGGGGTTCATTTTTTGCCAACGCCAGCTGTCTTCCGCCATGCGATGAAGATCGAACTTACATTCCCAGCCAAGTTCTTTTTTGGCTTTCGAGCAATCGGCGTAGCATTCCGCGATGTCGCCTGCGCGGCGGCCGTCGATCTGATACGCGATGGGGTGTCCGACAACTTTTGAAAACTCGTTAATCATTTCCAGCACGCTGTATCCGTGTCCGGTGCCGAGGTTGTAGATGACGAGCCCGGAATTTTCATGCAGTTTTTTAAGCGCGGCGATGTGACCTTTCGCAAGGTCGACGACGTGGATATAATCCCTGACGCCCGTGCCGTCTTTCGTGGGGTAATCGTTGCCGAAAACGTGGACTTTTTCAAGTTTCCCGACGGCAACCTGCGTGATATAAGGCACAAGGTTGTTGGGGATACCGTTGGGATCTTCGCCGATAAGCCCGCTTTCGTGCGCGCCGATGGGGTTGAAGTATCTTAAAAGCGCGATATTGAACGAGTTGTCGCTGTGATAAAAGTCTTTCAGGATCTGCTCGATCATAAGTTTCGTCTGTCCGTACGGATTGGTTGCGGACAGCGGAAAATCTTCAAAAATAGGCACCGACTTCGGGCAGCCGTAAACGGTCGCGGACGAAGAAAACACAAGGTTTTTCACGCCGCATTCGCGCATGCAGTCGATGAGAACGAGCGTGGAATTAAGGTTGTTGTCGTAATACGCAAGCGGGATTTTCACACTTTCGCCAACCGCTTTCAGCCCTGCGAAGTGGATTACGTCGGTGGGTTTTTCGTCCTTAAAGATTTTGAGTAATTTTGCTTTGTCGCGCACGTCCACGTTGTAAAATGCGGGACGTTTCCCCGTGATTTGTTCGATACGGTCGACAACGCCGATTTTCGAATTTGAAAGGTTATCGACAATTACGACGTCCTGATTATCGTTCAAAAGTTCGATAACGGTGTGGCTTCCGATATAACCGGTGCCGCCGGTGACCAAAACTTTGTTCATATATAACCTGCCTTTGGCGGATAATCCGCGAAATATTATTTTCGTATATAGTATATCACGAATTGAAAAAGTTGCAATAGGTAAAAAATAATCTGACAAAAAATTTACAACATAAATATATTTAATATATAAAATATACAAAAAAATAAGGCCCGTCTTCCGACGAGCCTTTTCGTTAAGCAAAAATTACTTTTTGAGTGCGATGGTTTCTTTTGCCTTATTGACGATGTCTTCGACCGTAAGGTGGAATTTTTCGGCAAGGTATTCTTTCTTGCCGACTTCGCCAAAGGTGTTGTTGACGCCGATCATGCCGACGGGAGCCGGGCACTTGGACACGACGACTTCGGACACCGCGCTGCCGAGACCGCCCTGCAAGGTGTGGTTTTCGCAAGTGACGAGCGCGCCGGTTGTCTTGACCGCGTTGACGATTGCTTCTTCGTCGATGGGTTTCCAGGTGTGGATATTCAAAACGCCCGCGTCGATGCCTTCTTCTTTCAGAATTTCGGCGGCTTTCAACGCTTTTTCAACCATAATACCGCTTGCGACAAGGGTAACGTCTTTGCCGGCTTTCACGGTGATGGCTTTGCCGAGTTTGAAATCGGGAACGTCGTCAAATATATGTTCGGGCTTTTTCCTGAACAGACGAATATAAACCGCACCGGGATAGTCGATAATCTGAGGGATTGCGCGGGCGAGCATTGCGCCGTCGGTAGGCTCGAAGCATACCATATTGGGAATTGCGCGCATAATCGCCATATCTTCAAACGGCATGTGGGTGCCGCCGTTGGCTTCCGCCATGATGCCGGGGTCGGAGCCGACGATTTTCACGTGTTGTTTTGCGTACGCGACGGAGATGAAAATCGTGTCGTAGCAACGACGTGTCGCGAACGGAGCGAACGAATATGCAAACGGGATTTTGCCCATTGCGGACATACCCGCGGCGATACCGATCATATTTGCCTCGGCGATACCGACGTTTACGAACCTGTCGGGATGCGCTTCTTTGAACGCTTTCGTTGCGTGGCAGCCCATAAGGTCGGCTTCCAGAACGACGATGCGTTTATCGGTGTTTGCGATTTCAGCCAAAGTATTGGCAAGCACTTGCCTCATTTCTTTTTCGTCAGTCATTATTCATACCTCCCCGTTTCTTTTCTCCAAAGTTCCTCGGGAATCGACATGCTGTGGCAGTTTGCGACGCCTTCGGTGAAGGACGCGCCGAATCCTTTTATCGTATCGAGGATAATCATGCTGGGTTTGCCCTTTTGCGCTTTTGCGGCGTCGATTGCGTCGGAGATAGCGACAAGGTCATGCCCGTTGATTTCTTGGGTGAAGAAGTTGAAAGCCTTCCACTTGTCCGCTGCGGGTGCAAGCGAGTTGATTGTATCGGTGGGGCCGTCAAGTTGCATTTTGTTGTTGTCAAGGAACACGATGAGATTGTCAAGGCCGTGGTTGCCCGCAAACATCGACGCTTCCCAGATCTGACCTTCCTGCGATTCACCGTCGCCGATGAAGCAGTAAATCGTTGCTGGATTATCGTCCATTTTTGCAGTCAGAGCCATGCCGACCGCCGCCGACAAACCTTGTCCCAAAGAACCCGCCGTAAAGTCGATACCGGGGGTTTTGTTCATATCGCAGTGCGAGGGAAGATTCGTCCCGTTTCTGTTCAAAGTGGATTCCCACTCGTGCGGGTAAAATCCGAGATCGCCAAGCACGGCGTACATTGCGGGACCTGCGTGTCCTTTGGACATAATAACGCGGTCGCGGTCTTGTTTTTTGGGATTTTTAGGGTCGACGTTTGCTTTGTCGTAGTAAATGACGGTAAGCGCGTCCATGACAGACATCGTGCCGCCGATATGTCCGACACCGAAGTGTCCGATAATTTCGATTGCGTCGTCACGGAGTTTTCTGGCTTTTGCCGTCAGGAAATCGAGTTTTTGTTTTTCCATATACTCCTCCTTACCTGAGATTGATTTTATTATATATTGTAAAACCCGCCCGTGTCAAAGCGAGTTTAACAAAATGTTTTCAGTATAAACAATTGAAAATATTTGTTTATTTTTTCGTGAATTTTTTCACGGGTTTATGCGATTGATCCTTTTTGGGCATTGCCGCCTGTTCCTGCGCCTTTCTTTCTTCGGCGCGGCGCTCCTTTTCCGCGGTGGCAGCCTCGATTTGTTTTTGTCTTTCTTCCGCTTTTTGCGCTTTTTCAAGGGCTTTTGCCTGCTGTTCTTTGCGCTTATCCGACGACTTTTTGAGTTTCAGCGACGTCTTTACGATATAATATACGGTGCTCAAAAAAGTGAACAGCAAAATAATGAGCGTGAAGTAATAACGGAAGTTATACCATTTAATATTGCCCGACGCGTATTCGTCGTACGCAAGAAGAATCGCGACGATAACGCTCACGAGTTCCACGACGGCTTCCATAATCGACGCGACTTTTTTGGTCGTTTTGATCTGATATTTCGCGTCGCCGATACTTTCTTTGACGGCTTTTTGATCCTTTATGCTTGCGATAACCTGCACGAAGAAACAAATCGCAAATACGATAATGAGCGGCAGCACCGCAAATTTGATAATGCCCGACGCTCCGCCCGCTTTTGCGCCTTCCGAAAAGCTGTTGACGGTCTTTACAATGAAAAGAACCATCGAAATAAGCGAGAAAACCATTGAAAGCGAAAGTCCCGTCGACTTTTTGTTTTTTGCCATAATCCTACCTCGAATGTCGTTGATAAAAACATATTAACACTTTATTTTGGGTTTTGCAATATTACGATTTTCTTTTGATAAATTTTTTATTGCCTATATCCGTTTTTGTTGATATAATCGAAATTAGGGAGATTGTTATGGAAGAAACTATTTCGAAAAAACCAAACGTAATATCGCGCCTTAAAACCGAGCTGAAAAAACCTTTCACGAAAAACATGTTTATGTTTTCGCTCGGGACGATCGGACGCGATTTTTTGTACTTTTTGTTCAACAGTTTTTTGATGACGTTCATATTGTTCACAAAGACTACTGACAACAAAATGCTGATGGTTGTCGGCGCAATCATCGTCGTCGCGCGTATTTTCGACGCTCTGAACGATCCCATTATGGGCGGCATCGTCGAAAACACACGTACGAAATGGGGCAAGTATAAGCCGTGGCAACTTCTGGGCGCAGTCCTTACGGGCGCGGTCATCATCTCGGTATTTTGCGTGAAACTTGACGGCTGGTCGTACATAGGATTTCTGGCGTTTGCCTACCTTATGTTCAGCATTACGTTCACGATGAACGATATTTCTTACTGGGGAATGTTGCCGTCACTGACGTCGGACGAACACGAACGCAACAAACTGACGTCGTGCGCGCAGCTTCTGGCGTCGGCGGGCGTCGGACTTGCCAGCCTTCTTATCCCCTTGTTCACGACGGGTTCGCTTGCAAAATGGGGCGCGCCCACGGGCTATAAGGTCATCGGTATCATCAGCGCGGTGCTTATGGTATTGTTCCAACTTTTTACAATCCTCGGCGTTAAGGAAAAACCCCTGCCCCCGATTAAGCCCGACAAGTCCGACAGACTTACCCTGAAAAAGATGTTCCAAACCATCGCCAAAAACGACCAACTTTTGTGGTGCGCGCTCATAATGCTCATTTTTTCAATCGGTACGGGTGTCGTCGGTGGCGGACTTTTGACGATGTACGTTTACTTCGAGTTTGGATACGAAGGCGGATACACCCTGCTTATCGGCTTAGGCTACGGCATAATTTCCACGCTGTTTACGGCGACTTATCCGTGGCTGTCCAAAAAGTTCGGGCGCAACAAAATCTTGTATTCCGCCGGTATCGCGACAATATTCGGCTTTGCCTTAATGCTGATTTTTGCCCTTGCAATCCCCACAGGCGCGCCGAAATCTTCGGAATGGTTTGCAAAATTTATTCTTATTGCGGTTGCATATACCTTCATCGGCTACGGCGCGGGTTTCTATATGATTATGGTAATCAATATGGCAAACACCGTGGAGTATAACGAGTGGAAGTATGGTCAGCGCAACGAAAGCCTTATCTTCTCCCTGCGCCCGTTCACCGCAAAACTCAGCAGCGCGCTTACGCAGGCTCTCGTTATCGGCGTTTACGCGGTCGCAAGTATCACGACTTACACGAACGCCATCTCCAACATCGAAAACGAGGCGTCCAAAAACCTTATCACCAACAAGGTGAAAATGGAAAAAATCACGGAGATTATCAACAAAGTTTCCCTGCAAGACAGACAAATCCTTGTGTCGTGCATGTGCATTATCCCCATCGTGTTTATGATTGTCGCGCTTATCCTTTACAAGAAAAAATGCACCCTGTCCGAAACGCGCCTTGCCGAAATGGTCAGGGAAACGGAAGCAAGAAAACTCGCGCTTGCCGGCGCAACCGAAAACACGGACGAGCCCGTCGCTTTTGAGGAACCCGTTGCGGAAGAATCCGCCCTTGCAAACGACGTCGTTTCTCCCCTGTCGGAAATCGCCGAAAACGTCGAAGACGCCGCTTTCGATAAGACTGAAAACGAATAATCAATCAAACCAAAACAAAAAGCGTTCGCCAACCCGCGAACGCTTTTTTTAATTGGTTTTTAACCGCCGTTAGTTTCTTTCAACAATGACCGTGCCGTCTTCTTTGACCTCGATCATATCGCCGTCTTTGACGTAGTCCAGAAACTCTTTGCCGAGTTGGTCGACGCCGACGATAAAGTTGTTTTCCCAGACTTTCGCAAGGATAAGTCCCGACGTCGCAAGGCTGTCCGCCGTTTCCGAAAACAGCATTGCCGCAGGCTGCGCTTTCATTGCACAAATGGTCTGCAAAATCATGCCGCCCGTCGTGCTGCCGATCGTGATGGGCAAACAAAGTGCTTTCCCCGTGATAAGTTTACCGAAAAGGTCGGGGTTGTTCTGATCGGAAACGAAGATTTTTGCGGTGCCCGCTTCCGTGTCCTTGGGCTTAATGCCCATTGCGCTTTTCTGGCAGGACGCAAGTGTATTGAATCCCTGATGCGAAACGACTGCTTCGGCTTTGATTGCGCCCCCTGCAAAAGGTCTGCCTTTGAATACTTTCTGTGACATATTACGCCTCCTGTCCGGTGATGAGTTTCAAAATATCCTCATCTTTCATGTACTTCGCTTTGGAATAAGTACGAAGTTTATTGCTGCTCGTTACGATGGGTTTTCCACCGCAAATCGGGTTGTTGGTGTACATAAGCGGGCAAATGGACGAAAGTCTTGCGCCGGTTGCGACAAGCTTTTTATAATCGTCTGTTTTTCTGAATTTTTCGGCGACTTGCGGGGCTGCCGTAAGGACGACTTGCGTCGTAACCTTGGTTTTACCGCTCTTTTTAAGACCTTCAACTATGTTATTTGTCCAGTTTACAAGTTGCGAATAAGTAAGATGCGGGCAACCGATGAACGCGACTTTCGCTTTTGCGTCCTTGTTTTTCCACATTACGGGATAGCCCTTGTAAACGCGTTCGAGTTCGGCGTCGTCGATGACGTAAGTCTTTGCGTTTTCGACGATAAGGCTTTCGCCATGTTCTTTCGCTTCGGGCGTAAGGTTGTCGACGTGATACAAACCGACCGCACCGTTCGACGCGGTTGCCGCGCCCATATCTTTAAGGTACGCTTTTGCGTCGTCGTTAAGTTCCGTCCCGATGAATTTGTCAAGGCCTACGATGTAAGGCACGTCTTCCATAACTTTCATGCCGATTGCACTGCCGAGAATCTGCGCTTCGGGTTTTTTGGTGGTTTTGACTTCCACTCTCCACGTTGCGCGGCGTCCTTCGTCCGTCGTGAATCCATAGTTCAACGCCCTGCCGAGAATGCTCTGGAACAAATCGATCATACCGCTGTTTCTGTTACAGCGCGCGCCGAGCACGGAGTTTGCGTATACGACCGCCGACGATTCCGCCCAACCGATAACCTCGCCCTTCTTTGGGACGTTTCCGACTTCGGGAAGGTAGCAGGTGCAGGTGAACGCGTTCTTTTTCAGCCCGACTTTTTCAAGCTGCGCCTCGTAATCGGCTTGTTTCGAATACATAAATTTCGTGAAAATAAGTTTTTCCAGGAAATTGCACTTCACGTTTTCAAAATCGTAAGGACGAGGGTCAACCGTAAAACCGTTGGGCGCTTTAAGTCCAGCGGCGATAATTTCGTCCATGATTTTGTAAACCGGATCAATCATTTTAAGACCGAAAGACGTCACAAGATGGCCGCAGCAATCGATGGGAATAAAATTCGTTGCTCCGACGGCATCGCCGAACAGCACGAGCGTTTTCAAAATTTTGGCTTTGGTTTCGCCCTCGTTTCCGTTCAGGATTGCAACTTCTTCGGGTGTGAGCTGCATTTTGTAATCCATAATTTGCCTCCGATTAGTTTTATCGTTTTTATTATAACGCAAAAGAGCGAAAATTGACAAGAATATTGTTAAAAATTATACAATGTTTATAAATATTCTTTGTTTGTTTTGTGGTTTTTGCGTTCACGCTTTCAATATTCGATTTTGAAATACATTAGCCACTCTTTGTACTTATCCTGACAGGACAGGCACGTGCCCGTAAGATACCCTTTTTCTTTGTTCCATTCTTTGAGCCCGCGGTAATAATACCATTTATGCTCCTCGTCAATAATGAACGGAACGACGTCGTTCATCAGACATTCCTTGAACATAATCAATCTTCCGATACGGCCGTTGCCGTCCTGAAACGGGTGAATCGACTCAAATTTTTTGTGAAATTCCAGAATTTCATCAAGGGTTTTTCGTTCCCCGCCGTTATATGCCGACAAAAGTTTTTTCATTTCGGTTTTTACGTTTTCGGGCGGACAGGTTTCGTTGCCGCCGACTTCGTTCGGAAGTTTCTTGTACTCCCCGACGTTAAACCAATTTTTGCGGCTGTCGCTCGTCCCGTTTTTAAGAATAAAATGAAGTTCTTTTATCATCGATTCCGAAAGCGGCTTTTTCGCGTTGTCGATAATATAGTCGACGCATTTGAAGTGGTTTGCCGTTTCGACGACGTCATCGACGTTGAACGCGCTGTTTTCCGCGCCGATTGTGTTTGTTTCAAAAATATATCTCGTCTGCTCGTGCGTGAGGGTGCTTCCTTCGATATGATTTGAGTTGTAAGTAAACTCGATTTGCGTTTTATGATAAATACCGCCGCGCAAGCCCGAATCTTTTTGCTCTTTCAATACGTTCAGCAACTTATTGTCGCTGAATTGTTTTCCGGGTTCCCGCGCGGGTTTTACGGCGTCTTCGGGTATATTCCAGGTTCTGCCCGTCTGGAAAGCGCCCGGAATTCTCCCCTCCGCACAATAATTCCTGACCATTCGGTCGGACACGTTCCATTTTTTTGCAATTTCGGCAACCGATACAAATTTCATAATAAAACCTCTCCGTTTCGTTACTTTAATTATATTCCATTATCGGAAATTTATCAATAAAATTTGCAACGAAAATTTCCGATAGCGGAAGTTTTACAATATATATTGCAACAAAATTTCCGATAGCGGAAGTTTTTTCGTTGTTCACAACAGCCATTCGTAAAACGCCGCAAAAAAAATAACACAAGCGCAGGTGTTACTTGTGTTACGGTTTGCAAAATTAAAATCTCTTATTCTGCGTTTTCGACGTATTTTTTGTGAAGTTCCTCGACGGCGAGTACGAATTTTGCGGTGTGGAATCCGTTTTCAAAAACGAATTTGAAAATCTCGTTATCTTCGGCAATTTCGATATTCTGTGCAAGTTTATAGGCAACCGTCGGGTGGTTTTTCAGCCCGAAAATCCTTGAAACTTCCTGCCCGCATTTCGTGCCGACGTACGTAATACCGTTTTTGTCAAGGACGATTTTCCCTTTTCCCGCTTCTTCGAAACGGTGCGTTTTATCGTCGGTGAGCAAAAGCGTGACATTTTCTTCAAACGAATAATCGGGGTTTTCGACTTCCTTTTTCACTTCGTCGCGCTGGAATTTGTACCATTCGCTGACAAATTCGAAACACTTGTCGTTTTCGCCCGACGGGCGGAGAGTCCCGTCCGTGTTATATTTCACGGTATTGCCGCAGGCGGTGCATCTGAACGTCCTGTATTTCGACACGTTTTTGAATTCCGCGCCGCATCGGGGGCATTTATACAAAAGTTTTTCAAGGGTTTCCGCCAGGCGCAAGCCGTAAACCTTTCTGTTCTGCTCCTTGAAAGCGACGTTGTCGTCGTACGAAAAGTTTTTCAGGATATATTCGTATATTTCTTCATTCGACATATCGCCGATATCGTCGGTGCTTAAAAGGGGTTCCATTTTAAGCGTTACTTTTCCGGGACGTTTCTTCCCCCACTTCGGGCGGGTAACGTAACTTCCGACGGTGATCCCCTTGATTACCGGGCAGTTCAGAAACTTAATAAGTTTCCCGATCGACGGCGCGATATACCCTGTCGAGCCGTCCACCGTAATGCGCCCCTCGGGGAACAATAATACGCTGTTTCCGTTGTCAAGATTGCGTTTTATATGCTTTATGCACGAAAAATCGCTTGTAAACTGCTTTTTCGGTATTGCGCCGAAATCGGTGAACAATTTCCCCAAAAACTTCATATAAAAAACGTTGCTGGTTACGACCACATTCATAGGGTGCGGATACACGCAGTTTGAAAAATATAAAAAGTCAACCCACGACGTGTGATTTCCAAGCACCAGAAACGGACCCTTCATCCCTTTGATTGCGGATTTATCGACTTTGAATCCGTACCTTATACTTCCTACGACTTTGAAAAGTCGCGCGCAAAAGCGGTACAACCGCATATTTATCGTCGATTGTTCCAGCATCGTCTTTTTGTTTTTTTTCGTCGATTCTTGTTTCAAAGTTTCCCTTTCAGTCAAAGTATCGTTTGTGCAGTTCCTCGATTGCAAGCACGAATTTCGTACTGAACAATCCTTCGGTAAACGCAAATCTGTAAATATTCCCGTCTTCGGACACTTCCAAATTTTCGCCCATCTTAAAGGCGATCGTGCCGCGGTTTTCGATTTTGAATTCCAGCGATTTGTTTTCGCCCGTTGTTCCGACGTACTTTATACCGTCTTTGGACACGGAAAGAGTGCCTTCCCCGTCTTTTACGAATTTATTGAGTTTTTCGTTGTTGACGTAAAGCGCGACTTTCCCTTCGAGCCTGAAATTTTCGTCCTTGATCTGTTCTTTCAGATCCTGCCTTTCAAAGTCGTACCAGTCGCTTATATAATCAAAAGTTTTGCCTTTAATCGCGTGGAGTATTCCGTCGCGCCCGTACTCGACGGTATTTCCGCACTGCGTGCATTTCATGACGTTGCCTTTCGTGACGTTTTTGAATTCCGCGCCGCAACGGGGGCATTTATAAAGGATTTTTTCAAGACCTTCCGCACGCTTATTGCACCTTGAAATTTTCCTATGTTCTTCCACAAGGTTTCTGTTGTCGTCAAAGCGCAGTCTGTTTGTGATTTTTGCGGCGATGTCCGCCGCCGACATATTTTTGATTTCTTCTTTTGTCAGAACCGGCGCGAGTTTCAGCGTGACTTTCGTGCGGCGTGGTTTCCCCCATTTCGGTCCGCCGGTGTATCCGCCGTGAGTAACGCCCGCAACTACAGTGCAGTCCAGAAACTTTATAAGTTTCCCGATCGACGGCGCGATATAGCCCGTCGTACCGTCAATCGAAACACGACCTTCCGGGAAAAGCAAAACGTGCGTGCCCGCGTCGATATTCTTTTTGATTTGTTTGATGCACTGAAAATCCGCCGTAAATTGTTTCTTTTTAATCGTGCCGAACGACCTTATGAACTTGCCGTAGACCTTGCGATAAATCATATTTTCCGCAACGACGAAATTTATGGGCTTTGGATAAACGCCGGCTGTAAAATACAAAAAGTCAATGGGCGACGTGTGGTTGCCCACGATAAGATACGGCCCTTTTACGCCTTTCAGCGCGGATTTATCCGTCCTTACCCCGACGATGATTTTTGAAAGACCGATAAGCACGGGCATCAGCGTGCGGTAAAGAAACATATTTATCGTTTTTTTGTCGTTTTTCCTGCTTTTGGCTGCCATTTTCCTTATCCTACTTTATGTATTATAATATAGTATTTGAAAAAAATCAACGCGGATTTTTAATTTTTGTCGATTTGTTTCGGCGCATAAAAAAACGTCGCGCTTTCGCACGACGCCTTTGACTTGTTTTTTCCTTATACGTTAAGAAGACGGAAGATTTTGCCCTTCATAATCATCGAGATAAGGTCGCACACCCAAATGAGCCAACCGCCGAAGATACGAATGATACCGGCAACGATTTTGCCTTCCGAAAACCTTGTAACGACGCCCAATACCCATGCGGTAACGGGAATGATTGCCAAAATAATGCTTACTATTCTTGAAAGACCAAAGTAGTCTTTTTTGCTTGCTGCCATACAATTCCTCCAAGTATTTTGATGTTTATATTTTATCACCTTGCGCGGGTGTTGTCAATAACGTTTATAAATTCTTGAACACGGGTTCGGCTTGTTTTCCGTTCAGTGCAAGTTTCACCGCGTCGGGGACGATTGAAAAATCGGCGATGAGCGATTTCGTTTTTATGTTGGGCGCGTCCTGTCCCATCGGTACAAAGTATACGTTCTTCGTGTTCAGAAGATGACCGAGATTTTTTGCGTTCGCGCCCAGCGCGTCGTTGCTCGACAGCGCGATAAGCACGGGACGGCAGTTTCTGAGATGCGCCTTGACCGCAAGCGTTACGGGAGTGTCCGTTATGCCGTTTGCGAGTTTTGAAAGAGTGTTCCCTGTGCAAGGACACACGACGATAAGATCGAGTTTTTCTTTCGTACCGAGCGGCTCGGCGTTCACAAGGTCGCATATCGGATATTTTCCCGTGATCCGCACCGTTTCGGAATAAAAATCTTTCGCCTTATAAAAGCGTGTGTCGAGATTGCAGGTATTATACGAAAAAATCGGCACAAGTTCATATCCTTTGTCGACAAGAGCCTGCATCACCGCAAGCGTTTTCGAAAAGGTGCAAAAACTGCCCGTTACCGCATATCCGATTTTTGTCATAATTTCCCCTCCGTCACGATTTTTGCGATTATTTTCCCCGCCGATTCGCTTCTGTACTTCACCGGGAGCGCGGGATACACGCCGTATTTTATCGACAGTTCCGCCATCAGGTTTTTGTCAAAGCCGTACGGCGGCGACGCGATATCGACGATTTCGGCGTCGGGTTTCATTTTTGTCAATCGCGCTTCGTCGATGATCCGCGCCGGCGCGGTGTTCACGATAAAATCGAATTCTTCGATACTTTCGCCGTACGGAAGCGCGTTTGCGCCCTTTTTTACGCTGTCCGCGCGCGACGTCATCACCGATACTTTCACGTTAAGCCTTAAAAGTATATCGACGATTTCCTTGCCCGACGCGCCGTTGCCGACGACAAGCACTCTTTTGTCCGAGATTTTCGTCTTCGATTTTTCCAGAAGGATAATAAGCACGCCTTCAGCAGTCAGCACGGAATTTTCTTTTTTGAATTCTTCGACGTCGCCGTATTTAATCATTTTTACGGACTTTTCGGCAAGAATCCGCCGTGCGTCCTCGTCAAAATCGAACGCGTACGCCCGCGCGCCCCACGGTATGCGCTTCGTATCTTCTTTTATGACCTTAACGTTCGGCTGAAACACGCACACGACGTCCTGCGTTTTTTCGACGGACAGAAGTTTTCTTGCCTCGTTCATTCTTTCGTCGTTTCCGAAAACCATATACATATCGACCACCCCATATTGTAGCCTATGAATACGGCTGTCGCGCGGTGAATGTGTCAAGGCGGGAATTTTCAAACTATGCCAGACAAGATTAAAACGAACCGTGGTCTGACAGCGAATTTTTGACTAATACATCGTTACGCTCACGGCTTATACATCAAGTATTAACCCGTTCGCGTGCCTTGTCTTAGCCTAAAATTTCGACGTCGGACTTGCCCGCAACCAAAACGCCGATATTCCGATGATTTTTGGTAAAGGCGAACGCAGACGTACTATACGTACTTCAAGCGAGAATTTGACAAAAAGCGCGGAAATTGCGGCATTTTGGCAAGGTTCATTTTAATCTTGTCTGGCATACTGTAAAAGGGGGCGGTTATGAACAAGACTTATTTTTTAGGCAGCAATACGGCATACGGATTTTTCGGCGATTACGCACATCTTACGCGCGGCAAGACGGTGATATTGAAAGGTGGCGCGGGGACGGGAAAATCCACGTTAATGAAAAAGGTCAACGAGATTGCGCTCGACGCCGGGTTTATGACGGAAACTTATCGTTGCAGCAGCGACGTATCGTCTTTCGACGCGGTGTTCGTTCCGTCAAAGAATTTTGCGGTAATCGACGGGACTTCTCCGCACGTTACGGAAGCGGAAATTCCGCTTGTGTCGGGCTTTGTGTTCAATCTTCTCGACGCGGCGGACGAAAAGAAAATCGCGCCGTACAAAGACGATATAAAATATGCAGTATCCTGCAAGAAACAATACTTTAACGACGCGTATTGCAACCTTAACTGTGCAAACTTGATTTTTGAAAATAATAAACGGAAACTTTCCGCCGCATTTAATAAAGCCGTCGCAAGTGCCGCAAAAGATACTTTTGCCGCGCTCGAACTATCACACGGCTTGCGCGAAACCCGCTTTGTCGCTGCAATTTCGGACGAAGGTTTCGTCGACTTTTTAAGCGACGATTTCAAAGGTTTATATACGATCGGTGTGCGCGCGGAATATCCCGAAATTATTATGCTTTATATCACGAAACTTTTGTCGCTTTTTGCGGCGAACGACGTGGAATATACGGCTTTCCGCTCGCCTTTTTCGCCTGACTTTTTTGACGCGGTTAAGGTCGGAAACGTCGTTATCGCGGATATTGACAGATTTGAAAAATGCGACGAAATAATAACTTTGGACGCGCCCGTGTCCTTGACGCTTCGTACCGATCTGGACGCCGCAGAAAACCTTCATCGCACGTTTGTTGACAAGGCAATCGCAAATATCCGCCTTGCCCGCCTTACCCATATCGGCATCGAGAAAATTTATTCGCCCGCAATGGACTGGACGGACGTCAACAATAAAACCGACAAAATCTTGTGCCTGCTTTTCGATTGCTGATTTGTTAAAAATTGTAAATCCGCAACCTGTATATAATCTTCCTTTCTTGCAAATACTACAAGTACCAAATAAAAGGAGAGATTGTATGGCGAAAAACAGACAGAATGCCAAGGAAAAGGCATCTTCCAAGAAAGCCGCTACAAGCGCAAACCGCGCTACGTCAACCAAGTCCGAAAGCGACTGCTGCGGATGTGGCAAAGACAAATAATTAACTTTTTTTGGAAGACGGAAAAACCGAAGCGTTTGCCTCGGTTTTTTTGTTTATGTTTTTTATTTCCGCCCTACGATATCGTCAAGCGACGTGTCGAAATAGTCCGCAATTTTCCCTTTTGTTCATATTCTTGACATTTCACCGTTTGGTGATATAAAATATTTATATACTTTTGGAAAAGTAAGTAAAAAGACAAACAGAAAATTGCCGCAATAACGGCACAAAAAGGGGGATTTTATGTTTAATAATATTGACAGAAAAATTAAAGGACTTGCCGTTTTCTGCACTATTGTCGGAATAATCGGCTCTTTTATCGGAACAATATACTTTTGGATTAATGATGCTGTTTTGATAGGATTTATTGTTTTGATTTGTGGAATACTTGCATCTTGGATCGGTTCTTTTATGTTGTATGGATTTGGTGAATTGATTAGTAAATCTTCAAACATTGAGGAAGGAATAAAAAGACTACAATTCTTAACGGTTGGTCAAAATTCAAATCAAAGCAATAAGTACAATGACCTACTTTGCAAAGTAAACAAAGATATCGTTAATGATTTTTTTGACGAACACTTAACACAATCTGCCCGTAATGAAAATGCAGTTAAAGGAAAAGCGACTAATTCTACTTATGATGATAATTCGATTAAAGAGATTTCAACAAGTAATATTTTAATTCGTTTCAAAATTGCAAATTTTCAGCCGGCATATAACAATAAATTGATTGGAAAAATTATGCAAATAGAACATGTTACCAATGCCGATATTTCACCCGAAGGAATCCTTACTTGTTATTATGACGATACCATTAAAACTCCGTCAGATATTGCAGCATTAAAAGAGGTAATCAAAGCAAATTGCAAAATAGATTTATAATACTCTCATTACTATTAAAAAGCACCGCGGTTGCGGTGCTTTCGTTTATAAGGTAAGATTCATTTCTTTCAGTTTTTCGTCAAGGTTGAATTCTTCGATTTTCCCTTTTGTCACAAGGAAGTCGCGTTTTCCGAGTGCGAAAATATATCTGTCCGACTTTATGCTGTCGCTGTAAACGTCCATGACTTCCGCGTCGGGCAACACTTCTCTGAACCTTCTGACCTTTTCGGCGTGGCGGCACACTTCGGAGCGCATGATTCCGTGCTTTCTGTCGTGTGTCGTGCAGATGACGTAATCGACGTTCATTCGCCGTGCGATTTCTTCAATCAGAAAGTCCGGGCTTGCGCTGATAATCACCGTCGTGCGTTTGCGGTTTTCGGGTTTGAACCAGTCGTAAACGTATTTTTCGTACTTATCCCAATACTTTTTCACGTTCTTTTCGTTGTTGATAAGGCGGATATACAAAAACGCCACCTTCTTGCACGTGCGGACGGATATGATATGCGTCAGCATCATCATACCCCAGATAAATTGAAACGGCAGCAACAGTATGATCCACGGATTGTGCACCATGCAAAAGCCCCAGTATTTCAGCGCGCTGTCAAACGGCACAACCGTCTTATCAAAATCGTAAATGTCAACTTGCATAATTAAAGATTCTTTCCCCACTTTTTGAGTTTTCCGTCGCTGACAAGGTCAAAACCGCACCTTTCAAGGACTTTTTCGGATTTTACGTTATCTTCTCTTGTTTCGGCAAAAACTCGGTTTACGCCCAACAGAGCCGCCAATTTCAGCAACCCTTTCACGCTTTCGGTCATGTAGCCTTTGCCTTCGTACTTTTTGTTAAGACCGAACCCGATTTCCGTTTCGCCGCCCTTCGGCACACCCTTAAAACCGATGCTCCCGATGACAACGCCTTTCAGCTCGATAAGCCACATTGTCAGAAAGACTTTGTTATCCTCGTCTTCCTTTACTTCTTCCGCGCACCAACCGAGTATGCTTTTCAATTCGTCGTTTATGCTTTCGCCGTCGTATTTCGCGTCGTACTCTCTTTCAAATTCTTTTACGTCGCGCGACAGCGTTTCCAGCATATCCGCGTCAAGCGGCACGATTCTGAGCCTTCCCGTTTCGATAACCATATTTAGATTTTATCACACTTTTAATTTGTTTCAAACAACTTTCGCACAAAAAAACCGTGACCTCCGCCACAGTTTTCCCGTTTCTTATTTCCTCATTTATTCTAACGTTAATATTGATTGATAGTATTTATTTTCAATTGGCATATAATCATAAAAACTCAAACCTAACTTAGTTTCCTGAAAACGCCAAAATCTTTGATAGTTTTTGAAAAAGGCGAACGCAGTTGTACTGAGCGTACTACAAGCGAGTATTTTTTGAAAATGGCGAAGATTTTGGCGTTTTTTACAAAGTAAAAAGCACTTACGAAACGTAAGTGCTTTTTTTGGAATTCGGCGGCTACATACTCTCCCGGGCCGTGTCCAGCCAAGTACCATCTGCGTAGAAAGGCTTAACTTCTGTGTTCGGTATGAGAACAGGTGGACCCCTTTCGCTATCGCCACCGAAATGGTTGAATGTTTCTAATGCACATTCACAACTGCATAAACTTGAGATTGGATTTCATAGTAACCTTAAATGCGTTTTAAACTTATTTGTATAATGACTTCATCAATTTCTTGATTAAGCCCTCGACCTATTAGTATCGGTCAGCTGAACACGTTACCGTGCTTACACCTCCGACCTATCAACCTTGTAGTCTTCAAGGGGTCTTACTATCTTATGATATGGGATATCTAATCTTGAGGTGGGTTTCACGCTTAGATGCTTTCAGCGTTTATCCCATCCGCACATCGCTACCCTGCTGTGCCGCTGGCGCGACAACAGGTGCACCATAGGTGCGTCCACTCTGGTCCTCTCGTACTAGGAGCAGATCCTCTCAAATATCCTACGCCCACGATGGATAGGGACCGAACTGTCTCACGACGTTCTGAACCCAGC
>ENA-UAOW01000108-UAOW01000108.1-human-gut-metagenome-genome-assembly--contig:-NODE-108-length-50277-cov-8.794692_pt1 | contig 50277 bp, 43 predicted proteins | sample MGYA00243470_ERZ654559 | MGnify/ENA primary metagenome ERZ654559 (study PRJEB26926, sample SAMN06164851) | human gut metagenome | biome: ENVO:00009003; feature: ENVO:2100002; material: ENVO:00002003...
GGGCTGGTGATGACAAACGCCACCACCGTGGAAGCCCACGGCATCTGCTGGATCTGGGGGAAGGCGCTCAGGAACGCCATTATCACAAACGGCCAGCCAGCCACCGCCGCGATGGCCGCCACGCCCCTGACCCATTTCTTTTCCCGGAGCCAATCGATGCCCTGCCAGACGATGCACAGCAGCATCAGATCCTGAAAAATAGCATTCAGCGGGTAGAAGCCATCCCCGCGCCGGAAGGCCTTGGCGTAGATCATAAAGAATTCCAGCGCCGCCATAGCTGTGCCGATAGCCCAGATGCGGATAAAATACCGCTTGCGGTCATGGGTGTGGGCAAAGCCCTCCACCGTGCAGAACAGAAACAGCGGCGCACTGAGCCGCCCCAGCATACTGAACACCGTCGGGATGCAGCCGGTGAACTCGAAGAAATAATGAATGTGGTCCAGTACCATCAGCGCCAGTGCAATGGTCTTGAGCTGGGTACCGTCCAGCCCTTTTTTCGTTAATTTGTCCATACAGACTCTCCTTTCCTTGTGCATTCAGTGTAACAGGGAAATCTGTAGAAAGTATAAAGTTCTGCTTTTATAATACTATTTTTTGCCCCAAAACGCAACAAAAAAGCCCTGAGATTTCTCTCAGAGCTTTCTGTTCAAGTCGGCGACTACCTATTTTCACAAGCCGTTTCCAGCTAACTATCTTCGGCACAAGTAAGCTTAACTTCTGTGTTCGGAATGGGAACAGGTGGAACCTTACCGTCATCGACACCGACCGATTTGACTGAATCAGTATAACACATTTCTGTGCTTCTGTCCAGTATTTCTTAGAAGGACGTGCCTTCAAAACTGAATAATCACTGCTAACATTTTTTCGTTGACTTAAAAGTCTCAAGCGAATTGTGGTCAAGCCCTCGACCTATTAGTACACGCTTGCTGAATGGATCACTCCACTTACACATCGTGCCTATCAACCTTGTAGTCTTCAAGGGGTCTTACTTGTTTGAAACAATGGGATATCTTATCTTTGGGTCGGCTTCACGCTTAGATGCTTTCAGCGTTTATCCGATCCGTACATAGTTGCCCAGCTATGCCCTTGGCAGAACAACTGGTGCGCCAGAGGTACGTCCGCTCCGGTCCTCTCGTACTAGGAACAGCTCCCATCAAATATCCTGCGCCCACGACAGATAGGGACCGAACTGTCTCACGACGTTCTGAACCCAGCTCGCGTACCGCTTTAATTGGCGAACAGCCAAACCCTTGGGACCGAATACAGCCCCAGGATGCGATGAGCCGACATCGAGGTGCCAAACCTCCCCGTCGATGTGGACTCTTGGGGGAGATCAGCCTGTTATCCCCAGGGTAGCTTTTATCCGTTGAGCGATGGCATTTCCACTCACATACCACCGGATCACTAACTCCAACTTTCGTTACTGCTCGACCCGTCAGTCTCGCAGTTAGGCTCGCTTCTGCGTTTGCACTCTTTTGCTTGATTTCCGTTCAAGCTGAGCGAACCTTTGAACGCCTCCGTTACTCTTTAGGAGGCGACCGCCCCAGTCAAACTGCCCACCTAACAATGTCCCCCGCCTTGATTCAAAGGCGCAGGTTAGAATTCCAATATCGCAAGGATGGTATCCCAACGGCCACTCCACAAATGCCAAAGCACTTGTTTCCCTGTGTCCCATCTATCCTGTGCATGCAACATCGAAACCCAATATTAGGCTACAGTAAAGCTCCATGGGGTCTTTCCGTCTTGTCGCGGGTAACCGGCATCTTCACCGGTACTACAATTTCGCCGGGCGGGCTGTTGAGACAGTGCCCAAATCGTTACGCCATTCGTGCGGGTCAGAACTTACCTGACAAGGAATTTCGCTACCTTAGGACCGTTATAGTTACGGCCGCCGTTCACTGGGGCTTCGATTCAATGCTTGCACATCTCCTCTTAACCTTCCAGCACCGGGCAGGCGTCAGCTCGTATACGTCATCTTTCGATTTAGCACAAACCTGTGTTTTTGGTAAACAGTTGCCTGGGCCTATTCTCTGCGGCTCACTCTCGTGAGCACCCCTTATTCCGAAGTTACGGGGTCAACTTGCCGAGTTCCTTAACAACCCTTCTCCCGTTGGCCTTAGAATTCTCTTCCTACCTACCTGTGTCGGTTTGCGGTACGGACACATAAGATATACACTAAGCTTTTCTCGCCTTCATCCACGCTGACTTCACTACTTGATTTCGTTCCCTTACGACCGGGGTAACCAACACCCGGCATCAGCTCTTCAAAAGTGTCCCTTAGTTTAAATCTTTCTGTGGTAACGGAATTTCAACCGTTTGTGCATCGGCTACGCTTTTCAGCCTCACCTTAGCTTCCGACTTACTTGGAGCGGACGAACCTTCCTCCAAAAACCTTAGGCTTTCGGCCATTATGATTCTCACATAATTCTCGCTACTCATTCCGGCATTCTCACTTGAATGAAGTCCACCGTCGCTTTCGCTACGACTTCACCCCTCATTCAACGCTCCCCTACCCCTGTCACATAGTGACAAGCCTAAGCTTCGGTGTACGTTTTAGCCCCGTTAAATTTTCCGCGCAAAGTCACTCGACCAGTGAGCTATTACGCACTCTTTTAATGTATGGCTGCTTCTAAGCCAACATCCTGGTTGTCTACGCAATTTCACATCGTTTTCCACTTAAACGTACTTTGGGACCTTAGCTGTAGGTCTGGGCTGTTTCCCTTTCGACTATGAAACTTATCTCACACAGTCTGACTCCCGTGCATGATTATTCGGCATTCAGAGTTTGATAGGCTTCGGTAATCTCTCGACCCCTAGGCCATTCAGTGCTTTACCTCCGATAATCTTGATCACGAGGCTAGTCCTAAAACTATTTCGGGGAGAACCAGCTATATCCGGGTTCGATTGGAATTTCTCCGCTATCCACACCTCATCCCCTACCATTTCAACGGGAGTGGGTTCGGACCTCCATGAGGTTTTACCCTCACTTCATCCTGGACATGGATAGGTCACCCGGTTTCGGGTCTATTGCATGCAACTGAACGTGCTGTTAACACTCGCTCTCACTTCGGCTCCGTAGCTGAACTACTTAACCTCGCTGCATACAATAACTCGCCGGACCATTCTACAATAGGTACCTTATCACACTTTGACGTGCTCTAAGTGCTTGTAAGCACAGGGTTTCAGGTTCTCTTTCACTCCCCTCCCGGGGTGCTTTTCACCTTTCCTTCACAGTACTATTCGCTATCGGTCATCAGGTAGTATTTAGGCTTGGAGGATGGTCCCCCCATCTTCCCACGGGATTTCACGTGCCCCGCGGTACTTCGGATACTGCTCGTCAACTTTCGTTTTCACCTACAGGATTCTCACCTTCTTTGATCAGCCTTCCCATGCTGTTCGGTTAACAATCGTTGTACTAAATGCAGTCCTAAACCCCGAAAGGATTGCTCCTCTCGGTTTAGCCTCTTCCGCTTTCGCTCGCCACTACTCACAGAATCTCGGTTGATTTCTTTTCCTCGCCCTACTTAGATGTTTCAGTTCGGGCGGTTCCCCTCATATACCTATTTATTCAGTATATGATACATGGACTTGACTCCATGTGGATTGCTCCATTCGGACATCTACGGATCATATCGTGCTTGCCAATCCCCGTAGCTTTTCGCAGCTTACCACGTCCTTCATCGGCTCCTGATGCCAAGGCATCCTCCCTGCGCTCTTATTAGCTTAACCTATTCAAGAATTATGTCTTGTTTTTCAACAGAAGAATTGTTTGAAATTGTATTTTACCCATTAAATTTCTTTAATTGGATATCTTTAATTTCCTCTTTGTTGTTTCGTTATTCAATTTTCAAAGAACATCTCTCACTCTCCGACATTTGAAGTCCTTGAGTGTTATTTGGTGGAGATGAGGAGAATCGAACTCCTGACCCCCTGCTTGCAAGGCAGGTGCTCTCCCAGCTGAGCTACACCCCCATATTTATTTTTACAACGATATATATTTTATAATATATGTTTTTCAGTTGAAAAATCCTACTGTATGCCGGTTTGTTTGGATGAAATTTATGGACTTTAAATTTTGCATTTTGATTTTTTAATCTACTCAAATAAAGATTATTGCGATATTCGAATAGAACAACTGATAATAACGGTGTGTTTATAAAAATATTTTCAATATTCGGGTGCGATTTGTGACTATGGCATTGATATTATTTCTACCTTTGTGGTGCAATGAAAAAGTATTTGACAGGCATATTGTTCGGTTTGTTTTTCTTGTTCGGTTTGTGTGAAATAACCGGGTATGGAAATCAGATAAATTCACTGGAGGATTTTGTGTCTGTTCAGGAATCCGGAACAGGGGTAAATGCAGTTACTGCATGTGCCGACGGAAGGGAATTCGACGTATTTTATCTGTATCTGGGAGAGATTCCGGCAACTATTGTCGTTACTTCGAGGGGAGGAAATTTTTTTCGTACATTGCGATTTCAATCTACCATTCGTGTACTTTCTGCAATAGATATTCCATTAGTGGAAAAGAATTCCAAAGGAGAATATTTTCATTTTAGTTTTGGGAGGACGTCCTACCGGTATTTTGTATATACCTTGCGGCGTTTGTTGATTTAGCCTGTATTTATTTTCGAAGGATATATACCGGGGATAGGTATGTCCGCAATTCACTTTACACTGTTTATAACTTTCAGTAAGCCGGGGAAATTTCCGGTTTTCTGTCGGGTGTTTTCAGTTGTCGGGAAGAAACTGATATCCATTTCTGACGGAGAGCTTACAGCTTGAGCGGATGAAATGTATTTCCCGGCATAAAATCAATTTGAACGAATTATTTATTTTTAAAATTATTGGGCTATGTCAAGTTTATTATTGTATACATTGGGGATGATGGGATTGACTTTTTTCATCGGTTTTTTTGTTGCAGCAATCATTAAAACAATTGCTAATTGGGCTGATTTTTTGGATTATTATCATTTTTACCGGAAGAAAATACTGAAGGTAAGAAATATCCGGACGGAGGAGCCGGCGGTAATGGTGGAAGGGCCTGCACGGAAAGAAAGGATGCACGAGGATATCTATCGGAAGTTGCGGCATAAGGCAAATGAAATATGGAACGGTTTCAGGTTACATAAGAAAATAGCTATCTGATTTCTTTAATCCTACAGGTTACTTTTGCTATGGAAAATATTGATTTTTATAGTTTGTTCCAGGGAGTCGGTACGATGGCCGCCGGCGGATGGTTGCTGGCTGTGACACGTATTGCTTTGGTTATTCTGGGTTGTGCAGTGATTTATTTAGGTTGGAAAGGTGTACTCGAGCCCATGATTATGATTCCGATGGGATTGGGTATGATTGCTATCAATTGCGGTACATTGATGATGCCGGAAGGCGGATTGGGAAATCTGTTTCTGGATCCCTTGGCCAGCGATACGGATGAGTTGATGAATATTATGCAAATCGATTTTTTACAGCCGATTTATACCTTGTCGTTCAGTAACGGGTTGATCGCCTGTTTTGTGTTTATGGGGATCGGTACGTTGCTGGATGTCGGTTATCTGCTCCAACGTCCCTTTGCCAGTATTTTATTGGCTTTATGTGCCGAATTGGGAACTTTTCTCACATTGCCTATTGCTTCGGCTATGGGACTGACATTGAAGGAAGGGGCTTCTGTGGCAATGGTCGGAGGTGCAGATGGTCCGATGGTATTGTTTACTTCTTTGGTATTGGCGAAGCATTTATTTGTGCCGATAACGGTTGTCGCTTATCTGTATTTAGGGTTGACTTACGGAGGATACCCCTATCTGGTGAAATTGTTGGTACCCAAGCGTTTCAGAGCCATAAAAATAGAAGAAAAGAAAGTTCCTAAGAACTATGCCCCCAAAGTCAAGTTGGCTTTTGCCGTCATTTTATGTGCTGTATTGTGCTTTTTGTTCCCTGTGGCTTCTCCTTTGTTTTTGTCATTGTTTATAGGGGTGGCAGTCCGGGAATGTAAAGAGAGTATGAAGCATGTGTATGAATTTATGAGCGGTCCGTTATTGTATGGCTCTACGTTTATGCTGGGATTGTTGTTGGGGGTATTGTGCGATGCTCATTTGCTGATGAGTCCTGTTATCTTGAAGCTATTGATTTTGAGTGTTGTAGCCTTGTTGTTATCCGGAATAGGAGGAATTATCGGAGGGTATATCATGTATTTCCTGAAAAAAGGAAATTACAATCCGGTTATCGGTATTGCCGCAGTAAGTTGTGTTCCGACAACGGCAAAGGTGGCTCAAAAGCTGGTAAGTAAGGATAATCCTGATTCTTTTGTACTTGGACACGCTTTGGGCGCCAATATATCCGGGGTCATTACTTCGGCTATTATTGCCGGAATTTATACGACGATTATTCCGTTGCTATAATATTTTGCCACTTATGTGGCAAAATATTATATACCCGTTTATTCGTCCGGACAGCTTTCGGATTAGCCGGTTTTTAAAAACATAACCAAAAAATTCCGGAAACGGACGTAACGGAAATATTTTTCCCGGATACAGGTTATAAAAAGCTTCCGTTTTTGAGCCGACGGTAAAAGGTGGGCTCTCCACACAATAGCATTGAGTGTGGTACGGAAGTATTTGTCTATAATTTTCCGGACGGGTATGGGTTGTGTTTGTTGCAGCCGTTTGATTTCTTTCATGACGGTCAGGTATCCGGCTATATTTTCATTGGAGAAATTCCGGGTCATGATCGATCCTTCTCTTAGTCTGCGCCGGGAAAATATTTGCGGAATGTAACCGACCCGGGCGGCGTAGAGGTATAGTTGAAAGCAAAACAGTTCGTCTTCGTGGATGATTCCGGGGTAGAACGACAATCGGTATTGCCGGAGAAAGGCCGTGCGTATCAGGTTAAGCCATACCGGTGTCCGGAATGTGTGTGTATCTAATTGATGGTCGAACCATTCAATTCCTTTTTTGACTCCCTGTTCGGCTTTATGGATGTAATTCTGGGCATGGTAGTTGCCTGTGTTGATTGTTTGTGCGTCGAAAAATACAAAATCGAGATTCTGCTCTATGCATTGCCGGTAACACTGTTCCAAGGCATTTTTTTCGAGCAGGTCGTCACTGTCCAGGAAGTATATAAATTCACCTTTGATATATTCAAGCCCTTTGTTGCGGGCAGCCGATACGCCTTGATTCGTTTGGGTATAGATCCGGATGCGGGGGTCGGTATTTGCCAGTTCACGGATGATGAAAGGACTGCGGTCGGTAGAACCGTCGTCGATGACAATGATTTCGATGTCCCGGAGGGTTTGTTCTCTGGCGCTTTCAATGGCTTCACCGACATAGGCTTCGGTATTGTATACCGGGATGACGACACTGATTTTCGGGATATTCATAGATCAGGGTATAAACAATTATCGTACAGGTTTTATCCATGTTTTTTGTTCGAAATCGTATTGTCTGACAATACGTCCCGGATTGCCGGCGCAAACGGAATAAGGAGGGACATTGCACGTAACGACTGTACCTGCAGCAACGACTGCGTGTTTGCCTATCGTTATTCCGGCCAGGATAACGGCATTAGCGCCGATCCATACATCGTCCTCTATGGTGACGGGGATCGTCGTAACGCCTTGTTTACTGATCGGTTGTGTGATGTCCCGGTAATTGTGATTAAGACCTGAGATAACGATGTTTTGAGCCAGATTTACCTGGTTCCCGATAGTGACAGGTCCGATAATCGTATTGGATAAGCCGATCCGGCTGTGGTTTCCGATGATTACGGCACCGACCATATTGTTTATTGTCGAGAAACTCTCGATAACAGAATAAGCACCGAGTTGGAAGGCATTGAACGGGACGAGGTCTTTACGGACATTACCGTAGATAATGCTTCCTTTCGAACGTTTCAGATAGAACGGTTGTAACAGGCGTAACCAGCGGCGGGGGCGCGTTTTTACCGGATGTACGAGCAGGTGAAGTACCTGTTGCTTTAGGCGGGGATTATGCCCGAGTTTTTTTTTGAGTTTGGCTAGCATGGTCTTGTTTTTTGCGGCATCTTAATGTTTCAGCGATTTGTTTCTTTACACGGGGCTTTTTCCTGCATTCCGGATGTGTCGATTTTATCGGCACTGCATGCCCGGAGTCCGGAGCTGATTTTTCCGGGGCATTCCGGGGGGACAACCGATAAAATCGATGATTGACGGCTGGACCATTTGTGTCCGGTCGGAGTCCGGAAGATGATTACAGAGCAGATAAAAAATATCGTATTATTCATACTTTAATGTTTTTGGATGACGTCTTGATAGACATTCAGTAGCTGGTGTGCCGTTTGTTGCCAGGAAAAATGTTTTACCCGCTCCAGGCCATAATCGATTTGTTTCCGGCGGAGAAGTGGATTCTGTTCCAGTTCAATGAGGACTTTCGCTATGGTCTCAGCCTTTTCCGGATTAATTAAAAGAGCATCTTTTCCGGCAATTTCCGGGATGGCAGATGTGTTTGAAGTAATCACCGGAGTACCGCAGGCCATTGCTTCGAGCAGAGGAATACCGAAACTTTCCCGTAAAGAGGTGTAAAGAAAAACCGAAGCTCTGTTGTAAATGGCCGGTAGATCTGTGTGCGGGATATAGCCGGGGTAGCGGAGCATGGGTTTGATTTCTTCTATCTGCTCCTGGTGCAGTATACGGTCGATTGTGTCTTCTTTTAAATCAGCAATCAGCAAAGGCAGCCGTTTTGCCGATTTTTTCAGATAAAGGCTGTATGCTTTCAATGTTCGCGGCGTGTTTTTTTTCGGATCGGTATTTCCCAGAAAGAAAAGGTATTCTTCGTCCGGCAGGTATTTTTGAATTTGTGTCCGGGAAATTTCCAGTGGCTGAAAGCGTTGACTGTAACCGTTGTGGATGGCTGTAATCCGGTTTTCCTCTAAATTCAGGAACGACCGGATCCGGTTGCATTCGAAGTTTGAAACGGTAATGATCTTCCGGCAATGTTTTATTATCCGGGGTACGACCAAACGACGGTAATACCGTCCCATATTTTGGTAGAACGAACTGTTTTTTCCGGCCTTTTTTTCCAGAAATATAATATCATGCAGGGTCAATACCAGGGGTACGGAACAAAAAACAGGGGCTGTATTACTGGTACAATGCAACAGATCGGGTTTGATACGCCGGATGGCCCGTGGTAAAGCAAACTGTTCCCAAAGCGGGTAAGAGGGACATTTGATTTCAACGATATGAAAGTTGGATGTCGGTGTCAGGCAATGGTCTTCACCGGGAGCCGTCAGGATGTAATATTCATTTTCTGTATCCAGTTTTTGCAGTTCCCGAATGACTTCGAGTGCTACAAAATCCATCCCGTGTTTGTTGGGACGAAAAATCCGTTGGGCTTCAATCGCAATTTTCATCAGCGTAGCGTTTTACTACTATTTATGGGTTAATCCCTTTTTCAGTACTCGTAAATTTTTTATTTTCTCCTTTTAAGCGGAAATGATTGAGTACCATCATGACAAATAGTTTGGGTAGTTTGTTGATTGACTTTTTGAAATCCTCATCGACCATTTTATCGGGTATGGCCAGACAAAGAGTGATTCCCATAATGATAAACAGTCCCCACCATTTTATAGCAAGCGGCCAGTCTAAAATTTGCATGAGTCCTCCCATGACGATGATTCCGCCGAAAAGAATGAGGCGGGGAGGGAGTATCCATTGGATCAGTTTATCGCTGTAATCGAGATTACCGGAGAAGATGGCTTTGGGCAGGTCCCTGTATACACGTCCCCATTGTCCGATCTGTGTAGCCAGCCATCGTCTCCGTTGGTTGTAAAATCCTTTTTCTCCCTGCGTTTTTTCGTCGTATACCCATACATAATCGAGGAATTCGATGAAAATGCGTTGTTTGAGCAATAGTACTTCCAGTTCTTTGTCTTCGCCGGCTGTATGCAGGTGTTTAACGTTGTTGCGAAACCATGAGTAATCGAAAGCCATACCTGATCCGATAAGGGCAGAAGAAATGCCTAAATTGACATGTCCGCGACGGAATATCGAGTTATTCACTTCTTCACTGATTCCATCGAGAACGGCAATTTCCGTATTCCGGTTTTTAGCGGTACGGTGTGTTTGTACGGCTTTTATACCGGCTTCAAAGGTTTTATTGATCTCATTGAGGAAATCCGGTTCGACAAGGTTATCTGCATCCAGGATGACGACGATATCGTATTTGTTGGGATCGAGGTTATCTATGGCAAAGTTGAGCGCTTTGGCTTTTGAGCTTTTTTCATAGTTGGCTTTCAGAAGGATAATCGGTAAACGGGACAACCGTTCGTTTGTATTGTCCTGCATGTGGTCGGATACGACAACTACATCGTAGTATTCTTTGGGGTATTCCTGCCTTAAAAACGAGCTGATTACGGATTCGATGATCCGGTCTTCCCGGTAAGCCGGGAAAATGATTGCAAAACGACGTTTTTTCCGGGCTTCCGGATAATGGAATACCCGTTTGCGTAATGAAGCCAGCGTGAATATCAACGGATAACTGACAGCTACGGCGGCTAATATCCAGCAAATGTATTCAATCAAGTATATGATTTCCCAAAGGTTCATCTTATTTCTTTTTGTTTTTTAATGAAAAAAAGTCCATGCATCCTTTACAAATGGCTTTTGCCTGTCGTGTTCTTCCTTTCAGCAAATTTAACACTATATTTTTAGGAATAGCTATCGTCAATTGGTAAAATAAAGCGATCCATTTTTCTGCTCCCGGACAATTACGCCAGGAATACAGTAGGCGGTTGCGATTGAGATAATAGGTTTTCAACGGACTGTCGTTTCCCGTAGACCGGCTTTCCTTGTGGTAGACAGTGCAGGCAGGTTGATACCACAACCGGTATCCTTGCCGGGTCAGCCGGCTACACCAGTCCATTTCTTCGTAATAGAGGAAAAATATTTCGGACATGTTGCCGATTTCTTCCAGAATTTCTTTTTTGAACATGAGGGCTGCCCCGTGCAGGAAGGCCGTCGGACCCGGAATATCGTACTGCCCTTTGTCCGGTTCGTCATATCCGGTGGCATGATTGCGCAAGGTGTAGCGGGTCATTGGGGTGAATCCGGCATACTGGATGGCGTAAGGTGGAAATGCAAAGCGTATTTTCGGACTTACGGCTCCTATATCGGGATTGTTTTCGAGTGTATCACAGAGAGCGGACAGACTATCGTCTTTAATATAGGTGTCGTTGTTGAGCAAAAAAATATATTTTCCCTGAGCCTGTGCTATCCCCAGGTTGTTGCCTCCGGCGAAACCCAGATTTTGTTCACTCCGGAGAACGATGGCATGCGGATAACGCTGCCGGAGCATGGCTGCCTCATTTTTCCGGGAACCGTTGTCTACGACAATGATTTCGTAGGTACGGGTATGCAGGTGTTCCTGTACGGAATCGAGTAAGTCACAGGTGTCGTTGAAGCCGTTGTAATTAACTGTAATAATCGATATTTCAGGTGTTTGCTTCATGCTGATTCAATTCTCTGTCGTAATATGGCGCAATATACAAGATGGCCATTAGTGTATATACGATAATACCGTTCGGATAATTCAATACTTCGTTTCCGTAGCAAGTGACCAGAATTCCGCTGATCGCTGCAATGATGGCATATAATTGTCCTTGCAGTTCCCGGTTGAGTATCCGGAAAGAAGCGATATAAGTCGCTTTGAATAATATGGCCAATAAAATAAGAAGGTATAGCGTAAGGCCTGCAATTCCTGTTTCGACAAGTGTCATGACATACCAGGAGTCTGTTGCCATATAGGTGAGGGGATCGTGCCGGTTGACCGGTCTGAAACGGTCGGCTTTGTCTCCCGCTAATCCCAGGCCTATTCCGAAAGGCTTGTCTTTCATCAGGTGATAAACCTGTTGTTGGTTGTTTTGCCTGATCTGGAAAGAAGCGTCGTTTAGATCGAATGCCGAGCGCATACGCCGGATCAGACGATTGCTGTTGCCGATTGTCGTGTAATTCAGAAATACAAAACTGCCGATCAACAGAACGGCTGTCGTAAAAATGGCTTTTGTATTCCGGCACAGCACTAGGTAAACGGCGAGTCCTACAAACGGAATTGCCAGCGAACTGCGGGTGCCGGAAATAACAAGTCCGTATCCTCCGCCTAAAGCAGCCAGCCAAAAGAGTATTTTGAGCCATTTTTTTCTTGCGTAAAATCCGGAAATGCCGAAAACGATCAGGGATAAGCCCATGCTCGCCCCATAGCTGGCAGCATCACTGAAAAAAGAAAAAAAGCGGATACCGGTGTTGATGAGGTGAGTGCTTCCGCCTCCTTCTTCAAATAACCAACGTAATTCTGTTGTATCGAATCCCTGGTTGCGTTGCCAATATCCTTTGAATGCCGCTAATAGGGTCAGGCTGGCCCATATGATCAGCAGCCATTGGAAATTTTTGTAACGGGTAAAGAAAACCGGTACCAGAATAGCGCAGAATAAAGGAAAAAATGCGTAATTGGCGATAGCAATACTCCAGGGAGCTGCCAGTGCACTGGGGTTGAATATCTCCAATATGCAATACACCAGCCAGATACACCAGGCGAATGTCAGAAAGTTTTTGGAGCGCTCCCAATTCTGGCGGGTTTGTATCTCTTTTACCATTGAGATTACGATTATACCTAGAGCCAGAACCGTCATGATCATGCCGCTTTTTATGGGAATGTACCGGTTTATTCCCATGATGACATAATTGAGAATAAAAAAGGCGTAAAAGGTATACTGTTTGTGTATTATTCCGCCGATACCCAATAAAATAGCCGGCAAAGCTGCAAAAGCCAATGCTACGGCAGTTCCCTGATGGAGAATAAGCTGGAATATAATGACTAAACCGGCAAATAGTCCAAGGGCTATCGGGTATTTATAACGGAAATTATACATATTTTTTGTGTCGGTCGGTGGCTGTCAGTCCCAATTGAGATAACCGATAAAATAATTTTCTAAAAAATGTATAAGGCGGCATCAGGCCGTTCAGGTCTTCTGCGGCATCCCGTTTGGTATAATTCAGAACCAGGAATAATGGAGTTTTACCGGCCATTTCTTTTGTTCGGTTGAATACTAGCTGATCTGTATTTTTCCAGGTTCGCCGGGAATCGACGATTTCCAGATTCACGCTTGCACCTTGCAGAATATCAGTTGTTAAAGCTGCCTCTTTTAAAGAAGGATATTCCACCAGGATGACTTGATTTTTCAGATCGGCTTTGCCGTTCGGATCCTGATCCTGTGTCCCGGGTATTGGGGTGAAAGAGTCGGAATCCGTTCGGAAGTTGTCATGCCAGGATAGCTGTTTTACTTCCAGACCTTGGGCCTTAAACTGTTCTGCCATCTGGTTACTGACGAAGCTTTTTCCTTCTCCCGGTTCATTACTGATCAGGTTGATAATGTTGTTTTGACCGGGTTTGAAGTAGGTCGTAGCATAATTGCATAACGTTTGTGCAGACAGAGTTGTGTATAATTGGTTGAATCGTCTGGATTGTATGCGCAGCGTTCTGCAAAAGGCGCCTATCACTTGTTTGCCCGTCAATAGTTCGGCTTTGAATTTGTGATGTAAGGTATGGTCCATCAATTCTATCAGCAGGAAGAAGAATATGGTGAAAACCAGGGAGGCGAAAAATACACCTATAATAATCTTTTTCCGGTGGTTAGACAATGAGGTTAGCGGATAATACGGATCATTCATGACCTTGAGGGTTGCCGATGTCATTTGCAGGCTTTTTTGTCTCAAACGGGCGGAATTTAATGCGTCCATCGTTGAAAAATATTCCTTTTCAAAGATATTTACAACCCGTTCTTTGCGGTTGAGTACTGAGCCGATGGGGGCAAAGTGCGTATATTTGCCCGACATTTGTCTGGCCCGTTCCTGCAAAACATGCAGTTCGGCTTCTCCTTTTTTATAAGCTATTTCCTGTTTCAGCCATTCTTCTACCACAGCGTCGTTGGCAATGCCTTCTTTTGTATATCTCAAGCCTTCAAAATCCCGTATGGTTTGTTCTATGGCTTTCTGACTGGCCGCTAATTCCCCGGCCAGGGAATCTTTTACCCTGGCGGTAATTTTTCCTTCCGGATAATAGGTTGCCATAGCCAGTTGCTCGCTCAAACGGGTGATTTTTTCGTTGTGATAAATATAATCTTTGTTGTTCCGGATAATATCGGAATATATACCCATCCGTTTTTCCAGGTCTTTTCTGATACTGTCGGCCACTTCGAAAGCATTTTTGGATTCCCAGTATTGCAGTTCAAAGTCCCGGTTTAATGCAGCGACATGCTTGGTTTCTTCATCATAATTAATAACCCGGTTGTCGGTACGGTAAACAGTCAAATCGTCTTCTGCTGCCTTCAGTTCTTTACCGATGCGCTGGAGTTCGGCTTCGAAAAATGCAATGACGGAATTCGTGGCTCCGAAACGTAATTCCTGGTATTGGTGAATAAACTCGTCGATTAAAATGCACAATGTCTGATAGGTGATTCCCGGATCGTCTGTCGTGTAGGATAATTCGAGTACGTCACTGTTGCTGATCCGGAAAGCAATGATTTTCTGCAAGGATTCCCGGTTGACATAGGGTAATTGGTATTGGTATATGCCATAGACATAATTGGAAGGATCGTTGGTTTCGTATGCTACCAGATTTTCGTATGTTCTTTGCTCATTGATGGAGTCATTGGAAGAACTCTTATCGATCAGGTGGTGTATCGGTTCGCCGTGCTCATAGAGTTGACGGTAATGGTCTGCGTTAATGTAAATGTTGTCTTTTTCCGGATCACCGTAAACCATACACCGGGCATACAGGCGCAAAGATACCTGTTTCAGGGTTTGGTCGGCAGTCAGCAGATTCAACAGGTTATCCATCATACTGCCTTGGGTATAGCTGGTCGTTGTTGCTCCCGTTTCCGACATGACGTTGACGCCGGTGATAATACCGGTGTATATCGAGCTGTTTACCGTATAATTTTTGGGCATTTTCTGGGTATACCAGATGGCAAATAAGGTAATAAATACCGGAAAAATAATTAACCAATAGCGGATACGATAAAAGAATTTGATAAAATACGTGATATATATCATTTTATTTATGAATTAATGGGGTGTTAGTAAGAACTTCCAGCTTTAAAAGATAGATATTGAGACGGCTTGCTATCAATTCGTATTCTGCCTGGGCCTTTTTCTGAGAGTTTTTCAATTCGGTCAATCCGCTGGTCGATATTTTGTTATTGATAAAATCACTTTTAACGACATTGTAATCGGCTTCATACATGATTACGGATTCGATAGCCAGTTTCAACATTTTGAGTTGATATTGGATATCTCCGTATAATTCGATGATTTCCGCCTTTATTTCATTAAATGCGATTTCCTGGTTGAATTCGGCGGATTCAACAAGTTGTTGTTGTTTTTTGACTTTTAGCCGGCGATTGATCAGATTATCCAGAGGAACGTTGATATTGGCTCCGATTTGCCAACTGCTTTGGGTGCTCCCGGAGTAAGTTGTCGTAAGGGGGAGGTATTCGGTTTCATGGTCGATGTAAGTTCCGAGTATACCGTAATTGTAGCCTGCACGGAGGGAGAAGAAACTCCACCAATCTCTTTTCGCTAGCTTGGTATCGTATTTTGCAGCCTCAATAGAGGCCTGGATGGCTGCTATCCGCGGATTTTTTTTGGCATTTTCAAACAGGGTTTCCAGAGGAGGAAGTTGAAAATGCTGAAATTCTTCCGTCGAAAGCAGGTGCGGAGAATATCGTGCCGTATCCGTATCGCTTTTTTGGGCGAAACTGTAACAGCATACTCCCAATAACAGATAAGATAATATAAAGTGTTTGATATTCATGGTGTTATTGTTAATGTTCTAAACATTTTCTTTTTGGATAAAAGCTGTAAAAGTCCGGAGGATAATTTTCATATCAAACCAGAATGAAAATTTATGTGCATATTGGATGTCCAATTGTTTTCTTTCTTCTGCCGATAGAATCCCGTCCGTTCCTCTTTTTTCTACCTGCCACAATCCGGTTAAGCCGGAAGGGGCCATAAACCGTTCGATGTATTCGTCCGATGTTAATAATTCCGCTTCATATAAGGGCAGGGGACGGTTGCCGACGACAGACATATCCCCTTTCAGAATATTCAGGAGTTGGGGAAGTTCATCGATACTGTATTTGCGTATGATATGCCCCACACGGGTGATCCGGGGATCGTCCTTTATTTTTATGAAATTATTTTCTTTTAATTTTTTACGGCGTTCCAGGTATTCTTTTTCGGTAAGGTGAAAATCGTCTCCGATCAGGATCGTTGCTTCTGTTTTATACGATACCGGTGCGGAATAAACAGCCTTGTTTTCTTCCTGGCTTTGATATTGATTGTGTTTTTTAAATTCTTCCAGCCGTTTGTCTGCATCGGTGTACATGGACCTGAATTTGAGGAAACCGAATATTTTGTAATTGCTTCCGACTCTTTGGGACGTATAAATAACCGGACCTTTGCTTTCCAAACGAATGGCGATTGCTGTAAATAAAAACACCGGGGATAGCAGCAATAAAGCAATACCTGAAGCAATTATATCGAATAACCGCTTCCAAAGAGGCAAGTGGAATGTTTGAGGTGTCGTTTGCAGGTCTTCCTGTTTTTTCAAGCGGGGAAGGACAGATAGGATCTGTCTGAGGGATTCTTCGGAAATGGTAGCATCGACAATTTCATTGACTCCTGAATGTATGTATTCGTAAATTTGTTTGGGAGAAATATCCTGAATTACCAGAATCAGATACAGGTTATCCGTTCGGTTTTTTTTCCATATTTCCAATTCTTTCTTATCTGCTTCCGGATTTTGGGATTCTAAAAAAACGAACAACGGAGTGTGGACGTGAGTCGAACAACTGTTTGCAATCGGGCCAGCTGCTTCCCGGGAGTTCTGAAATGCGATCAGTTGATGTCCCGTTATGCTATTGAAATGTTCGAACCACTCCGGATTATTCCCGATATATATGTTGTTCATTTTATCGTTTTCTTAGTGTATTCCGGACTCTGATTTTTAATTCTTGGGGATTAAAAGGTTTCAGAATAAAATCTTCGGCACCGTTTTCCAGCAATTTAATCCGGTCTCCGCTATTTTCCATACTGGACAAAACGATAATAGGTATAGACGAAAACATGGAACTGCTTTTCAGATGTTGTATGAATTGATTTCCGTTCATCTCGGGCATATAAACATCCGATATGATCAGATCGGGGATATGGCCTTCGTGCATCCATACCAATGCCTTTATCGGATTCGGGAAATAAACGATATCATACTCCGCTGACATCTGTATTTTAATGACTTTGGCAATTTCGGGCTTATCATCGACAATGAGTATCCGGGGCTTTGTGTCCATGCTGTTTCGGTATTATTATACTAAAGTGCCTGTATGACCTGATTTTTAAGTTTAATCATGAAGCCATGTAAGATACCTGCCATCATAATATATACATACACTTTACAAATATAAATTTATACATGCAAATAATTGGACAAAAATAGTAAAATAATCTCATATTGTAGTGTTTATATCTGATTTTTAGATAAAAAACAGGAAAAGTCATTGTGTTAAAATTCAATCTTATCCTTAAAGAATGTATAAAAAATAAATATAAATTGTATTTTTGAGGGGCGAAATAGAATTAGGTATTGGAAATGAAAATCAATCCTTCAGAATATAAAATTTTGATTGTCGACGACGTTGCTCCTAACGTATTATTATTAAAAGCATTACTGGGACGTGAAAAGTATAATATCGTATCGGCTACCAGTGGGAAAGAGGCTTTGGATTTGGCTGTACGGGAAAATCCTGATTTGATATTATTGGATGTCATGATGCCGGAGATGGACGGTTTTGAAGTTGCCCGGCGTATGCGTGAAGATGAGAAGCTGGGTAAAATACCGGTTATTTTTCTTACGGCTTTGGATGATGCGCAGAGTGTGGTGAAAGGATTCCAGATGGGAGGTAATGATTTTATATCCAAACCGTTCCGGAAGGAAGAGCTGTTGGTACGAATCAGTCATCAATTGTCATTGGTAGAAGCGAAACGGATTATATTGCGGCAGACAGAGGAATTGCAGAAGACGATAGATGCCCGGGATAAGCTTTATTCAGTTATTGCTCATGATTTACGGTCGCCGATGGCTTCTATGAAGATGTTGCTGAATACGATCATGATGAGCGTTACAAGGGACGATATGGACCCCGATCTTTTCGATATGCTTGAAATGAGCAATAAGACTTCCGAAGAAGTTTTCGCTTTACTGGATAATCTTTTAAAGTGGACGAAGAGCCAACTGGGGAAAATAACGATTGTACCGCAGGTTGTGGATATAGCCGAATTAACCCATGGTGTAATGGACGTCATTGCGTCGGTTGCTGCGATTAAGAATATAAAAGTAGAAATGAAGACTACCGATAAATTTGAAGTTACGGTAGATATCGAAATGATCAAAAGTGTTATCCGGAATTTGCTTTCCAATGCGATTAAATTCAGTCATAACGATACGGTCGTAGAGGTAAGCGTGAGGGAGGAGGAGGGAGAAGTTGTGGTATCGGTCAAAGACCATGGGGTCGGAATAAAGTCTGAGAATCAGGCGAAATTATTACACGATGTAAGTCATTTTACAACATACGGGACAGCCAGCGAGGAAGGATCCGGTTTGGGGTTGTTGCTATGCCGGGATTTTGTCCGGAAAAACGGGGGAAGGTTATGGTTTGTTTCTACTGAAAACATCGGTTCGGAATTTTCTTTTTCCTTACCTAAGGCAGAATCGTTGAATTGAATAATACGTTGAATTTCGATGAATAATAATCATGTCGTAATAATGGCAGGGGGGATCGGCAGCCGTTTCTGGCCGATGAGTACGCCTGAGAAGCCCAAACAGTTTATTGATATACTGGGAACGGGAAAAACCTTGTTGCAGTCTACCGTCGATCGTTTCCGGAATGTATGTCCGATGCAGAATATATGGGTTGTTACTGCTTTGAAATTTAAATCCCTGGTGGAAGAACAACTGCCGGAACTTCCCCGTTCGAATATATTACTGGAGCCTTGTATGCGTAATACAGCTCCGTGTGTTGCTTATGTTGCCTGGAAAATCAAGAAGAAATATCCCGAAGCTAATTTGGTCATATCGGCTTCCGATCATGTTGTAACCGACGTTTTTGAATTCGACCGGGTTATTCATGCCGGATTGGATTTTACGGCTTCCGGAGATCATATACTGACTTTAGGAATGAGGCCTACCCGGCCGGAAACCGGATACGGTTATATACAAGTGGGGGCAGAACAGGCCGGAGAGATACAAAAGGTGGTGAGTTTTAAGGAAAAACCGGATTTGGAGACCGCGAAAACTTATCTGGAATCCCGGAATTTTACCTGGAATTCGGGTATTTTTTTATGGAGTGTAAGGACGATAGAAAAGGCTTTCCGGACATATCAGCCTAAAATGGCGGAGTTGTTTGACAGTATGGAGGCCGTTTATTATACTTCTGAAGAACAACGGGCAATAGATGATAAATTTCCCTGTTGTGAGAAGATATCCATCGATTATGCCATTATGGAGCATGCGCCGAATATTTATGTTTTCCCGGCGGATTTTGGCTGGTCCGATTTGGGGACCTGGGGATCTTTGCATGAGTTGTCCCGGAAAGATGAACAGAATAATGCTGTAATCGGGGGACAGGTGAAATTGGTGGAATGTGATGATTGTATTGTCCGGATCGGTGCTGACCGGAAAATGGTCGTACAGGGATTGGAAGGTTATATTGTTGCAGAGCAGGGAGGTGTATTTCTTATTTGTAAAAAAACGGAGGAACAAAGGATCAAAGAATTCTCCGAAGGGATGTAATTTTATAGGAAATCAATTGTAATCGGTATTATGGTTCATATCATTAATCAACAAAATTCAGTATGTAATCGATTTTTGGCGGAAATCCGGGATTGTGAGAAACAGACAGACCGGATGCGTTTCAGAAGAAATCTGGAACGGGTGGGAGAGATTATGGCTTATGAGATCAGTAAAACTTTTTCTTATACGAGTTGTTGTGTGCGGACACCCATAAATCCGGCGTATGTGGAATTGCCGGATGAAAAAGTTGTTGTGGCGACGGTGTTGCGTGCCGGTTTACCTTTTCATCAAGGTTTTTTGAATTATTTTGATGACGCCGGAAATGCTTTTATTTCCGCCCGTCGGGCTTATAGCCGGGTGGACGGACGTTTGGAAGTACGTTTTGATTCCATATATACGCCTGATTTGACAGGTAAACAGCTCTTATTGGTTGATCCGATGTTGGCAACGGGATCCTCTTTGGTGATTGCCTATCGGGAATTGCTAAAACAGGGAAGTTTGCCGAAACATACTCATATTGCGGCTGTGATATCCAGCCGGCAGGGAGTAGAGTATGTGGAGCGGGAATTATCCGGTGAACCGGTGACTTTGTGGACGGCTGCGCTGGATGATGCGCTGACTGAAAAATTTTATATCGATCCTGGTATCGGCGATGCCGGTGACCTGGCTTTTGGGGAGAAAAAATAGAATATAAAATCCGGGTGAAAAATCCGGATTTTATTTTTGAATGCAAAACAGGTCTTAATTTTCGATTTTAGATTAAAAAATCTGATAACGAATCGGTCTGCAGGCAATCTACAATCTAAAATTTACAATTTACAATCTACAATCTACAATCTACAATCTGACGGTAGTGTTTGTAATATACTTCTTCTTTTATCGTTTGAATCTGACGGGCCAGTTTTTCTTTGTCCGTGTCCGGTGTATTACTCATGATCCACAAGGGATAGCTTTCTTCCGGAGTATCGTAAGAGGGTTGGAGGTATTCCCGGTCTACAATTTCATACCCGTTGCGCCGGTAGTAATTGACCCGCCGGGTCGTGAGTTCGTCGGTGGCGTGTTCGACTTCAAGTAAGCGTTCGCCGGGCAGGTGCCGGGCAACGAAATCCAATACCTGCTGGCCGATTTTCCGGTTTCTCATTTCTGCATAGACGGCCAAATGTTCCAGGTAATAAAAGTCTTCAAATTTCCAGTATATGAAAAGGCCTGCTAATGTGCCGTCTTCTTCTATGGCATTGAAATACATTTCAGAATTGTGTTCGATTAATTCGTTTAACTGGGCAATTTCCCTGCGTTCGGATTTTGGAAAAGCTTCCTGATATAAGGTTGCCAGTTTCTTCATACGTTCATCATCCGCTGTTCTGATTCTGCTCAATTCCATTTTTATGTTGTTTATTGTTTATATATCTCTTTTTAGCCGGTTTATTTTTTACGAAAATACGCTAAAAAAGTCAATAATCCGAATATTAAAAAAATATCGCTATTTTTTATCGAAATAATTTTGATATCTGAAATAAACACTCTATATTTGCACCCGTCAAACAGAACAAGTGTTTGAATTATATTGCGGGGTGGAGCAGTGGTAGCTCGTTGGGCTCATAACCCAAAGGTCGTCGGTTCGAATCTGGCCCCCGCTACTAAAAAAGCGAATCGGTTTTCCGGTTCGCTTTTTCTTTTCCAGGAAATAAAAAAATCACAGCCTATATGCGCTGTGATTTTTTATTGGCTTATATCGCATCCTTTTTGGCATATTCAGAAAATTCACACCCGAATGTATCTGCAAGGTAATTATCCATTTCATCTGCTTTGAATGCCATATTGGTGATGTTTTTCTGAATCTCTTCTGCATGTGTGGATTGGAGATCGGAGATATGAATCCGGTACGAGAGATAAATCTGGTTACCGTCGAGTCCCAGTTGGTAAGGTTTTATATTTTCCGCACTTATCAGGTAAGTCAATATCGGTTCGAGGTTTTTCTTCGGTAAGACATTGATCGGTGAAGTACAGAATAAATAAGAACGCTGGTAGACAAACATCCGGATTTCTGAGCTGCCTTTATGGAAAACCCAGCTTTCATAGCCTACTCTGGCCAGAACCGGATTGATACCCATGGCCTGAATCGCAGTCTCACAAAAGCTGGCCAATTCCGTTAATCCGCGTTGTTGAAAAATATTTTCAGGCAATTGTTCACCGCAGGAAGGACAATATTCATCTTCGTCAGAAATGAATTCGTCGCAGCTATTACATTGTACGTTGAATTGGGTTCTGTCCAGAGTTGCGGTTTGTTCGAGTAAGGTACGTAAAGCGGCAATCGGAATACCGAAGCCCATATTGTCGGCATCTTTGAATTTACTGGTGGTGATACCGATGATATCTCCTTGCTCGTTTAACATGGGACCTCCGCTGTTTCCCGGATTTACGGCCGCATCCGTCTGTATATAGTAGCTGTGGTCCATCAGTTGTTTTGGGGAAGATACCGTACCTTCGGTGACGGTAAACGGCATTCCGAAAGGATATCCGGCCACGTTGATCTTTTGACCGATACAGACGTCCTGTTGGGCTAAATGTATTGCCGGTATTGCCGAGAAATCACCTTCGGCCGTCAGGAGCGCAATATCGACGGACGGATTTACCAATATGACATTAGCCAGGTAGCGGTTTTTGTCGTTGTCTTCGAGGGCAACCTGCCGGAAGCCTTGTACGACATGATAATTCGTTACAAAAAGATTTTGGTCTTTCAGGTAAAAACAACTGCCTGATCCATCGGCATGATTCACTTTATATATTGCTTTAAATAAATTCTGTTCCATGATCTTTGTATTTGGATATTATTGATTGTTTCCGAAATTACCGGCTGCTAATTCCTGAACTTTCTGTGTATACTCTTCGGCACTGAGGCTGCCGCTCATCAATTGCTGCTGTAAAGCCTGTACTTTTTGCATATAATCCTGCATATTATTGCCTTGCATCATTTGCTGCATGTTTTGCATCACCTGTTGTTGGATGTTCTGTACATTTTGCATATACTGGTTGAGATCGAATCCACCTTCTGCCGATTCCTCGTCGTCGTCGTCCAGTTCATCTTCCATGATGTTTTCCATGGCTTCGTAAAGTATAGGAGCGGCAGTTTCCCACGGTTGGGCAGAGGCTTTGGTCATGGCTTTTACGACAACGGCGTTGACATCATCCTGGAGGTTGTTGTAGTAATACATTTCATAAAATTTGTATGTGATCATGATGCACACCGTCATATAATCGCCGGATTCCATATAGGCAGATACTTTTTTATAACACCCCTCGAAATTTTCCTGGATATTTTGCAGGTTTGAGCGGCGTTTGGCCGGAATAAAGGATTCCGCATAATACAGGTCTTTGGCGAGTTCTTCCCTGGACATGCCCTGCAGATGTTCAATCACCTGCTTCCCTTGGTTGACAATGTCCGGCAGCGGAATGTCTTCCCGGTCCATTTCCCGTACGGCTTTATTCAGGTCGTTCAGCAATTGCCCCTGCGGATGGGCGAAATATAAGAATTTCATCAAAGTGATATCGATGACATTCCAGATAAACCCGAATTTCCGTGCTGTTTCAAAGTATTTTACAGCATCCAGGCATTCCTGGCAGCTTTGCTGAAGTACACGGTAGATGTTTTCGACCGTTTCAGCGTCGTAGGGAGTTATTTTGGGTTCATAGATGCGTTGGGAACCGAATTTGGTTTCGAATTCGTCGTCGTATTTATCGCCGGTCCGGCAGATTTCTTCCAATACATAATATATTTTGTAAGGTTCAATCAGATCGATGGGACAACTGTATTCAAAATAAAGCTGGTTGTCTTTCAGGATGATCTGTGCCAGGTCCATAGCATTGAAATTCAATCCGGCAACTTGTCTCAACAAGGGAATGCGTCCTTTTTCCGGGAGGGAGACAAAAGGAGCTCTGATGGCAAGTTGCCCGTTATCCAATTTTATATTGACGATAATGGAACCGTGAGGAATATTGAATTCTGTGCCTGCAGGATTTCCGTATCGGGTACGAAAATCTTTATTGATATATTCTAAAAGTGAGTAAAAAGATTTCAGATACTCCTTGTTTTCGAAAGCTTCAACGCTTGTATCGAATGCGGCAATGTCGAGTTTGCTCTGCGTAGATGCAATGGTTGAAGGGGTGAAGGTTAAAGTTTGTTTCATAAGAATAATTTTTAATATTGTATTTTTCTATCTGCTTACGATAGACGTATTCTCAATACCGCTTGCATCTTTACCACGATGCACACAAATATATAAATGAAAACTTTTGATTTTCTTTTTTGGGATGAAATTTTGAAATTTTTAATATCCCGGAAAAACAATCGTTTGCTTTACCTGTTTTTGCCGAAAATATCGCTAAATTCGCAAAAGTAGTTTTACGGCAGTTGAGGGAATTGTTTATTTCCGGAAGTTGTTTGCAGAGCGTGTCGGGGTGGGCAGGAAATAGGTTTGCGGGTTTGCCGGTATAAAATTGAATGTTATGGATACCAAAAATTTGAGTACAAAACCGGAACGTGATAAAGCGGTTGAACGTGCGGTTGTTTTGCAGTCGGTGGAAGTTAGTTGCAGTGCCGATACGGATGAATGGGGCAGGAAGGATTATCGTACGGTGTATGCACAGCAAGAACTGACGTCTCTGTATGTTGATGTGGAAGGTCAGGTGGTTGCGATAGAGCGTGACAACCAGGAAGTGACATTATCGGTAGCCTTGTTTCGGATAGAAGGGGATAAACCGGTATGCGTAGCCCGGCAGCATGCTGTACTAACGCTTGCGGTTGCCGGTGATTTCTGTAATGCTTTTGTATTTGCGGCTTCGGAGGCTGGAAAGGACGGGTTTCGGGAAGGTGTATACGGGATTGTTGCTCAGATTGGGGAACAGGCAATACAGTCGGAGCCTGTTTTTGTTATGGGAAAGGATGGAAATTATGCGTCTTATTTTCGATTGCAGCAGGTTGGGATCGATAAGTACTGCGAGGAAACGGAAGCCGAAGCGAAAGCCAGGGTACATTCGTTTAAATGTTTGGACATCAGTCATCTGAAAGATATTCATTTTTATTTGATCGCCGAAAATATATTGCCGGAGGAGTGGGTATATGAATTTACAGTCCAGTTGACGGGTAAGACCGGTTTGGTGAAGAGCAGGCGTACTTTAAAAGACAAACAATACATAAGCGATAATTCCGGACGTCGGTTTTTATGTTTTGATGCGGGTTTGGGAGAATCCGCAGAACATTTCTGGCAAGAAGGCGAATACCGTTTGGAGGTATATGCTTTCGGACAATTGGTTATTGCTCTTCATTTTTGTGTCGGGCAAAAGGATATTCCTTACGATTATGCTTCCGAGATATCGCATGTTGTTTGGGGAAGTGGGGATACTCCGGTTGATCGTGTTCCGGAAAACCGGGATGAGGTTTTGGATCGCTTGTATAAGCTTGTCGGATTGCGGAAGGTGAAGGAGGAAATAACCCGTATTTGTGAGTATGCCGATTTTTTTCAGATGAGACGGGAAAACGGATTTAAAGATGTGCTTCCGGCTATGCATATGTTGTTTACCGGAAATCCGGATACAGGCATACACGCTGTTGCTAAAATCCTCGGGGAACTTTTTGTATCTTATGGCTTTTTGGAGCACGGGCAGGTAGTCTGTTACAACCGGGAAAAATTGGTGAAGGAAGGATATGCGGCAGAAGAGCAATTGTTGCGTAAAGCATTGGCGGAATCGAAGGGAGGTGTGTTGCTGATTGAGAATGCCGGGGATTTATCCGATCCGGGTAATCCACAGGACCGGGGGAATCTGGTTATAGCATTTCTGATCGGAATTTTGCAGAAGGAGAATCCGCCGGTGTCGGTTATTCTGGCGGATAACGAATCGGAAATTTCCGGCTTGGCCCAGGTTTTTCCGGAGTTCCGGAAATGTTTTACCCGTCAGTTGTATTTTGAAAGTTATTCTTCGGAAGAATGGCTGGAGATTATTGCTAAAAAGTTAGGGAATAGGCAATTCCGTCTGACGCCGGCTGCCGAAGATAAGGTGTTGAAATGGTTGAGAAATACCGTACGAAATGAGGTCGGCGGAACTTATGGTACTGTTATCGATGAAAAGATCGAGGAGATGATATTAAGAATGTCCGGGCGTATGATGAAGGATAAAGGACACGGATTCAGTAAGGAAGAGATGATGCTGATCAACGGGGAGGATGTTGTCACGGGCCCGGATACTGTTTCCGGAAATTCATTGGATAAGCTGGATTCCCTGGTCGGAGCCCGTCAATTGAAGCAGAACATAGCTCAGCATTTGAATTACATATATTTCCTGTTGGAAAGACAAAGGCAGGGATTTGATGACAGCTTGCCTCCCTTACATATGGTTTTCAGTGGTAATGCGGGAACGGGGAAATTGACGGTTGCTAAAATGATGGGGGAGATTTATTATGCAGCAGGGGTGTTGGCACGTCCTACGGTGTTGGTACAGAGTGCTGCAGCCTTGGCGGATGCTGCTACTTCGCCGGATCAGGTTGTCGGGGCATTATGGGGTGCTGCGAATGGGGGTATTTTATATATCGGGGAAGCCCAGTTATTGTTGAAGAGTCCGGCGGGATTGGCTTGTTTTGAATTGTTGTTGTCTTATCTTTCTCCGGAGGAACACGAGGGAACGATTGTCATTCTGGCAACAACTCCGGAAGAAGCGGACAATATGATGCAGTTGAATCCGGCTTTGAAGAACTATTTTCCTTATCGCTTTGATTTTCGTGATTATAGCCGGGAGGAATTGCTGGATATCGTCGTTCGTAAATTGAAAGAAAAGAAATATACTTTGCATCCGAAAGCTGTCGTTGTGTTTAAGGAGTTGATCGATAAGACGTATGGTCGCCGGGACCGGAATTTCGGCAATGCGATATGGGTGGAAAAATTGGTAGAGGCCACGATCCGGAAGATGTCGGATCGTATTATGCAGCTTAAGGATAAACGGGAGTTGACCCGCAAGGAACTGACAACGGTGATGGCGGCGGATGTTCCGGCCAGCCAGATGGATGCGTCGGGATTCGTGAAAGACGTGTTCGATGAAGTCGCAGTAAAAGCAGCTCTGGATGATTTGCAGCAAATTGTGGGGCAGTCCGGGATTAAGAAACAGATACGGGAATTTGTCGATTTGGCCCGGCATTATAGCGGGCAGGGGATCAAATTGAATACCCGAATGTCGCTGCAGTGGTGTTTTACCGGGAATTCGGGAATGGGAAAGAGAGCAATAGCCCGGATCATAGCCCGTTTGTATAAAGCGATGGGAATTATTGAAAAGGACATTGTGTATGATTTCAAAGCGGAGAAACTGATCGGCCAAACGGAAGAGGAGGCTATGCGTTTGGTTGGAGATGCATTGGTAAAAGCCCAGGGAGGAATATTGCTTTTTGATGAGGATTCCCGGAAATTGGCGGATGCCAGCGGTTTTAAAGAACGGGTACGGGCCATTTTAGCTAATCAACTGGCAGAACGGCCCGGTAATTGCATGGTTGTGTATGCCGGGCCGCAACCTGCTATCATGAAATACAGGGATGAAGTGGAAAAGGCTTCGGATATGGTTAATGTATTGGTTTTTGAAGATTACACTGCCGACGAATTGTTACGGATATTGAAGCGGAAACTGGCCGACGAGCATATGGAATTGACGGCTTCTGCCCGTAAATATATGACCGGTTTTATTTCCCGTTTGATGGCGACCGATGAAAGGGTGCATGCAAGTGCCCGGATAATGCGGATTGTTGCCGAGTTTATTATCCGCAATTGTATTCAGCGACTGTTGAAAAAAGGGAAAACCTTGCCACAGCAGGGACAGAGCCTGTCCGTCACGAAAGCGGATGTCGGGGCGTTTACAGAGCAGTGGTTGGCTGACCTGACGAACGAACGCAAAAAGATCGGGTTTAATTGATTACCGTATACAAGGAATAAATCAGAATAGCACCTACGGTAAGCAATTCCGTGTAGATAATGAGCCGGGTATATTTCATAGGTATCTGGTGTCTGATCCGGGCTTTTTCGGTATCGCTGTATCTTAGTCGTCCCGCGAAAGCCGGACGGTTTAAAGCGAAACGGAATAAGCCGTATAGGATGAGAGCCCCACTGAGGCCTACCAAAGCACCGACCAGGAGATCTCCGGGATAATGTACGCCGATGTATATACGGGAATAAGAGTTTATGGCAGCCCATAACAGAATAGCCAGGGTCAGCATTCTTTCCCGGAACAGTAGCATAACGAAAAATGCCAGTGCAAATGAGTTGGCAGCATGACAGGAAGGAAAGCCGTAGCGGCCGCCCCGTTTGCCGTTGACGAGGTGTATCAACTCGGAAATCGGATTCTGGGGATTCGAAGGACGCAGGCGTTCAACACAGGGACGGATCACTGTGGCACAAATTTGGTCAGCATAAGTGATTGTCAAAGCAATGGCCAAGACTGTAATCAGGCTTACCGATAGCCGGAAGTTTTTTAAAAGTACATACAGGATAGCCGCGTACATAGGTATCCACGTCATTTTAGCCGTAAAGATCCACATAAAACTGTCCCAAAAGGGACTGTGTATTCCATTCAGGAAAAGAAGCAGTTGTTGGTCGGCTTGTTGTAAGGATTCCAGCATAAAAATGACGATTTTAGATATACAAAGATAATCTAAAATCGTCAAGGGCAAATCCGATTTGAAATTTTATTCAAAACCGGAAGATTTTATCCGGATTATTTTGAGGTTCCCGATGTACTTTTGAGAGTATTAGGGGTTGTTTCCGGTATTAAATTTTCCTTTATAATCTGCACCAGTTGCTCTTTCGGACGCAATCCGCTTACCAGAAACGGTTTGCCTTTTACAGGAATAAATACCATCAAAGGAATACTGGATACATTGAATAAACGGGAAAGTTGGGTTTCTTTATCCGTATCAACTTTGTAAATCTGCAATTTCTGTCCGTAATCTTTTTGTATTTCTTCCAGGATAGGAGCCAGACGTTTACAAGGTCCGCACCAGGTGGCGTACATATCGATAATGGCCGGTTTGTCTCCTTTGTATTTCCAGTCTTTGTCCGTTTCAAAATTCCAGATTTTTTCTTTGAATTCAGCAGTCGTAAGCGGTGTTACGGTTTGTCCTGAAACTTTATTACCCAAAAAGCAAACGGTCAGGAACGTTAAAATAAGAAATGTATTTTTCATGGTATTAAATTATAATTCAATTATATAACGTAAAAGAGACCTTGAAAGTTTTTCCCTGTTGATGACTAATTTGGAATACATCGGGGGATTATCAGTAATTTTTATATTTTTGTCTCCGTTTTTAAAAGACAAATGTATTTAAATAATTTTAGTTTCTAACTTTTTAATAGCACTTTTCTCGTCATTGGTTCAAGGAGCGATCTGCTCCGGAGGCGAAAAATATGCGTGAGGCGGCAATAAATAGCCGGAGAAAATATGATTGTATATCCAAATGCCAAAATTAATATCGGCTTGTCTGTGATCGGTAAACGTGAAGATGGTTTCCATAATCTGGAAACGGTGTTATATCCGTTGCCCGGATTGAGAGATATTCTTGAGATTAACCGTTCCGGAGGAGCCAAAGGAGTATGTGAATTTGAGAATACGGGTTTGTCTATCGACTGTGAGGAGGAGAAAAATCTGGTTGTGCGTGCATATAAACTTTTGGCGGCACCTTTTGATTTGCCGGGAGTGAATATCAGCCTGCATAAAGTGATTCCTTATGCGGCCGGCTTGGGAGGAGGTTCTTCAGATGCAGCTTTTACACTGAATGCTTTAAATGAGTATTTCGAATTGAAAATCCCGGAACGGAATTTATTGAATTATGCCGCCCGTTTGGGGAGCGATTGTGCTTTTTTTATCCGGAATCGGCCGGCATTTGCAGGAGGTAAGGGGGAATTACTGGAAGATATAGATTTGGTTTTGGAAGACTATGAAGTAATGGTGGTGAAACCGGACTGTGCCGTATCCACGAAAGAGGCTTACGCTGGGATTACGCCGCGTGAGGCGATGTACGATCTGCACGATTTGAATAATTTACCATTGGATAATTGGAAGGAGCGGGTGAAAAATGATTTTGAAGAAACGATTTTCAAAAAATATCCGGAAATCGAACGGATCAAAAACGAACTGTATGCACAAGGGGCCGTCTATGCTTCGATGACCGGAAGCGGTTCCGGAGTATTCGGTATTTTCCCGCGGGGATCGGAAGTAAAAGCAGAACCTATGCGGGCAGAGTTTACCTGGAAAGAGGATAAATTGAAAGAAGAATAATTCCAATGAAAGCTTATTTATTGATCATCCTGATCGGCCTGGTAGCCGGATTTATCGGTATTATTCCGTTGTTGCGGCGGAAAGTGGATAAATATATTTTGCTGGGGGCTTTTGTTTTCTTTTTTCTTATGCCCTATACGGTATACCATATACATATTACCGGAGTGAATTGGTGGTTGAAAGGTCCGCTCGTTACTTTTGTATTGGTATTGCCTTTGGCCATTGCTGCCGGTAAAAGCTACCGGAGGTGTATTTTCCCGTTGTTGCTGATGGCTGTTGTGGTAGGAGCGTTTATTTCTTTTTTAGGACATTATTTGTTGTAATAAACGGAGGAAAATTACACAATGAGTCCGTCCCAGTGTGTAATTTTGATATGATAAGCCCGCAGATTCCGCTGGTCTGGCCAATCGGTTTTCGATTGAGATTGATATGGAAGCGGAATCTGCGGGTGTATTGATTTATATTTTATAATCCCCGGAAAAAAGTTTAAGGATTAATGATTTATTTAAGGGATATGGAAAAGACAATAGCGGATACTCCTCCGAAAATAAAAGCCAATCCCGTCCAAACGATGATATTGAATACGCCGAATAAGGGATGGAAGATGATCAGGAAGGAGAATATCAGGGTCAGTATGCCTCCGGCCAGTACCCAGCCCCAGTTGGGAAGCCGCAGGGTTTGCATTTGAGTGGACCATCCGATAAAATCGATACCCAGGAACATGAGTATAAAGCCTACGGCAAACGGCAGGATATCGATAGCCCATTCCAAGTTCCCTAATAACAGGAAACCGATAACCAGGTCTAAAATACCGATTGCCAGCCCCCAACCCCAATTCCGGTAATGCTGATTAGAGAAAGCGTTGACAATTTCGCCTATTCCGAAGAGGATAAACATGATACAGAAATACACGGCGAGTGCGAAGTAAGATTCTACTGGGTTTTTAAAAACCCATATACCGCATAAAATAGATAGAATACCGACGATAAGCATTAACCACCAGTATTTGTAGGTACCTTTGTAATTTTTTACTGTTTCCATTGTGTTTATTTTATATGTTTACAATGGTTTTAACGATTATAAAGTCAAAGAAGTTATAAATAGTTGTTTTTAGGGAAATAGGTATTTTCAGCTTGTTTTTTATTTGAATAAGATATTTTTATCTTTGTCTTAGATAGTGCAAGCCTAGGACAATGTCCAGCAAGTTTGAATGTTGTCGGAGTGTCGTCTGTCTTTTATGTTATAAATACGATAATGTTAATTAAAGAGAAAGATTTTGAAGGATTTGCAGACGGATGTGAGAAAGCATTTGAGGTGATTTTTCGCCAGTATTATAAGACGTTGGTGTCTTTTTCCATGCGTTACGGTTTGGAACAAATGGAAGCTGAGGATGTGGTGATCGAAGTGATACACCGTATCTGGGAAATCCGGAAAGAGGTCAAATCTCCGGCAGCATTAAACGCATTGTTTTATACTTCGGTGCGTAACCGTACAGTCAATGTCGTCCGGAATCTCAAAAACCGGAAACAGATTATCGGGAAACAGGAAAAGCCGGAAGAATCGGAATTCAGGGATCATTTGATGGAGGAAGAGGTAAGCCGTGTGTTGAATGAGGCTATTGAAAATCTGCCGCCCCAATGCCGTCAGGTAGTGATGCTTATATTGGCGGGAAAAACGATGACTGAAATTGCCCGGCAATTGGATATTTCCGTCAGTTCTGTAAAGACGTATAAATCCCGGGCTATTGAAATTTTGAAAACCGTTTTCCAAAATTATCCTCTCTTGTTGTTGTGGCTTATCTTCCGTTTGGAATAAGTTAACCACCTTCAGCTATTCGATGAAGGTGGTATAGCGGGCCGTTTTCGTCCGTTTTTTTTGTTTCTGAACTATTTATAATTTATCGTTTTCAATATCATCCAGGATGCTCTGCAATTCACGTAAGTCTTTTTCGTTGTCGTAACCGATGGCTTGCAGCGAACCGAGCACTTTTCTGACATAGGTGCCGGCTGCTTTTTTTTCTTTCAGGCGTACCAGTAACGGTGCTGCTTTGACGACGGTTTCCGGATTGTAAGGATTGGCTTTACAGGCATATTCTAACCAGGAGAGACAACGTTTGTGGACTTCTTTTTCAGAAGGGGATGTCCGCCAGTAATAAGCGGTCCATTCAACGATCAGATTTGAGATCGGCCGGTATGTCCAGATCAGTAAGTCTTGATAGTTTATCTGGCTTTGTAGCAGTTGCCCCATCCAGGACGTATCGGGATGATGGATCCGGAATACAATATTTTCACAATTTGCCTGTAGGCTGTCCGTCGGATTGGCCTGAATCAACGTTGACATATATTGGTCCAATGATTTCCTGAATTTTTCCGGATTTACTTTATTATGGGCATCGTACCATAAATTCAAGAGGTCGTCAGAGGCTGTCATCAGTGTATATTGTATATCGTTTTTTACCGGTTTTGTCCGGTTCAGGATTTTTTTTATTTTCAGTAGTTCCCGGAATTTTGCTTGTTTTCCCTGTTGGATGCTTTCTTCGAGAAATGTACCGATTTTGTTTTCGAAAGGCTGGATATAGTAAGGGAAATATTCCAGGGGTGCTGTGGGGGGAAGTTGTGCGATATTTTGGGCAATGCGTTGGAATAACTGGGGGTTGTATAAAGATATTTTTCCGATAAGCGAACCGCTTTCCGGGTCAATCAGTTGTTGGTCCGTCATAGCAGACAGGTAATGATTGAGTATTTCGGGTTTTTCTTCTTCCGGGGCTATTTCGTAGTAATCTTTAAAAAAATCGACGGAACCGTTTCCTTTTTTATAGATTTCAACTTGAGCCATTCCTCCGTATTTGCGAAAGAAATTGACATTGGAGGCTGCTTTCAGAAAATCTTTAGCCGTATGGAATCCTTTTATTGTCAAGACCAGATTTTGTTGCGGGTCTAAAAAGAGAAAGGTTGGAACCGCTTTGATGTTGTATTTTTTCATCAATTCCGGGCCGCACCCTTTTTCTCCGTCTTGTTTGTAGTTGATGAAATGTCGGTTAAAATAATCTCCCACTTCATTCCGGGTGAAAACTTCCTTTGCCATTTTTTTACAGGGACCGCACCAGGAGGTGTATACATCCACGAACAGTAATTTGTTTTCAGTTCCGGCTTTTGTCAAAGCTTCTTCGAAACTCCCCTGTTCAAAAGTAATTCCCTGGGCCAGAACGATGTTTGAAAAGCCCAGAAGCAGAAAAAATAGTAATTCTTTTTTTTTCATAATGTATGGTTGTTATTAAGTACTTGCAATAATGAATGATATATGTGAATGTATAAATGCTTTTGCCGGATTCGGAGGCAAAGCAGCAGTATCGGTATAAGAAATATTTTTGTTGTAAAAATCTATTCTTTCCGGATCGTCACCGTTTTTTCCCGGCCTTCTTTATCTATTACGGTAATTTCGGCTTCTTCGCCTTCCATCCAGACCAAGGAGGTTAAAGCTTCGCCGGGATCTATTTTGTCATACCGTTTTCCATTGATGGCCACGACTTTTTCTCCTGCTTGTAAACGGCCTTCCATGCTTTGCCATATACATCCTGCTATAAGGCTGTCGCCGGAAACAATGACATTTACATTCCAGTCTTTGTGATTCAGGTCTACGGTTGTTGTAACGTCAGGGGTAAAATAGAATTTATTGTCGGGAAAATCCAGGGTAACACTGCCGTATTTCAACAGGCCGGTACCGATACGTGAACTGGATGCATTTACGGTTTCTGTGACTACATTTTTGAATTTTCCTGCGCCGACATACAGGTTGTCTATCTGCACCCGGTATTTGTTTTCTGCTTTTTCCATTCCGTTAACACCCATAGCCGAGGCACCGAATCCTTTGCTTTTTGTGACAATGCCTTGTGCTGTGGCCAGTTGATGATAAATGGGTTCGTTCATTTCATAAAATGCTGACGTACCGGTATCAAACATTACTTCTTCTTGCAATCCGTTTTTAAAATCGATGACGATATACGGAATGTTCTGCTGATCTTTTTCCATGTCTATCGCATATTGCGGATTCAGTTCCATGCTGCCGGTATCTGAAGCCAATACCAGTATTTTCCGCCGGGGATCAAGCCGGATGACGATATCGGGAAAGAGAGAACTGCCGACGATACCGTCGATACCGAAATGTTCCAACGGGTTACCTTCGTCAAAAACCAGGGCCTGTATTTTTCCGAAACCGATATTTCCCAATTGTATGGAATCCAGCATGACCAGCCGGTATTCTGCATCATTGTTATGGGCATCTTTTACCATTTGCCGGATTGCTTTTTTTTCCGGTCCTTTTTTCATTCTCGAATGGGTGATACATACGGGCGCACCGGTGTCGAATAGGTATTTCCCTTTTATTCCTTCTACATCGGCCTGTATGATAATTTTATTTCTTATTGTTTCGTAAGGAATTTCCTGATAAAATCCGGTGTTCTGGGCCGGGGTGCGGCCGTATCCCCAGATGAAAGATATCAAAAGAATAATTTTTACTATTTTCATATAAAACGATGTTGCAGAGTCCCCGCAGGAACTTCGGATTATATTTTTTACGTTATTTTCCCGTAAAGGCAAAGTCATTTTTCCAGGCTGCCCGTTCCGGACAATTTTCCAGTACCCAGCGAATGCGTTCGCATTGATTTTTGGATACGGAAATATGCAAACCGGTAGGATCGTCCATGATATTTTCGGAACGGAAATAACAGCCTTGGGCCTGTTTATACCAACTTGTGTTGAAGGTTCTGTTCATAAAGTCGGTTCCCCAATAATTCATCGTATCGTCGCAATAGTCCGGTTTGAGCTCAACATCTATTCCCGGTGTTCCTGTTGAAAATGTACAGGTTGTGAACAGACCGAGATAACAGCCTATATAATAGGCCAGTTCGTTGTTTGCAGAGGCCAGGTAACTCTTATCGCTGAATTCTCTGCTGACGACATCCAGTTCCTGCAATTTATAGATGACGCCTGCATTTTTGGGACCGAAGGTCGTTCCGGGGGAGATTTCCTGCCAGGCGATGCCTTCCGGACGGTTGTCTGCCGGAGTTCCCGGATATACATAATGGGGATAACAGTCGGCACTTATGGTGTTGGCAAAGTCGTTGACTTTATTCTTGCGGTCGGAAATCAGCCAGATGTTCATATAACGTTCAGGGGGCCATAGCAGATGCCGGGCTGTCAGAAAATCGGCAAAACCGTTGATGGTATCGGCGGCGTTCAATTCCTGAATGGTCAACCGTTCGATGCCGGGTGTGAGCATTTTTTGGCCTTTCGGAGTATACCGGGCCATTTCAAACCGGATGTGGGTATTCACGCCAACGGGATTTACCGAAGTCGTACCTGCAAATAAATTGTTGAGCTTGGAGAGGTGCAGGGTTATTTTTTCATCACTGTACGGACCGCCGTAGGATTCGATGTCCTCCTTGGTTTGTAGGATGTGGAAAATAACCGGAATGATTATATCTGAAGTATATTTCTCTTCCAAAGGGGCGATGATTCGGCAAGAATCCGGCGATGATTCAATATCGGTTCCTTTGATTTTTACCCGTATCGTGACCGTCTTGCCGATCAGTGACGTTTCTGTGGTAGAGAAGTGGCGGGAGAGAGATATATCTTCGTCAGATGTGTATTCCAGCCATTCTTCTTTAACCCGGGTGTCCGGAATCCGGATACCTTTTTGGTCAAACATCACCGGACGCAGGTCCAGTTGTGCATGTCCGTCGGCAATCAATCGACGCTGATTGGGTTCCAGGATAACTCTGGCGATTGTTGCTATATCAACCTCTTCGTTGTTATAATAAGTTATGTCTTCCGGACTGCAACTCCAAATCGATTGCAGTCCCAGGAGCAGAATCATATACAGTGCTCTTTTTTTTATCATCGTATTGTTATTTTTGATTTATGAATCATGGTATCCTTGTTGCATACCTGTTGGATTTTGGGATTAATTGTAAATCTAAAGCCGTGAATCTGAAATTATTTTAAAAGATGTGTATTCCACCTTTCATTCGTTCTTTACTAACCTTTCTGTTTTAATCCAGTTGGACGTTTTCCCATCCGGGGTTTTGCACGATATTTCTGTTCAGTTCGATCTCTTTGGCCGGAATCGGAAAGGAGTAGCGGAAATCATCGGGAGCCAGCGTATAGGTATTCCGGCCGATGGTTCGTTTTATACTGATTCCCAGTCGCTTCATGTCCAACCAGCGAAAATCGTTTTCCATATAGAATTCGCGGCTTCGTTCGTTCAGTATCTCCTGTAATATTCCGTCCGTATCGCCGGGCAGATCGAAGTTGCCGTCGTAGCGGGCTGATTTGAATTCTTCCAATGTTTTCCGGGCTTCTCCGGTCTTGCCTTGACGTAGGAGAGCTTCAGCTTTGATCAGGTACATTTCAGCCAGGCGGAATAACATCAGACTTCCGCCTCTGGCCGAAGTGATGATACCGTTTCCCAGACCCAGCAGGTTGTATTTGTCGCTTTGCAATCCGTTTGCAGTGAAATAGATGTCTTTGCGGATATCGTTGGCTTTGAAAAGGGTGTAATATTGGTTACTGGCGTTTCCGTCTACTAATTCGGCTTGGTAGTAAGCGTATGGAAAATTAAAAATTTGCCCGTTGTTACCGTCCAGTATCCGGAAATAGAATTCATCGCTTATCATGTCGGAGGCTGTCGTAACTTCCCGGCAGTCGAACATTTGGCGCAGTATGTTTGAAGATTGAGTCAAAGAGCGGCCTTTCATGGCTATTGCTGCACATTTTTCAGCGTTATTCCAATCGGTGTCCTCGGCTGCTCCGGACATTGCTTTCCACATGTAGATACTGGCCATCATGGCGTTGATAAAATCTTCACGCCAGGCACAATTCCAGTCGGAGCTCGGAGTTTTTTCCAGTAAAATCAGGGCTTCCCGGCAATCGTTCAGTATCTGGGCAAATACTTCCTGTTGGGTTTTGCGGGGAGGCATAGCGTTTCCGATATCTTTAGCCGGGTCGAGATAAACCGGTATGCCGTATTGGTTGTTTTTGTAAGGTGAATAATATTGCAGCAGCTTGTAGAATGAAAAGGCCCGCCATACGAGCCCTTCTCCCAATATGCGGTTTCTCCAGTCTTCGTCATTTCCCTGAGCAGTACGGACACCGGAGATCAGCAGATTGAGCGAACCGATAAACCGGTAGTATCGGTTCCAGCAATAGGGGTCGGTATTCATCCAGGTGAGTAATTGCAATCCTTCGGCGGTATAAGTACCTGTATTTTTATCATAGTAAAAAAAGGAGTTGCGGTTTAACACCGTTTCGCCCGTATAGATCCCCAGGTATTTGGCCATGTCGAAATAAGGGTAGTTGAAATAGATGCCGAATACCGCATCCTGGTTCCGGTTGGGCGTTTTCAGCAGGCTCATGTAACTGGCCAGGATAGCCCGGTAATCTTCAATTGTACTCACTACTTTTTTATCCCGGGGATGCAGTTCCAGAAACTTTTCGCAGGAGCTCATAAACAATATGCCGCACAGGCAGGCAATGACAATATGGCTTCGGTTTATCATTTGTGTTTTCATTTCCGTTCGTATTTTAAAATCCGAGTGTCAGTTTAAGGTTGAATTCCCTGGAGGCAGGATAGGTGAAGGCTCCCTCAGAACCGACATCCAGCCCCCGGTAGCGGGTAAAAGTCAATAAATTACGTGCATTGAATCCCAACAACAGGTTTTTTAATTTCAGTGCTTTCAGCGATTCGGGCCGAAAGCGGTAGCTGATGGAAAGATTGGTCATACGCAGGTAGTCGCCTTTCGAATACTTGTCGGAAGTGACAAGACTGGCCCAATAGTCGGCATTCGGCGATACAAAGCGGGGTATATCAGTGATATCACCTTCTCCTTTCCAGTAGTAAAGATAACGTCTTTCTCGGTTGGTAGAGGAGGCCCGCAGGTCGCTGCCCCGGTTGGGTGCATTTTGGTAATCGTTGAAATCGGGAATCAGGTGTCCGGTTTTAAATGTCCAGTCGGTGGTAAATTCCAGACCTTTGTATTTGAAATAAGTACTGAATCCTCCGACGTATTTCGGATTGGTACGTCCCAGGTATTGCATGGAAGGCATCATGCAGCCCGGTTGTATCCATTGGTCTCTGAAAAAATCGGCGACCCCCGGGATGGCATCGAAGGAAGTAATCATAACCTGATACCGTTCTCTTTCTTCCGGCGATAAGTTGTTCCAGTTGGCCAGCATTTCTCCGAATTTTGTTTTTCCGGCTTTTGTCAGGGTGTAGCGGGGATTTCCGCTCACCGGATTGACACCGGCAAACTGCCAGCCGAATATGCTGCCTGTTTCTTTCCCGATGATATTCAGTACTCCGCCTCTTACTCGTTCCGCGTTGATCACTTCCTGGTAGGAAGAATAGCTGTAACGGGATTTTTTGATTACATTTTTATTGCGGGCTATATTTACGGAAGTACTGAAAATGAAATCGTTGGTATTGATCCATCTGACGTTCAGGTACATTTCCAGCCCTGTATTTTCGACAATACCACCATTGGCTCTGACGATTGTCCGGCCGGTGGAGGACGGTACTTCCAGATCTTCAAGTACATCTGTTGTCCGGTTGAAATAATAGTCGGCAGTGAAATTGATACGGTTGTCGAACAGTGAAATGTCAATGCCCAGATTCCGGTCTTTCTTTTTTTCCCACCGGATATCGGGATTGGGAAATGTCAGTGTCTTGACATAGTGGTCGCCCATATACAGATTGCTTCCCAGTCCCATCATTGAAAAGGGATAAGCAGAGCGGTCGATATTTCCGGTGTAGCCGAATGAAGCCCGAAGAGCCAGTTCGTTGACGATGCGATTGCGGAAGAATTTTTCTTTGTGCAGGTTGTAGCGCATGCCGACCGACCACAATGGTGCAAAACGCTGGGCGTCACCGATCATATCGGCTCCGTCAGCCCGCCAGCTGAAACTGGCTACGTAACGGTCTTTGTAGCTGTAACGGAATGTACCCAGAAAGGAAACGCTGCGGTCCTGTCCGTCCGAAGTATTGAACAGGCTTCCCAGGCTGTTTCGCAGGGTTTCGTAATCGATCCGGGAATCGAATGAAGGTAATCCCGTAATGCGATAATCCGCATAATAGATGGGGGAGGTATAGCCGAAATTATTGAATTTTTTGGATATTACTTCGTTGGCCAGCAGTATGCTGAACAGGTGGTTTTCTTTGAGGGCTATAGAGTAGTCGATTTGATTGCGAAGCGACCAGTTGTGATTTCGTCCGGAATTCTCACTCAATTCGCCGTTGTCGTATTGATTGGGAAGAGGACCTTCCTTGAAAATATCACGGCCCAGTTTTTCATTGGCCCAGGAGGTATAGGTTCCGGCATTGACGGCTTTCATTTCAGTGTTATAACTTATACCTTTACGAATAATAGACTGGAGATTCAATCCCGGAATGACTTCGTAGCGCACATTGAAGGTAAATTCTGCATCCAGTCCGGTTTGGGTTGTCCGGGTTTCTGTCAGTTCGCGGAGTATATTGAACCGGTCGTACAGGTAGCCGGAGGCTGTTTCGGTGGTGTAATTATTGGGCAGATAACTCAGGTCGGAGGCATAGCTGCCGTCTTCGTTATAAGGTTTTTCGTAAGGATTGGCAAATACAGCATAGGTAAAGGGGTTGACGGCAGAGGCATGATCTTCGTTTTTCCGGGTGTTGGCCGATAGGTTTAAAGCAAAGATCAGTTTTTCCGTCGGGCGGTATTCGAGTTTTACCAATACTCCGGCGTTCTGATATTGATTGGAACGCAGAATACCGTTTTGTTGCTGAAAATTCACAGAAGTGTAGTAGGTCAGTTCTTCGCTGCCTCCCCGCAGACTGATGTTGTGGGATTGCGAATGAGCCGTGCGGAACAGCACGTCGAACCAGTCTGTGTTCGTGCTGGATAGTTGTTGTAATTGCTTGTTGTAGTCAGCCGAAGAGAGGTATCCCTGGGCATTTCTTTTGAAGAGGTATCCTCCTCTGCCGGCAAAATCGGCTCTGCCGAGACCGAAATTGTCGATGATAGACTGTTCGTACCACAGTTTTTCACTGCTGTTCATAAAATCCAGCCGGTTGCGTGGAGCAATACTGACGTTGTAAGTTCCGCTGTAATTGATAAGGGTTTTCGAGCGGAATCCTTTTTTGGTTGTGATGACGATCACTCCGTTGGCGGCACGGGCGCCGTAAATAGCTGCCGCAGAGGCGTCTTTCAGGATACTGATGGATTCGATATCTTCGGGCATGATGTTGCCGACGCCGTCCTGCATAATGGTGTTGGCATAATTCCCGGTATTATTTTTGGGGACACCGCTTATTAAAGGCAAGCCGTCGACGACCCATAAGGGTTCGGTGTTGCCGCTCAGGTTGTTTTCTCCCCGGATGGTAATTTTGGCCCGTCTCCCCGGCGCTCCGGAAAGGGTCGTACTGTTCAGTCCTGCTATTCTTCCCTCAAATATCCGGTCGAGAGAAGTTACTCCCTGCATTTGCAAATCTTTGGCGGTAACAACGGTAGCACTTCCTGTCATACGTTCTTTTTTGATGACTTCCATACCGGTGACGATAACCTCTTCTAAGGCTTCTAAACTTTCATGCATAACGATGCGGATTTCTTTGTCATCCACGACGTTATAACTTGTCGTTTGCATACCGACAAAGGAAAAGAGAAGCTCCGGAGTTTCTTTTGTGACGGGGATCGTCAAAAAAAACATACCTTCGCTGTCGGTAGACGTACCCAGTATCGTCCCTTTTAACTTGACCGTGACACCGGGTAAGGGAAGGCGTGATTTGTCGACAACAATACCTTGCAGTGTGCGGACTTGTTGGCCGGAGGGTGCCGGCTGTTTTTGAAGAACAATGATTTTATCTTGTATGACGTAGTTTATACCCAGCGGTTTAAGACAGGTTTGTAACGTAGTCTCGATGTCTGCATTCTGAAGAAGAAGAGAGGATATCCGGGTTTTATCGTTGATCTCCCCGGCATTGTAGAGAAAGTCAAATTGCGTTTGGGCTTTGATTTCTTTCAGAATGGTTTTGAGGTCTGTATTTTTCAGGGAAAGATTTATTCTGATGTCCGATTGTGCAGAAGCTTTGCCCCAAGTTCCGGATAATGAAAGGAGGATCAGACATAAAATAACAGAAGACAATGCTTTCCGGAAAATATAGCTTGACAATGTGGTGTTCATGTTCAAAAGTTATTTGTGTTGAGAGAATCCTGGATTCTCTCAACAATTCAGGGTTCTCGGTTATCGAATCGGAGGATTTACAGCATTTGTCGGATATTTGATATCCATGACTAAAGTCGGATTTACAGGTGTAGTAATATAAACAACTCCTGTTTCCTCGAAAGGCATTGAAATTTTATCCATCGGGGTAAAACGTTTAATGCGGATCACGCCCTGTATGCCATTTCCGGTTTCAAAAAATACGTATCCCGGTGAAAAAGTAGCCTCCGTGCCTCCGAATACGACTTTTTCATCTTTACTTTCATATGAAAATCCGGTGTCTTCGAGTTTAGCAAAATCTTCATCCGTAAAAGTGGCAGGAGCTTTTGCATAAGTTGTGTGACAGGGATAAGTAAGTGTAATGTTGTACCACAGGTAACTGCTCATTTTTATCGGAGATTCGAAAACAAAGGATTCATCGTTTTTATTCCAAATCAAGCCGATATCGATTTTATTTCTTAGTTCCTCAGCGATATTTGCGATGTAACTCTCATTGGTTGTTGTCGAATAAAATGCTTTCCCGTTTTCAGTATCTGCTATTTCTATATTCCCTAATATCATGCCGCCGAGTTCGGGTGCATGACTTAATGTCATTGTTACGCTATCCAGCAGACCGGCAATGGTTACATCTTCGTATGTTGCATAAGCCGGTTGCTCTGCCTTTGAGGTGTACAGTGTACTTTCGTATTGGCCTGTCAATTTACTTCCGTTAGCTAATGTACAGTCGAACTTAATGTACCAGCTATCGGTATTCTGTTCGATGAGCACTTCACCCGATGTAATTTCCAAAAGAGTATTGTTGCCGGCTCCCGGTTTGTACGAAATACAGCTCCAGGCCATAAAGGTATTGGCTGACTTCGCTTTTCCGAAAACATATTTCCCCGGCACAATTTTATCGATGTCGGAAGTGCTTAAGTGGAAACTGATACAGGCACCTTGTCCCGAAACTGTTTTCGTATTATTGTCGAAAGTCAGTCCCGTTCCGTAAAGCGAAAGCATAAAATTACCCGTTACGGTCATGTCACTTCCGGCTTTGAAGCCTTCGACCGTATTGGTGGCTTCTTCCCCTCCCTGGCCGGTTTCTTCGTCTACTTCAGTAATGTAATTGTATTCGTATCTGTAGGGAACAGTAGAAATGAGTACATTCCGGTTGCTTTTCCAGATAACTCCGGAAGTAAGGTCGTAATTTTGTCCCAAAAACTGGAACCGGGAAGGGTCCGGACCGTTTTCTTTGTCTGAACAGGCGTTGAAACAGAGGCATACACCGATGACTGCTGCCATCAAAAAAATAGATTTTTTCATAGATTTTAGTGTTTAGTAGGTTATAATTAAATGGGTTGACTGCTTACGATAATGGTATTCCCCTTTACCTGAAACCGTATACCTCCGGTCATTTCGACGGCCTGTAGGAATTGGTGTATGGTTTCGTATTTCCGTATACTTCCGGAGAAGACCATGTTTCTGGCCTTTTGGTCGGCGAAGAATACATGTATGTCGTACCAGCGGGATAGTCTGGTCAATATGTTTTCGATTGTTTCTTCTTCGAATACATACTGGCCTTTGTACCAAGCTGTATAGAGTTCGGTGTTTACTTCCTCGGTACTGAATTCACCATTGTTTTTATTGAACACTCCTTTTGTTCCGGGGACTAATGTGATATTGCTGCTGTGTTGCCACATTTTTACAGAGCCTTGTTCGAGAACGGTTTCTATTTGGATTTCATCGGGATAGGCCCGTACATTAAAGGCTGTTCCCAATACCTGTATATTGACTTCTGTCCGTGTATTGACAATGAATGGACATTTATCATTGTGTGCAACATCGAAATAAGCTTCTCCTTCCAGATATACAAGCCGTTCTTTGCCTGTAAAGTTCACCGGATAGCGTAAAACAGTTTGAGAGTTTAACCATACCCGGGTTCCGTCAGACAGGATCAGTTTGTATTCTCCGCCTGTTGGAGTTTTCAGTATGTTGTGCTCTCCGGAAAGTCGGGATCCGGCCAGACTATCGCTTGGTACCGGAGTGTAGCGGATTTCATTTCCGGATTTCCGGAGGGTTACTCCTGCCAATTCGATGGTTTCGTTTTTTTGGGTCTCTTCCAATTCTTTGACCTGACCGTCGGCCATGATCAATATCGCTTTGGAAGTTCCGGGGTGTATATTGACAACCTGGACACGTTCCGGGTGAGTTCGTACAAGCAGATGGATGCCAATGCCGATAAGTAATAATCCGATAGCAGCAGCAGAAATCCACCGGACGGGCATACGAACGGAATGTGACCTATAGCGTTTCCGGTATTTTTGAAGTCCTTGTGTCGTTTGAATTTGCTGATATGTCCGGAAAGCCGGAACCGGATTTTGTTTTTTCAGTTTTTCGTATAAACTCCGGTTGACCGGATTTTCAGATAACCATAGTTTTAGTTCTTTTCTTTCAGACTCTTCCAGTGTGTTTAAACGTTCTTTTGCAATCAGGAAAGCGATGTGTTGGTATGTATGTATCGGATTCATAAACTATATTGTTTTACATTATAAACCCTTAATTTTTTGAAAAGACGACAAGTTTTTGATTTTTTTGATGGAAAATAGGATTGAATGCGTATTTTTCCGGCTCTGTTGCATAAAAAATGATTGCAGCTATCCCCTCTATAGCTGCAATCGGTTTGTTGCTCTTCAGTTTCGCTTGAAAAATGAAAATGACATCCGGCATTTAATTCACTTCAGAGCAATCCTGCCTAAGGATTTTGTTTAAAAGTATGAGAAAAATAGTTTTCCACTTTTCTATATTATAAACCCTTATTTTTTGAAAAAGTCGACAAGTTTTTGATTTTTTTTTCAAAAAAAATACGTCAAAAAAGCAGGAAACAGAGAATTGGAGTAAAATAACTGTAAATCAATACGTTCAGACACTTTTAGAAAAACGGAGTGAGATAAAGGAAGACAGCGGAAAGACAGGTTAGGACAGAGTTTTATTACCAAATCATTACCGGATATAGGATAATACGGGACTGAAATTCTTTCAAGCATAACACTGATTTTAAATCGTTTAGCACTTTCAAAACTAAATCTGTTCACAAAATTAGCAGCGTACAAAGGAAAAAACAAATAAACCGTTTTTTAAGTACTGAACTTTAATATTTGCATAACTATAAATAAATCAATAAGTTATATTTTCAATCCATTAAAAATTGAGTTATGAGAAGTACGTTTAAAGTATTGTTTTACCTGAAAAGGAATGCCCCCAAGAAAAACGGTTATGTATCAGTTATGTGCCGTATTACAGTAGAAGTTTTTCATTTTATCTATTGATTAATAGATATTTATGAGAAAAAAGAACAATGGGTAACGATATAGAAATGAGCGAACTGCTTTAGTTTGCTTTGTTTTTCTATTGCTTCAAATAACTCAACTATAAATATAGAATATTTTATCGAAACATTAAAAAAATAGAGTTTATTTGTAAATCAGTCACTTACTAATAATTTATAGGGGAATAGATGATCTACTCCCCTAATTTATTTTTCACCATTTGCCGAACTTTGCTTCATCAATCGATTGGGAATCTTAATGTTGAATTTAATAATGAAGTAAAATGTATATAGACAACGAAAACTTCGACAAGTGGATGGAACGATTGTCGAAAAAGCTCTCCGAAATCGGGCAAGACCTAAAATCTTTTATCAATATCGACAATGTACTGGACGAGAACGATAAGATACTCGACAATCAGGATTTAGCTTTCCTGCTGAAAGTATCTTTCCGAACCCTGCAACGCTATCGGGCAAGTGGCAAACTTCCTTACTTTACGATAAGTCATAAGACCTATTATTGTGCTGCTGACATCCGGGCATTTATTCAAGAAAATGCCGATAGCAAGACCTACGAACGGTTCAAAAAGGAAAACGAACTCGATAAGCAAACCGAAGCAAAACAGGACGGGTAATCTACTCGCCTGATGAAGTACCACCACACCCCATTTAGCAGAAACCGCCTTGCCCTATGGTTCGGCTCATTTCGCTAAATGAAGCAAGAGGGAACTGGGCTTTGTCCTGTTCTCCCTCTTGCCCTGCGGGGCAAAGCCTTCGGTTTTAGCGGGTTACATTCGTAACCGTTTATAAGAGTGATTATAAGTCGAAAATGTATTTTACTTATTATCAACTAAATAAATCTCATTTCCATTATAAAAAAGTTATAATCATGGATAAGACCAATAATATATCTCCCTTTACCACCATCGGGATAGACCGACAAACAGGAAAGTTGATAGATAAGCTCTGCAAACGCTATTCACTGAAAAAGGGTGAAATAGTCCGTTTGGCATTTGTCTATATTGATAAAGCGTGTATCAACCCATCGGAAGCACCCGAATCCGTAAAATCGGAACTGGTGAAAATAAACAAACGGCAGGACGATATTATCCGCTTCATCCGACACTACGAGGAAGAGCAATTAACCCCGATGATACGAACCGCCAACTCTATTGTAGTTCGGTTTGATACTATCGGCAAATCATTGAAAACACTTCTTCTTACATGGCTGGAAGCTAATCAAGGAAAACAAACAGCCGTACTGCAAAAGGTAAGTGAACAGTTCGGAAAACATGCCGATGTAATCAACCAGCAGGGAAAGCAACTTAACGCACTGTATCAGATACACCAACGGGATTATAAGAAGTTGTTTCAACTGATACAACTCTATTCGGAGTTATCCGCTTGTGGAGTAATGGATAGTAAACTGAAAGAGAACCTAAAGGCGGAGATTGTCAATCTGATAAACATATAGAATCATGCACATAGATTTTGTCCCATCATCGGGCGGAACATATAACAATGCAGGTAGTAGCCGACAATTAGCGTCGTACATGGAACACGAAGACTTAGAACGGATGGAGAAAGGAATCTATATTGACGGTTTTTTCAATCTGACGGAGGATAACATCTATAAATCAAAGGTTATAAAAGATAAAGATAGTAATATCGGGCAACTCCTGAAAACGGATGCTAAGTATTATGTGATCCATGTCAGCCCATCGGAACAGGAACTGCAAGCGATGGGTAACACGGAACAGGAACAGGCAGAAGCCGTATATCAGGGAAGTGTTTATTTCTGAATATGCCAAAAACTTCAACAAAGGGCTATCTGAAGCGGATATAAAGTTTTATGGTAAAATCCATTTTGACCGCAACCGTTCCGATAACGAACTAAATATGCACTGCCATTTGATTATAAGCCGAAAAGACCAGTCAAATAAGAAAAAACTATCACCGCTTACCAACCATAAAAACACTAAGAATGGAGCAATAAAAGGTGGCTTTAACCGTGTAGATTTGTTCCGACAAGCGGAACAGGGATTTGATAAGCTATTCGATTACAACCGCCAATTCCCAGAATCCTTTGAGTATGCTAATACCATGAAAAACGGTAGCATTGACAATAAACTGAAAATACAGGAGCAGGAGTTGAAAGAGCCAAAACAATATTTTACTAGCGAAAAGAAAAAAGAAATATTCCAATCCAGTGAAAGAGCAAATAATATTTCTTGCAATTTTGATAACAAACAAAACAGTGAACAGTCTTTTAATCACGGAAATAAAACAAACAGAGATTCTTTATTATCTATCTTCTCATTGGGAGATGGCAATAATTACGATGCAACATTGGCAGAGGAATCACAGGCTAAGAAACTCAAAAATAAGAAAGGTCGTAAGTTGTAATTATTGTCAACAATAATTGCAACTACTGTCCCAAAAAATGTATTTCATCCATTTTTAATACTTTTGTTTTGATACTCAACTTACTATATGTTTTTTCCGCTTTATACTTACACCTATCATCATTTGTTAAGAAGAAATCAAAATGAGCTGCGTAGAAAGTATGCAATGCATCATCAAACATATTATTAAAATGTCCATCACTTTTATATCCAGCAATATCAAATTTGAAAAAAATTTTAATAACTTTTTGATACATCAAATTTTCACTACATTTATTGTTTGGGGTATATAAATCGAAGAAATCTGTTAATTCCAAATGTTGAGGTAAACTCTTGAAATTTGAATTGAAAGACTTAATAAGTTCTTTATTATTTCTTAGTTTATTTAAACTTGTTATGAGATGACTTTTAAAAGATTTATAGAGTCCATAGTCTGATTTAAGGCGAGTTTGAAAATTAAAAATATCAGTTTGCAATGCATACATATTGGGTTGTAATTTAGATAAAGGAAACATTATTCCAAATATTGGATTTTCATATCCTTTTCTGAACTCAGAAGGCAATGGGACGTTTTTATATAATTCCATAGTCGCTTGCATTAAAGGAAAATCTTCAAACAATGTTTCATAAGAGATTGGTTCATGCTCCCACTCTTTTTTCTTCTCTTCAAAAAAATCAAAAATATTTCGATAATGCCAAGTCGCATTTTTTTCACCCCAATATTGGCAGATGCAAAGGTTGTTTGTAAAGTGCTGGATATTCAGCAAATGACCATCAATATAAGTAGGATTCTTTTGGAATCCACGAAATAAATCATTTAAGTGTGCATTTGAATATGCTGTAATAATCTGCTTACTTGTTAATAAATCAGACAAATATTGATATGAAGATTTTTCTGTTGGGTCTAATCTATTCAACTTTTCAAGTCGGTCAAATATATTTAAGTCAATGTATACCTTCATACTAATTCTAATTATTAAATTTCTAAGCAAAGATATACATCTTGAAGCTAAAAATGCACGAATCAAATAACAAAAAGAAGATGGTAGTATAGTTCTTTTCTTTCTCTGAACACAAAGGTATATTCCGAGCCTGAAACGCCAATGCCAAGGCCTACGGGTTTGGGAGAATTTCTTCCTTTTTGCTTCACAAAAAGAGTAAATTTCCCCAAAGCATTGCCTTATGCATTCTCTCCATATGTGAGATGTTTATCAGAGAAAGAAAGGAAAAAAGATATTGGTTGGGCTACTTATTTGGGCAGTTGGTATTTTCCCTCAATCCGTTCTGCTAAATTTGTCATATCCTCATTAATCTTCGTTTTAGTGACCTCTGCGTAAATTTGTGTTGTTTTTATATTAGTATGCCTCATCATTTGGTTAAGTGTATCTATATAAGCATCTTGTATAAGGCAAATACTCGTTGCGAAGCTATGACGCTATATGTGGAAAAAGACAGGTAAAGAGAGCAACAGAAACGAAAAGAAAGCATAACACAATTTGTTGGTAATTAGTTGTTTCTCCATATTCTTCCACATGGGTAAAAAGCAAGAAAGTGGGGATTATTGAAGATGTTCAGTTACCAAACCGTTAGACGGACAGTTACCGAAAGGAATCAAGGTAACTCAAAACGGATCAGATAATATGAAACAACGATATATTACACTGATTGTCATAATTTTGCATACCAGCGAACGCTTGTAAAACAGGTAAATTTGCCACTAAAATTATGAGCGTATGAAAGTAGAAAAATTCAAAGTTTTGCTCTACCTCAAAAAGAGCGGATTGGACAAGTCGGGCCGTTGTTTGAGGATTGCTAACCGTACGTTGTCAGATTTGTCAGTATCCATTGTCGGGCACATTTGACGTAACTGACGTAAATAATACTCTTTTAACTCCTAATTTTCATCGCGCAGAGATTGTTCTAAAACCTGTTGACTGTTTAAAGTGGCATCAACGGATACGTTATTTTGTTCTTGGCTCATGTTTTGTCAGTAAATAAGTTATTTACTTTGATTCATTCCTCAGATTTTGTCCGTTCGGAACGGGCAAATAATTTTACGATACAGTAAATATGGATGAAAAGTAATTACGGCTATAAACACGAAAAAGCGTGAAATACTTCAACTATTTCGTATCGTTGAGGCATCGCCAAACGCCTACCACCTACTAATAGAATCCATAGTCCACGCCCATACAGCATGAAACTATTTTATCTATTGTCTCGGTGTAAAATTTTGGCGATTTTCAACGAGAGACGCTAAAACAAAAAGTTTTCACTTATATATCTTTTCGTGTACCCATTTTATGGAACACTCTTTTATGGTTTTGGCAAAGGAATTAACGCACAGAAAGCCCGTCATCTTTTCCGGTTCTCTTTTCTCACCTGAATTTAAAAGGCATTTTAACGCTGAACACTCCACGGCTAAAGTAGAACACCATCCCGAAGAACGGGGAAAACTCCAGTTGATGATTGACGGGGTGAGTGATTCCGATTGGTTCAGAAATAAGCGCAGGGAGTTTTTGCAAATGGTTGGAATTAAGCCGAGGCAAAGCCATGCTGGAGAACATAAAAATGGGAAAGGAATTAAATTTTAATTTCCGAACGAGAAATCAATTATTTTGATATAAATGCATATTATTAATATTTATTTATAAATTAGTTGGCGAAAAACATACAAAGATTATGAATAAAAAAACATTCGATTTTTATAGATACCAATTAGTCCCAAAGGATTACATTGAATTAAGTCTTTTTGAAAAGACATATAGCATAGAGGAAATTAAAGCAAGAAAAAATATTTTCTTTGCAGAGATGTTAAAGCAGGTCCATTTTGAAAATAGAAAGGGTAAACTTCCTTTCAAATTTAATATGGCGCAAGATAATATATATTGGGTTCAATTAGCTAATATAAAAGAAGCTAAATATGTTTCAAATTTTGAGGAACATAGTATTTCATCAGAACCTTTTGTAAATATATTATTTGATAATGAACCTACACGACAGATAATAGCAATTAGTCGTAATCCTAATGCCTATGACAATACAGGACAAGTAGTTGACGTATTAACATTATCTTTGAATCCAATGCTTGAAAAATATAATCTAAAAATGTATCTGTCTCTTATACACATCTGACGCTGCCG
>ENA-UAOW01000128-UAOW01000128.1-human-gut-metagenome-genome-assembly--contig:-NODE-128-length-46202-cov-10.045312_pt1 | contig 46202 bp, 45 predicted proteins | sample MGYA00243470_ERZ654559 | MGnify/ENA primary metagenome ERZ654559 (study PRJEB26926, sample SAMN06164851) | human gut metagenome | biome: ENVO:00009003; feature: ENVO:2100002; material: ENVO:00002003...
GCCTTTTCATAATCGTCACCACTCAGATGATCCACATCATAACGGTGGTAAATGGCCGTTTCATGAATCCTTTCACCGAGAATTTCTTTCAGCTGGGCAGTCAGACTTTCTTCTCCCTGCCGGAAGTTTTCTTTCTTTCTCACGTAAAGCCGTCTAATGTCAGACAAAGTGCACACCTTCTCTTTCATATATTTTCCAAATGACAGAACGGAAATAAATGGAACAAACCTGTTTATACACACTTATATTACCACAAAGCTTTCCCCGCCGTCCTCATGTTTTCCCGCATGCGCCTTTTATTTCCGCAGAGACATATTTCTCTTCTGTATCTAAAGGAAAAGATAGTTCTGTCCAACAAAAAAGCACCCGCCGGGGAATAACGGATACTTTTGCATGTCTTATTGCGGGAAGCATTTCATCTCTACACGAAAATGAGATACTAAAGAGCAGTATACAGGCGGCTTTACCCTTTCTTTCCATACCGATACGCTTTACCGCCTCAGTGAAATTCATTCAAAAAACGCATCCCCTGTTTTTTTATACATGGAAAAACCAATCCCATCTATCCGTCATCCGGCAGGGAATCCCGCGGGACTCCATCAATTGAAAAAACTTTTTCAATTTTTCTTTAAGCCTGTCCATTCTTCTGTAAACAGCCTTTTCGGTGGTATTAAGCCGTGATGCAATTTCACGGGTAGAATAGCCTTGTATCTTCATCACAACAATTTGCAGGGTAAGCCTGTCCACCATGATAAGGATTTGATAGAGCCGCTGATTTTCAATGCTGTCTAAAAAATCCTCAACTGTTTTCACTTCGGGCTGTGCTGTTTCCTCGGCAAATTCCTCAAGGTATGTACCTGCGTCCTGCAATCTGCGGTAATACCGTCTGTCAGAGTTAAAGACCGCCCAATCGTGGGTATGGAGTTTTTCAATGGTATCCTCACTGACACCCAAGCTCCGTAACTGCTTTTCCTCGGCTTCTTTCCAGAGCCGCCATTTCTTTTCTTCTCTGCCATAATTGAATGACATTTCTGTTTCCTCCAATCTGAATTTTTTGAAAAATCCAGATTGGCAGGCGGAGAACGGCATCCAACGCCAGAAACAGGCTTGTGCCATATTCCTGCAAAAAGCGACAAAAGAAAAACCGCAAAGGTTGTCATACCTTTACGGTTTAAGGAGAGTTTATTTCTATTATGTAGAGATTTGGCTTCTACTTTTGAGGTGCAAAGCCCCCATGCGGTAGCGAGGATTTTTTTAACAGATTATCCGCCCATCCTCGGAATGATATATGTAAGTAGAAGCTGCTGCTTGCAGGCAATAAAAATCCCTCCAAACTTCAAAAAGCGAAGTCGGAGAGTGTTCAGAGCATAACAAATCAGCTCACCGAAGCATCGTTTTTTTATTCGGTGGGCTTGTCCTACCTATGGCTGTATAAAGAACAGAGCCGATAAACCGTGATTGCTCACTTGTTCATCGGCTCTGCGTCTGTGCGTCTGGCTCTTTTATGAAGTTAATTTTTTCTTTAATCAGAATTCCTACCACCATAAAAATGACACTTATAATTGATAATAGAATTATGCTCACATTTGACAATTGAATCTTTATATAATTTGATAATACAATAAAACCCAAAATCAAATATCCTATTATTGAGAATATTTTTCCCATATCCGTTCTCCCGTTAAATCTATGGTAAACTGTGATTTCTCACAAGTCTGTCGGCTCTGCGTCTTATGCGTCTGGCTCTTTGATGTTCTATTTTTTCTTCCCTACAAATGGGAATTTGTTATTTTGTAACGAATGGTTCTATTTGTTCTTTGATAAAATCAATTCGGTCAAACACTGTCGGTTTGAAGTAGCCAGAAACTGCTACTACCAATTTCTTTTGAGGATTGATATAAATAACATTTCCGCTGTTGCCGATAGCCGCATAGCTTCTCTCATTTTCATCAATAATCCACCACAAATATCCATACATCATATCTCGGAATTTTTCGTTACAGCGCAGCCTAACCTTTGTGCTTTCTTCAATCCATTTTTCAGAAACAATCCGTTTGTTATGAAACACACCTTTTTGCAGACAGAGCAGACCTATCTTGGACATTTCTTCAGCAGACAGACAAAGACCGTATCCAGCTGCTCCCACCCCCATTGGGTCTGAAAACCAAATATTGCCTTTCGGCGCCTTTCCTACTGTAAAAGCCTTATGCGCTTCGGCATCGGGAGCAACATATATTTTCCGTGGTGCAATCGTCAACGGCTCAAATAGATATTTATTTGCAAAATCTACCGTTGTCATTTTACTTACTACTGCAATGATACCTGTAAGAATATGAATACCCAAGGTAGAGTATTGAAATTCTCCCGTTATGCCACGTCTGCCGCCTAAAAAATCCAAAGCGGCAATACTCCAATCATCTTGCACGCATATTTTTGACCACGGCTCTGATTTATACTTATAGGGTGCAGTCATTGTCAGAAGATTTTTTAATGTAACTTTCTGAATTGTCTTTTCTCCCCGTTTGATTTTGTAATCGGGAAAGTAATCCAGTACAAAATCGTCTATGCTGCCAATCAATCCTCGTTCGAGGGCAATACCAACTAATAAAGAAACAATACTTTTCGTTACAGACATCGTATGCACTGTATCATCAGCCTTGTAGCCGTTCCATGTATCGTTTACGATTGTCTTTCCGTTTTGAATCACTATCATCTGACAGATGTTTGACTGGCTGTCTACGACATAACTGTGAAGTTCTGATAAATTTATCATTTTTACCTTCCATTCTGCCGCTTTGGCGGCGTTTATTCAAGAGAAGCTTATATACCGACACATATTAGTTCGAAAGGATAAACCTTCTACGTGAAATCATAATGCCATTAAAAATGGAAATCAACACCTTTTTTTGCAATAATGTTGAACACGATGCAGGAGAGCATTCTGCACCGTGCTTATTTTAGTTTTTGATATTAAATTCAATCCCGATTTGACACTTTCTTAATTATCTCTGCGTCTGTGCGTCTGGCTCTTTGATGATATGTTGTTCTGCCCGATAAACGGGAATTTATAGTGCATCTCTCGGACAATTCTTCACGCATTCAAAGCAAAGAATACATTCCGTACCGTTTTTTCGTTTTCTGGAATTATCTGTAACATCCACTTCCATTGGACACACATTTTTGCATTTACCACAAGAAATGCATTTGCTTTTATCACATTTAATTCGGAGCAGCGAAAAATAACTCATAGGTTTTAAGAATATAGTGATAGGACATATGTATTTGCAAAATGCACGATTATCCTTAAAGACAAAAGCCAATATTATCCCAACTACATAGTATATGACATTTCCAATGATAAACGCCCAAAACATAATTCTCTCAATGTTACCAATATGAGCAAGAAATAGTGCCGAAACAAATATAAGAGAAATTGCAAATGTAATATACCTTATCCACCCAATCTTTTTTCTTGGCGTTTTAGGAACCTTATATGGGAGAAAATCAAGCACCATTGCCGTCCAGCAAGCATACCCACACCAACCTCTTCCAAAAAGCAGCGGTCCAAAAATTTTTGCCACCGCATAATGAATTGTTGCAGCCTCGAATACACCCGTAAAAAGATAATACCAAAATCCCTCAATCTGCATATTTTCGCCGCAAATACCCCCCAAATAAACCAACATATAAAGTCCGACTAAAAGTTGTGCAACCCTGCGGGCATATTTGTATTTTTTAACATAAAGGAATATCCCTAAAGAAATAGATATTCCAATATAGCTAAAGTTAAATAAATAAAATGTATTGTTCTGTGTCAGCCATAATGTTACTGCAACAGTTTCAAATATTACCAACATAATAAAGGATAGAAAATACTTTTTCATTTTATTCCTCCAATCCACAAACTGGAATTTAGCCTATTGCCTTTTTCATCCAAACATCTAAAAAGGCAAGTTGTTCGTCTGTATGAAACCAATGCTCCCCATTTTCCATTACAGTAAGGTGTGCATTGTGGCTACTGATAAATTCATTTACCGTTTGACGGGATACGAGATTATCATTTCCTGCATATAGGATTTCTGTTGGAACATTCCATGTTATAGGATTTTCCTTAACAAAGCATAAATATTTCCATGATAATGTTTCTCCAAAGTTTGTAGGAATTTCCCCTTTTTCGCACAAATCCTTTTCCGATACATTTACCCAACTCATCATGTCCAGTATAAGACGTTCCATATCAAGTACAGGCGATATAAATAAAGCCTTTTCAATATCGCAATTCTGTAATGTGTGCATTGAAAAATAAGCTCCTATACTGTTTGCAATCAAATAAATAGAATCGTATCTTTCATGCACTTTGTCATAGACCGATTGGATTTGGCTTTCTACAATCCACGGGATATAATCATTGTAGTCTATCCCAATAATATCAAAATTCAAACAATTTTTCTTGTACTGTTCCGCTTCTAAATAGCTTCCGCCTTTTCCATGAATATATAAAATTATTTTTTTCAAAATATCACCTCTACGAATTGCGATTTGCCGCATTATTATTTCAGCTATGTGTTTTTGCTTCAAATCCTTTAATAACGGTTACCTGTAAATCCTTTGCATCAATCAAACTTTCCTGTTTGCATTTCGGACAATAAAGAGGGAAATTTTTCAATTCTGTATCTTGCCTTATCTGTAATCTTGTTTTATTTCCGCAGACAGGGCATCGTACCCATTCAATCTTACTCACTTTCACTAATCCCTCCAAAACCACGAAACAGGTAAATTCCCAATACAGCATTAAATCCCGTAGCAGCAAACACACTGAAACGCTCTGGAATACCGAAAAAATCCCTCGGAACTATATTTGTTCCGATTGCTCCCGCAAACATAAGCAGCAGTGCCATTGTCGCCCATAGTGCCATAGAACGATATTTTTTGTCCCGATACCCGCCAATCATAATTGCAACAAGTGAAACAATGGAAAGCAACACGACAAGCACTGTTATCACATAAATGTGCATAATATCTTGAAAAGCTCCTGCATTGCCGCTATCTGATAATGGAAACATTGTATAACCTACATTTGATACCCAATTCATTACGGCAAAAAGATAAATGCCGATACGGATTGTTTTATTTAGTTTCCCTTGAATAAAAACACAAACCGCCATTATTGAAACAATTCCGCATACACCATACAAAGACGCTAATTGTTCCCATAGTGTTTTGGACGGTGCATTGTTAGCACTTAAATCACTAACTGCCTGCGCCATCCAGTTATAACCGGGATATGCTGTTGGAGCAAAAATTACCGCTGCGGTATAAGATAACAGTGATACTACTCCCAAAAGTCCTAACCAGTTAATCAATGTTTTTTTCATCATTCATTCCTCCGTATTGGTTGCAAAACCATTTGATATAATTTTGTATCATATCCTGTCCGACAGGTTCGCCAGAACAGGAACAGTCTAATTGATAGTCCATCATGGCATGAACCGTCATTGCAAAAGATGTAGCAGCCATATCAATATCCCCAATACAGATTTTTTTGTGTACTTGCAAGGCATAAAACAGATTTTTGGTTGCCAAAATCATTTTTCTTGTTTCCTCTGCCATAATTTTAGCAGCGGTTGGATTGACGGAACGCTCTGAATAAATGACCTTGTAAAAAGATAACATTTTGCTTTCGGTGCTTATACTGCTGTAATTTTCCACTGATTGCGCCAATGCTTCTTCCATACTTTTTTCTTTGATAAATTCCCCATAATCAATATCCGCAAGAGATAATTGCTCCTTTGATTTCTCTCTTAAATACTGATACATTGCAGCAATAATTTCTTCTTTTGATTTGAAATGGTTATACAGCGACGGTTTTCGTATTCCCATTTTTTCTGCTATTTGAGCCATTGATACATTACTTAATCCGTTCTCTGCTGCAAGTTCCAATGTAACAAGGATAATTTCTTCTTTTCTGTTCATCAATGCACCTCCTGTACTTTGTGTTAGTTATTATACTACCATACGTTAGTTTTTGCAATGCCTTTCAGAAAACTTTCACCCAATTTTCACCTTTCCGAAAAACGGTATAGCTTTATAGCTTTTTTACCTCTGCTAATAGGCTATTTAATCTCCTATTATAGGAGATTTTACAGCGTTCAATCAGAAGCCACATCTCTGTAAAATATAAGAGTAAGATTTTCAGAGAATAGGTGGTGAGCTTATGGACGAAAGGAACAACAATTTTGACTTCGATTTTATGCCTATCGGTCAGGCTATTAAGAGAGCCAGAACAGCCAGAGGTATGACCAGAGAGCAGCTTGCCCGCATCGTTGATTACGACCCAAGACATTTGCAGGCAATCGAAAACGAGGGGCAATATCCAAGTCTGGAGTTATTCATTCAGCTTGTGACAATGTTCGATGTATCCGTTGACGAGTACATATTCCCAAATAAGGAAGTCGAAAAAAGTTCTGTCCGCAGACGCTTAGACGCACAGCTCAACAGATTGGACGATAAAGAGCTTTCCGTCATAGAAGCAACGGTAAACGGACTATGTAAGGCAAAAGAGCCAGAGGGATAAACCTCTGGTTTTCTTTCGCCCTTTTTCTAATAGCTCGGACAGCCATATCCGAGGATTTCATAATATCCTACGGGGTAGCTGTTCTGTCGGCAGGCATCTCCAGAGTTGCCCTCCACGGTGTAAACAACACCGTTCTCACATTTCTCCACGATACCCACATGGTCAGCATCTCCGTCCTGCCCGTCGTTGCTCCAGTCGAAAAAGATAATGTCGCCTGCTTTCGGCTCATAATCCTTTCCCTGCCATTGTCCGTTGCCCCGAAACCAATCCACACCGTCTGAACAGAGGGAGAATTTCGGCACGATGCCGCTGTCCAGATAGCCGCACTGGTCGGCACACCACGACACAAAGCAGGCACACCATTCCACACGCCCATCAAAGCCGTACCAACTCCAATAAGGCTGACCGCCCTCATTGCCGAGCTGCGTCAAGGCGACCTCTACAATGGCTTGGTTGCCGCCGCTTGTAAACGCCCGTCCGTATGGGTAATAGCGTAACACATGGGCGGGGTACTGCGTATCGCCGTATTTTTCCCACCCTAACCGCTGTGCCTGCATGGTGGAAAATTCTACCGCATTGGCGTAGGAATAACCGCCGTAGTTGGTTTTTGCCCATGAGATATACCCGTTGCCGAAGTTATAGCCCTGCAAGGCGAGCTTGATACGCTCCATGTCAATCGGGTTTTCCACCTCGGCAGAGATAAGGGCGGCTTTCAGCTCCTGCACGCCGCACTGGATAGAATACTCTGGGTCTTGTATCCCGTTCGGCTCATGGGGATACCTTGTGTTAAAGCTGCCCTCCGCCGCCTGCATGGGGTCAAGCCCACGCCCGCCGCTTTCCTGCATCATCACCGCCTTGATAAGCTCCACATATTCGGGGATGCCGTACTGCTTCGCATACTTCTGTATCAACGGCGTGTAGGCTTCCACCTCCGCACTGACGGGGGTATAGGAAGTGCTTTCGCTTCCGCCCCCAAATAAGGACACGGCACATCCGAGCAGGACAACAATCAAGATAATCACGACGGCAATCCAGCCGCCTGCGATTAGGGCGGAAACCAACGCCTTTGTGCCTGCGATAATCGCCTTGACTGCGGCAATGGTAGCCTTAACTGTCGCTTTTGTCGCTTCGGCTGTCACCTTTGCGGTGGCTTTCGCTGCCTGTGCCGCTTTCTGGGCGGCTTTGGCAGACGCTTTCGCCGTTTTCTGTGCCGCCTTGACGGTCTGCTCGGTGGTCTTAATCACCGTCTTAGAGGTTGCCTGTGCGGTCTTTACGCCTTTTTCCGCTGCCTTGACCGTGCCTTTTGCCGTAGATTTTACAGCCTTTTCCGCATTTTGGGCGGTGGTCTTGATGGTCTTTTTCCCGTGCTGACGGGTCTTTATCAACTGGCTTTTCCCATTTGCGGGAGCATCGGGGGCAGGAGAACGGCTCACAGTTCCGTGGCGGATCTGTGAGCCGTTCCGTTCTGCAGCCGCCTGTGCTTTTTTCTGCTCGGCGGCTTTTATTGCCCTTTTCTGCTTAAAGTCTGAAACCTTATCCTTTGCCTTGACGATATTTTCTTTCGTGGTCTGGACGGATTTCTGCCCCTGCTTATTAAACTGGTGGATGCCCTCGTCCTTTACACGGTCTGCGGTATGGGAGATTTTATCCGCCGCATACTCGGTGGCGGAGTTTTCCTCCGCATAATATCCCTGCTCTGCCTTTTCCTTTGTCTTGGCATAGGCGGATTTCATACGCTCACTGGCTATGGCGGCTTTGTCTATGGTCTTTATCGTACCCTTGACCGCATCTCTGGTCTTTATATCAGCCATGCAAAACCTCCTTTCCCAGAGGATTTGCGGTCATTTCAGTCTGCCTTTTTCGCCACTACGACAAGCCTGCCGTTCTGTGCGGAGTATTCGCAGGTGGAGAGGGTAATGAGCCTGTCGCCATACTCGGCGGTCACGCCCGTATCATACAGGGCAAGCTCCTTACACTTCCCGACATAGGCGTTAAATTCTTCCTCATTCTCCGCATCCACAAAATCATAATAACGGTAGCCCTCCGCACTGTACGCCACGGTCTTAAACACGGCAATAATTTCATATTCAGCCTGCTCCGTGAGCGTGTCAAACTGGATGGTCTTGTGCTTTTCATAAAAGCTCTTGGATTTGTAATCCTCCAACGCCCCGAACATCTTTTGCCCTTTGATGTGGTGTCCGTAAATAATGAGATTGTCGCTTGCGGCAAGGTCGCAGTCCTCTTGGATATACGGCACTCCCAAATCGCTGTATTCCTTTTCAAAGTTGTGCTTCAGATAGAAATTTGGGTTGTTCTTCGTCTGCATGACAGGGTAATTGATGGTCGTTCCGTCAATGGAAATCCAACCAACCATATCCTCATTCTGCAAATACAGCTCCTTATATTTCGCCAGAATGTCCTCGCCCTCGCTGACGGGCGTATCCTCTGGCGTTTCTTCCTCCGCAGGGGCGTTCTCCACGACCTCGGCAATCTCCGCAAAGGCTTCGGTCTGCTCATCTACCTGTGCATAGTGGTGGCAGATATGCCACCCGCAAAAAGCCGCTGCCCCCAAAAGGGCAACGGCGGCAACGATACAGATAACAGACTGATATTTTTTCAGATATTCTTTCATAGGCTTTTCTTTTCCTTTCTTGGTTTACCTTACATTATCGGTGTGCTGCTTGGGCGTGGGTAAATCCCTGCAATATTCGGGATACCTCACCTTGATGCCCTCCATGAAATACGGGGCAAACTCGCAGCAGAACAATTCCTCTGGCGTGAAATACCTCTCACGCCCGTCCTCTGTATAGCCGTTCCATAGGTTGAAAGCAAGGTGGCAGACCTTGACCGTGCCGCTTGTCTGCCATCCGCTGTGCATCCCCTCTGGCACGATGCAGTCCGTCTTGAAGTCGAACATGGTGTTGATGTTATTCCTCGTTTCTTCCGCAATCCCCATCACATAGAAGAATGCCCTGTGATAGCAGTCGTTTACCCTGCATTTCATCATGTTCTCCAGAAAGAAATCACGGTGAGCCGTGCTGCGAAATCTAATATCCGCCATAAAATCCTCCTTTCCTAAACCTCACCGAACTTGGTTGTCATCAGCTTATACAGCTCCGTATTGCGGGGGAATTTGTTGACAAACGGCACGAGGGAGCTGCCTACTTTCAAAAGCCCTTGTCCTGCCCCCACATTGGTGATATAGCTCATCTGCAAGTCGGAGATGTTAAGGAGCTTGGCAAGCTCGATGCGGTCTGTAGACGCTTGGTTGAGCATGATGATAAACTCGCTGTTGGCAAGCATCGTCCTCGCCGTATGGCTCTGCAAGAGGTCGTCCACATTCTGGGTGATGCCAGTACAGTACGCCCCGTACTTACGCACACGCTTCCAGAGGGTAAAGAGGAAGTTTGCGGAATACTCATGTTGGAACAGGAGATAGATTTCATCAATGAAGATAAAGGTATTTCTGCCTTTTGCCCTGTTCTGGGTGATGCGGTTTAAGATGCTGTCGAGGACAACAAGCATACCGATAGGCTGTAACTGCTTGCCCAAATCCAGAATATCATAGCAGATAAGGCGGCTCTTGGTATCCACATTCGTGTGCTTGGCAAAGGTATTGAGAGAGCCGTCCGTGAAAAGCTCAATGGCAAGGGCAATTTCCTGTGCCTCTGGCTCGTTCTGCTTCAGAAGTTCCTCACGGAAGTCCTGCAAGGTCGGCGGTGTCCCCATATAGTTGCCCTGCTGATAGTAGCGGTAGACGCTCGCCGTGCATCGGTCAATGATGGATTTCTGCTTTGCCCCAAGGCTTGCCCCGCCGATGAGCTGCTCGCACAAAGACAAAATAAACTCTGATTTTAAGATGACGGGGTTTGCACCGTCGCCGTAATCAGAGTTCATATCCATAGCGTTGATATGGTTTTCGCTTGTTGCAGAAATGTGAATAACCTCGCCCTGCATGGCTTTTACCAAAGGCGAATACTCTCGCTCTGGGTCTATAATAATCACATCGGCGTTAGGGTCGGTGAGGACAATGCTCGTCATTTCCTCTTTCGCCGTAAAGGACTTGCCCGCACCAGACACGCCGAGGATAAAGGAATTGCCGTTCAAAAGGTGGCGACGGTTGGCGACAATCATATTTTTGCTGATAACATTCTGCCCGTAATAAACGCCGTCCTTATGGTAGATTTCCTGCACACGGAACGGAATAAACACCGCAAGGCTCTCCGTGGTGAGGGTACGCAGGGCATCAATCTTCCTCACGCCGAACGGCAGAGCGGTGTTCAGTCCGTCCATCTGCTGATATTTCAGCACGGCAAACTGGCAGAGATGCTTTCTTGCCGTGGTGAGCAAGGCTTCGGTGTCATTATCAAGCTGCTCCTTTGTTTCCGCCGTATGCACCATCGTCAATACCGCAAACATCATCCTCTGGTCACGGGTCGTCAAATCGTCCAGAAATTCCTTGCTTTCCTTTCGCTGCTGCTCCAAGTCATAGGGAATAACGGCGGAAAAGTTATTATTCTGGTTTTGTTTCCTCTGCCAGTTGGTGATGTTGGTTTCCACCCCCAGAAGCCTGTTCTCAACTTCCCGCACGGCTTCATCCGTGGGAACGGGAACGACATCGACAGAGAGCATCATGTTACGGTTAAGCTCGCAAAGCTCCGCCACCATGCTGTCCTTGATATAGGCGGCGTATTCCCGCAGGAATATCACCCGCCCGTACCTGTCGCCAATCCTGAAATAATCCTTTTCAAACTCGAAGGTGTCGGGGCAGATGAAGTCCTTGAAGTCGTGACCTTTCCGCATGGTCTGGGAGAGGTCGAAAGAAAACGCCGTTTCCTCGCCCGTGCGGTAGAAGTCATGGAAGATACGCAGCTTGTCGTTGGCATCAAGCTCCGTACACTTTGAGCCAAGACGGTTGAAATGCCCGATAAGGTCAGCACCCACACGGGCGAAATAATTCCTCGCTTCCTCGATGTTCTTCTTGCAGACGGAGATTGTCACATACTTGTCCTGCACGATGGAGTTAGCCCCCGTCGCCTTGTCAAGCAGCATCCTGTTGTATTCCTTGCGGTACTTATCCAGTCCGTCCTCCGCCATAGGAATAAGGATGGTCTGCTCAAAATCCGCCTTGTTCAAGCGGCGGTTGTTGATGGTGATTTTCGTGGTCGCCCCGCTGTCGAGGGCGTTTAACAGCTCCGAGTATTCAAGGAACATGGCTTCCTTGTCCTCACGGCTCGCCACGGCATAGTTGATGTCCTCAAACTGAAAGGTCTTTGCGTATTTGTTCTTCCCGACAAGGAAAATGCCGTCCTCCCACATGGTTTTCAGCGGGATGACCGCCTGCACCGATTTCGGCACGATAAATTTTTCCTTATCCTGCTTGAACAGGTTTCTAAGCGTCTTTATCATGGCTTACCTCCTTACGCTTTTTTGATTTCTTTGCTTTCTTTTTCTCTGGCTTTCCTGCCTGCCGCTTCTGCTTTTTGGTCGGGGCGGGCAAGCCCTTTTCCCTTGCTTCGATGTTGGGTTTCAACGCTTCGTAGTAGAGATTGTCTGGGGAAAACAAAATCTTCTTTGGCATCAGAAATTCGGATTTTATCCACGCCCAGACGAATTGCTCCGCCGTCATGCCGTTGTACTTGATAAAGCCCATCATGGCAAAGGGGGAAGCCCCCAGAATACACATCCAACTTAAAGTTTCCGTGCCGAACTGCGGGCGGAGCAGGAAATACAAGCCCACCGCCACGCCGCAGGCAAGGACAGAAAAAATGAACTGCCGCATCGACAGCCCGAAAAACATACTCTCCGTGTAGTTGCGGATTTCCTTATTTATCTTGACTTCCAACCGTTCTCACCTCCTTATCGCTCCATTGCGTCCTTTCTCTTTGGTGCTTTCTTCTGAGACGGGTAGGGGATAAATTCTTCCTCCCCCTTGATAATGCTGAACTCTGCCCGCAGAAACGGGTGTGTTTCCTGTTTCTGGTACTGGCGGATAAGGTCAACCGCACTCTCTTTTGTAGCGGTGCTGCCTTGCTGCATCCCGTCCTTGAAAATATAAAACCGTTCCATCATTTCCTCCTTTACAAGCCCATCATTTCTCTGACAACACGGTCTGCCATCTTGACCGCACCGACAAGGACGAGCATATTGAATACAAGCTCCCCGATATAGCCCCATACCATTGTGACCGCCGCCGCATCGGGATTGACCACGGGCGGGGAAGAAGCAAACAGGGAGAAGATAATACACGCAAGCACGATGACAGCCCCCTCAAGGCATACGGCAGAATAGCTTTTGATAAAGCTCTTGCCGACGCTTTGGCTTGGCTCTCCCGCAAACGAGGACAGGGGAACGGGAGCGATGGCGGTGTAAATATACAGTTTGAAAAACCTGCCGTACACCGACATAATCATAATGAACGAGAGTACCGTAATGAACAGACCGCCGATAAGCGTGACCGCCCATAGGGGGATGCTCTCGAAAAAGCCGCAGTCCTCCACGGCTGTCACAATCTCCTGCGGCAATACCGTCTGCTGTGCCGTCCCGAAGCCTGCGGCGTTCATAACCGTGGATATGATACCCTGCACAATCTTAAACAGAGCCATCATCAGCTCCAAGCCATAGGTCACTGCACCTTTGGCAAGGGCAAAGCGGATAAACAGCTTCAACGCCTGCTCTGGACGCTTAATCTCCGATAGATTTCCCGCAGTACGCATCACGCCTACCACAAAGAACAGGACGAGCAGGGCAAGCCCGATAGCCTGCACCGCACCGTGAATATCCACGATGACATTCCATATCGCCCCGCCCTTGAAATTCTCTGGGGATTGGGTAATGAGCTGCCATATCTCGGCTAACTTCTCATTCCAAGTATTTAGGGCGTTCTCTAAATTCTGTACCACCCAGTTATCAGACATTCGACCACCTCCTTGTTAAAAATCGGCTTATGGGGCAATCCGCAAAGCGGATCTGCCCCGTAAGCCCTGTCTTGTGTCTTTGGGTTATTTTGTCTGCCGCTTCCCAATCAGCCTGTGATAAGCGTCAGAATCTCCTTGGCAAAGGTAATGACAACGCCGCCTGCAAGGGTCAGAAAGCCGTTCGCCCTCTGGGAAGGGTCGTGGGATTTCAGCGACAGACCAATCTGCACGATGCCGAAGCCGAGCATAATCATGCCGACAGCCCTCACCAAACCGAAAATAAAATCCGACAGGTTGTTGACTACCTGAATGGGGTCATTGGCGGCAAAGGCGGTCATGGAAGTGCCAAGCACCATCGTGAGGGCAAGCACCGCCACGCAGTAGCGGCGGAAGCCCGTTCTGACCTTGCCCGTCATGGGCAGCTTGGTGGTTGCTTTCTTCTGGGTGTCCTTTTTGTTGAAAATTCGCATAGATAAATCCTCCTTATAAATTGAATAGTTCTTCCAAGTCCTCCTCGGACAGAAGCTCATAGGAAGTGCTGACAGCGTTCACGCTCACGGCGTTTTCTGGAATGTCGCTGTCAAACACAAGGGTTGCGACAGCCTGCGTCGGCTCACCGTGGATATAAGGCGGCTGTCCTCCGTCCGCTGTCAGTTTCACATTGGGGTGCTTTAGGATGTCATACTTAAAGTCCATGACGGGGCGTTCCCCACGCACAAAAAGAAGTGCGTAGCGGTTGTCGAGCATACGCACCTCGTCTGGCGTTAAAAGCTCACGCCCCGAAATCTGGTAGTTGGTGGAATAGTTCCCGCTGCGTCCAGAGCTTTTCCCGTAGGTGTTCGTGTCAATGGTTTCCTTGCCTAAAAGCTCCGACACATACTTGTGGGTACTCTGCTCGTTGCCGCCCAGATAGAGGAATTCATCGCAGTTTCCCACGATGCTTTCCCATTGCTTTTCAAAGAGTGCTTTGAGCTGTGCCAGATTTTGCAGGATAATCGAAACGGATACACCTCTGGAACGCATAACGCTCAAAATCTTGTCAAAATCATCGGGCAGCGAAACATTCGCAAATTCGTCCATAATGAAATGGCAATGGACGGGCAGGCTCCCGCCGTACTTATGGTCGGCAAGGTAGAAAAGCTGTTGGAATAGCTGCGTATAAAGGATGCTGACAAGGAAGTTGAAGCTCGTGTCGTTGTCTGGTATCAGAGCAAATAAAGCGACTTTCTTTTCCCCCAGAGAGGGCAAATCAAGCTCGTCTGTTGCGGTCAAGGACGCAAGGCTCTCCAGATTGAATTTTTCAAGCCGTGCGGCAAGGGTTATCTGGATGCTCTTTAGGGTCTTGGCAGAGCCAGAGTGGTAATCACGGTAATACTTGAGGGCGATATGCTCTGGGTTTACCATCTCCAGACGGTCAAACAGTTCGTCTAACGGGCTTACATAGCTGTCGTCGTCCTCCCGTACCTCGCCTGCACGGAGCAGCTCCATCACCATCGGGAAATTCTGCTCGTCTGGCGGTGCTTCGTATTTCAGATAGAACACCAGAGAAAGGAGCAGCATACTCGCCGCCGTATCCCAGAACGGGTCTTGCGACTGGCTTCCTTTCGGCGTGGTCGCCTTGAACAGATTGGTTACAAGCCGCTGCACATCGTTGTCATTCCGAAGATAGACAAAGGGGTTGTAGCAATGGCTCTTGTGCATATTGATTAAATCAAGCACACGCACCTCATAGCCTTTCTTCTCCAAAAGACCGCCCACATCACGGACGATTTCTCCCTTTGGGTCTAAGATTACCATTGAGGTGTTGCACTGCATGGCGTTGGGCTTACAGAAAAAGCGTGTTTTTCCCGCCCCGCTGCCGCCGCATACCGAGATGTTTAGGTTTCGGCGGTGCTTCCTGCCGTCCAGCCCGATACGGACATTCTGGGTCAACAGCTTATTCTGGGTCGGGTCTTTATCTTTGTACTTTTTATTCAAAGCACTTGCGTTGCCCCATTTGGCAGAGCCGTGTTCCTCCCGCCTGCGGTAGTTCCTGCGTGTAGAGAGATAAATGCCGATGCCCATAGCATAGGCAAGCAAAAAAATAAGGACAGTCCTTAAACTGTCCTCACACACCGTTATGGAAAACGGCTGATTGATTGCTGCGGATAGACCGCCGATTATCTCCACGATGCCGCCGCTGACATAAGGTGCTGTCAGCAGGGCAAGCCACACGACAGGTACGATGCCGCATACGGCAAGGATTAGGCTCGTCCTGTTCTCATCGTTCCTCATTGCACCTGCACGGGGCGACTTTTACTTTTCTGGTCGGGGCTTTGGATACTCTGATAATCAGCTCGTCAACGGGGTCGGTGGGGCGTTCCTCCCGTACCTGCTCGGTACGCAGCGTGTTCAGTGCGTTGAGCATAATGCTCTTATCATACTTATCCATAGCCAGATGGTAGCGTTCTTCTTTCATAGGTTGCACCTCCTGTTAGCGTTCCTGCTCTTTGGATTTGGGCGGCTTGTTCTTCTCCATGCTCTTATACATATCGCTCTGGATTTCCCCAAGCACATCACGCATCGAGCCAAGCTCGCCCTTGAACGCCTGCGTATCCATCCCCTCATACTCTTTGGGAAGCCTGCCGAAGTTAAAGCCTCTGGTGTCCACGCCGTAACGGGAGCTTACCATATAGGCAACGCAGAAGGATTTGAAATCGGAAGCGTCACGGCTCTCGTTATGCTTGAAGTCAAAGACCGCCGCTGACACTTCCTTTGCCATGCTCACAAAGAGCTGTTCCTCGGAAAGCCCCGTCCTGATAAAAATGGTCTGCTGGGAGCTGTCATAGAACGCAGGCACTTCAAGCTCCTCGACGGGCTGAAAGCCGACAGGGCTTGCATCAATCATTGCCGATACAAGCTCACGCATGGTCTTGGCTTCCTGCGGCTGCTGTCTGTCCTTTGCAGAGGTTTCGGAAACATCAAAAACCTCCTTGGCGTTATACCCGACAGCCTTTGTGCCGTCCTCACGGGTGTATTCCTTGCCAGGCTCAAGGATAACGACTTTCTGTGCATCCTTGTTCACATAGACACGGCTCTGCTTCCAAGCCGCCCGTTCTTTGAGCTGTGTCGCTTCGGGCATCTGTGCCGATACCAGAATGGCATTATTGACGGAGTAACGGTCAAAACGCCCCTGCACATCAAGGTACTGGCGGAAGCTGTCACCGCTTTCCATCATCTCGGCACAGGTATTGTCAATCATCTCATAGGCTTCCTGCCGCTGTGCCTGCTTTGCGGCAGCCCATTCTTCCTTGTTAAAGGGGCGGCTGCCGCCGTTAAAAACATCATAGATACTCATTTATCTTGCTCCTTTCGATTTGCTCGGTTTCTTCCGTTTCGGCGGCTGCTTATGCTCCGTCTTTCCTGCGGGCGGTTTTTTCGCCTTATCGGAAGATTTGTCTTTGCCGATGGCAGGGGCATCGGCTTCCTGCTCCTTTCGGTTCTCTTTGATTTTCCGCAGTTCTTCTCTGACCGACGGTTTCTCCGCCTTAGTCATAGTAGCCCCCTCTGCGGATTTCCTTGGCTGCTCTGAGGTAGGCTCGGACAGAGGGGATTTTTCCGTCTTTGCCACCGAGGGGTTTGGGGCGTTTTCCTCTTTCTGCATAGGCTTTCCCATAAGGGCGTCCATGAGCTTGTCTTTCTCCGCCTTTTCGGGCGTTGTGATTTCTGGCTCTGGCTGACCGTCCTTTGCATCCCTGCTTTTTTCCGCCGTGGTAACGATGGATGCGGTATCCACCGAAGCAAGGCTGAAGCGTTCCACGATACGGCTGATTTTCGATGCGTCCTCGGCTCTGGCAATCACATCGACCTCCGCATTGGGGTCTTTGTTCTTGCGGTCTGCAAGGACGCAGTAGAGTACGCCGTATTTTTTTGCTTCCTGCGTGAATTTCTGCAAATCGCCACGCTTGACGGTAAAGACTTTCAGCTCCTTTCCAGAACGCAGCATATTCGTCAATCTCGCCTTGCCTTTGGTTTTCTTTTCCTCTTTGAGAATGGAATACAAGAGGATGGCGATATTCTTCGCACCTGCCCCTGTGATTTTGGCAGCGACCTCAAATCCCTCCAAGCTCATTCTCACGATTTGTTCCGCCGCTTCGCCGCCTGTGTTCATTCTTCATCAGCTCCTTTCTTTGCTGTTCCTTTTCGTCTGCCCGTATGACCTGTAACTTTTCCTTGAGGGTATCGCTGCGGGCTTCGATGCCCCCGCACAGTCTGATCTCCTTCCGCAAAAATTTCATACGCTCCGTGATTTCCGAAAGCCGAGCCTTGACCGCTTCTTTTTCTTCCCCGACAGATTTTCGGGATAGGGAATAAAGCCCCTTACGCTGTTCGGTCAGCTCTGATATTTCGGATTTCAGAGAGCCTTTATATGACAAGAGCTGCTCCGCCGTATCAATGTGGTTGCGGCAGAGCAGCCTTGTTTCCTGTGTGATGGCTTCCATCTTCATAAGGTCGTCCTTTAAGAGATAGTGAAGCCGTGCGTAATTCTGTTTCCTGTTCTTCGGCAGGATGCCGAGCTTATAGCAGTAGTGGAGATACAGCCCACGCAAGCCGCCGATTTTCTTGGCATCCTTTAATGAGCCTTTTACCCTTATGACCTTGACGGGTTTTGTCTGTTCGGCAAAACGGGAAAATTTCACCGCATAGGAATTTTCCTTAATGCGTTCCACAATCCTCTCGTTGGTATAGTCCTCTCCGAGCTTATAGAGCCGCTTCGGTCTTTGCCACCCCTTTCCGATAATCGTCCAGTATTTGCGGTTGGGGTCAAAGCTCACTCGGTATCCCATCTCCGACAACTGGCGGTCAAAATCTTTCAGCGTATAGGATTTGGAGATGGCTTCGTCCACCGCCTGCCGTGCCACGGTATCCCTCGTGGGTCGCCCCTCTTTTTCCGCTTGGTAAAGGGCGTAGGGCTTTTTCCTCCCGCTTGGGTGTTCGATGACCGATAGGGAATACTCACGGCACAATTCATCGGAACGCTGACGGAGCAGCCGCAGATTTTTCTTGTTGTCGTGGTAGTGCTTTCCGTCTGCAAAGGAAACGGAGTTGACTACAAAGTGGTTGTGCAGGCACTCGGTATTTAGGTGGGTGGCGACAATCACTTGAAACCTGTCGCCCCACATCTTCTCGGCTAACTTCACGCCTACCTCATGTGCCTGCTCTGGCGTGACCTCGCCTGCCTTGAAGCTCTGGAAACCGTGGTAGCAGACAATCTCGCTTGTGTCGTTCCATTCTGCTTTGGCAATCATCATCTCGTCCCTTGCGGTGGTCGGGTCGCAGTTCACGCCCGTGACAAAAAACTGCTGCTCGGTCTTGTCGCCGTTGGTGGCATACTTCATCACATCGCCCATCGCCTGCAAGTCCGCATCCGTGTATTTGGGGTTAGCGGTCTTTTCTGGGTTTTCGGCATAGTCGATAGGGTGGTCGAGCCTGCCTTTCACATCCCATATCTCGCAGACCGCCATCAGCCCGTCTGCTTTCTGGGGAGCAGATAGCTTTTGCTGACCTCCAGACGGAACTCCCGCCAGCGCTTGGCTTCCTCACGGAGCATCGGGGCGTCCACAAAATCAAGGGCGTTGGCTTTCGCCGCAAGCTGGTTGATGCGGTTGCCGATAGCCGACAGCTCCCGCATGATTTTGTAAAACTCTGGGTCTGGCTTCTCGCAGAGCTGATAGCCCATCAGCATGGAACGCAGCAACGCTTCCTTGGAATGCCCCGACCTCTCCACAAGCTCATAAAGGTAGGCGGCTTCCTCGTCATTCAGACGGAAAAGTATCTGCACATTTCTTTTTCGCATCGGCATCCTCCTTCCTCTCGGAGAGCCTGTTTATCTGCATAAGGCACATCAGCACAACGCCGATGATGCTGCCGAGCATCGTGCCGATGACAAAGAATAAAAACTCACTCATTCTTAAAGCTCCTTTCTTCTGACCGCTTTCTTGGCGGCATCCTTTTATGGGGTATTAGGGGCATCCCCTAACAAGCGAATTTGGGCGTCCATCGGGAGATGGATAACCAAATTCAGTGCTTGGTAAGACATTGCTCAGTCCTCGTCCTCCAGACGGCATTCTCCGCACATCGGGCAGAAGTACGGACATTCCGAACAATCCTCGTGCTTCAGACACTCGTCCTCACCCTCATCGGACGGGTCAATTTCCTTTTCTCCGTCCTCGTCTGCTTCCATAATATCGGCTTCGCCGCAGACAAAATCCTCATCGGAAAAGTCGATAAGGTCGGTGTCAAAGAGGATGATTCTGAGCTTCTCCGCCGCCTGTTCGGGGCTGTCGGCATAGACGGAAATGGTCTTTTCATAGTGTCCTGTGAGCGTTACATCATACTGTTTCAATGGGTAAAATCCTCGCTTTCATTCTTAAATTTGGTGTGGTCTTAATGGTCTTTCCTGCTAAAAATCTGCTGCACAATCAACGGGCATCCCTCCTTTCACGGTGGGGATTTTGCTTGGCAAGCCCCAGATAGGACATTAAAAAATCGTTGACATCCTTGCCGACTGGCGGCGGGGTGTCAACGATTTGATAGTCTTTCTGCAATAATTCTTTAAGGGCGGCGGTGCATAATCTGCCCGTCCTGTCGTTATCCAAGTGCAGGATAACGGTCTTAACCTGCGGGTTTTCTTGCAGGTAAGTGGATAGGGCAATGGGGATTTTGCTCTCTGAAAGTTCCTTTTTCGGCTGATACACGCCCGACAAAGAGAGCAGGTTTTCTTTCCTGTAATCCTTTCCCTCGCATTTGAGGTAGGTGGCATAGGACAGCAAATCAATGGCTGCTTCAAATAGATGCACCGTGTCCGTCGGCTCTCTTGCCAGAAGTCGGAACGAATACCGCTTGTCGCTGCCCGATGCGTCGCCCTTAAAGGAGCTGCCAAGCGTACTCCTAAGAGCCGCATACTTTGGCGTTCCGTTCTTGTCCTTGCCGACAAAAACAGCGTTGTGGTACTTCCTGCCCTCAAAGATGATGCCCTCTGCGATACAGTCCTGTATGAGCTGATAGTCAATGCCACGCCCGAAAAGGTACTCTGTCACACGGTCTGCGTTTGCGTTTTTCTCTGGCAAAAGCAGCACTTTCGGCTCGTCTTTCTTTACGACAGGGGGCGGCGGCTTCCAGTCGCCCATATCCCCCGTGAGGGTCTGCACGGCTTCCACGAAGCTGTATTCCCGTACTTTCATCAGATAATCAAGGGCGGAATAGCCGCCGAAGCCCCTTGACCACCAGTACCATTTGCCGTTGGAAATCTTCAAGCTGTCGTGTTCCCTCGTGCAGTAGACATTGCCCGCCACACGCTTTAGGTTGCTCGGCTCGTACCGTTGCAGGTAGGAGAGCAGGTCGATTTGCCGTGCCTGTTCAATCACGGCGGGGTCAAACTGCACATAGCGGTTGCTTCCCATTCAAATAAAATCACCTCCAGAAATGAATTTAGCCGAGGGGCTTTCGGTAAAGAAAACCTCTCGGCTATGTAAAAAACGGCATCAGCTTTCACGCCAACGCCGTCTTTCTTCGGTCAGTCCGTTATAAAATCCCTGCCTTTTTGAGATAACCCACGCTGTCATAGCAGCCACGGAAGTACACCGCCTGCATCTCCATGTCCGTGAGTTTATTCTTTAACTCCATTACCTCAATGAGAGCCGCACATTCTTTCTCGGTCAGCTCGCTTTCGGTTTCGCTGTCAAATACGGCTAAAACCTTGGGATATTCCTCATAAATGCCCTCAATCTTTTCTTGCAGGGCTTTGTATTCCTCGTCCTCTTTCGACAGTCTGGCAACGACAGAGCTTAGATATTCGTTGAAGATATTGCCGTGAACATCTACAAAAGTTTCAAATCTGAACGTATTAGACATTTTCCTCACCTCCGATTTTTCTTATCGTCACCTATTATACTGCCCAGATTTCAGCAATACAAATGTGCAAATGGGATTTAACGCTCCCAGCTCTGTGTTTTCTTTTCGGGCGGTTCGTTTTCCTGCTCTGGCTCGGTATCCATAACAGGGGTGTCTTTCTCGTCCAGATTCAGCTCAATATTGAGGGCGTTCAGCCTGTCGGTCTTTTCTTTCAGCTCATCTTCATAGGCAAACGGCTTCAATACCTCGGTCTTTGCATTGGCAAGCTGCTCCAAGGTTTCCGCCTTTCGGGTCTTGGCGGCTTCCAGTCTGGCAGGGATTTTCCCAATCTCGTTTTCAATACGGGTGAGATTTCCCAGAGCATCCGTGCCTAAATCAACCTTGTGCTTTGTCTTTCCGCAGAGATTAAGACAGTAATGGGTATTGAAGGTGTCGTAATAAACCTCCATCTTGAAACCTCGGTAGCTGCCGATTTCCACGGGATTTGACAGCGGGTTTTCCTTACAGACCGCAAGGAGCATTTCGCCCGCATCCGCTTTTTCCTTATAGGTCACGCCCTTTAAGGTCATGGGACAGAACTTATCCTCGCCCTGCGGCTTGTGCTGTTCGGCAAGGGCGGCGTCGCTTTCGTAGCCGGCAATGCGTTCCTCATACTCTTTAATGGTCTGCGGAAAGTATTTGAGTATCCTGTCCTCAAGGTCGTAATGCTCGGAAAGATAGCTCTGCTTCAAGACTTTCAGCTTCGCCACCTGCATATCCAAGTCCATTTTTTCCTTAAAACGCTCATCGCCTGTGGCAAGCATCTTGACCTCCGCAAAGGAAAGAGCCACCTCGTCCACATCCTCGGCGGAACGCACGGGGCTTTTGCTCGTCATTATCTGGGAGATAAATTTCTGCTTGCTTTCTACCAACTGATAGAGGTAAGCATCAAAGGTCTGCTCGGTCACATAGCGGTAAACCTCCACTTCGGGAAACAGATTGCCCTGCCTTTCAATCCTCCCTTGACGCTGTTCCAAATCGGAAGGTCGCCAAGGACAGTCTAAATTATGGATTGCCACAAGCCTGTCCTGCACATTCGTACCTGCCCCCATCTTCTGGGTAGAGCCTAAGAGGACACGCACCTCGCCGCTTCTGACCTTGCCGAAAAGCTCCTTTTTCTGTGCATCGGTAGCCGCTTCGTGGATAAAACGCACCTGCTCGGCGGGAACGCCACGGGCAATCAGCTTTTCTCGGATGTCATCGTACACATTGAAAGTGCCGTCATTTTTCGGTGTGCTAAGGTCGCAGAACAAAAGTTGTGCCGCTTTTGTGTCGGCGTGTTCCTCCCAGATGCGGTACACATTATCCACGCAGGCATTGACCTTACTGGTGGGGTCGTCTGGCAGCATGGGGTCAATCAACCTCTGGTCGAGGGCAAGTTTCCGCCCGTCGTTGGTCACTTTGAGCATATTGTCAACCTGCGGCTCGACAAGCCTTGCACGGATTTTCTCTGCCCGTTTCGCAAGGGAAGCTACCATTTCGGTCTGTATTTCGCTCGGTTTGGTCTTGATATTGTGGTAGTTGACCTTTGGAACGGGGAGCTTTAGCATATCGGCGGTCTGAATATCCGCCACCTCTCGGAACATCTGCATCAGCTCTGGCAGGTTGTGGAACTTGGCAAACCTCGTTTTTGCCCGATAGCTTGAGCCTTCTGGGGCAAGCTCCAGAGCCGTGACGGTTTCGCCAAAGGTGGAAGCCCATGCGTCAAAATGCTGCAAGCCGTTCTGTGCCAGCGTGTCATACTGCAAGTACCTCTGGACGGAGTACAGTTCTACCATTGAGTTGCTCACGGGCGTTCCCGTAGCGAAAACCGTGCCACGGTTTCCCGTTATCTCGTCTAAATAGCGGCACTTCATAAAGAGGTCGGAGCTTTTCTGGGCTTCGGTCTGGGCGATGCCGCCCACATTCCGCATCTTGGTATAGAGGTACAGATTTTTGTAAAAATGGCTCTCATCTATAAAAAGCCTGTCTACGCCTAACTGCTCAAAATTTATCACCGTATCCTTTCTTTTCGTGTCGTTGAGCTTCTTTAGCTTGGCTTCAATGCCTTTCCTCGTTTTCATGAGCTGCTTGACCGTGAACTGTTCGCCGTTTGATTTCTTTATCTCGTCAATGCCCATCTCTATATCATCGAGCTGCCGCTGAAGCTGCTCCCTCTGGCGTTCCTCGCTCATCTGGATTTTCTCGAACTGCGAATGCCCGATAATCACGGCATCATAATCGCCCGTGGCAATCCTGCCGCAGAACTTCTTGCGGTTGGCGGTTTCAAAATCCTGCTTGGTGGTGACGAGGATATTGGCACTCGGATAGAGCCGCAGGTACTCGGAAGCCCACTGACCGACAAGATGATTCGGCACGACAAACATGGATTTCTGGCACAGCCCTAACCGCTTGCTTTCCTGTGCGGCGGCTACCATTTCAAAGGTCTTTCCCGCACCTACCTTGTGGGCAAGGAGCGTGTTGCCGCCGTAAAGGATATGGGCGATAGCATTGACTTGGTGGGGTCTTAGGGTAATCTCTGGGCTGATGCCGCCAAAGTTGATATGCCGCCCGTCATACTCACGGGGTCGTTTGCTGTTAAAGGTGTCATTGTAATAACGGACAAGGCGGTTTCTACGTTCTGGGTCTTTCCAAATCCAGTCCTGAAACGCCTGCTTGATAACTTCCTGCTTTGCCTGTGCCGCCGTGGTTTCCTTGTGGTTGAATACCGCCTTTTTATTGCCGTGTTCGTCATAAACATAGTCGAAAATGCGGGTGTCTTTCAGATTCAAGGTGTCCTCGATAATGCGGTAGGCACTCGCCCTTTTCGTGCCGTAGGTGCTGTCTGCCTTGACATTCCCGAAGTCGGAAGTCTTGTTCTCAATAAACCAGTCACCGTTATATTGAGTATAGCGTACTCGGATACGCCCTGCGGCATGGCTTGACGGGGTTAAAAGCTCCATGACAAACTGCTGGATATCGGACTCTGGTATCCAAGTCGTACCCAGACGGACGGCGATTTCCGCTGCGGAGAGGTCTTTCGGGATGACCTGCTTCAAGGCTTCCACATTGATGGAGAGTGACGCATCCTGCTTTGCCGCAATCTCCGCAACTTTCAGCTTCTCCCGCACATCGCCCGACAGGTATTCGTCTGCGGCGACATACCGTGCAGGCTCGGTGTTAGGCACACGGAAGATAACACCCTGCAATTCCGTGACGATTTCCTCCTGCGTCATGCCCGTGAGCTTCGCCATATAATCAAGGTCAACACGGGCTTTCTCCCCGATGGAGAGTGCAAGGGCTTCGCTTGCCGTTTCCACGGAAGTAATTTTCCTGTGGGGCTTTATCGTCCGTTTTGTGAACATATCCGCCTTGCGTTTGAAATTTCCCTCGTCGTCAAGCACTTCAAGGGAACACAAAAGGAAGTAGCTCTCATCGGCGGCAAAAGCAAGATAATTCCCTCGGTTGTTGATTAGCCCGTATTTCTGGGTGAACGCATCATAGAGCCGATTAAGGTTTTCCTGCTCGGTGCTTATCACTTCATCGGGGTAGTCGTTGGTCTGGTACTCGATAAGGCTGCGTACACTATCCCGTATTTCAAGCAGTCCTTTGACACGGTTTGCCGCCGTCATGGACAGCGTGGCAGGGGTCATCCTGTCATTCTCTCGGAAGTAAATCTGACCGTTTACCAGAGTATAAGAGAAGTTCCGCACATTCGGGTCGGCGGGGATGGAATTATCCTGCTCATCGGAAATCTCGTCAATCTCAAAGTCTGGTATCTCGCCGTTTATCCGCTGCATTGCTTCATGCAGAAGCTCGGAGAGGGGTCTGTCCTTGTCTGCTTTGCAGGCAGGCTCCAACTTTCCGAAGCGTGTGCTTTCCATCTGCATCGTGCCAAGCACCATTTCTGGGTGTTGAACAAAATAGCTGTTCATTGTGATACCGTTCCCGTCCGTGTCAAGATATATCCAGTCTGGCTCGGCATCTATCACTCGGTCACGCTTCTGCAAAATCAGAATATCGCTCGTGACCTCCGTGCCTGCGTTGGCTCGGAAGGTGTTGTCTGGAAGCCTTACCGCACCCAACAGCTCGGCTCTCTGGGCGATATATTTCCTTACCTCTGGGCTTGCCTTATCCATCGTACCCTTGGAAGTGACGAACATCACCACGCCGCCCGTCCGTACCTTATCCAGAGCTTTAGCGAAAAAATAGTCGTGGATAAGGAATTTCTGGGCGTTGTAGCGGCTGTCATCTACCTTAAATTCCCCGAACGGCACATTGCCAAGCACCACATCAAAGTGGCTGTCTGGGAGTTTGGTATCCTCAAAGCCCTCCACGGCGATTTTGGCTTTCTGGTAAAGCTGCTTTGCGATTTCGCCTGTCAGCGGGTCGATTTCCACGCCGTGGAGCTTTGAGCCTGCCATGCTTTCGGGAAGCAGACCAAAGAAATTGCCCGTGCCGCAGGACGGCTCTAAAATATTTCCCTGCGAAAAGCCCAGACGGTCAAGGGCTTCGTACATTGCCTTGATGACAACGGGCGGGGTATAAAACGCCGTTAAGGTGGATTCCTTTGCCGCACGGTATTCCTCTGGGGATAGGCTCACATACAGCTCCTTAAATTCCTCCGCCCATGCAGCGTTGTTCTCGTCGAACGCCATAGACAGACCGCCCCAACCGACATACTTGGCAAGGGTTTTCTGTTCTTCGGGCGTGGCAAGGCGGTTTTCAAGCTGAAGCTCGTGCAGGAGATTGACCGCCGCCATGTTGTTCCGAAACTTTTCTTTTGCCCCGCCAACGCCTAAAGCATCATCGGTAATGCGGTAGTTGTGACGGTCAGCGGAAAGGGCAGGAATAGAGGGCTTTGCGGGAGCTTCTGCTTTTTCTTCGGGTGGCAATTCCTTTTCAGCTTGCTCCAAGAGCCTGCGGATATAGCCGATTTTCTCTACTCGGTTTATCGGGAAGCCCACATTGTTCTGGAAAGTGATGTCACGCATGGAAACATCGCCGCTGATTTCTCCAATACTTTCAATGAGATAGCGGCGGTTGTCGATGGTGATTTCCTTGCCGATAAGGTCAGAATTGTCCTGCTTTACAGGCTCGGACGGGGCAGGCTCTACACCCTGTTTCACACGCTCCGCATAAAGCCATTCCTCGGCTTCTTTATCTGCAACGGCTTTTCGGACTTTCAAAAGACCTGCTTCGGCTTCTTCCTCCGTGGGATAGGTCAGCACCGTACCGTCCGTATCGGCATAATATTCCTCTCGGATGTTATCCCAGATGGCAAAGGCGTCCTCGGGGTCTGGGAACGCATCGGAAGTCATCGTAACCTCAAAGCGTTCCTCTGGCGGCTCGGTTTCGTATTGTGCCGCAATCCTTTCCGCATAGGCAAGCATTTCATCGACAGAGGAGTTTTCCTCGATGGGAGTTTCTTCAGCAGCTTTTGTTTCTTCGGGCTGTGCCTTGTCCTCGGCTTTCCTGTTCCAGTCGGCTTCGGTAGCCAAAATCTTAGCAAAGAGCTTTTCATCCTCTGGGGTCAGCTCGGTGTGCTGCATAAGGAACGGGAGCAGCGTATCACGCCCGAAACGCAGGTTTTCTATCTTCCCACGGTAGTAATCCTCGCCCTGCCGTTTCCACTCTGGGATAAACGGGCAATTCTGGGAGAGGCAGTAGTCGTAAAAGTTCTTGATATGGGCAATCAAGTCGCCCTCGCCATCCCCGATGTCAAACCGCCCCTCATAGTGGAAGTCCTCACCGCCGACAACAGCGGAGATTTCAAAATCGGTCTTTTTGTACCAACCAACGCCTTTGCTCTTATCCAGTCTTTCACGGTGCTGCTTTTCGTCCAGAACGCCGAGCAGCTTATTTCCAAGGGCAAAGCTCAAATCGGTGAAGCGGTCATTAAGCTGCCTGTCATAAAAGGCGGGATACTCGGAAAAACCGATGGAGAATGTGATGCTGTCGGGCTTTTCCTCGGTAAGTGGTTCTGTTTTCTGGCTCTCGGTAATGACCGTTTTCAGATGGTCGTTTGCAGGGTTTTCTCGGAGCTTTTCTTCAAAGTCGGCACGGCTGTATTCCTTGCCAAACAGAGGAAATTCCACATTCCGCAGGGATACGGCGTTCTCGTTAAAGTCGGAGATTTCGTATTTATCCGCACCGATATACACCACATCGCCCTCATGGTAGAGGTAGCGGAGAGGATACAGCTCCGTAAGCTCCTGTGAAAAACGCCACGCATTGCTGCGGCTGTAAACATCAGCGGTCTTGCCCTGCACCAGAGCAAGGAAGTCCACAAGCTGCTGTACGGCGGCAGGGTCGGAGAAAACCTGCTCCATCTGCTCGGCGGTCATATTGGCAAAGTCGGTACACCCTACCTTTTCAAGCAGGTCTTTTTCGTAGCCGTCCAAGTCACGGATGAAGTCGGAGAGCCGCAGGGAGAGCGTATCCCGTTTGTCGGCAGGCTGCATCTCCCTGTGGGCTTCGATAAACCTCTGGCGTGACAGCTTCCTCTGGGTGTCGATTTCATACTGCGGGGCAGAGATGCCCTCCAGAAAATCGGCGTAATGGTCTTTCTCTTTCGGGTTAAGATAACGGCTGTCTTTTATCAGTTCCCGCAGGCGTTTTTCCACTTTAGACCAAGATAGAATAAGGTCGTGCTCGGTGGAAATTCCGTGACGGTCAATAGAAATACCCTTGCCGTCAAACCACGCATAGCCCGCCGTGCCGTCCGAAAATGTGACATGAGAGCCGCTTGTGCCATACTCGTTTTTCAGAAAGGCAATGTTGCTTTTGCCGTTCTCCTGTTTCTGGAACTGACGATAGATGCGGTATTTACTGTCTTCAATATTGCTCCCTTTTTGGAGAATGGTATCAATATCTTCCTGTGAAATAGCAAAAGCAGAGGATTTTTCGTCCTCTGCTTCAACCATCATTTCAATCTGTTCATCTACGGTGGGGAGATTTGCTTTGACTTCTTTCTCGGTTGCAATACTGAGCTGTTCGCCGCCCTCGGTTAATTGTAAATCAACTCGGTCAGTATCACTTCCTCCGCTTGGCTGCGGATGTTGTTCATCAGTCCGAGCCACTGCATCGGTGCTTTCTCTTTCAGTTCCTCCGTCACGCCCTGCTCCATTGAGAGTTGCTTCGTCAGAAGCTCTAACCTCTGTAACGCCGCCTGCTCCGTCTGGTGCAGATGCTGATTTAACTTGCCCGATGTCAGCAGGTTGAGGTAAGTCACTCTCTTGTGCTTCTCCAGATAATCCCTGTGCATCATAGCGTACCTGCCAAGCTGAATTTCTGGCTCTGTCGGTAATGTGAGGTCGGGTATAAGATAATCGCCCTGTTTGGTGTAAGTGATTTCGCTCATTGTTTTCGCTCCTTTCGGGTTGTTTCCTGCCTACATCATAATGATTTTGGTCTTGATGTGCAAAGGTGCGGTTTTGCCCTTTCTCCGTCATTTGCACATTTCGGATGGAAAGGGAGATTTCCCTTAGTGCCATCTCCGCAATGTCGCTCGTAGCGATGCCGATAGCGTTTAAGGTCTGGGGTGTATTGAAATTGACAACAGCCCCGAAGTCCTCTCGGTCAAAATATCCCGCCGTATCTATGCCGCACCTTGCCATCAGCATATATGCCACACTGTTTGCGACAAGCTCACGGTACATGACTTCGATATTGAAGTCGTCCAGTTCCTCTAAAAAGCTGTCTTTCACACAGCCTTTTAGCTGTGCGGTATAGTCCTGCAGATTGTCCTCAACGGCGTTTTTTGCCGTTTCCATCAGCACCTCGGCAAGCCCGCCATTTTCCGCCTCGCCAAACCTGTCGGAGAGTCGTTCAATGACTGCCTGCTCGTACCGTTCGTTCATCTGCCATATCGGAACGGGGCGGCTGCCATAATAGCCCTCATGGGTATCCGACACATCAAAATAGTATTTGAGGGTGTTCCTGCGTCCTTTTGTGTCAAACACGGCAATTCCCTTGCTGTCCTTGTTTACCCAACGCTTAAACAGCTTGTTCCATACCTCTATGGTAGTAACGGCAACCGCATCGGGGCGTTGGGCGTAAATCAAGAGCTGTTCGTCAAAGCGGCATTTATAATTACGGCAGGCAGAGGACAGAAAGCTCTGCCATGCCTGCGGGTTTCTCGTAACCGTCCTGCCTGTGCGCTGATACAGCTCGGTAATTAGCTGGTATTTCGCAGCCATGTGTGATGCACCTCCTTATTCTTTGTCCTGTGTCTGCCCCGCCGTTATGCAGGGGAGTAGCTGATTTGGTTTCGTTCCATGCGTTCTGCAAAGTCGCTGAGGGCATAGGGAACGCCGTCAATCTCCGCATGGGTTCCGTCCAGATAACGGCAAATAGCAAAGGCTTCGTCGCCGTTGCCATATCCAAGCCTTATCATTTCTCCGTCCGAAACGGCAAACAGGGCATTGCCCAGACTGTCCGTAAAGCAAATCTCATTCTCCCTGCCCACGCTGCACCTCCGCCAGAAAAGAAATGACCTTGTTCGCCTTGATGTTCTTTTGCAGGTCGTTGATGAGTGCAATATCCGCCACTGTGATGCCCTGCATGGAGAGAATGTCATCCATTGTCATGGCGGCAATGGCTTTTTCCTCGGTAAAGCCTGCGTCCAAAATCTTATTCAAGACCTTGACGGCTTTCTGGTTTACTGCCATATCCTAAATCCTCCTTATCGTTCATGGTCTTTGTGCTTCGCCGCTTTCTGGACAGACGGCGGCTCTTGGGGCTTCGGCTCATAGCTGTGTCCGTTCATTTTCATTTTCTCCGCAAATTCACAGATGTGGTAAAGGCTGCTTCCCACTTCCGTATGGTACTCGTCAATGAAACGGCAGGTCTTTTCCGCCTTTTCTCCCCACGCATAATTGATAATGATTTTGCCGCCGTCTGGGATGCGGAACTTCTCATTATAATGCGGGTCGATAAAGCGGATGCCCTGCTCGGCTTTCTGGATATGCCCGTCAAGCCACTCTTTCACATAGCAGTAGCAGTAAAAGTTATAGTCGCCTTTTGTGGGGTTGCAGCGGAGAAGGAAAGCATGTTTATCAGTATCCACACGGAAGCCGTACTCGGTACAGTAGTTACCCTTAAAGGCACTATCGGGATTCGCCCTTGCAAACGCCGCCATGTCACGGCGGTTATGCAGAAGCCCCTTTCCCTCACGGAGCGTATTGATAACCTCGTCAAGCTCCGCCTTAAATTCGTCCGTTTTCCACTTATCCCAATGGTCATCCCATGTGGTGTAAAAGCCGTTCCCAGAGCTGTCAAAATCGCCACGCAGATGCCCGATGCAGCCCGTCTGCCCCGCAATCTGCGTACTCTGGGAATAGGTGTATTTCTGTTCGGGCTGTGTCAAAGCTCGTACCTCCATCAGCGTTCCTCCTTGCCCTTAACCTTTTTTTCTTTCTCCTGCGCCTTGATTTTGGCAAAGGCTTCCTTTGCCCAATCGGGCATACATTCGGGCTTGATTTCCCCCAGAACATCGTACCTTTCCCACCTGCGATGCTCGCCTGTGGCAAGGCAAGTACCAAACACCGCCTGCCCTCTGCCGCCAATCGCCCCGTTTCCGCCGTCTGCCAATATGAGCTGATAGGCGGGATGCTGATATTCATAGCGTTTTGGCTCGGCATTGATAACCACAACCTTGCCGACAATGCTTTTCCCCTTATCATCGGGGATACAGTCTTTCACGGTGAAAACAGTCTTGTCAAAAGGATATTTTGCAAGCTCGGCTCTGGAAAGCTCCACCTGTGCCTGCACTCGGTCAAGGAATATCTGCATGGCTTCCAGATAATCGTCCGTGCCGACGGCTTCCGTTGCCCACGGAACGCCCATAGGATTGTCGTAGGTGCAGTAGCACACCATAAAGGGGTACTGTTCCTTTTTATCCACGCCCAAGACAACCTCTTTATCCCCAAGGTGGATGCTGTGTTCCACCTCATAAGAGCCAATCATTCTTTTTTCCTCACTCATTCGGCTGCTCCTTTCTCTGCTTTTTTTCTTTTTGCTCGTCTAAAATCTTTCGGATACAGACATCGCAGAAAATGATATGACCGTCCTTATATCGGGGATAAGGGCAGGTCGTACAGTCATATTTCTTCTTATCGCTCACGGTCATCGCCGCTTTTCTGCTTCGGGGCAGGGGGATTGTTGTAGGGCATACGGCACTCCTTGTTGTACCGTTCACTTAAACTTTCCCGTGCCGCCGACAGCTCGTTACAGTAACAGCCCCAGAAATAATTGTCGCCGCCCTTGCAGTACCAACACACATAGGGGTTGGGGGCTTTGGGGTTATGCCCGATAACAAGCTCCGTACTCCCGATAGTACAGCTTTCGATGATTTCATAGCCTTGATTCGAGCGTTTTTCATTTTCCATAGGCATCTCCTTTACTCTTTGGCATACTTCCGATATGCCTTTTCGCCAGTCGCCCGCAGCTTCTGTACGGGTCGGCTTCCCGCCAGTTCTGGATGCCCCGCCTGCAACTTCCGCCTTGTCCTGCTGACGCTCTCAAAGCTCGGCAAGCCGAGGTGTTTATGCTGCGTCATTATCTCCGCAAGGGGCATCGCCCCCGCATCCTTCAGACAGACATTGCAGAGGGCAAGGTACAGCACCATATCGTCATTTCGGGCGTCCTCGTTCTTTTCCAGAATGGCTTGGACTTTCCTTTCGATGGTTTTCAGATTTCTCATTGCTTCCTCCATAAATGGAAAAGGGGCGGCTTATCCGCCGCCCCCGTTCCTAAAGTTTCATGGGTTACTTATTCTTTCTGTTTCTGACATTGAGCCAGATTGCCGCACCTGCGATAAACACGACAAGCACAATGGCGATGATAGTCTTAGCGTCCATCAATCAGTCCTCCTTTTTCTTTCTGCCTTTAAAGGCGGTTACGCCGAGAACGCCCGCACCGAGGACACAAGCCGCCGCAAGTCCTCCCCAGAGGGCAGGGTTGAAGTCGTCGCCTGTTTTCGGGGTGTCACGCAGCTCGTTGTGCATGGTTACGGTCACGGTTTCGCCCGTCTTGACGGTCACTTTCTGGTCGGCAGGCAGGATATAGCCAGAGGATGCCTTGTCACTGACCTCGGACACAGTATATTCGCCAATACACAAGCCCTCAACCATGATTTCGCCGTTCTTATCGGTGGTAAAAGTCTGGTCATAGCCGTTATTCCCGATAACACGGAAAGAGAAGCCCTCCACCTTGCCGTCAGAGGAAGTCTTGACGATTTTAAGGCTGCCTTTCTGTGCTTCATTTAAGAAGCCCTTGCCTGCTTCATTTTCCACTACATAGGTCTTGCCGTTTTCCTCGATGGAAACAGGGTAAACATTATCGTCCAGAATGAAGCCCTCTGGGGCTTTCGTTTCCTTTACGAAGTATTTTCCGTAAAGCAGCTCCTTCATCTGGTAAACGCCAACCTCAACCTCGGTCATCTTGCCAAGCAGCTCATCGTCTTTATCCAGTTCGCCGTTGCCGTTGGTATCGGCATAAACCTCAAACTCCGCACCAGAGAGCTTGTTGTCGGGATAATCCTTATCCACCTTTGTCAGCTCGATGTTTCCGCGGATGCGGTAGTTGACGAGTTCAATTTCCACAACCTCGTCCACCTTGCCGACAGTCACGGCGATTTCTTCCTCGGAGAGTACAAAACCTTTCGGGCTTTCGATTTCACGGACAATCCATGTGCCATACGGTACTTTCTCAAAAGAAAAGCTGCCGTCCTCTGCGGATACGGCAGTCGCAATCGCTGTTTCCTTGGTAAACTCGGTTGTACCCGTCTTAAAAATGCCCATGAGCGCACCGCCCAGAGCGTTTCCGTCCTCATCGGATTTCTTTCCGCTGACTGAGCCGTAGATAATCTCGTTGGTGATAGCTTCGCCCTCGTTGGCTGTGATTTCCACAACCGCTGTATCCTGCCCTGCGTATTCAAAGACAACAGGGTATTTTGTATCGTCTAAGATATAGGCGGAGTTTGTGCTGATTTCCTGCACATAGTAGCTGCCCATCGGCAGGTCGCTAATGGCTTTCCCGTGACCGCTTTCATCAAGGAAAATGACCTCAAGCAGACCGTCAGCAGGAATCACCGTTCCGTCTGCGGCTTTCAGTTCCTCGGCGGCATACAAGCCAAAGGTTACATCAAAGATTTCGCCGTTTGTGCCGATGCTGTAAGCCTTATCTTTTGCAAGGCTCTTTATAAGGTCGATTTCCACACGCTGACGCTCATTGACAAATCCCGTTGCCGTTTCCGTCACGGCGATTTCCTGTCCTGCGTACACAAGCTCTACGGCGTGGATTTCCTCATTCAGCACCATTCCATACGGGGCAGTAACTTCCTTTACCTCGTATTTGCCAAGATACAGCTCTTTGGATTTTGCTGTGCCGTCTGCACCTGTGGTTACGGTGTCAACCACTTCTCCCTTGGAAGCTCTGAGCGTACCGTCCAGAGTATAAATGTCCTCGGCTGCGGTAATCTCATAGACAGCCCCCTCCAGACCGCTGACAGAGAAAATCGGCTGATACAAGCCCTTGTCGCCTGCCACGGTGGAGAACACCTCGCCAGACTTCTCCACGGTAATTGTGCCTTTCTGTGCTATATTGGAGCGTACCACTTCAATAAGCGTAATGCCGCTTTCTTCCTCGGAGTTCTCCTGCACCACATCAAAATAAACAGGCTCGGAGTCTAAGACATATCCATACGGGGCTTGTACTTCCACAAGGGAATATCCCGTGCCGTATTCCAAGGTCTGGGGCGTGATAAGCTCGCCGTCTGCGGTGGTGTAAAAGGTGTCGAGGGTCGTTACTTCGGGGTAGGTGAAAGTCATTGACACAAGGTTTCCGTCGGGGTCGTAAATCTGGAAGCCTGCCCCCGCATACGGTATGGTATTGCCTGTTTCCGCATCTTTCTTCACGATTTTGATATAGCTCTCGAAATTGGCGTTGTTGATTAAATAGCGGTAGGTCTGACCGTCCTTATTGATGAACACATCAAAAGGCTTCATCAGCTCCCGCCCCTCCCATCCAGAGGTCTGCTTCACGGTATAGATGCCGTATGGCATATCCTTTGTCTGGGCAAATCCGTTCTCATCGCAGGTGAGGATGTCACGCTCGGCTTCCCTTGCATTTTCATAGCCGCCTGCGGATTTGAGGAACACTTCAAATACTGCGCCTTCTTCGGGCGTTTCAATCTGGGTTTCGCCGTTGTCGGTATGCTTGATGATGGCGATATTGCCCTTGATAACCTGCTCATTTACATCGTTCTTGGCAGAATTATATTCCACGGTGTAAAGCTCTGGCTCTGCACCTACATGGTGGATAGTGCTGTCAAGCAAATATCCCTCGGACGGGCTGATTTCACGGACGCTCCAATCGTCGCCGCAGATATAATACTTTGTCGTAAACTGCCCGTTCTTGTCCGTAGTATAGGTGTCAATCAGTTCCTCGCCCTTATAGATGCCGTAAACCGCACCTGCTAAAGTGGCGTCGCCCTGCGGATTTCCTGTTTCCACATCGGTCTTTGTGACGGTCACATTGAATTTCTTGAGAATGTTGGTAAAGCTCCGCTTCGTGACCTTTTTCCACTCAATCGGGGCGGTCTGGCTTTCGGGAACGACATAGCGGATAGCGGTATCCACTTCCTCAAGCACATACGGGGTGTTGCCGCTGATAAGCACATTTTCAAATTTAGCCAGCCCGTTCTTGTCGGTCACGGCATATTCATCCACGGGCAGACCGCTGAGCGATGTGCCGTAAAGATGGAACTTCACGCCCTCCACAAGATTGTCCTCGGAAGTCTTTACTACCTCCAGACTGCCACGCTTTAAGGTGTTATTGAAATTGACTGTGGTCGTCTTTCCGCCGATGAGCGTAACCGTCTGGGTCTGCTGCGGCTCATAACGGTCAATGGACTGCTCCGTGATTGTATAGGTCGCAGGGAACAATCCCTCCACGGTGAGGTTGCCGTTGGCATCGGTCTTTACAGTCTTATCAACGCCGTCGCCTTTGATGTGGAAGGAGATGCCTGCCACAACGCCGTCCTCGGAAGTCTTTTTGAGGGCAATCGTGCCTGTGGGTGTTTCCACATTGATATACGCCATTACGCTGTCGGCATTTTCCACGCCTGTCACCAAGTCCTGCAAGTTCGGGTCGCCATAAGCGATGAGCCTTGCGCCGTCGCTGACAGTCGGCACGCCGTTTCTGGTGGCGGTGATACGGACAGAGCCGCTTACCGCCTTTTTGGAGCTGATAGTCAGCTTGTTTCCGTCTTTTGATACGGATACATTGGCATCGGAGCTTGTAAAGGAATACTCCGACAATACGCCGTTATTGTCGGTCAGTGTGATGCTGTATTTCCCGTCCTTATAGGCAAGCTCCTTTGTGATGTCATTTTTACCGCCCGACATAAAGCTCGGTATGGTGTTATGCCTGCTCATCAGTGAAACAATCTGGTCGTAAGCCGCCCTTGCCCCGTCATTGGCATAATTAGAGCCAAAATGCAGGCTGTAAATTGCCGTGCTTGTCTGGCGGTAGGAGCCTGTAGCTTCACGGCATCCCGTGACAAACTCCCATACAAGGGTCTGGGTGGCAACCCATTTCTCATCATCGCTTCCCGTGAGATTGCTGCGGTTGCCTTGATAGCCGTAGAGCAGGGCAAGCCCGACAGCCTTTTTCTGGTTGGCGGATAAGGCGTTCCATGTGTCGGAAGATGCCTTCGCCAGAGTGTTGCCTGTTTTTAAGGGTACGCCCGGCTGGATGCAGAAGGCGTCCTCGCCGTCCACATACATACGGTACTTGTAATTGCCTGTGCCGCCTGCGATATAGCCGTTAATTGTGGCACTCGAATTGTACCTCATGGCGTTTCCGCTGCTGTCGTAGGTGTGGGAAAAACTAATCGTGCCGATGTCGCCTGCGGCAAATGCCGTGGTCGCCGGGATGAGCGACAACGCCGTGACCGCAGCCATGACAAGAGCCGCAGCCTTTTTGAATAATTTAGGGATTCTCATAGTTACCTCCTGTAATCTGAATTAAAAATCTTGCCATGCTGACCGAAAAAAAGCTGCCCTCATGGACAGCTTAAATACTTTCTTTTTTCGGTTAGTTACTGGCAGTATCAAGGGGGTGAGGTGTGGAGAGGGGGAAACCAAAAAAATATGGCTATCCTCCAACGGACAGACCTCGCCCTCGGTGTGTGGCTTACCTTTCGTGAGCCTTGTTCCGCTGCAAATGGCGGTTGTAGAACTCCAATGCCTTTACCACAAAGTCGGTTTCCTGCCCTCTGGGTACAGACTTCGGTATGAGCTTGGTTATCCGTTCATCACGGAAAGCGGGCTTTTCTTTCTGGTTTGGCTTTTCTTCCTCCATGATGCTCTGGATAACCTCGTTTGTGAGCTTTCCGTCTTGGTTAAACTTTTTCATCTTGATAGCCTGTGCAAGCGACGGGGTAGCGTCGTTGTAGCTCATGGCTTCAAGCAGGGTATATTGCTGTTCCTCGGTCAGATAAGAGATTTCAACCGCAGGGCGGAAAGCAATCTGCCTGTCGTCAACCATTTGCAGAATTTCGGGTACAAGCTCGGTTAAGCGGATAAAACGGAAAATCTGTCTTTCGCTGTCGCCGACTTCTTTTGATACTTCTGAAGCACTTGTCAACTTATTGCCCACTGGGCAGGAAGTTAAATCGCTTCTCTGACCTTGCCTGTTCATTGCTTCAAGCCGCATCTTATACGCAAAGGCTTTCTCGCTCGGTAAAATGGTCGTCCTTTGGAGATTGCTTTCCACCATGACAATAATCGCTTCGTCACGGGTCAGCTCCTTGACCTCGCATTTCAGCGTTTCAAGCCCCGCAAGCTCACAAGCTTTTTTACGCCTGTGACCGCTGATAAGCTCATACCGCCCGTCCTCTTTCAGACGGACAGTAGCAGGGGTCATTACGCCGCTTCGCTTGATACTATCGACAAGCTGTTCCATGTCCTCGTCCATTAAAACCTTGAACGGGTGGTCGGGAAACTCGTCAATCTGGGAAATGGGAATATCCCGTATTTTGCTTAACTTCGCTTCCTCACGGCTCTGGTCTGTTTCAAACAGGTCATCGTATGCGGTCAGCTCGATTTTTGTTTCTCTGTTTCTCGCCAAGCTCTGCCACCTCCTTTCCGAACTGCTCATAAGCTGCGGCTACCTTGCCGCCTTTGTCGTAGGCAAAAATGCTCTTTCCCTCTGCGGTGGCTTCTACCGCACGGATGGAATGGGGTATCTGGGTATCAAACACCTTGATTTTCTGTCCGTAGGCACTTCTCACCGTGGCGGTGATTTCCTTGGAGATGTTCGTGCGGGGCATTACCATCGTCATAAGGATGCCGTCAATCCGCAGAGGTGGATTGATTTGCCGTTTGACTTTCGACACGGAGCGAAGCAACAGCTCTAAGCCTTTGGCAGAAAGATAGTGGGGCTGTGTGGGGATAACCACGCTGTCAGCCGCCGCAAGTGCATTGATGGTGAGCATACCCAAACTCGGCATACAGTCTATTAAACAATAGTCGTAATTCTTTTTGACCTCGTTCACGCAGGTTTTCAGCACGCTTTCACGGCTTATGGCGTTAATCAGCCTTACTTCCAAGCCCGACAGCTCAATATTGGACGGTAACAGGTCAACGCCCTCGCCGTGGTGCAGGATGCCTTGGACGACATCAACAGATTTATCGTCTATGATGTCCTGCATGATGGTGGAGAGCGTGACCTGCAAATCGTCTGGTCTGTTAAGCCCAAGTGACATGGTTAGATTTGCCTGTGCGTCGGCATCAATGAGCAAAACTTTCTTGCCCTGCTGTGCCAGACTTACGCCCAGATTGACCGCCGTGGTGGTCTTACCGACACCGCCTTTCTGGTTGGTTAAAGCGATTACTTTGCAATTTGACATAGAGTGCGTCCTCCTTTCGCATAGATTTAGCCGCTTTGTCAAGGCGGCTATGTAACTGTACCAGAGGACGCAGGACGCAAAAAAGCCGCTTACTCTTAAACTTGATAAGAATAAGCGGCTTCGTGGTGATGTGCCTTAGACATATTCAATTTTCATTCTCTTAACAGGGGCGTTGACAACTTTGAAAATGAGTTCGTCAACGGGGTCGGTATATCTGCCCTGTTTGATAAGCTGATTTTTCAATTCCACAAGGCTATGTAGCAACAGCTTTCTTTCCTCGCTGTCAAAATACAAGTGGGTTTTCTTTTCTCTCATAATTGCCACCGTCCTTTTTTCTTTCATTATATAGGGAAATGATAGACGGCTCAAATCTGCAATTCGGGTAAAAAAATAAGCGTACCACTATTTCTAATGATACGCTCATAATTTCAGATAACCTCAAAATGCTTCAAAGCATCTTTGATTGCTTCAACCTTTTCTGGTGTTGGATGTTTCCTCGGCTGTTTCAATTCCTCTACCGCATTAGGGGCATCGTACATCGGCAAACCTAAATCCCGTTTTACCTCTGCGATATATGCGGTATGTACTTTGAAGCCATATTTTTCTTCTATGTACTCCTTAATCATTTTGTAGGTAACTCGCTCTTTCGGCTTGTATGCTTCGGCTCTCTTAGCGATATTATCAAGCGGCACTTTGCCCTCACCCTCGCCAAACTCGACTTTTACGTTGATTACGCTGTCTGGTTTTTTGTGGGAAAGCATTACAACCGTCTCCACATGGCTTGTTCTCGGGAACATGTCCACAGCTTCGGCGCATTTTAGCTCATAGCCGCAGGAGTTGAACACGGTTATATCTCGCGCAAGGGTCGCCGGGTTGCAGGAGACGTAAACCACTCTGTCCGGCTCCATGCCGCACAGTGCGCGCACGGCGGCCTCGTCCATGCCCTTTCGCGGCGGATCGACAACGACGACCTCCGGCCGCACACCGTCGCGCAGGAATTTTTCCGCCGCCTCGGATGCGTCGGCGCAGATAAAGTCTGCGTTTTCTATTCCGTTGCGCCGGGCGTTTTCGCGCGCATTTTCCACAGCCTCGGAGATTATCTCCGCTCCGATCACCTGCTTTGCGGCCTTGGCCAGAAACAGGCTTATAGTTCCGGCGCCGCAATACATATCCAGCACCGTTTTGCCCTCGGGCGCGGCATACTCGACCGCCTTGCGGTAGAGCTTCTCGGCCTGCGGCGGATTTATCTGATAAAACGCCTGCGGCGCAAGCTCATAGACTATGCCGCCGAGACTGTCGCGAATAAATTCGCGCCCCCACAGGGTGTGAAAATCTCCGGCGAGCAAGGTGTTCCCGTCGGACTTATTGACGTTCAAAACTATGCCGCTCAGCTCCGGGCAGGCGCGGCGCATATGCTCAACAAGTGCCTGCGTCCGCGCGCCGAAGCCGCCGGACGCGACGATGACCGCAACGGCGTCGGCGGTGTTTACCGCTCGGCGAACATACACATGCCGAACAAGGCCGCGCCGCGTTTTTTCATCGTACGCGCGCATGCCGTTTTCGTTTAGAAACCGCACCACGGCGTCGGCGGCTTTGTCGGCGATCTCACTTTGTATAAGGCAGCTCTCCACCGGCACAAGCTCGTGGCTGCGCAGCGCAAAAAAGCCCTTGCAGGCTTTGCCGCCCTGCTCGCGCACGGCGTAGATGCCCTTATTGCGATAATGCGTCATCTCATCGCTGCCGATTATGGTCTCGGCCTGAACGGTCTGGCGGCCGATGTGCCGCAGGGCGTCGTTCACGCGCTGCTTTTTTAAGCGCAGCTCCTCGTCATAGCTCATGTGCCACAGGCTGCATCCGCCGCAGCGCAGATAATTTTCGCACTCGGGCGCTCTGCGCTCGGGCGAAATTTTCACCGGCTCGAGCGCGCGGCCGTACACCGCCGAGGCCGTGACCTTGACGATGACGATGCGCCACGTTTCGCCCACTATCGTGCGCGGCACGAAAACCGCCCTGCCGAGAATGCGCGCAACGCCGCTGCCCTCGGAGTTATAAGCCTCTATTTTGGCTTCGAATATTTCGTTCTTCTTTAACTGTTCCATATTTTTATGATATCACGGCAAGTTGCTTTTTTCAACGAAAAGACCATATTAGGCCGGTTGACACAAGAAAACATACGGTTTTGAAACGATCTTTTTCGCTTCTGCGGCGTCCAAAGCCTTGAGAATACGTCAGTATGCTCTCGGGCTTTGTCCTTGCAGGAATAAAAAACTCAGCTTCAAAACTGCAAAGCACCAAAAATGACGGAGCAAGTGCGAGGTCAAGGCGCGGCGGTGCAGGCATACTTTGTGTATACCAAGCCGTCGCAACATAGACATTCGTGCTTGCTCCGCCTTTTTTGGCGTATGTTATTTTGAGTCAGCCGGCCTATCGCATTTTAATTGCAGGCAAACAGTATCACCTGACGCTCCTGCGCGATCTTCTCGAGCAGCGCCATTGCCTGACGGCGGCGGTCAGCGTCGAAATTCACGAGCGCATCGTCAATTATAAGCGGGCAATTCGTGCTTTCCGGCAGCGCCAGCTCGCAAACGGCAAGGCGCACGGCAAGATACATAAGATCAAGCGTGCCCGCGCTCAGATATTCTGCATTGCGCGGAACGTTTCCGCCGGCTTCATGCACCGCAGCCGAGAAGTCGCGATCGAGCATGACCCCGTCATACTTTCCGCCGGTCACGAACTGCATGTACTCGGCCGCAAGCTTGCCGAGGGCAGGCGAGAATCGGCTTTGGATATCCTCATCGGCCTTGCGCATGGTGTCGATCGCAAGCGCTATCGCATCGTATTCCGCGCTTATCTCCGCATACTCGGCCTCCATGCGGCTTATTTCCGAACCGAGCACCAGCGGATCGCCCATCGCGGCAAGTCTGCCGCTGCGCTCTGCCATCTGCGCGGAAATGCGGCTGCATCTTGCGCGCGCCTCGGCAAGGGCGCGGCTGAGCTGCGCGGCCTGATTATCGCCGCCGGTAAAATCGAGCTGAGTGAGCGTGCGGCTTTCGGCCTGCTCCTGACGGCGGCGCACCGCCGCAAGAGCCTCCGCCGTTTCCTTTTCGACGCGCTGAGCTTCGGCATAGTTTTTGTAAAGCTCAAGATATTCGTCGATGCTTGCGGCTATATCGTCCTCGGATTCGGCCTTATATTTGGCAAGGAGCTTGCGCCGCTGCTTTGCGGCCTCGTAATTTTCCGTTTTGCGCCGGGATGCGCGGATAAACAGCGCAACGCCTGCCGCCAGAGCGACTGCCGCCGCGATAAACGAGTGGATCATCAGATCCGGCATTAAAAAGCCTGCCGCGACGAGCGCACCGCACAGGATCATGAGTATTATTGCGAGCACGGGTGAGCTTTTGCGCTCGGACTGCTCTTTTAATCTAAGTGAAGCTTCAAGGTCGGCCTTTACCTCGGCCTTGGCCTCCTCGGGCTTGCGCTCGCCCATCGCGCAGGCGCACAGCGCCGCTCGGCAGCTGTCGCGCCGTTCGGCGGCCCTGTCGTGGCGCTCGGTCGCTGCATTGACCTCATTGCGCACGCCCTGAAGACTGCTGAGAGCTTCCTTACGGACGACCTTGCGGCTCTCGATGACTTCAGCCTCGATGCGCTCGCACTCCTGCTTTGCCGTTTCAAGCTCGGCGGCCATATTCTCACGATTCTGAGCCGCATCCGAAAGCTCGGCCAAGAGCTGCTTTTTATGCGAAAGCTCATCCTCAAGTTCCGGAAGGCGGCCATGGCGGTTGAAGCGGCGCTTACGCTGCCACTGGCGCAGGCGGCTATCGGCCTCGGTGAACGAGCAGTCCTCGTCGCCGCTTGAGACGATGGTGCTTATGCGCTTTTCAAGCTCGGCGCTGTGCGTTACGGCGACCTTGCCCTGCTCGACAAAGGCGCTGCGGCGGAAAACATCGCGGCTGACGCCTGTAAGCATCTCGCCGGCGTTATTTCCGTTTAAGCCCTCGACGGGCACGCTCGTGCCTGTATAGACGGCGGAAAACTCGCGCATTGGCGCGGATGCCGTTTTCGTCGTGCGCGTTATGGTTATATCCCTGCCGCCGCTTTCAAGCTGCATGCTGCCCTGCATCGCAGAGCCGGACCACGGCGCAAAGCGCATTTTATCCGGCAAAAAACCGGCCTTCTGACGCTCTGAGCTGTCAACGCCGTAGAGCATGGCGCGGACAAACGCGCACCATGTGCTCTTGCCGCTCTCGTTGGGCGCGGATATGACGTTGAGTCCGTCGTGCAGCTCAAGGCTTTCGCCCTCTAACTTTCCGAAGGTCGCGTCAAGCCTTTTGATCATCATGGCGCACCACCTCCTCGCGATTATCCAGTGCGGCAAGCCCCCAACGGGCCGCCTGAGTTATCTTCTCGCGCTCGGCGTCGGTTTTAGCCTCGTCAAACGCTGTTTTCAGACGCATGAGAAATCTGCCGCGCAGATTATCCTCGCCGGCGCTTTCCCAAACGTCGCGCTTGAGTCTCGTTTCGTCGCGAACCTGAAGCGAGAAAAATCTCTCGCCGACAGCCGAAATGATCGCATCCGGCTGAGGAGGCTCAGCCGCCTCGCCGCGCAGAATAATACGGTAGACGTCGCTGCGTGTATTCTCCGGCAGAGCCGCGAGAACATCGGACACAACGTCGCCGCTCTTAAGCTCAACATTTAATATCTCGTACTTTCGCTGCGCAATGCACACCGGCTTTACGCTGCATCCGTTTCCGAGGGTAACGATGTAAACGTGCTTCTCGCCCGTTTCGTCAAAGCCGCGTCCCTCCGGGCAGCCGGGCCATGCATAGTAGGTCGAGCCGCATTTTTTAAGGCCGCTTTCCTTATGGATATGCCCAAGGGCGATATAATCCATTCCGGAGGCTGCGATATCAGTCTCGCTTATGGGATCATAATTTGAAGCACCGCCCACCTCGCCGTGGATGCACATTATGTTTTTTGCGCCCGTACCGTCTGCGGCGGAGAAGCCGCCGAGCATACCGGCGCTGTATTTATCGCAGAACGCCGCGCCCCAAACATTTGCGTTCAGCTGCGGCAAGGCCACGCATTCCGGCGTGGGGCTTTTAAATATATGTACGTTTTCGGGAAATCTCACCCGCGCATACGGCGAGCGCGGCGAGTAAAAATCGTGGTTGCCGGGAGATATGAACACGGGCGCGGATATGCTCCCGAGCGACGAGGCAAGCGCCTCGGCCGTTTCGGCATAGGTGCTGTCGGAATCGAGAAGGTCACCTGCCAGAAGCACGATATCAACGCTCTCCTCCTCGGCAAGCTGCGCAATGCGATGCAGCAGGCGGCGCTGCTCGTCTCTGCGCTGCGCGGCCTTGGCAGCGCCCAGTCCCTCAAAGGGCGAGTCAAGGTGCAGATCCGCCGCATGCAGTATTTTCAGATCGCTCATGTGAACCTTACCCCCTCTGCGCTCAGGCATTTGCCGGTTTCGGGGTCGATGGTGAACACGCAGCCCTCGAGCTTTGCCGGGCCTTTGGCCGAATCGTATCTGCGCGGAGGATCGCCGAAGAATTTGCCGATCGACTGCTCCGGCTCGATGCCGATAACGGAATTTATTGCGCCCGTCATGCCGAGGTCTGTTATATATCCTGTGCCGTTGGGCAGAACGCAGGCGTCGGAGGTCTGCACATGCGTGTGCGTTCCCCAAACGGCGCTCGCCTTTCCGTCGAGCAGGAAGCCCATTGCACGCTTTTCGCTCGTGCCCTCGGCGTGGAAATCGACGAGGATGATCTTCTCGCGTATCTCCTCCATGTATCCGTCGGCAATAACGAAGGGGTTATCCGTGTTCGTATCGAGCGTAAAATGTCCCATAAGGTTCATAACGCACACGTCGCCGAAGCTCGTTTTATAAACGTCTATGCCGCGTCCTGGGCACTGCGGCGCACAGTTTGCCGGGCGCAGGATCTTGCGCCGCTCGTCAAGATACGGGCGCAGCTCGGTGCGCGTCCATGTGTGGTTGCCGAGGGTTATAACATCCGCCCCGGCGTGCAGTATGGCGTCCGCCTGGCGCGGAGTTATGCCAACAACATTTGCGTTTTCGCCGTTTACGACGACAAAATCAATCTCAAGCTCCTTGCGCAGACGGCGCAAATTTTTAGTAAGATAATCCAGCCCCGGCTCTCCGCACACGTCGCCGACGGCAAGAATTTTTACACTCATAAAAAAATTCTCCTCTCCTGGAGTAATGAGTGTAGTATAGCACAAATTACAGTGCAGTAGCAAAACAAAAATGGCCATAATATATTTCGGAGGTGTAAACAATGACTAAGACAAATTTTCTCGTTGGCATGGGCATAGGCGTGGCAGTCGGCTCGCTTGCCGGAATGACAGTTTCCGGTGCCAAGAAACCGCCGAAAAACATCGTCGGCAAGACGCTCAAAACGATGGGCGAGGTAGTTGACGCGGTATCAAGCTCCATCGGCCTGTAATTATTTTGGCTTATATGGCCGAAAATAATTAAAAAAGGCTTGCAATTCCTCTCCGGCTGTGCTAATATACTAAGGCGCTAAGCGATAAGCGCCGTTAGCTCAGCTGGATAGAGCGTCTGGCTACGGACCAGAAGGTCAGGGGTTCGAATCCCTTACGGCGTGCCAAAAATAACAGCTTCCATCATTGATGGAGGCTGTTATTTCTTTTTTGTCTTCGCCTTATTCGCTTTAACCGTGTCAGTTATTCGCTTTAATTTTTTTTAAAGCGAATAACTATACTTTGTCGCAAAAACCGCAGGCCGGATATCCGGTCTGCGGTTTCATTTCAGTATATAACATGGTTATACATTTTTGTGACATTTTCGTTCATGTTGATCGGAACGATAGTGATACCGGGGTGCTCATTATGGAACACGACAAAAACCTGATGCGCAAATCCCTGCCCCATCCATTCAATTGAATCAAAATCCAAGATCACTTCCTCGAATTTTTCAAGTCGGTTGCATATTCTCTTTGCCTGCGAGCGCGACACCGGGGAGCCGTCAAATATATTCTTTAACGGGATCGTTGTTTTTGTAAAGCCGCCGTCAACGTTTGAGTACGCATCGAATATATCCTGCGAATTTTTCTTTGATTTATTGGAAAGCGTCATGCTTACAAAAGTGCCTTTTGCCTCATTTGAAGTCATGCTCTCCAGCTCGCTGTCGTCATATTTATTGTTCGTAAACACTTTACCATCCGAAACAATAATAAAAGTGTCCATCAATTTTGAGCTGAAAAATATTCCTTCGCCGGAGTGATTCTTTGCATCGGTGGTAAGCTTGCCTTTGAACAACTCACACACCGCGTCATCAAGCGTCGAAAATCCGAAGTGCTCTTTAATTTTCTCAAATATGCCGATGCCGTTATCGTATATGATAACTTCGGTTTCAACATAGCTTTGCATGACCACTATTTGAAGCTCTTCAGCCGCCGAATGATCAATGACATTATTGATCATTTCACTGAATGTATACGCCCATATCTGCTGAACATTTGATGGCAATGACTTCAAATGCGGTTTCAGGCATTTGTTAAACACATCAATATCATTCTCAAGCTCATTGTCGGAACGGCGAAGACTATACATGTGTTCCTTTTTCTTGAGCACATATTCACCGCGCTTTTTGCGTTCTATGATACCGTCATCCGCAAGCTTATTAATATATCTGTGGACTGTGTTTCTGTTTATATCGAACGCTGCGGATACTGTTTGCGATAAATCAGGATCGCCGCTTTCTATTTTATCCAGGATATAATTTTCAATAGCACGCTTCTTTTCATCAGAAAACTTCATATTAAGCCCTCCCATGCTATATTATCTGTCTCTTATACACATCTGACGCTGCCGACGATCGCATAAGTGTAG
>ENA-UAOW01000134-UAOW01000134.1-human-gut-metagenome-genome-assembly--contig:-NODE-134-length-44277-cov-8.448917_pt1 | contig 44277 bp, 38 predicted proteins | sample MGYA00243470_ERZ654559 | MGnify/ENA primary metagenome ERZ654559 (study PRJEB26926, sample SAMN06164851) | human gut metagenome | biome: ENVO:00009003; feature: ENVO:2100002; material: ENVO:00002003...
GATCGCTCAGTGTCTCGTGGGCTCGGAGATGTGTATAAGAGACAGAAACTATACAGGCGGAAAAACCGGTGGGAGAAAATCCGGTGGATAAGTTACACATCAGTAGCCGCCGTTTCTGTTATAATCATTCTGTCATCCTTATTCGGGGATTTAATAAAAAGTCCATCGCTCCAAAACAAACAGCAAGCAAGCTCCACGGAAATATTTATTCCTAACGGCTTGGAAGGCAATATAACACTTGCAGACGGAACCAAAGTATGGCTAAACTCCGGAAGCCGTATTATTTATCCCGAAAATTACTGCGATACCAATCGGAATATTTTTTTAGACGGAGAAGCTTATTTTGAAGTAAAATCGGATAAAGCACATCCTTTCAAAGTAGAAACTTCTCTGGTGAGCGTGATCGTTACGGGAACCCGCTTTAACCTCTCTTCCTATGCCGATGATAACACCATTGAAGCCACATTATGCCAGGGAATCATAACCATGCGTTTTAAAGACTCTCAATCCGAACAACAAGACCTTCGTCTAAATCCCAATGACAAAGTAACTTACCACAAAATAAACCGAAAAATCGGTAAAGAGATCGTCAACGGTCAACAGGAAACATCCTGGAAAGACGGTATTCTAAGTTTCAAAGAAATCCCGCTTCGGGAAATCGTCAGGAAATTGGAGCGCAAATTTAATGTAACAATCCGCATTAGGGACCGACAAGTCGGAGAATATACCTATACGGCAACTTTTGAAAAAGGAAAAGGATTACAAGCTATCCTTGAAATTATAGCTACTTCTGCCCCTATCTCCTTTCAAAAGGAAAAAGACGGTTCGATAACCATACTACAAACCTAAAAACTAACATTTATGAAAAGAAAAACAAAAGCGTGGTACAGGGATACATCACACTCCCGACCTCATCTATTCCGAATGTTTCGATTTTATCTGCTCTTATTCTTTACATCCTTTCTAAGTTTTCAAGCACTGGCAGGTTACAGTCAGAAATTCACCTTCAATTTCGAAAAAATCCAAGTACAAAAAATACTGGAAAAAATTGAAAAACAAAGTCAATATTATTTTGTATACAATCATCAACGGGTAGATGTTTCCCGAATCGCAAGTCTAAAAATAAAAGAAGAAAGCATTGAAAACATTTTAAACAAACTGTTTAAAAACACGGACGTTCACTATTCCATTGTCGATCGGCAAATCATACTTTTTAAAAAAGAAGACAGAGATTCCAACAAAAGTGCAGACTTTCTTTCCATGCATAAAACCGATTCGACAAAACAGTATAACGATACAACGAAACAAAAAACTCCGGCTATTTTAAAAGGAAAAGTATTGGACGAAACGAAACTACCTTTACCGGGAGTAAATATCATCTTCAAAGGAACCCAACGTGGTACCATTACCGACGTAGAAGGTAACTTCTCGATCAAACGTCCAGCCGGCGGAAAAGTCATTGTCGTCTCGATGATCAGCTACAAAACCCAGGAAATCGAAATCGGAAATCAGACTGATATTACCATTGAGCTCCAGCCCGATGTAAAAAGTCTGGACGAAGTAGTGGTCACCGGCTATCAAACCGTGGACAAACGTACTTTTACAGGTTCGGTATCCAAAATCAATGTCGATCTGATTTCACAGGGTGGCTCCGGAGATGTCGGTAAAATGCTACTGGGAGCCGTAGCGGGTGTGACTGTTGAAAATACCAGCGGAACTTTCGGAACCAAATCCAAAATCCGCATCCGGGGAAATTCCTCTATCAGCGGTAATCAGGAACCGTTATGGGTTATCGACGGGGTGGTACTGGACGACCCGATCAATGTCAATCCCAATCAACTCTATTCGGGAGACGCCAACACCCTGCTTAGTTCCGCCATTAGTGGAGTCAATCCTGATGATATCGAGGACATTCAAATCCTGAAAGATGCCTCAGCAACCGCCATGTACGGAACACAAGCCGTAAACGGAGTGATTGTCGTTACAACTAAAAAAGGGAAAGTAGGCCGGACAAGCATCAATTACCGGAATAATTTCACGATAAATCTGAAACCGTCTATTAGTGATTTCAACGTCATGAACTCCAAAGAGCGGATGGAATTCTCGGAAGAGATGTTCCAGAAGAATCTGATGAACTTTACCGATCTTAACCGTAGTTACGGAGCCTTCGGCCTGTTACTATCCCGGTTATCAAATAAAGAGATCACCTGGGATCAATACGAAGAATCGATACAAAGAGCCAAAACTTACAATACCGATTGGTTTGATGTCTTGTTCCGGAATTCCCTGGTACAGGAACATAGCATCAGCGTAAGCTCAGGAACCGAGAAACAACAGTATTATATGTCTGCCAGTTACTACCATGACGACGGACAAGTCAAAAACCAGCATACCGACCGTTTCACCGCCAGTATGAAAGGCACATTCAATATTAACAGAATATTCTCGGTCACCGCCAGCTTATACGGCTCTATCCGTGACCAAAGAATCTTTGGTACCCAATCCGCCACCGAGAGTAACGGAATTGTCAGCCGGGCCTTTGATATCAATCCTTACAATTACGCGATGAATACCAGCCGGGCTATGCGGCCATACAACGACAACGGGGAATACGAATACTATCTCTCCCGTTACGCACCCTTTAACATCCTGGAGGAACTGGACAATAATTTTATCGACCTCAAAGCCAGGGAAATCAAATTCCAGGTAGACCTCAATCTGAAAATCACCCCGACATTGACATACTGGGGCTTAGCTTCCGGTCGTATGACCAACAGCTATAGCGAACATATCGCTACCGAAGAATCGAACATCGCAAAAGCCTACCGGGCAGCCGACCAGCGTATTCGCGACTACAACGACCTTCTCTATAATGACCCTGACGATGACAATCAATATCCCGTAACGGTTTTACCCCGGGGAGGTATTGCCGAAACAGACATGGTTATGGGAGAATTCTACACGGTCCGAAATTCGTTAAACTGGAAAAAAGTATACCCTCTTCATAGTTTCGATATAATGGGAGGAACAGAAATACGGGCAAAAACTTATCGAACCGACTATTATAAAGGCTGGGGATTTGAATATTTAAAAGGAATGACTGCTTCCCCCATGTATACCGCTATCAAGCGCGATCAGCTCACCAGTTCCTCACCCTATTACTACAAAGGCAAAACGGTTAGCCGTGAAGTCTCTTTCTTTGCCAATCTGGCATATTCGCTGAATTCGAAATACAATTTTACCTTTTCCATTCGTTCGGACGGCTCCAACCGTCTGGGCAAATCCGAAAAATTCAGGTTTCTTCCGATCTGGGTTATCGGAGGTAGCTGGAACATCGACCGTGAGAACTTCCTGCAGAAAACAGAGTGGCTGGATTACCTGAAATTGAGAGGCTCTTACGGATTAAGAGGAAACATCAGCAATCTGGGTAGTCCGGAAATGAAAGCCTATTACTATACCACCGCCCGCTTCGAACCGGAGGCCAATGAAACGTATATCTACATTTCGTCCCCCGACAACCCTAAATTACAATGGGAAAAAGAGAAAATGTACAACATCGCCCTGGAATTCGGTCTATTCGAGCGTATTAACCTGACCCTGGAGTATTATAACCGTAGAAATTACGACCTGATCGGTTATGTAGCCGCCTCTCAGGTCAGTGGTTTTACTCACCGCACCATCAACTGTGCCAGTATGCGTAACCAGGGATTTGAAATCACATTGAACACTCATAACATTAAACTGAAGGATTTTGACTGGAATACCGTTTTTACTTTCGGGTATAATAAAAATACAGTACTGGACTTAGTTTATTCGACCAACGTGGCTATCCTCAGTGCAGACAGAGGAGGCGCACAGAAAGGCAAACCCATTAGCGGACTCTATGCCTTCCGGTATGCCGGCCTTACGAATGATGGTATTCCCTTGTTTTACAACGAAAAAAATGAAAAGACAAATGTAATCAGCACTTACGATCAAAATATCAGCATGCTGCAATACGAGGGCAGTCGGGAACCCTTAGGTTCCGGGGGATTTACCAATACCATCCGCTACAAGGGATTGAACCTCTCCGTCTTGTTTACTTACTCGTTCGGAAATAAAATCCGTTTAAACCCACTGATCTCGAACTATTACAACGATGTCTCTGCTTTAAGTGGCGACCTGGTCAACCGCTGGACCACCCCAGGAGACGAATACCACACCAACATACCGCGTATATTCGAACAAGAAACCCGAGACCGGTTAACCGCATCCAATGCCGACCCGGTCCTGTTTTATAACCGGAGTAATTTACGTACTGCCGACGGCTCGTTTATTCGCCTGAAGAGCATCACGCTAAGTTACTATCTACCTGACCAATGGATGAAAACCTTAGGCATAGCATCGGCACAACTGAAAGCACAGGCACAAAACGTAGCTTTGTGGGCCGACAAAAAGCTCAAGGGGCAAGACCCGGAAGCTTTGATTACCGGTATAGGTATACCGTCTCCCAAAACGGTATCCCTGGGATTATCCGTTGATTTTTAATCTTTAAACCATGAAAATTATGAAAACATTTATCCATATCATCACACACCATTGGAAAATTCTGGCATTTGCCTTCTTAGCTATTGGATGCTCTGATTACCTGGGAGAAAGTCCGGACAATCGCATACAACTAACCGAAATCGAAGACTATAAAGCACTGGTAACCAATGCCTACCCTGGAGCCTACCATCTTTTTACCGAGATCATGACGGATAACTACAAATATTACGACTATCCGGGTACCAATAACATCACAATAGTCGAATGGTTTAAACCCATGTACATCTGGTCGGATAAATACATGCAAATTCTGGCCGTAGGTCCGGCCAGAGCCTGGGAATACTATTATGGTGAAATCTACAAAACGAATGAAGTACTGAAAGGGATCGACAATGCCGAGGGCAAAGACGAAGAACTGCGAAACCAGGTAAAAGGCGAAGCTTTATTGCTCCGGGCGTATTGCCATTTTATGCTGGTAAACCTTTTTGGGAAACAATACAATGCTTCTACCGCGGCAACGGATCTTGGAGTTCCTTATACCACCAAGCCACAGGAAGACAACGTTGCCGAATACCCCCGGGATAACATCAAAGATGTTTACGACTGGATAGAACGGGATGCTCTCGAAGGAGTTGCACTTTTGGTCGACAAAAAAGTAAACGTACCCAAGTACCATTTTACCAAAGCTTCTGCTTACGCTTTTCTCTGCCGCTTCTACCAATTCAAAGAAGATTGGGATAACTCTATCAAATACGGAGAGATGTCACAAACCCTCAATTCAACCGTCAGAGAATTCGTCAACGATTACAACGCAACTTTTGCCAAAGGAGACTACGATGAATTTGCCAACTCCTATTGTTCAATCAATAAACCTAACATCTTATTGATGAACAAAGTTCTGGAATTTAACTCTTACACGACCAACGGATATTATTCCAACGAATTCTGGGCAACAGCGTATGAAACAAATGATTACCGGAATAAAATACACAACCGCTATTATCCTACAACTCCGATTTACAAATGTCGGAAATTCCGTAATGTCAGTAATGGTGGTTACCGATATTCGGATGTAGCTCTGTTCACCACAGAAGAAGTGATGCTGAATCTTGCCGAAGCCTACACCCGAAAAACAGAACCGGACCATGAAAAAGCCATATCCCTGCTGAACAAGATCCGCGAAAAACGCTTTGTCCCTTATACACCGCTCACCTCAGCCGCTCTCTCCCTGGAAGGTGAACTGGGAAAAGTTCTCCTCGCCAAAGTACTGCACGAGCGACGGGTAGAACTTTGTTATGAAGGTTATCGTTGGTTCGATTGCAAGCGCTTCCAGATAGAAATCAAACATACCACAGAAACCGGAACCTACGTCCTGAAAGGGAATGATTTGCGTTATGTATTGCAAATTCCCGATGCGGAATTAAGTGCCAATCCGGCTATGGTACCGAATCCCAGATAACCATGTCTCACGCGATAAAAGAATATACCATGAAAAAAGAATATTTTCCGATACTTATTTGCCTGCTGGGCTTATTAATAGGGATGAACGGTTGTAACAAGGAAGAGGCCATTCCTTACGTTGCTCCTGAAAAAGACCCCGTTCCAACCAATGCTACCGATAGCATGATTCTGGACATTAAAAACAAATACCAATCCAAAATCATCTATAAATGGGATCGGCGTTATGTCAGTTCCAGTGCCAAGGCTTCGCCCGCTTTATTCGAAAAAGTACTACCCTATATCGGATTTATACAGGAATACTGGTTCGACGCTTACGACTCTTTATGTCCGGGATTTTCTAAAGACAACACACCTATTGAAATCGTTCTGGTGGGAAGTGTCGTCAGCTATGGTAACGGTTCGAGTAACGACGACAGTTTCGATGCTGCCGGACTGACCATGTCTTTCTCCCGGATTATACTGGGTAGTGTTAATAGTATAAACCTGACAAATAACACCTGGAAAAAAAACACGAGCGCAACCATGCACCACGAATTCGCCCATATCTTAGACAAAAAATACGGGCGTCCGTTCGGATTTGACAATATCTCCAAAGGACTATATGCAGGAAATGCCAAATACACGGCCTTCACGAATGAAGAAGCCAGAAAACGGGGATTCTGGAGAAATTACGGTATGTCAAATGAAGCGGAGGATTTTGCCACCTTCACGGAAGGCATCATCCTGCTACCCAAAGAAGAAGTCATGACTATCATCGCGGAAAACACAAGATTGGAAAACAAATACAGACTGGTATACAATCACTACAAAACTCTTGGCATCGACCTGCATGATCTGCATGATTACCTGGCTCGAAGATGGAATTAAAACAAAATTTACACGAAACCGATAAAGTGAAAAATCATGAAAATCAATATACTTACTTTAGCTCTCTTTCTACTTTGCTTTTCGTGCAAAGAGTATGAAGATGTAGAAATCCCCGCCGATTTACCCCGGCTACCGGAACTATGTGCTCAATATGAAAAACTGCTGGCGGAGGCGGAGGACGGCTGGATTGCGGAATATCAACCCACAGCCGGCAGTGGTGGCGTCTCCATCTATATGAAATTCCACGACAACGGTACAGTAGACATTCAGTCCAACTACCCCGGCAATACCGATGTACAAAAAGAGATCCGGTACCGGGTATCCGGTATCGTAAAACCGGAGTTAACTTTCGAAACAGAATGCATCTGGGCCAAATTGTACCAGGAAGCCGGCGGAGATTACCTGTTTTCAATTGAATCAAAAGGTAACGATACCCTGCTTCTGAAACCGGTTCGTCCCCCTTACGAACGTCCTACCTGTGTGGTTACCCGGGCAAATGCCGGTAACAAGGACGTTTTTTATAAAAGCATCAGTACCCTGCAAAAACTGGACGGCTTTATAAAAAATGCCGTTGCTTATTTCAAAAACCTCGAATTAACGGGGCCGCAGGGAACAATAAAGGTTTTCACCGAATTCAATATAACCCAAGGCCATATCACCCTGACTTACCAGAACGAACAGCAGGAAGTCGCCACCCTGGAACGGCAATTTAAAATAGAAGGCGACCGGATTCGGTTTATCCCTTCGGCCATTATCGGCAACATCGAAGTACAGTATCTGCAACTGGGAGAAACGGACGAGCAGGGAAATATGCTTATTCCCGATGCAGGATTAGGATTATCCGGGGAATGGTCTGCCACCCATATTCCGGCATTCCCCTATAAAGGAACTGCAGCATTTTACACGACCACAAACAACCTCAGATTAACAGCGAGCGAAACAAATGAAGCGAGTGAAGCGATGCAGAAACTGATCCGTCCGATTTATGCTATTTCCGATTATAAAGATTTACCTCTTTATATAAATTATTTCGGTCCACGTCACCCCACCCCTAATGCCTTCTGTTTTATGCATAACGGAAGCTGGTTATATTACTATATCAACCTCGATACGAAGGGCGAAGATGTCGTATACCATGGGTATGTTCCGCCAACCGGAGCCGCAGCAGACCAGATGGGTATTGTTAAACCTTTCCTCGACAAAATATGTGACCCCGCGGGGTATACCGTTATCCTGTCTGCCGATAAAAAAACGTGCACACTCGTCAGCCGGAGCGATAGCCGCTATTGGATCAAACTAGATGCAACTATTGTTAAATCTTAAAAAAAAAACACATGAAAACAAATTATACATTCCTTCTGTTCTCGTTACTTGTAATGGTTTACTCCTGCGCAAAAGAGACAGCAGAAATTATTCCTCCCGATCCGGAGATTGACACCTGGGTCCTGGCACAGGAATACAACCAGAACTTAAGTAGCGTTAGTGAAGGTTGGATCGTAAAGTACCAACTGAAAGAAGAGAGCGAAGTCTACACGGTATACATGAAATTCAATACAGACAATACCATGAGCATATTGTCGGACTATCCGGCGATGGAGTACCTGAAAGAACAAACTCATGTCAACTACAGCCTGACCGGGTTTCTAAACACGGAACTGACCTTGGATACTTACTGCGTATGGCATAAAATGTACGACGATTTCGGAGGCCCGTATAAATTCATCATCACCCGGCAGGCAAACGGCAACTACCTGCTGCAACCGAAAGATCAGACCGTGCCCCAAAATTACGAATTGGTAAAAGCTACTCCCGGGGCAATGGCTGAATTGGAAGCCAATATAACCAAACAAAAAGAGATCGTAAAGGCTAAAGATAAAATACGTCAAATGAGTAATATACTCATTCATTTCACCTCAACGGAAGATTCCTGTTACTTTAGCAATATCCTCCTGACAGGAGAAATCCAAATGCAGGGAGCGGTCAGTTTCGACACGGATAATAATCTACTTCAGGTTATTTACAGGGATGCAACAAAACAGCTGATCACCCTATCCGAAAACTACGAGATTACCGAAGAGGGTATTACCTTGGAAAACCCAATGTCTTTTCTTGGAAAAGAGGTCTCCGAATTTAAATTGAAAAAAAAGGAGGGTAGCCACGATATCGAGATCACGGCTGCCGGAAAAGGAATCTCCGGACAACTGCTCCATGCCAAATCCCCGGGAGTTGTTCCCTATCCGGACATAGCAAAGCACTATACAACGACAGCAAGCTGGTGTCCATTATTCACGTGTAAAGGTGAAGCTCTCGGTCCTGTCTATAGACAGTTCAACGAATCTGCTACTTATGGCTCATTCACGATTTTTGTCGATTATTTTGGTTACAACGGATGGTATATCAACGGTCCCGCTACTAACGAATACTCCTGGTTTTATGAAACCTTCAGCATCTTGAATGAATATACCGTAAGATATACCTCCGGGGGTGTTAGCCGACCGGACACTTATCCGGACATCAGCCCCCTAAGCGATCTACTTCATCAGGAGGACGGATATATCGTGTTGTATAAAAAGGAAAAATACAACGATTCGGATCTGGGCTCCATTATCCTGATGGACCCGAACAGCAACAGCAATCAATTTATCATCCGGGTTACTAACAGAACTGATAATAAATCCTTCTGGGATTCAATCCAGTGGAATAACGTGGCTTATGCCGAATAAATGAGCCGGCAGGGGGCTGCCTAACAAGTTTAGTCAGTCCCCCTATCATATTGAAAATACTTGTTTATGCTTCCCTCAACAATATCCATTCATCCGGAAGCATGGCCCCATGAGAACATCCATTATATGTAACTTTCAGAAGGCTACAATCCTGATTTTCGCACAATCAACGACTTCCATAGAAAGTGTATAATAGCAAAGAAAAAGACGACCGAAAATTTTACTTTTCAGTCGCCCTCATCAATTTTGGAAACAATCCATGTTTTTATATTATCTTTGTAACTACTTTAACAACAGACCTATGAAAAAAATCGCAGCAATACACGATTTGTCTGGATACGGAAGGGCCTCTCTGACAGTGGCTATACCTATTTTATCTTACATGGGTTATCAGGTATGTCCACTTCCTACGGCTATTCTTTCCGCCCACAGCGAATACAGGAATTTCAGAAGTTTTGATCTGTCCGATCAAATGCGAGGAATCATTGATCATTGGAAAGAATTAGACTTACAATTCGATGCTCTGTATTCCGGCTATCTGGCTTCTGAACGTCAAATGAATATTGTTTCTGATTTCTTTGACCATTTTGGAAATGACCGGAATTTTATTCTCGTAGACCCTGTTCTGGGCGATCACGGTGAGCTATACACAGGAATGACTCCCAACATGGTAAAAGGTATGCGGCAACTTTGCAGCAAAGCCAAAGTCATTACCCCCAATTTAACCGAAGCCGCATTATTATTGGATAAACAACCGGGCAGTGCCACCACTTGCAAAGAGACCGTGAACTGGTGCCGATCTCTCAGTGATCTGGGCCCCGATTATGTTATTATTACCTCTGCACCTTCAGGAACAGCAAAGAAAGTGGCCACTATCGCTTACAACAGAAAGGACGGAAGGACCTGGCGGGTCAGCAGCGATTATGTTGCCGCCACTTATCCTGGCACCGGAGATGCCTTTGCCAGCGTAATCACCGGCTGTCTGTTAAACGACGACAGCTTACCCGAAGCACTCGAACGGGCAGTACATTTTATCAATATGGGAATAAAAGCTACTTTCGGATATGACCATACCCCCCTGGACGGAATGAATCAGGAAAAAGTATTACACTACCTGAACGAATCTCTGCCCTATTTTACATATGAATTAATCTCTTAGCCGAACCAAGACCTTCAGGTAAACATGACAAACAAAATACGGGCAATCATTACCGACCTCGACGGAACCCTATTACCCAAAAACGGTGAAATCAGCGGAATAAATAAAAAAGCCTTCGAATATGCACAACAAAAAGGCTACTTCCGCATCATTGCTACCGGTAGAAACCTTTATTCCACTCTCAATATACTCCCTCCTGATTTTCCAATCGATTACCTGGTATTTTCTTCAGGAGCAGGAATTCTCCGCTGGTCAGACCAAAAGCTCTTATTTTCCAGGCATCTGGAACTAAAAGAAACTCAGGACATCGCTCGTTATCTGTGGAATTACAATATCAATTTTACCATACAGAAAGAAATTCCCGACAATCACCATTTTTACTATACGGATATCTATCCCTTACACACGGACTATAAACACCGCCTGAAAACTTATGCACCTTTTGGAACTCTCATTCATGCACCTGAAGACATCCTCGATAAAGCAACACAGTTAATCATAATTCTGGATGCCATACAAATCCGGTTACTGGAAAAAGTAAAAACCGACCTTGCAGCCTATTCGGTAGTACGATCCACTTCTCCTGTTGACCATCAAGCTATTTGGCTCGAAATCTTTCCGGCAGGTATCAACAAGGGAACAAGCTGCCGCCACCTATTAAATGAACTGGGGATCAGTTGCGGGGAATGTGCCGGCTTGGGCAATGATTATAATGATGTAGATTTCCTGGACCTTTGCGGACAGGCCTTTTTAGTCAATAATGCTCCGATAGACCTGAAGCCTCATTATAAATCCGTTGCTTCTGACAGAAACAACGGATTTGCAGAATTTATCGGTAAACTGTAATTTTTATAACAACTACAAAACTCCCCCTTCCTTCAACAAGCGCTCCATATCCTGTTGCAATTTCCGGGCTTCTTCTCCGGCACGTAAAGCAAAATTCTCGGTTTTATCGGCAAAAATAATACCCCGGGAAGAATTCACCAGTAAACCACAATGGCTGTTCATACCGAACCGGGCCACTTCTTCCAGGCTCCCCCCCTGCGCTCCGACTCCCGGTACCAGCAGAAAATGATCGGGTACAATTTTACGGATGCCTTCCAGCATTTCTGCCTTAGTCGCACCCACCACATACATCATATTTTTCTCATTTCCCCACTCCTGTGACTTCTTCAACACTTTTTCATACAACTTCTGCCCTTCATGTTCGAAAAACTGAAAATCAAAAGCACCTTTATTTGAAGTCAAAGCCAAAAGTATAACCCATTTCCCTTCATATTGCAGAAACGGAGTTACAGAATCTTCTCCCATATAAGGGGCAACCGTGATAGAATCGAAATCCAATGCCTGCAAAAATGCCTTCGCATACATCTGAGATGTATTTCCGATATCTCCCCGCTTCGCATCTGCAATCGTAAAAACCTCCGGATAATGCTCCCGGATATAATTCATCGTTTTTTCCAATGTTTTCCAACCTTCCACACCCCGGCTTTCATAAAAGGCAATATTCGGCTTGTAAGCCACGGTCACAGATGCCGTAGCCTCTACAATCGCTTTATTAAATTCAAAAACAGGATCTTCTGCCCCTTGCAAATGTGCAGGGATCTTAGCTATATCTGAGTCAAGGCCGACACAAAGGAACGACTTCTTTTTCTTTATCTGCTCAAAAAGTTGTGTATAATTCATGATGATTCGTATTATGATTATTCAAAAGCAACGGGTAAACCAAACCCGGTATTTCAATTTACAAACCGCTTTCTTTCAGTCTTTCCGTATTTTCTTCTATCTGTAACTTCTCGATGATCTCATCAATCTCCCCGTCCATAACCGCCGCCAGATTATACAAAGTAAAATTAATCCGGTGATCGGTAACCCGTCCCTGTGGGAAATTATAAGTACGGATCTTGGCTGAACGGTCGCCGGTAGACACCATCGTACGACGCTTAGCCGCAATATCGTCCATATGTTTCTGATATTCGAGAGCATAAATCCGGGAACGCAACTCGTTCATCGCTTTAGCCAGATTCTTCAACTGAGACTTCTCATCCTGACAGGTCACAACAACACCGGTCGGAATATGAGTCAGACGAATGGCTGAATAAGTCGTATTCACCGACTGTCCTCCCGGACCGGAAGAACAATAAGTATCTTTCCGTATATCGTTCGGGTTCAATTGCACATCCACCTCCTCCGCTTCCGGCAACACGGCAACCGTCGCCGCAGAAGTATGTATCCGTCCCTGCGTTTCCGTTGCGGGCACACGCTGCACCCGGTGTACACCCGATTCGTATTTCAAAATCCCGTAAACACCGTTACCGGAAACATTGAGCACAATTTCTTTATACCCCCCGGCTGTACCCTCATTACTATTGGTCACCTCTACCTTCCAGCCTCTCCGCTCACAAAATTTCGTATACATCCGGAACAAATCACCGGCAAACAGGCAAGCTTCATCACCTCCTGTTCCTCCCCGGATTTCCAGGATTGCATTTTTTGAATCCTCCGGATCTGCCGGCACCAGCAATAATTTAATATGTTGCTCCATCACAGGCAACTTCTCCGTCAGGTCATCCAATTCGAGCTGTGCCATCTCTTTGAGCTCCGCATCTTCCTCTGAATCCAAAATCATACGGGATTCCTCTATTGTATCCAATGCCTTTTTGTATTCATCCGCCGCCGCCGTTATAGCTTCCAAATCTTTATACTCCTTAGTCAGCTTGACATACCGCTCCATATCACCGATCACCTCCGGATCCGTAATCAACTGGCCGATCTCTTTAAAACGAATGTAATAAGTTTCTAATTTCTCTATCAGCGGGGTCTCCATGTATGTATCCTTTTCTATATTCAGCTACAAAAATAATATTTTTAAACCGAGGAAAATGAGTTTCACATAAAAATGTCTCTACCGGAACAAAGACAGCACATCCATTCAAACCCGTCTCTGTTTATACGCAGCATAGATTTCACAGATCGTATCGGACAAAGAATAAAACCGGTAATCCGGGTAATAAGACAAAAATTTAGCCGACGAATAATAAGATTTATGCTGGGATGACCGGGCCGTTTCCCGGGTAAAATCCGGACGTTTACCTGTTATCTTTCCCACAACCGACAACAACCGCCAGGCGATATTCGTCATCCAGGGACGAAGCCGTATACCCGGAGGACGGTGCCCCGTAGCCCGGGCAATCTCCGTAAATAATTCCCGGTAGCTGTAATTCCCACCGTTTATGACAAACCGCTCTCCCCGGATTCCATTTTCAGACAAAAGCAGTATAATCTGACATACATCCCTGACATCTACATATCCACATACGCCTTCCGTGTAAACCATAATCCCCTTTGCTGCCGTCACAAACAACCTCGAACTGCTTCGGTTCCAATGGCCGGCCCCCAAAATAATAGAAGGATTTACAATGACAGCCTCCAGACCTTTCTGCATATAATCCCGGACAATACGTTCCGCTGCCGCTTTACTCCGAGAATAAACCGAATGAACACTTCCCGTAATCACCGGTGTATCTTCATCGATCACCTCCCCCTCATAACGGGCATCCCCCAAAGCCGCAATCGAACTCACATAACACAGTCTGACCCGATACTTCTGACACAACGCAGCTATATGTTCCGTTCCCCTTGTATTTACATCCGACAAATAAGATTTGTCTCCCCCTGCAAAAGATACGACGGCAGCACAATGGTAAACACAATCAGCACGACTTACCATCGTTTCCAATACCTCCGGGTCCATCACATCTCCTTCAACCCATCTGATCCCATCCCACAACGTATCATCCGAGGTATATAACTGCCAAACCTCCCTCACTGCCTCTATACGGCTGTCTTTTCGTTTCAAAGCACACACCTCCTTGCCCGACCTGGCCAGATAATACAACAAATGACTCCCCAGTAAGCCGGTAGCACCAGTAACAAATACCATACTATACTTCTCTGATGTTTATTGATTTTTGATTCACGCTTTATAATTACGATCCCTCTTTTTTGCAGGGAAGGATAGTACGTACAATCAAAAATCGTAAATTTAAAATTCAGGTTCCGATTGTAGATTTACGGTTTCAGATAATAAATCCGGCAACGGATCCCCTGTCAGGCAATTTAAAATCTAAAATTTGCAATCTAAAATCACCCCTACCTCTTCCAAATGAATTTTACGTTTTGAATCAAATTCTCATTCAAGCTGAAATGTACGGCACAGGCATTTTTTGTCCTTTCCAGAGCAATTTTATGTTTATCTGAATACTCCCGATCCGGCATATGGAAAACAATCTCCACTTCACCGATGCGCCTGTGAGGCTCCAATGCCATCTTCTTGGTTATCTCAATCTCCGTCCCTGTTAAATCGATACCGATTGTTTCCGCATAAATACCCATCGTAGTCATCATGCAAGCAGCCAATGATGTCGCACATAAATCCGTCGGAGAAAAAGCCTCTCCTTTACCATGATTATCCACCGGAGCATCCGTTACAATTTTCGCTCCACTCTGTAAGTGTTCACATTCTACCCGTAAACCACCTAAATACTTTGCTCTAACAGTTGTCATATTTTTTCAGTTTTTAGATTATAATTAAATCCTCCTTCAGTCAAAAACCTGTATCGCTTCCCGAATATGAAGAACATCCATTCCTACTCCCGACACAAGGATCAAATCAAAGCGCAGTTCCCGTTCCAGGCCTTTTGCCCGAATATATGCTTCTCCTGCCCGAAGTAAATTCCGCTTTTTCCGGAAATCGATCAATTCCCCCGGCAACTCACAACCTGCTTCCCGGGTTTTTACTTCTACGACAATAATCATCTTCCCGTCCGTACAAATAATATCTATTTCTTTATGACCGATCCGCCAGTTCCGTTCCAGGATCGTATACCCCCTATGGATAAGGTATAAAACAGCCCGTTCTTCCCCGTTTTTGCCAGAATCATTTCGTTGTGACATAGCAGAAGTTTTAATCAAAAATAGAGTAAAAAAACGAGAAATAAAACAGTTGCTCTTTGAATTCCGAATGTTATACCTTTGATTTCTAAACTTTATTGTATATCTTTGTATGGTTTTTTGGGAGAATGTAACTATGGCGAAGAAAAGAGTTTTATTTATATCCTCAGAGATAATGCCTTATCTGCCTGAATCTGAAATGTCACATATAGGCCGGTACTTACCTCAAGGGATACAAGAAAAAGGAAAAGAAATTAGAACATTCATGCCCCGGTTTGGTTGTATCAACGAACGACGCAATCAACTGCACGAAGTTATTCGCTTATCCGGCATGAATCTGATTATCAACGACACTGACCATCCCCTTATTATAAAGGTAGCTTCCATTCAAGCCGCACGCATGCAAGTCTATTTTATCGATAATGAAGACTATTTTCAAAGAAAGCATGTAATTACTGATGAAAAGGGAAGTTTCTTCGAAGACAATGATGAAAGGGCTATCTTTTTTGCCCGGGGAGTCTTCGAAACGGTCAAAAAATTAAGATGGGCACCCGATCTGATTTATTGTCAAGGCTGGTTTACAGCACTTGTGCCTATATTTCTGAAAAAAGAATATGCAGAAGACCCGATTTTTGCACATGCAAAAGTAGTTTTCTCGACTTCAGATGACAAATTCAAAGGCAACCTGCACGAAGATTTTCACAAGAAAATCCTCACGGAAAACATCAAAAGCAAAGACGTCGAGATCGTAAAAGAACCTTCTCACGTCAATGTGAGTAAACTGGCTTTCAATTTTGCCGATGGTATCATTTTCAACAACAAAGAAATAGACCCCAACCTACAGGAATACGCTCAAAAATCGGGCAAACCCATCTTGGAGTATTCCAACCAGGAGGAGTACATTGACAATTACTCCGATTTCTTCGATAAGATAATCGAAACGAAAAAATAAGCACAAAGCTGTATGAGTCGCAAACTTATACAGCTTTTTTTTATAACAGTACCCACTTCAATAATTTTTTAATTTACCAACACACAAACGAACCATATGTGCGGAATAGTTGCCTATATCGGCTATAAAGAAGCTTATCCTATTTTAATTACAGGACTGAAAAGATTAGAATACCGGGGATACGATTCCGCCGGCATCGCCTTAATCAACAACCATCAAATCCAGGTTTACAAAACCAAGGGAAGAGTCCACGACCTGGAAGAAAAACTCCGGGACTCCGACACCCATGCTTCTATCGGCATGGGACATACACGTTGGGCGACCCATGGAGAACCCAGCGATAAAAATGCCCATCCCCACACCTCTATGCACGGTAAATTCTCCTTGGTTCACAATGGAATCATTGAAAATTATGCCCACCTGAAAGAAAAATTAGCCCGAAGAGGATACTCCTTCAAAAGTGAAACCGACTCGGAAGTGCTCGTCAACCTGATCGAATACATTTATATGAAAGGGGGAATCGATGCAGAAACTGCTGTGCGATTAGCTTTAGGGAAAGTTGTCGGAGCCTACGGTCTGGTCATCATGTGTACAGACGAACAAGACAAATTGATCACAACAAGAAAAGGCAGTCCCCTGGTCATAGGAGTTGGCGACCGTGAATATTTTGCCGCTTCTGACGCCACCCCCATCATCGAATACACAAAAAATGTCATTTATCTGAATGACGACGACATCGCAATCCTCCGGAAAGACGGTCTTACCTTAAAAAGCCGCGACAACGATATGCTGTCGCCCGACATCAGACAGATCGATCTGGATATTGAAAAAATAGAAAAAGGAGGCTTTCCCCACTTTATGCTAAAAGAAATATTCGAGCAGGTATATTCGATAAAAGATACAATCCGGGGACGGATCAACTACGAAGCTTCTGATATTTTTTTAGGCGGCATAACAGAAGTCATACCGGCCTTGGCTTCGGCCGAACGAATCCTTATCATCGGTTGCGGCACTTCCTGGCATGCCGGCCTGGTGGGGGAATACCTCATTGAAGAATTAGCCCGGATTCCGGTAGAAGTCGAATATGCATCAGAATTCCGGTACCGGAATCCCATCATCAATCCCAAAGACATTGTCATCGCCATCTCCCAAAGCGGAGAAACAGCCGATACCTTAGCGGCAATCCGATTGGCCAAAGAAAAAGGAGCAACGGTACTCGGCATTTGCAATGTCGTCGGCTCCAGTATTGCCAGAGAAACCCATGCCGGAGTCTATACCCATGCCGGTCCGGAAATCGGAGTAGCCTCAACAAAAGCCTTCACGGCTCAGATCGCAGTATTGACAATGATGGCCCTGCTAACCGGCTGCAAAAAAGGAACATTGGAAGCCGATAAATACCACAATTATATCCGGGAATTAAGCTTACTACCGGACAAAATCAATGAAATACTGCAAAAAGAAGAAGAAATAAAAAAATTGGCAGCAGAACTGAAAGATTGTCCCAACGCCATATACCTGGGCCGGGGATGCCAATACCCGGTAGCCCTGGAAGGTGCCTTAAAACTGAAAGAAATCTCTTATATACACGCAGAAGGCTATCCCGCCGCAGAAATGAAACACGGTCCGATAGCACTTATCGACGAAAAAATGCCGGTATTCGTCATTGCAACCCGGGATGCGTATTATGAAAAAATCATCTCCAATATCAAAGAAGTGGAATCCCGGAAAGGCAACGTAATTGCCCTTGTCAATCCCGACGATGAAGTGGTAAGCAAAATTGCACAATACACCATTGAAATCCCGGATACCCTCGAATTGCTATCCCCTTTATTATCCGTCATTCCCCTGCAACTGATATCTTATCATATTGCCGTATTGAGAGGCTGCAACGTAGATATGCCGCGCAATCTGGCGAAATCAGTTACCGTTGAATAAAAAAACGGTATCCGGTCAGCCGGATACCGTTTTTCACAATCAGAATATATACTTAATTCGCTAACTTTTCCTGCCATCTCCAGGTATTCGCCAACGTTTCTTCCAAACTGACCTGAGCCTTCCAGCCCAATTCTGTATTGGCAAGAGTCGTATCGGCCCACACCTTTTCGATATCACCTGCACGGCGTCCCGTGATTTTATAATTCACTTTCTTACCGGTAGCCCGCTCAAAAGCATGAATCAACTCCAATACCGACACTCCGTTTCCCGTTCCGATATTGAAATATTCGTAATTCGTCTTATTTTTCCCCTCAACCAACCGCCGTATAGCAACGACATGCGCTTTTGCCAAATCCACAACATCGATATAATCCCGCACAGCAGAACCGTCGGACGTATCATAGTCATCTCCGAACACACTCAATTGCTCCCGGATACCAGCCACCGTCTGTGTCAAATAAGGTATTAAATTATTAGGTACTCCGTTCGGCAATTCCCCGATAAGAGCAGAAGGATGCGCACCGATGGGGTTGAAATAACGCAAAGCTATCAGGTTCATTTCTTTCTCTACCTTAGCCAGATCCCGCATAATATCCTCACACATCGCTTTGGTATTTCCGTAAGGAGATTCCGCCTGCTTACGCGGTGTCTGTTCCGTAACCGGCAATACATCGGCTTGTCCGTATACCGTACAGGAAGAAGAGAATACCAGATTCTTTACGCCGAACTCCCGCATAGACGATAATACGTTCATCAAGGAATTCAAATTGTTTTTGTAATACTCCAAAGGCTTTGATACCGATTCTCCCACAGCTTTTAATGCCGCAAAATGGATAACAGCCTTAATGTCCCGATGACGGGAGAAAAAATCCCGCGTAGCCACAGCATCGGTCAAATCGAATTGCTCGAATTCCGGCCGGATACCGGTAATCTTTTCAATACCGTCCAATACATGAATATTTGAATTGCACAAATTATCCACAATGATCACTTCAAAGCCGCTCTGTTGAAGCTCTACAACCGTATGGGAACCGATATAACCGGTACCTCCTGTTACAAATACTTTCATCGTAAAAAAATTATAATATTAAGTTCTCACCTTATTCTTTGCAAAGTAAGCAATAAAATATGAATTTTTATAAAAAGTTCCCCAATATGTATTGGAATTCTCTTTCTTTTTTTTACTTTTGTACTATGCATAGGTTTATAGAATACATATCCAATTTATTGTTTCTCCATGATTGCGTTATAATACCGGATTTCGGCGGTTTTATATGCAATTATAAAAGTGCATGTATTGACGAAACGAGCGGAATAATCACCCCTCCGTCAAAAGATATTCTATTTAACCGGAACCTGACACACAACGACGGCTTACTTGCCAATTGGATTGTATGCAAAGAAAATATTCCTTATGATAAAGCCGTAAAACAAGTCGAACTTTTCTGTGAAGATTTAAAAATCCGTCTGAATCAACGGCAACGTATCGCATTCGGCGATATAGGCGTATTTTATACAGACCGTCGCTTCAATATTATATTCGAATCGGGAGAAAACAATTTCCTGTCCGATACCTATGGCATGGAGGAAATCGAAGCTCCTAAGCTTACAACAGAAGACAAGAGACTTAAACCTCAACAAATAGAAATACCGACTTTCACCCCGGAAATGTCTCCGTATATCAATATGGAATCCACAAACTGGGTACATCGTTCGCTAAAATACGGCCTCGCAGCAGCTGTCATTGCCGGTTTAGTCGTCATTACCCAGGTCGGAATAGTACACTTCGGGGACAACAACAAAAATATCAGTTCAACTCTGATTCAACCCCAGCCGATAATTCCAACTCCCGTCTCCGGTAATATCACGCCTATCGTCAAAATTTCTCCGGATTACGACTATGTTGAGTACGATCCGCTGGAAACCCTTGAATAAATACATTGTAAAATCACACCTGGCACTCTTCTGAAAACTTTTTGAAGAGCCATTCCCGCATTACCTGACTTAAACCGGTTCTATATATAATCCTCTCCATTCCCCGGATTTTTGCATTTTCTCAATCTCCAATGAGTCGCGATTTGCAAAATAATTCAGGTAAAATCCCCTCGACCTTGGCAAATACATCCCTGTCCGGGAATCAAATCATTTCCCTGCAGACACATGCAGCAATGCATCCACAGCACAAAACAGAATATACAAAGGAATAACGCATAGAATAACCGACAAGCCGAAAAAAACGGCAATGAGAAGCAAACACAAAAAATAAATATATCTAATGTAATTGGCTTTCCAGGAGAAATCCGTTATCTTTAAGGAAAACATCGGCAATTCACTCACCAGTAACAAAGACAGAATAACAACACAGGCAGCCAAAACCCAGATATTCCCGAATAAAACGGCATAGACCTCCGGAATATAAAGCGAAGCAAAAACCAATCCCACCCAAAAAAGGGCATGTGCAGGTACAGGCATACCGATAAACGACATCGTCTGCCGTTTATCCAAATTAAATTTAGCCAGCCTGAAAGCAGAAAAGAAGGGTATCAATAAAGGCACAAAGACCAGAATCTGTCCCACAAGAGACAAATCCCGGATACATCCTGCATGTCCACCGAAAAGCACATCCTTCATCAGCAAATGAGCCAATATCGCAGGCGCAACTCCAAAGCTGACCACATCAGCCAGAGAATCCAACTCTTTGCCTAATTCAGATTTCACATGTAATAAACGGGCAACCATTCCATCAAAAAAATCAAAAACCATACCGATAAGTATGAAAATCGCAGCCATTTCCAGGTTTCCATACATACCCATAAATACAGCCATCATACCCGACACCACATTCATGCCGGTAAGGAAGTTAGGAATATGCTTTTTCATTTTATATTATTTAAGTGTAATTTTTCTAAGCCCTTTACTTGATCTCCCCATAAAACCGGAGGGGCAGATCCGGGTTTAAAGGACTATTCGTGATTACGTTTATAACACCCGAAAGTTTTCCGGCCATAGCCTTTTCCACGATTTCCGCTTTTATCTCTGTCGACTCACCGGGTTTAAGCTCCTGAACTGCTAACGTCACCTTTATCCGGCTGTCGTTTGCATAAACCCGGTGAATCTTCAACAAAGACTTACCGGTATTCGTAATCTTATAGGTATAACCAGCTTGTGCCGGTGAAGCAATCGTTCCGAAATTATAGTATTTTTTTTCCACAGTAATAGCAGGAGCCGTCGACATATCCTTTCCGCTAAAATCCTCCTCCACATACACGGACACCCTCAAAGGATATTTTTTACCATTCACAAGCAAACCGATTTCCTGTTCATTCAAACCATAATTATTTAACAAAGCCGTATTACAAGAAGCTTTTATCATGGCGATTTTCCCGGTTTCCATCTGTTGCGGTTCAATACTGATCTTCAGCCAGGACGGGACGTCGGTAAAAGAAACGGCAACTTTCTTCCCCGAATTATTATATACACCGTAATTCATTCCTTTAGCATCTCCTTTCCTTACCTTCATCAAAGAAATGTGATCCAGAGGCAAACGCAAACCGGAAGCCAATTCATACGGATATTCATCTAAAACAGTACGTGTACGTCCCTCTACCGTTCCTTTAATCTTCAATTCCACAATAGGAGTCTTGGCATTGGAAAAAACAGTAATCGTCTTATCAAAATAGCCCGGCCGGTCCTTCGGATCGAAAGTAGCCTTGACAAATCCCGTTTGTCCGGGCAAAACAGGCTGTTTGGTCCATTCCGGAGAAGTACAACCGCAGGAAGATTCGACATTTTTCACCAAAATCGGACTCGTGCCCTGATTTACAAATACAAAATTATAAGACACAGCCCCATTCACTTCCTTTATTGTTCCGAAATCATGCAAGCGCTGTTCAAAATGAATAACAGGCTGGGCATAACTACCTGAAAAAGCAAACAACAAAATCACAAAAGACAAAAATTTTATATTCATAATATTACACATTTTTTAATTCATCACACTTCGGACCTACGAAAATACAGCTTTTTACACATATTTCTCAAAATCAACGGCAAATTTATACATCTTCTTTCCTGCCTAACTTAGCTTTTAAACGGGATTTACGTTTCTTCAATGTTTCCGGAGTTATAAACAATATACGGGCTATCGACTTATTATCGAATTTTTCCTGCATCAAAATTAACAGCAATATCTCCTGTGTCGAAATTTCCGGATGATTACCCAACAGCGTATTTATATAATTTCCTCTATTTTTCCCCAGCATCTCCAACAAATTTTGAAAATACCCCTCTTTATTGGTTTTGTTCAATTCCAGGTATTTTTCATAAAAAGCCGGCAGTTTACTCTCGACATTCGACTCCCGGATCAAAAGTTCCAATTGCTCGATAAAATTAGCATTCGTCAACTTTACAATATCCCCGGCTGCCACTTTAAAAAAAGGCTCAAAATCCTCCATCGCTACCTTCGCATCCCCATCGGGCATTGCCTTCACCTTATGATACAAATACCAAATTACAACTGCGGCTATCATCAGCACACAGAACAAAACCATAAAAAACATCAGATAACTACTCTCCATAATTGAAAATTAAATCAACTTATTCATTCTACCCTTTCAATACCATCCGTATACCTTAAAACGATAAAAAATTCAGTTCCGACATCCAGACTCATAAAATCGATGATCCCTCCCATACTTTCCATGATCCGCCTTGAAATAGCCAATCCTAACCCCATACCGCTCGTCTTGGTCGTAAAATTAGGTTCGAAAATTTTTTCCCGTATTTCTGCCGGTATGCCGACTCCGTTATCCCGGATGCGAATGACAACATTCTGTCCGACCTTGTCCGTTCTTATACGCAACTCGCCCTTGCGGTCCTCCGGAATACTCTGTACAGCATTTTGCAAGACATTTACAATTACACGGTGTACCTGTTCCTTATCTGCCAGCACCCGAACACCGGGAATAATATTACATTCCAGATAATCTACATTCATTTCAAACAATGTCGCACAATTCTGTACCATTTCACTAATATCGAAAACTTCCTTTTGGGAAACCGGGATCTTTGCAAAATCGGAAAATGCCGATGCGATCGAAGCCATATTATCAATCTGCTCAATCAACACCGTAGACACATCCTTAAAACGCTTTTTAAATTCATCGGGATCTTCAATCTGCAACGAACGCAACATAAACTGTATATTCAGCTTCATCGGTGTGAGCGGATTCTTTATTTCGTGAGCAATTTGTCTCGCCATCTCCCGCCAGGCACTCTCACGTTCCGATTTAGCCAACTGGCTGACACTCTCCTCCAATTTCTCCACCATATTGTTATACTCTTTCACCAAACTCCCCACTTCATCACGGCGGTTATAAACAATCTTCTCATTTTTCCCTCCGATCCGCATCTGCTTCAATTTATCATTGACCAATTGTAACGGTTTCGTTACCCTTTCTGCCACCACGCCGGATAAGATAAAAGCCAGTACCATGACGACAATAGCAATATTAACCGCAATAATCACCATAATCACAATATCGAGATTCAACTCGTCATTCTGTGTAAAATAAGGAACATTGAGTATATACGACTTATTATTTTCCAAAACCAACGGCATATACACCGACATATAATTCAATTCCCCGATATGCTTTTCCTTGACAAAACTCATCGAACCGTCATCGACAATACTCTTTAAAGCCTCCGCATCCACCAGATAACCGGCAAAACCGGCCGTAAAGATTTCCGGACGGGAAGTAGCCACCAACATACCTTTCTGAGAATAGATATTGATATCGATCATCAGGATTTCAGACATATTCGTCAATACATTCAGGATATCCTGGCACTCTGTATACTCCACACATTCCAACGCCTCCAACTCTTTATTGACGTACTTCAGCAACTCCGTCGCTTTTGAACGGTGACGATCTTCAAAACTTTTCGTATTCAGATAAATAGATAAAGCAGTAAGAATAAAAAACAATACGAAAATCAAAGAAACAATACTGTTTTTAATCCTGGATTTTAAAGTCCCGCGCCTATAATTTATTTTGTGATCACGGCTAAAAAAAAGCCCGTAAGAAGAAAGCAATATGCAAACGAAAAAAACATACAATATATTTACATAGTACAAAGAAAAGATTGAATCCGACAAACTCATGACCAAACCTCCGCTTTCATTGACCGGGATAACCATATGTGAATAATGATCTTTCTCCACAATCGCTATATTCCCATGGTATTCACCAAAAGAATTAAACGAACGGTAATAATTAAACTCTCCGGATGAAAATATCAATTGCCCGTCCCGATACTTGGCGTATGAATACGGATAAATAATATCAATCCCTTCTATCGATTCCCTGGATAATATCTGTGGATAACCACTTCCCTCACTGTCTTTCGCCGAATCAAAACTCAAATAAAGAATAACCTCCCCGAATTCAAACCGGCCGATATAAGAAACATAACCGTCGAAATCATTAATAAAATAAAAATTAGTCTTCCCCAACCGTTCTCCGTGCCAATTGATTATATCTCCGAAATAATCGTTACAACAATGCAATTGTGCAGCAACCCCCACTCGGAGACTATCATCCTGACGACACAACGTAATATCAGAAATATAATTATACCCGTTTAAATCCAACAAATCATTCGTCAGACATAACCTCAAAAACTCTTCATTGTAATTTGCCACCAAATCGGCTATCACCTCGGAATCATTAATCTGCTCATCTATTTCCACCAGCTTCTTCTCAAAATTACGATCCCGCTCCTCGATAAGCTCTGTCGCATAGGCAGCTCTCTGGGTCAACTCCCGGTATTGTTCGTATTTTTTTGCCGTTAAAACAATATACACAGACAACAAAGACATCGTCAATATAAAAATACTACGCTGCATATCCCGGTTCACCGCATAACGATTTACAGCAAATAAAATGAAATTAACCAGCACAAAAAGACTGCCCCAGAAAAAACTGTCCATATCCCACAACACACAGAGAAAAGCCAAAAAGCCCATGACCACGACAACCGTCTCCAGAACAATTTTTAAAGGAAGCAGATTTTTCAATATATATACCGCCCCATCGATGATGATGATAAGTCCCACCCCGCCCATAATAATCGCAACAAAAGCCACAATAGAAGGCAATCCGACATTCACCACCCGGGCAATATTCAAATGGACATCCGTATGCCCGATCAAAGAACTGATCGCATAAGTCCATGTAAACATATATACGGCAGCCAATACAATCAAACCGACCATAATAACATAGCGGATACGCCTGACCTTAGGACTCTGATAATTTACCTTCAAAGCACTGAAAGAAATATAAAGGACCTGAACAATCGAAAAAGCCGATAACATAAGATCCCCGATAGATGTCACCGTACGCCCTGCCATCAATGTCCCGTCAAACAAAGGCAATCGGTAAACAGAACCCGGAAACTGATTTTCAATCATTGTATAACGCAACAAAAGCAAAAACAGGATAAAACCGGTAATGTATAACAATTGCATCCGGAAAGAAGAAGCGGAAGTCAGTAGCAGATTATATACATAAAATAAACTGATAAAAAACAAAAGATAAAACGTGATAATCAGATAATTTACCGAGCGATCTTTAAAATTCTCACTATGCTGTACATAGAAAAGCGGCTTCCCTTCTTTGGTCTTGATTTCCCATTCTCCGCCCTGAGCAAAGCGCCTCACTATAATATTGTCCGCATTTTCAATATCGACACCTAAAAATTTACCGAAACGGTTTTTGACATATTCATTATCGTAAGGATAATTATCCTTAATATGCAGTAAGGCAAAATATTCATTATCTCCATATACCTTCTTCCGGACCTCATAAAAAGCATTATTGATCTTTATAAAATTATCTCCGGTATTCAGTCCGTCATATAAACCGTCCATACCGATAATTTCATTTGTCCAGAAAAAGACCTTCTTATTCCTAAACCCAACAAAAACAATATCCTCTTCCCAAACGTACTCGTCTATATTCACACTGTCCCGGAATTGCTTCAACAAACTTTCCGCCTCAGCCTCCTTATCATGTAGCCGCTTCTCAAAATCCCGGACCCAATCTTCACCGGCATGACGATCTAAAATATATTCCCAACATAATGCCCCCAGCAAAATGGTCAGTCCTGCAATGAATACAACTAAAGCTTTTTTCATGTGTTTTTCTTTACTAATCCGAAAAACCATCACTCATGATGGTATGGTTCCCCATTCATGATCGTCATTGCCCGGTAAACCTGTTCCACAAAAATCATCCGGACCATCTGGTGAGAAAATGTCATCTTAGACAATGACAACTTATCGTTAGCCCGTTTATAAACATCTTCGGCAAAACCGTAAGGCCCTCCGATAACAAATACCAAGCGCTTTATTCCACTCTGCATCTTCTGTGCCAAATACCCTGAAAACCCGGTAGAAGTAAACTGATTTCCCTTTTCGTCCAACAATACAACAACATCTCCCGCCTGCAATTGCCCCAATATCAATTCCCCTTCTTTACCCTTTTGAAGGCTCTCCGGCATATTCTTACTGTTTTTCACATCCGGCAAAACCCTCATCTCATAAGGAACATAACGTGTCAACCGCTTCTCATACTCCTCAATCCCCGTTCTGATATAAGCCGCATCCGTTTTTCCGATCACTAACAAGCATATTTTCATTTTTCCGGACCAATATTAGCGTTACACCTATCTCTATCTACACATACCCCTACCCACTTAACTTCTCTTTCAAAACGAAAGTAACATTTTTTTTGCACATCCTTTGCAAAAAACCAGATTTTATCCCTATATTTGCACCCGTTAACGAGTGAAACCGATAACACACGAGAGTGTAGGTCCTATAGCTCAGCTGGTTAGAGCACCTGACTCATAATCAGGGGGTCCTTGGTTCAAGCCCAAGTGGGACCACTTTTCATAAATAAAAGAGCTGCATTTTTGCAGCTCTTTTTGTTTATGCGGATAAATTTGGAAAAGCTGCATAACGGCCCCCTAAACAAATTGAAAGGTACACTCCAATATTCACCCTCTATCCATTTGTTATTCCCGGCACTTCAGGTATTTTCGGGTATAAGGGCAGTGGACCAGACATTTCAGACAAGTAGTGCACCGATGTATATCTATCCTTTCTTCCCGCGGGATATGTCTTTCCCAAGCTTTTCCATAAATCGCTCCCGCCGGGCAAATATCCGTACATATACGGCATGCCCCGCATTTGCTTTCCATTGGCTGAGTACCGGCAATATGCAACGGAGCATCCGTCAGCACTGTACCCAGGGTAAGTGCCGGACCGTATACCGGAGTGATCAACAGGTTGTTTTTCCCGACCCAGCCCGCCCCAGCCAGGACGGCAACCGTTTTCTGCGGCAAAAGCGTCCGCAGGTTTTCCGCATCCCAGGCATGCGTTGCTATTACATTATTATCCGACAATGAATAAGCCTGGTACCCTTCCAACACCAGCAGTTCGGCTATCCGGTCCGCCAATTCTCCGGCCCTAAGTTCCTTTAAATGAAATTCATCCTCCTCAATCTGATTTTGAGCGATGATCATTTGTACATAATCCGGAGTCTCTTTTACCTTCTGTACATACGAGGGGGTTAATGTTATACCGAAAGATACAGCACGAGGCAAGTTTCTGTTTTGCTCCGGCGGCAATTCTGTGATGTCTGTGAAACGGATGAAAGCGGCTCCCTCTTCCGTCAATATCCGTATAATCTCCTCTTCTATTCCTCTCATGGCACAAAAATAATGCTTTCCCTCCATCCTTCCAAGTTAATTCCATTCCGCATAAAATGCAAAATGATCCCAATACCCCGTCCTTTGGGGGCTTTTGAAGGAAGAATTTTATATATTTATTTCCATAACCTTAAAACGTTATAACCTGATAAACACATATTTTATCAAATCCATCATTTACAGTGCCTTCATAGCACCCGGGGACGGGGCTAAAGTGCTATAAAAATCAGATAGCACTTTAGCCCCGTCCCCGTGGTCAGTGGTTAGTCAACGTTTTCAGGTGACCAATTCCACGGCTCCAGGAGACCGGTTTCTTTATTAACGAAGCGTTCATCCTCTTTCATCTTGCGGATAAGTTTGGTCAGATCCGGTAAGTCATAACAATTGTTAGCTTCGATGTCTGCGAGTAGTTCATGGTCGTTAAAAAAAGCACTCCAAAAACAATCTACAATTCCGATATTATATTTATCCAAAAAACCATAACCGTCCTGTCCGTTATATTTTTCATAAAGAGGCTGAAGCGTATTGACAGCATAGGCAATCATTTTATGGCGTTCCTGAAGCGTCATGCCTACCAACTGAGGAAACTCTTTTTGCTTTCCGCTTTCAAGTTCAGGGATATATGCCATCTGTTCCACGAATGTACTTGCTGCTACAAAATAGTCACTGCAATTTTCTGTTGAAAAGCGCCCGACGAAGCGCAATATCCCTTCGTGAATTTGCAGTTTTCCATAAACGTCACGCCCCATGAATTTATCGATCAGGGGCCAATAGTCATCATGGAGTACCCGTTCATTAATTTTATCCTCCTTATCATATCCGAAATAAAACAACAAATCTTTCAGTTCCTTTTCGTTTCCATTGTCCAATAACCAATCCAAACTGGCCTTATTATCATTCAGTATATAATTGTTCCAGTGATAATCAAACAAATCATCAGAAACATTTACATGATCTCTGTTCGTATTTTTATCCATTTCTATGGACAGCACAGATGGCATCCGTACTGCACAGATATTGAACCCGCTGAAAAAATACTGATAATCTCTGTAAGGATAGAACTCTTTGCCCGGCATATCGTCTTCATTGTCAGTACCAGGTATTGGATTTAAGGCTACCACGTAGTCCTGATAATATTTGAATTTATTCCTGTTCAAAGTATCAGTATGATTGAAATCAATCCCGAAAACATATTTAATGCGTTCTGCATATTCATGGTCCGGCAAAAACGGATAGCCCTGCTGTTTCAATTTATAATACAGGATCATTCCTCCCAAAGAAACATCGCCGGACGTTGCTATTCCGGACAGGTCTATATGTATGCTTTCACATTCGTCTCCACTCATGATCTCATCCAGAGCCTTCGCCAGTTTATCATAACTCGCCTTTACTTCCAGCCATTCCTTGTCTGTCAGTTTTATTGCCGTGAGCTTCGGCGTTTCATCGCCTGTGCCTTCTTCCGATTGTGTTTCTTGCTTCGAAGCGTTGGCATCTGCTTTTGTTTTTTTGGCATTTCCACAACCCATCATTAGAATGACTACAAGTAGTAATTCAATAAGCGTTCGTCTTTTCATGGTCATTTTTTTAATTTCTGATATTTTAAGAGGGGTATCGGGTCTCCGGGGAACAGGAGGCTTATTACCCGTTTAGCTTCGCAATATGTTTTGTAATCCGGGAAGTGTTCCGGATAGCTATAAAATCGGTGAGCGTTTTCATAAGCCGGGTTTTATTCCAATGACCCGGGAAAGTCTGGATATAGACAGGGCATCCTTATCCATATCAGCAAGCGGAACTTTCCCCTGTTTACCAAAGAGACTGACACAAACGGTGTCATTTACGATGCGCCATTCAAATAACAGAATACGTTTATCAAAATGGTCGTATATCATATCCGATCCGTCTGTTTCTTCCCTGTAGTCTTTATTCAGGACGGCACTTCTTTTAAAAAAGCTGCGGCGGTAACCGTCGGGATATTTTCTTATTGAGTCCGGCCGGATCGTCCGGTCATTGAAGGCAATGATACTGTCTATGAGGGTGCGTTCACTTTTGCAAAAGTGATGATAAACGACATAATTTTCCTCTTTCTGCGTGGGACTTGGCCCCATCCAGATTTTACGTTCCCAGGCATTTATCAGCATGAGGTAGAATTTCACAGACACCCTGCAGAATCCCCAATACATAAGGATGCACACAACCGTTATACAAACTGATACCAGCATTATTTTCTTCATAATTCAGAATGACACTATTTCCTTTTCATTTCCATTCAGGAGTAAAGGGGGAACCGGATATTTCCTATCTGTACGATCCGTTTTAGCATATTTGATTTGTATATTCGCTCATTCTCCTATAAACTTCGTATTTTTTTGTTAAACATCCGATTATCAGTCTGCTTACCTGAGCTGATGAAACAATTTTCATTATGTGCGAATATATAGATTTAGAACTACTAAAGCAAACAGCTATCTGCCTTTTATCACTAATCATGGGGACGGGGCAAATGTGTTTATTTGTTTTTTGGAGCAAGCAGGCTCCATAATTCAGGATTAGTCTGTTTGTCAACAAGGGGGAATAGTGATTCGTTGCTATGGGGCTTTGCCCCGGCATCGAGCAGCATTTTTACAATCCCTGTGTTATTCCCTTTCACTGCCGTATATAGCAGTGATTCGCCATACTCTTCGTTAAGATGCGCTCCCCGCTCTATGAGCATCTGTACACGCTTGGCATCATCCATCAAAATAGCTATCCATAGACAGGAATAACCACCCCTGTTGACGTCAGCCCCACGCTCAAGAAGTAAATTAGCCGTGCGAAGGTCCCGGCTTGAAATGGCCATATAAAGTGCAGTGCGGTCTTTACTGCTACTTCCATTCATATCTATTTCCCCTGTAGCATTTATATCCCATCCGTTATCCAGTAGAAATGTTGCGATAACAGCAGCTTGTCCGGATAGCGAATCGTTATAATTGCTCCAATCATCCATCTTGTTTGCGGAATAGTAGCGGTACATCATATCCGGCAGATTCTGATACCTTGCTTTGGGGTTTTCACGGATGTAGCGCTCTGCAAAATCAATTCTATTCAAACAAAGCATATAAGTCAGCAGGTAATCCTCCGGGTATCCGGCACGCAGTAATGCTTCAACCATATCCTCGTAAGAAATCTTCTCATCCCGAAGTTTCTCTTCTGCTTCCGCTACCACTTGCGAACGATACAGATTCATCAATTCACCTATTGCCACACTTACCGGAAAAACAGAATAGAGAGTAATCACTCCTCCCCAGATTATATTGCGCGTAGTGGGTTCGCTGCATTTATTAACAGCCCATATCAGAACAGTCGGAAATGCGCAAAGAATCACCGCCGCCAGGACCAGAAACAAGAGGACACTACCACCACTTGGAGTTCCTCCGATAGAAAGTGTTTTTGATGTAGCCCATATTAAACCGCTCCAAATGAGCAGAGACAGGGCAATTGCAAGTATAATCAATTCTATTTTGCTCATAACCAGTTATATTACATCACCATTTTCATCATACTCTTCCCTGCGGACTATTTTATCACGACCCCTCGTTTCAAGTAAAGATTTTAATTTACCATCCGGATAGTAACGGCAGCTTACAGAACTTATTTCTTTCCCTTCTTTATAAAACCCTTTGGTATGGATATCTTCCTCATGGCGTTCATAAGCCCCATCTTTTATATCATCCACATAATGATATACTGAGATGAATGTACCATCTTCCTTCCACTGACGGGAAATACCATTCTTTTTGCCATTTACATAATTGGATTCCGCTTCTATTTTACCATTTTTATAATACCAACAAGCTAAACCATGACGTCCTGAATGATTATAGTAAGCTTTATATTTCAATTGTCCATGAGGCCGGGTGGCAAGAGAATCCTCATAATAGCTCTTATACTCTCCGTCGTATTTACCATCCAGATAATTACGTTCAGAAGAGAGTTGCCCATTGGTATAATACGCCCTGTATTCTCCCGTGAGCTTTCCTTTGTTGTACCTGGCAACCACTGCAATAGAGGGTTTCTCTCCTATATTATAATAGGAGGAGATTTCACCGTCGAACTTTCCGTCAATCACCTTGCCATTAAACAGATTAGGAAAATAATATCTGGTCACAATCCCCGACATTTCAAGGGTTCCGGTGAACCGTTTTTTATCAGAAATAGTACAAATACTCCAATCAGAATCATAAAAATAAAGATAATTTTGGGAGCTAACCAACTCACCCCTATTATAAACCCGTACATCGTCTACGCCCCCGTCTTCCCTATAAAAAGTCCACTCACCATCGGGGATTGGCACACGCTCCTCATCCAACCACTCTTTGCCCTGTCCTGTTCCTTTTGCCATGAGTTGCCCATTTTTATGGAATATTTCACACTCTCCACGCAGCTCGTCCATTACATACGTTTCGGTAGCCCACATTTCTCCGCTTGGATAGTATTTGGTTACTTTGCCATGTATTCTACCCGAAGAATTGTTGGTTTTCATCCCACTCTCCCGAATCACCCCATTATCATAAAACTCCTCGTATGATATTAGTTTGCTCTCTTTAGTCAGTTCCTGCCACCCTGCTACCGCAATGATTATAAGACCGGCTGCTACCAACGCACATCCCCCCAGCCACCATGCCTTAATGACGATATGAGCCAGTACGCCCGAAAGTACCAGCCAAATAACACAAGCTATGATGCATCCGATAATATATTCAAATGTGAATGCAGCGGCTACATCGGTCACCTTGAATCCCGGTTTTACATGATGAAACGACATAATCCAGGGCATAATAACATATACAGCCAATAGATATCCAGCCGTAGCAGTGAAAAAGCACATTATCTTTAAGATGCTTGTTTGCATAATCCTATTTCTTATTTTTCCTCTTCTTAAATAATCAGAGGTATTTTAATATTTATAATTTTTACATCTTAGTTTGATGCTCCACCTCCGAACTTTTTTGGTATTCTTTCAATCGTCCGGCGTGGCGTAGCTGTACATCAGTCCTCCATACATTATTCCGGATATTCCCAGAAGTTCAATATTGCCATTCTCTGTTCCTCACTAAACCGCACCAGCCGTTCCGGTATAAACTCGCAAGGTTCCCTTCCGGCATCCCGCAACTTCAGCGAGTGAACAATGCCTTCGGGTATCGTGTCCGCCTCTTCGTAATCCTCTACTGTGAACAGCATATATGCCAGAAGATAGAACCTAAATCCCTGCAACTCGAATAAAGGCAACACACCTCGTTCTTGCAGAAATAATTCAAAGGATACATCAATATTCGTAACGACTAAACTCTTACCGTATCTGTTTTCACTCCGAAACAAACCCTCTCAAGTTGTTCACATTAAAATCATTATAATACCCCTGGAAAACATCAACATCAAATCTTTTATACATACCAATAGGGTTATTGCCTTTGTAAGAACAGCTTGGATTAGCAGATAATGTATCACTATCAAGGTGAAATCCACTTTTCCCTATCTCATACCCAGTCTGAACTGACTTCTTTTCCTCTGTCAGCTTCACCCTTCTATCGGTGCAGAAAAAAGGCGAATTCAACATTCCCATAATGATAAGAAGTATTTTCATAGTTTATACATTTTGTTTTCTGATCTGACCGTGACAAAGATACCCCGGCACGACAATCCGATAACTTTCTAGAATTTTACCGCCTTCACCTTCTCGTAATTGTCCTGTAAGAACGGGCGGAACGCATTTTTATATGCTTCACCCTTATTTGTTTTCATCAGTGTAGCTCATTATTTATCTTTAGTTTCCACGAAAATAATATATTTCTTCCGAACAGCCACCCTTGTCCTAAAAATTTAAAAGTAGCACCTGGGTAGCACCCGGGGACGGGGATACCAGAATACGTTGCATATAAAATGGAGATTGGGTAGGCAAATTAACGGAAAAATTGCGGGTTAATAAAATCGGAAATGCAAAAAAACGGTGATTCCGGTTTCCGCTCCTTTCCGAAAGAGGGAGCGAAAATCGCCGGGACCGTAAGAGAAACCGGATTTTCATTTATTTTTGCAGCATATTACAGGCAGTTGAGGTAAAACGGTTGATGAATGCGGCGGGAGCAGCCGGCCGCCCTTTTTTATTCGGAGTGGATTATGAGTGCACAAAGGGTTTTTTTTACGAAAATCCCTTTCAGGTGCAGGATGTTTTATGGCAGGTGGGAAAGAGTTCGAATGCCAGAGCTCCGGAAGCTCCCGTGCACTCTTTCTCTTTTGTCCGTTATCCGCCGGCTTATGAAGATTACGAACGAAAATTTCAACGGGTGCGCCAGGGACTGATGCGGGGCGATTCTTTTCTGTTGAATCTTACAGTTGCCACGGAGATCCGGACGACTCTGAGCTTAGCTGATATTTTTAGGTTCAGCCGGGCTCCTTATCGTCTGTTGATTCCGGAACGGCTGGTCTGTTTTTCTCCTGAAACTTTTGTGCGTATCCAAGAAGGAAAAATAGCTTCGTATCCGATGAAAGGAACGATAAATGCGACGGTGCCGCATGCGGAGAAAACGATATTGGAAGATTATAAGGAAAAGGCGGAACATTATACGATTGTAGATCTGATCCGCAACGATTTAGGATGTGTTGCCGATGATACCCGGGTAGAAAGGTTCCAATATATCGATCGTTTAGAGACGACTAACGGGGAAATCTTACAAGTGAGTTCGGAGATTAGCGGGAAATTGTCTTCCGATTATCCCTCCCGTATCGGAGATATCGTGTTTCATATGCTTCCAGCAGGTTCCATATCAGGCGCTCCGAAAGAAGCGACGGTACGTATTATTGCCGGAGCCGAGAAAATAAAGAGAGGATTTTATACGGGCATATTCGGTTATTTTGATGGAAAGGATCTGGATTCGGCAGTGATGATCCGTTAGGTAGAAAAACAAGAGGAGAAAATGTATTTTCGGAGCGGTGGCGGTATTACGATCAATAGCCGGTGTGAAGACGAATACCGGGAAGTACTGGAAAAAGTGTATTTGCCTTTCTGAATGTCGGGTCCAGAAAAGCGATGATAAGGACGGTTAAAACAATTTCAGATATGACCTTTTTGGAAACTATTAAAATCAGGGACGGGGTGGTTTGTAATCGGGAGGCACATCTCCGCCGGACGCAGGAAACGGCGAATGTTTTTTTCAAACGGGTGCCGGAGGTGGGTCCGGAGGAATTATCACCCCCGGCGGAACTGTCGGGAGGGATTGTAAAATGTCGTATCCTTTATGATTGGGCGGTTCGGCAAATCGAATTTATTCCGTATACCCGTCGGGTTATTCGTACGCTACGCCTGGTGGAGGACGATACGATCGATTATTCCTATAAGTTTGCCGAGCGTATGTCTCTGAATACTCTTTGGAGCGCACGCGGAAGTTGTGACGATATTCTTATCGTACGAAAAGGTATGCTGACCGATACCGGTTTTTCGAATATCGTTTTGAGTCGCCATGGAAAATTTTACACTCCCGATACTTTTTTATTGAACGGAACCAAAAGGCAATTATTGCTTCGGGAAAACAAAATTCGGGAGTGCCGGATTCCGGCGGGAGATCTTTCTTTTTATGAGCGAGTCTATCTCATCAATGCCCTGTTGAGTTGGAAGACCGGAGATTTTACTTTGAATTTCGGTTTGATCGGGTTGGAACAGTTCAATATTCAGGAAAAATTTTGGGGATACCGGTATATTCTGAAATCCTTTCAGGACAAATATAAATTCGGTTCCAGTGCCGATATGGGGGTGGTCGGAAAGTACAAATTCGCCTCCTGGTTTTCTGCAGACCTGACTTTTATCAATAGGGAAGGTTATAAGAAACTGAACAAGGACAATAAATATCGTTACGGCATCGGCCTGACCTTTTATCCGGTTCAAAATTTGACCGTTAGGGGTTATTCGATAGCTCCAGTAAAAATATCGAAGGCGAGGATACGAAAGATCAGCAGAATCTGGCTCTTTTCGCCGGATATAAGACCCGGCGTTTTTCTCTGGGAGCCGAATATAATGCCATGTATCATACCAAATTCAAGAAAGATGCGAATCAATCCGGTTTCTCGGTTTATTCTACCGTTAAGTTTGCCTCGAAATTCGATGTCTTCGGCAGATACGATTATTTGACTTCTAAAGACGATTGGAGCAGTAGGGAGGGACAGCTGTTGTTGTTCGGGCTTCAGTATAATCCGATCAAGCAATTGAAAATCGCACCGAATTTTACGTCATGGAATCCGGCTAGCGGAAAAGCTTCTTCTTTTGCTTATTTGAGTCTCGAATTTAAAATCTGAGCGGGACGACCGGTAATGGTTCCGGTTTTATCGATCGGCTAATCCGAATAAAAATTTAAAATCAATTTAAACCTAAAAAAATGAAGAATTTATTATTCATCGGAATTTTAATACTGCGTCTGGTTACCTGCGGCTATACTTGCGAAGCCGGAGTTCCGGACGGGAAAAAAGGGACGATTGCGGGTGCCAGCGCGACTTTCCCCCTTCCTTTTTATAATCTGGCTTTTAAAAGTTATCAGGATAAAACGGGAGTTTCGGTTACCTACGGAGGCATCGGTAGCGGAGGCGGTATACGCAATCAGAAAGACCGTGTCGTGGATTTCGGAGGTTCCGATGCTTATCTTTCCGATAAGGAAATGAGCGAAATGCCTTCCGCCACCGTGCATGTACCTACCTACATGGGAGCTGTTGTTATGGCTTACAATCTTCCGGGAGTGAAAGATTTGAAATTAACCGGGGAGATTATAGCCGATATTTATCTGGGTAAGATCACCCGATGGAATGACAACCGGATTCAGACTGTCAATCCGGGGCTGAATTTACCCGATCGGGTATTGAACCCGGTGTATCGCTCCGACGGTAGCGGTACGACCTTCGTATTCAGCGATTATCTGACCAAAATAAGCGGGGAGTGGGCAGACCGGGTCGGTACGGGAAAATCGTTGAAATGGCCTGCCGGTTTAGCTGCGAAAGGGAATCCCGGCGTGGCCGGAATCATCAGCCAGACTCCCGGAACGATCGGCTATGTCGGTTCTGAATATGCTTTCGCTTTAAATATCCCGATAGCTCAGCTAAAAAATAAGGCGGGTCGCTTTATCAGTCCGAACGCAGAAAGTATCTCGGCTGCGGCCAGCGGAGAAATGCCCGCAGATACCCGTACCATGATCACCAATGCCCCAGTATCCGATGCTTATCCGATCAGTTGTTTTACCTGGATTATTCTTTATAAAGAACAGGCTTATAACGGACGGAAGCTCAGGCGAAAGAAACGCTGAAGCTGTTGGACTGGATGCTCAGCCCGGAAGCCCAAAGCCTCACCGGGCGGGTACATTATTCTCCTCTTCCCCAATCTGCCGTGGAGAATGCGAAAAAGATTTTGAAATCCGTAACCTATAACGGTAAAACTTTGCTGAAATAAGTGGAAAGCCTTTTTCCTTCCGGTTTCCGAAAGTAGCGAAGGACTGTCTAATTTTAGGCAGTCCTTTTTTTCAGAGATCAGGTTTTCATTCTGAAAATCAGATTGATAGCCTTTGTCGGTTCGGTATTGCATTTATTTTGTATAGCGTACTGATACACTGAGTACTACCGATAGGTAAGATAATATTTCTATTCGATAATCAGTTTCCATTCCACTTATTCTCTCTAGTCTTTAGTAATGAATTAATTCCGGCCGCTCATTATTTTATATGTATTTGCCAGATATTTTACGTACTTTATCAAAATTTCATCGTCAGTTAAATATTTTTTTATTTTTGTAAACAGAATGAGCGATAAAGTAGGGTATATCGCTACTCGTTGGTAGTAAAAAATTAAACGTTCAAAAGTAAAAATGCGACATATACAGAGTAACAATGTCTTATTCATGAAAATATTGCTTTTTTGTATAAATTGCTAAACGACGTTAATTTAATAAATTTTTACTATGGAAAAGAAAATTAGCAAAATTAAAGACTTTGTAAAGTCTTTAGAGTTAAATCAAGTTATTACTCCACTTGATTTTGAGCTATTTAGCGGCGGATGTGCTGCAGGTACCGAAAGTGATTTCGGTGTAAGTGACAAGAACAAGCATAATGAAAGATGCTGTAATGGTTCTGCTGGTGATGATGTGGTTAAGGAAGGCCGTGGCTTATTCTGATTACTGGGAGAAGTGGCAATCTTGAAGAAGGTTGTTCGATTTGGAATAACCTTCTTCTTAACTAAAATTCTATTATTATGGTGTTTAAACATTTTTTTCTATTATGTATTACTTGTTTTTTAGGTTTGGGCATAAATAGTTATGCTCAAAAAGCAGATATTAGAGGGCGGGTTTTGGATAAAGCTACTTATGAGCCGATTGCTTATGCCAATATTTTCCTGTTTACAGAAAGAGATTCCTTGGTTAAAGGAACCATAACAGATGAAAAAGGTGTTTTTCGGATCGCCCGTATAACACCCGGAAATTATTCTATAAAAATTTCTTTCATCGGTTATAACTCCGTTATTCTAAAGGACAAGTTTTTGAATACGGAAAAAAATGATTTAGGCGATATCGTATTAGAGGTTTTAGCCGAAAATTTAAAAGAGGTGGTTGTAAAAAGTTCGAGGCCTCCATTAACTTATAAGGTGGACCGCAAGGTTATTGATGCCCGAAGTTTTCCCGGTGCGGATGTAGCTATGGATTTACTCGAAAACGTACCTTCTGTTCAGTTAAGTTTTGACGGTAAGCTGACTTATCGGGGTGATGGAACTTTTAAAGTATATATAAATGGAAATCCTACTCCCAATGGGGAAGAGAAACTCAGGCAAATACCCGCCAATCAAATTGACCGAATGGAGATAATAACAAATCCATCTGCAAAATATGATTCGGAAGGTACAGCAGGGATTATCCAGGTTATTCTGAAGAAAAACAGGTTAGAGGGCTACAACATTACTTCTACGTTAAAATTGGATAGTAGGGGAGAATATTACGGATTGTTTTCAGTGGATAAGAAAGGGGAAAAAAGCGGTTGGTATATACAAGGACAGTTAAGCAGGTATATATGGGAGAAATATTCGGAAAATGAATATCAAAAAGTAGAGAGCGAAAATAAAGTATATGAAACGACACTGAATACAGACCATAAAAATCGGGAAAACAAATCGTACATAGAATTAGGCTTTAATCATGATTTTACGGAGAGAGACTATATAAATTTTTCAGGTTATATCTACCCTTCTAAAACCAAAAAGCACAATAAAAGTAAGGGGGTAGTTCATGAATCCATCGCGGAACTCAGTAATGTAACAGACAACGGATATGATTATTTAAGTGAATTGAATTATAATTATCAGTATGTTGGTGCGACACTGTCTTACGATCATAAATTCAATAAGGAAAGAACGCATCTTTTATCCCTCTACCTGGATTATGCCGGATATTTAAGGGATTTGGAAGAACGACAAATTGATTCTAAGATATATACTACACATACTGAGCGTGTAGGTTATATGGCAAGTGAAAAGAATGAAACCATTTTTGTCGGCAAATTAAGTTATAAGCTTCCTATTCATAAAAATATTACATTAGAGTCCGGTTTAAACATCAACATAGATGACATACCGAAGGCCACCTCCACAAGCGGAACATTTGATGACAAGGGAGTAATCACCAAATTTGCAAACGAGCCTTTGAATCAATCGGTTTATTTTAATCAAAAGATTTATTCTGCATTTTTGACTTTAGAAACCGAATGGAAAAGATTTGCACTTTTAGTCGGGGCCAGACTGGAAAGTACGCACCGGCAATCAGATTATAGTTATGACTTGAACGGTCAAAGAATAACCATACCGTCGAAGAATAATTTTACAGATTTTTTCCCAACCTTTCATTTATCCTATAGTCTTGACGAATCCGAATCCGCCCAGCTATACGGCAGTTATTCCAAACGGATTCATCGCCCGGATTATTGGAGTTTATTACCCATGGAACAGTATCAATCCCTGTATTCCTATTATAAGGGAAATGGAGATTTAAAACCAGCGCATAGCAATGCCTATGAGGTGGGCTATAAAAAATCGTGGAATAGAGACTTTATTGCTGCGGAAGTTTTTTGGCGTAACACCAGTGATGTTACACAAGACTATGCCCGGGTTGATTCTTCCAATGTATTGATGTATTCTCCTGAAAATGTCGGCAAGTCAACAAATATAGGAGTCGAACTCATGGCGGGTGTGGATGTTTTTACGTGGTGGAATGTAAATTTCTCGTCATCCCTATTCTCGTATAGGCTAAAAGTGGATTTTGAAAATCAGCATAATACCGTAAAAAGTTTAAGATATAGCGGTAGAATCAATAATACGATAAAACTCCCGCAATCTTTTACTTTCCGATGGGATTTGTCTTATCGGAGTCCGATACACGATGCACAAAGAAAAAGAGACGGTTACTTTGTGTCCAATATGTCTTTAAGAAAAGGTTTTTTGAATAATCGTTGGGCTGCGATTATAGCGTATAATAATGTTTTCTCTACGCTGAACTATCATACCATATCAAAAAATGATACTGATTTTTACATTAATAATTATTACAAAGAAAAACCCTTTGTTTCTCTCCGCATCATTTATTCTTTTAATAATCAAAAATAAGAGCCCTATGAAAGCGAGTATTTATAATTCTTATATTCCGATTACCGAAGCTACTACATTAGTTTATAATTCATTTGGAAATGATTATTTATTAGTAGATGTTAATAATGCAAAAAAGATAGAACAGCAAATTTTTTCTGAGTTACCAGATAGGTTATTAAAAGAGTTAAAAAACAAACGATTTGTTTTACCTAAGGAAGTAGATGAATCTTCTCTTTTACTATTTGATAGAATAAAAAAATACGAAACAGATAGCCACTATAATTTAATACTTAATCCCACATTAAATTGTAATCTTAGTTGTTGGTATTGTTATGAAACTAAAACACCATCTAGGATGTCACCTACTATGGTTGAGAGTATAAAGAAATTTATTTCTAATACTTTAAAAGAAGGAACGCCAATAGAGATATTTGATATATCTTTTTTTGGAGGTGAGCCATTGATAAATTTTAATGATGTTGCATTACCAATAATGCAAATTACAAAAGAAATATGTCAAAATAGAGGCATTATCTATCGTTTTGATTATACGACTAACTCTTATCTAATAAATGATCGTATGATTGAAATAATGAAAGAATATCAGCCAATCAATTTTCAAATTACTCTTGATGGGTGTGAGGAAGAACACAATAGTACTCGGTTTTTAAAAAATGGGAAAGGAACTTATAGAAAAGTAATAGAAAGTATAAAGTCTTTGGTGAAAAACGATTTTGATGTTACTGTTAGACTTAATTATACTCATAAAAATATTGTGGGTATGATTAAGATAGTAGATGATTTGAAGGAATTAAGTGAATATAAAAATGTTTCCATTGCTTTTGAAAGGGTGTGGCAAGATTATAGAGAAGGAAATATTGAAGAAGAAGTAGAGACTGTAAAAGAAAAATTTAAATCAGTTGGCTTTGATATTGGCGAATTAAAGTATTCTACTTCCCCAAAGTGGTGCTACGGTAATAGAAAAAATACGGCTGTACTCAATTATAATGGGGATATTTTTAAGTGTACAGCACGAGACTTTAAAAGAGAAAATAGGGAAGGTTATATAAATGAAGATGGTTCTATTATTTGGGATGAAGAAAGAGTAGAGAATAGATATAGAGCATTATTTAAAAATAAAATGTGTTATTCTTGTAGGATTGCTCCCATTTGTACAGAAATATGCTCACAAAAAGCGGTAGAGGAAGGGAATAAATTAAAATGTGTATATAATGAAGATAGAAAAAACGAATTAATTATGACACGTTTTCTATCTTTCATTAACGAGAAATATTACTATAATACATGAAATTTCCATTTTTTCACCAGTTAGATTCTAATGATTGTGGTGCAACATGCCTTAAAATGATTTGTTCGTATTATGGTAAAAATGTTTCACTACATGAACTAAGAAAACTATGTGATCCCGACATGCATGGGGTTACAGTGAAAGACTTAGCAGAAGCTGCAGGAAAAACTGGATTTGAAACCGAAGCTGTTTTAATTAGCATTGAGGACATACAGAGAATGCCCTTGCCAGCTATTCTTTATTGGAACCAAAATCATTTTGTTGTTTTATATAAAATTGATACGAAAAGGCAGATTTACTACATTGCTAATCCAGCCTTTGGTAAATTAAAATTGAATAAAAATGATTTTTTTGAAAGTTGGATTGGTGCTGACGTAGATAAAAATACAAGAGGGGTCGCGATTCTATTAGATGCAGAAATAAATGTTTCTAATCGTAATTATAAGCAAAAGAGCGAGTATAAACAAGCAGTTAAACAGATAGTTACTCATATAAAGACAATCTCTCAAAAGTTTTCAAAATGGTATATCATTTCAATAATATTAGTATTGGTGTCCTTGCTGATGAATTGGGCTATTCCTATTTTGTTTCAGAAGACAATAGATAGTGGAATAGGTGCTAAAAATATATCATTAGTTCAGTTATTTATTTTAGGGCAACTTGCGTGTGCTATTGGTTATATCTTCTTTTCAACGTTGTACGATCTTTTATTACTGAAAATTAATTTTAAAGTTTCAACTACATTTCTAGAGGATTTTCTAGGGAAAGTAATTAAACTTCCATTGTTTTTTTTCTTACGCAGAGTTAGTTCTGATTTGCTTCAACGAATTCAAGATTTAGAATTATTACAACGCTTTTTAACACGGCATGTTATTAGGTTTCTAATTACAACTGCTAACTTTATCCTGTTCCTCTCTCTTTTAGGAACATATAGTTTAATTATTGTATCTATATTTCTTTTTTCAAGTTTAGCTATCCTAGGGTGGATAAGTATTTTTTTTAAAAAAAGGGCAATCTTAGATTTTTCAAGATTTGAAGTATTGTCAGATTATCGGAATAATTATTTTGAACTTATATCAGGAATGTCCGATATAAAAATTAATAATGCAAGTAATACAAAAGTTCAAAAGTCTAAATCTCTACTTCAGAAAACAAATAATTTACTTCTTCAGACATTATATGTGGAGAATTATCAGATCGTAGGAGTAAATATTCTTGATAATATTAAGAATTATTTTATTCTTGGTCTATGCGCATATTGGGTTGTTGAAGGAAGATTATCTCTAGGGGAAATGATAAGTATAAATTATATAATCGGTCAGCTTAGTGGTTCTATTAATTTCTATTCAAACTTTGTTAGAGATTTTCAAGATGCTCAAATCTCTGTCACAAGGCTTAATGAAATTAATAATACACATTCCGAGATTAGGGCTAGTGATATTTATACGAATGTAACATTAAGTCAGGGAGTTTATTTTAAAAATGTATCTTTTAAATATTCGAGCAATCAAGCTCACTATGTAATCAAAGATATTTCATTTGCTATTCCCAAAGGAAAGGTTACCGCATTTGTTGGAGAAAGTGGTAGTGGAAAAACTACTATATTAAAATTATTATTAGGATTTTATCCTGTACAAACTGGAGAAATCCTTTTAGATGATAAAAATCTTAATGAGGTCAATATTGAAAAATGGCGATCTATGTGTGGTGCTGTTTTACAAGATGGGTATATTTTTAGTGGGACTTTTATGGAAAATATCGCATTGGCCGATATGAAACCTGATGTAGCCAGAGTTATATATGCAGCCAAAATAGCATGTATTAATGATTTTATTGAATCTCTTCCTATGCAATATAATACTCTAATTGGGAAAAATGGAATAATGTTAAGTGGTGGAGAAAAACAGCGAATTTTGATTGCAAGGGCAGTATATAAACTGTCTCTTATACACATCTCCGAGCCCACGAGACACTGAGCGATCTC